>Ga0075429_100002864_pt1 | contig 14603 bp, 7 predicted proteins | sample RhiMetdeltSRZDD3_FD_75295 | JGI IMG/M metagenome (GOLD analysis project Ga0075429, IMG submission 75295) | Populus rhizosphere microbial communities from Tennessee, USA - Rhizosphere MetaG P. deltoides SRZDD3 | ecosystem: Host-associated > Plants > Roots > Rhizosphere > Soil | place: USA... | reverse complement strand
GGCGCCGCCGGCGATGCGCGAGTGGGCGGTCAAGCTGGAGGCAAAACCGAAGTACGTGGTGTCGTTGACGCGAAAGGACTTCCCGTGGACCAACAGCCACCACGTCGCCGGCGACCTGCGCACGGGCGTGCAGAAGCTCAAGGACGCGACCCCGGCCGGCGTGCTCCTCGGTAGCGGCAAGCTCGCGACAGAGTTGGACCGGCTGGATCTGATCGACGAGTACAAGTTCCTCGTCCACCCCAGGATCGCCGGCCACGGCCCGACCCTGTACCAGAGCGGGCTGTCCAGCACGCGACGGCTAGAGCTGGTCTCGGCGAAGCCGCTCCGCAGCGGCGCGGTCGCCATGCACTACCTGCGCGCGCGATGACTCAGAGTAGCCCCATCGCGCCCAGCGTTGGCACGAACTGATTGCGAGTGAGGGAAGGGAGCGTGCCGGGTCACGCCACGAAAAATCGGCTCTGTAGCCAAAGCAGACGTCAGGCGGCTGCTGATCGAATGTCGCGCTCGTGCCGTCTGGCTGCCGGACGATGAAGAAGTCTTCGGGGCCAAGCCTTGATCGGCCCAGCACCTCGACCTCATGACCCGCCCGAGGGTGGAGCGGATAGTGGCTGCGGACCAGCCCCGGCCAGACGACCCACGTGGTGACCGGCGTCACCGTCGGGGCCGACACGGTGACGGCGCTGAACACCTCGGTGAACGCCATCGCGCCGCCGGCGAGCGCGACCGGCATCGCCGCGGGAAAGGTGACGGTCACCAGCACGGCGGGCATCGACGCGACCCCGCGGGCGCTGCAGACGCTGGCCGGCGGCACGTCGATCGAAGTGGCGGGCGCGCCGGTGGACGCCGCGACGGGCGACTACAGCCACGTGCTGGCGGTCGCCGCACCGCGCGTCGCCGCCTTCGGCGCCACGCTCGGCTTCGCCGCCGATGCATCGGCCGCCGGGCGATGCGCCGTGCAGGCCGTGGCGGCCGACGCCTCGAAGACGGTGGGGCTGTTCACGCTCGCCGCGGGAGCCACGGCGACCAACGACATCGCGCTTCCCCGAGCGGCCGGCGAGCCGGCTGCCCTCCCCGAAGGCAGCCGGCCCGCCGCAGCGCGCGCCGGGTCCCGCGTTCTAGGGGGACACCGATGCGCCGCGGCGAGTACCTTCGGCGCCACGACCGACCCGCCGGGCTCGGTGACGTCGCCAAGGCCGCGCCCCGGCCACAGGGAGAGCACGTGCGACACGAAGGCAACCCGGGCGGGCGCCGCCTGCGGTGGACGCGGCTGCCCCGACCGGCCGTGCTGCTGGCGCTGGCGACGACCGCCCAAGCGCAGCCCTGCCCCGAAGGCGCCCGCGCGCTGCGCGAAGTGCAGCTGCAGGGCGTGCATCTGCTGCCGGCCGACCGGACGCGCGAGCGCCTGCTGTCGCGCCTCGGCTGGTCCGCCGGCCGCTGCATCGACGCGGGCGACGTGCTGACCGCGACCGACGCGCTGCGCCGCCTCTACGCCGACGGCGGCTACGGCGCCATCCGCGTCGACGTGCTTGACGCGCCGGCGGACGACGGCGTGCTGCGGCTGGGCGTGGTCGAGGGCCGGCTGGCCGCTGCGCCCGAGGTGGTCAACGCCGTGCGCCACACGCCGCAGAACCTGCGGGCGAGCCTGCCCGCGCTGGCGCCGGGCGCACCCCTGCGCCTTCACGCGCTCGACGCGCAGCTGCGGCTGGCCAACGACAACCCGAGCAAGGAGCTGCAGGTGCTGCTCAAGCCCGTGCCGGACGGCGACGACGGTGCGATCGCCGCCGAGCTGCGCTTGCGGGAGATGCCCGTGCGCGACCTGCAGCTCGCGCTGGACAACACCGGCAGCCGGGAGACCGGGCGCCATCGCGTCTCCGCGTTGTGGCGGCACGCCGACCTCACCGGCCGCGACGACGTGCTGAGCCTGCAGGCACAGACGTCGCCCGACGCCCCCAGCCGCGTGCGCGTGCTGAGCGCCGGCTACCGCCTGCCGCGGTACGGCCCCGCGCTGGCGCTGGAAGTGTTCGCCGCGGGCTCGAGCGTGCGCGGGACCCATCGCACCGCCGCCGGCGACCTGACGCTCAACGGCGACGGCGACGTCGCAGGCGCCAAGGCGACGTGGTTCCTGCCGCGCTGGGACGGGTACGACCAGCGCCTGGCGTTCGCCCTCGAGCGGCGCCGCTATCGCAACCAGTGCGCCTTCTCGGACCTGCCGCCCGAGGCCTGCGGCGCCGCGGGGGCCGACGCCACGCTCGTGCCGGCGACGCTGGAGTACACCGCGCAGCGCACCGCGCGCGCCGCCACGGCCTTCGGCGTGCGCCTGCAGCGCGGACTGGGTGGCGGCTCGTCGACCGAGGCGCTGCACGCGTCGCGGCTGGGCGCGCGCGCCGACGCCTGGCCCGTGCGCTACGGTGCTACCGTGCGCCTGCCCTTCGGCGACGACTGGCTGGCCACGCTGCGGGGCAGCGGCCAGTGGAGCCGGCAGCCGCTCATCCCGGGGGAGATGTTCGGCGCTGGTGGGCCGAACACGGTGCGCGGCTACCCCGACCGCGAGGTGGCAGGCGACATCGGCTGGACGGCCACGCTGGAGGTGGGCCGGGTCGGTCTGTTCACGGCCGAGACGCAGGGCCGCGCAGCCCTGTCGGTGGTCGGCTTCGTCGACGCCGGCAACGTGCGCAACCGCGGCGACCTGGAATGCCGGGCGGGGCACACGCGCTGTCGGCTCGCCTCGGTGGGCGGCGGCCTGCGCGCGCTGTGGGACGACTGGTCGCTGCATTTGGACCTCGGCATCGCGCAGCGCGAGACGCCCGACACGCGTCGCGGCCGCGTGCGCGCCCATTTCGCTCTCGCCACGCACTTCGGTCACTGAGCCGGCGTACGCGAAACGCCAAGGCAGGAGAAGCACCATGCAGAACGCGCGAATCCACGCCGCCGCCCCGGCCCGGCCATGCCGGCGGGCACGTCGCGCCCCTCGCTGGGCGACCGGGGTCTGCGTCGCCTGGAGTGCCGCCGCCCTGGGGCAGGGGCTGCCGCAGGGGGCCCGCGTGACGCAGGGCCAGGCCAGCTTCGCGACCACGGGCACGCAGCTCACGATCCACAACAGCGCCAACGCGGTGCTCGAGTGGCGCAGCTTCTCCATCGGTGCCGGCCAGGCGGTGCGCTTCGAGCAGCCCGGGCCGTCCAGCCACGTGCTCAACCGCGTGGTGGGCAGCAGCCCCTCGGAGATCCTCGGCCAGTTGAGCAGCAACGGCCGGGTGTGGCTCCTCAACCCGAACGGCATCCTGTTCGGGCCCGCGGCGCGTGTCGACGTTGCCGCGCTGGTGGCGAGCACGCTGCGCATCAACGACGCCGACTGGCAGGCACGCCGCCACGTGCTGTTCGGCGGCGGTGCCGGTGTGGCCGCGGTCACCAACCTGGGCACGCTGCGCACCACCACCGGCGGCCACGTCGTGCTCGCCGCGGCCGAGGGCGGGGTGCGCAACCAAGGCGTCATCGAGGCTCCGGGCGGCCGCATCGTCCTCGGCGCCGCGCGCAGCATCGAACTGGCCGACAGCGCCATGCCGCACATCGCGTACCGCGTGAGCGCGCCGGTCGGGGAGGTGGTCAACCTCGGCACGCTGCGCGCGGCCGACGGCCGCATCGACCTGCAGGCCGCGCTGGTGGCGCAGCGCGGCACCGCACGCGCCGACGCGTCGTCGCCCGGCGGCCGCGGCGGGCAGGTGGCGCTCGCAGGAACGCAGGAGGTGACGCTCTCCGCCGGCTCGGTGACGGCAGCCGACGGTGCCACGGGTGGCCTGGTGGTGGCGGACAGCGGGCGCGCCGCCGGCGCCACCACGTGGGTCGACGGCACGGTGAGCGTGCAGGGCACCACCGGAGCCGGCGGCACGGTGCGCCTGCTCGGCGAGCGCATCGGCCTGCTGGACGGCGCGCGCGTCGATGCGTCCGGTCAGGCGGGGGGCGGCACGGTGCACGTGGGCGGCGCGCCGCGCGGCGCAGACCCGCAGCTGCCCCCGGCACGGGCGGTCTACATGGCACCTGGCGCCACACTCGCCGCCGACGCCCGCGCGAGCGGCCCGGGCGGGCTCGTGGCGCTCTGGGCCGACGAAGCCACGCGCGCCTACGGCAGCCTGTCGGCGCGCGGCGGCGATACCGGCGGCCACGGCGGCCTGATCGAAACCTCCGGCGGCTGGCTGGACGCCCGCCCGCGGCACGTCGACGCCAGCGCGCCGCGCGGTCGCGCAGGCACCTGGCTGCTGGACCCCAACAACATCACCATCACGCCCTTGGCGAGCCTGGGCAGCTCGAACGTGAGCGGCGGACCGGACTTCGTTGCCACCGGCCCGTCGGCGCTGCTGGATCCGGCGCTGATCCTGTCCGCGCTGAACGATGGCCTCAACGTGACGGTCTCGAACGGCCCGGACCCCGTGGGCACGGCGCCCCAGGCCGGCAACATCACGATCCAGAACGCCAACTTCACGTTCGCGGGCGCGACGCCCGTGTCGCTCACCTTCAACGCCACCGCGGCGCTGAATGTCGCCGGCTCCATCTTCCAGTTCACCGGCGCGGCCCACGCGCTGGTCTTTAACGCCGGCATGGGCGCGCCCGGCACGCTCACGCTCGCGCAGACCGACGTCAGCGTGCCGGCCGGCACCGTGGCGTTCCGCGTGGCGCAGTCCACCGCCGGCAACCTCGCGGGCGTGCCGCTCGGCTTCGGCAGCGACAACACCAACGTGTCTGCCGCGGCCGTGAGCGTGCGCGCGGACGGCGTGCGTTTCGGCCCCGGCACCTCGATCCAGGGGCTGCAGGCCGGCACCGCCGTGACGGTGGCCGGAGCGACCGGCAACCTCGTCGCCCTGGCCGACCAGACCGCCGGCGGCGCGCTGGCCACGGCCAACGGCCGCTGGCTGGTGTGGGCCGCGGACCCGTCCGACCCCCGCGTGCAGCTCGGCCCGCTCGATGCGGCGCTGCAGTTCACGCAGCACCGCGCGGTGATCGACGATCCGGCGGTCGTGGTGGCGGCGCCGGGCAACGGGCTGCTGAGCGCGCAGGCGCCCACGATCGCGGTCAGCGCCCCCGGCTTGGCGCCGACGAAGACCTACGACGGCACCACCGTGGCACCCGTGCCGGCCGGCGTGCTGGGCGTGGCGGGGCTGCGGCCGGGCGACGCCCTGGCGCCCACAGCCGTGCTGGGCGCCGCCTACGCCACGCCCGGCGTGGGCACCGCCATCCCGCTGATCGCGAGCCTGGATGCCGGCGCGTCGGCCGCCCCCGTGGTGGACGGCGCGGGGCGGCCGGTCTTCGGCTACGGCTTGAACCCGGTGGTTCCCGGTGCGGTGGGGCGCATCGACCCGGCCGTGCTCACCGTCACCGCCGACACGGCCGTCATGGTCGCCGGTACCGCGCTGCCGCCGCTCGGGGGCAGCGTGGCCGGCTTCGTCGCCGGCGAGAACCAGGCTTCCGCGACGACCGGCGCGCTGCGCTTCGCCAGCCCGGCGGGGCCCACCGCGGGCCCGGGTGTCTATCCGGTGACGGGCGACGGGCTCTCGGCGCCCAACTACGTGGTGACGCAGGCGGCTTCCAACGCCACGGCATTGCGGGTGGTGGACCCGCTCCCGCCCGGCGAAGACCGCGTGCCCTGGAAGGTGCGCATCGCGCCGCTGCCTCCGCACTTCACGCCGGGCCTGGTGAGCGACATGCCGACCGTGCTGCCGCCCTCGCTGCCGGTGGCCGGGCTGTTCGGGCCGCAGGACTGGTCGTCGATGTCCCCCTTCGCCATGGCCGGCGTCCTCGAGGCGCGCGACCACTACAGCGCCTTCAACCACCACTACGCCATGCAGCGGCTGCAGCTCAATCCGCACCTGGCCGACGTGCCGTACTGCCGGGAGGTCGAAGGGGCGCTAGCCGGCACCTGCCGACTGACGGCCGCGCTGGTGCCTGCGTTCCGCGCGCGCTGCCCGCTCGACAGCGCCTGCATGGCACCGAGAAAGCAGTCAGCCGCCACGGTCGGCGACGGTTCGGTGCGTCGCTCCAGCCCGTTGCGTGTGCCGGTGGTGGCGTGGGCCGACGGCGGCCCGATGGCGGCCCCGCCGGCACGCCCGGCACCCACGCCGGGCACGGGCGCGCCGCCGACCCGATGGGTGCTCGCGATCGGCATCGGCGAATACCGGGATCCGCTGATGCACGGGATCGCCGGGCGCGAGCGCGCGCCGTCGTTCTCGTCGCGGCGCGACGCCGATCTCACCCGCCAGGCGCTGGTCGAGCGCCTCGACTACCGCCCGATCCCGCTCGACGGCACGGCGAAGACGCAGATCATCGAGGCGTTCAACAAGCTCATCGCGTGGGCCGAGCCGGGCCACTCGGTGGTCGTGTACTACGCGGGCTACGGCGCGTCCGACCCGACGCGCAGCCACTGCTACTGGTCCACTTCCACCAGCCGGCACGACGACCCCGCGCAGTGGATCTCCAACCGCAATGCCGGGCAGATGCTGGGCGACGTGCGCGCCAGCCAGGTGATTCTGCTGGTGGACAGCTGCTTCAGCGATCCCGTGTCCGACAGCGACCGCGCCGACATCGCCGCCGGCGCACGCGACCCGGGCGCCGACGGGCTGCGCGCGGCCACCGTGCTGGTGTCGGGCACCAATGCGCCGCTGGCCGACGAGCGCGGCGACCGCACCTCGGCGTTCGCGCGCGGCATCATCACGCAGACCGGCGCCCTCACCGGCCCGCGCGCGGGATACGCGCTGTACCTGGGCGTGCGCAGCGACATCGCGCGTCTGCTGAGCCGCATCACCGAAGCCTGGGCCAACCGCCACATGGTCGGCTACCGCGGCTCGCTGCGCGCCGGCCATCGCCCGGGATCGGACTTCTACTTCCGGCCGCTGCAGCCCGGCCGAGAGTGAAGCGCGCGGCGCGAACGGCCGGCCGGCAGCGCAGCCCTGCGCACGGGGGCGCGATGCCGGCCGCCGTGCGCCGCGGTCAGGGCGCCATCGCCTTGCGCACGCGGCACACGCGGAAGCCGACGCTGCTGGCCGAGTCGCCCACGTCGTAGACGTCGCGCGCAGCCACCCGCAGGAACAGCGGCAGCTGGTTCCATCCGCCGCCCTTGGCGATGGCGCCGGCGTCCGGCAGGCTGCCCGGCACCGCCGATTCCACCCACTCCGCCGCGTTGCCGGCCATGTCGTACAGCCCGCGCGCGTTCGGCGGGAACGAGCCGACCTCCACCGGCGCCGCCGGGTGCCCGTCGACGACGGCGTTGGCGCGCCCCGCCTGCGGCGCCTCGGCGCCCCAGGGATACGGGCCGGTGTCCGGCGTATCGCGCGCCGCGTACTCCCATTCGGCTTCCGTGGGCAGCCGCCACTGCCACTTCGCCGAGCGCGCGGTGAGCCAGGCGGCGTACTCGCGCGCTTCGCGGATCGTCACGTTGACCACCGGCCGGTCCCAGCGCAGGCCGTCGGCGGGGGCTTCCGGATAGGGGCGGTCGGGGTCGCCGCGGGCGCGGCGCCACCAGACGAAGTAGTCGTACTGGAAGAAGGTGACCTCGGTGCGCCCGAGCTCGCACACCCCGGCGAGCGTCACGCGGCGTGCCTCGGCGTCGCTGGGGCACGCGTCCTCGCGCCCCGGGGAGACGTCGCGGCCGGCCTTGCACCCCAGGTCGAACGGCGTCGCGGCCGCGGGCACCGTCACTGTCCGCGGCAGCGTGAACGAGTGCAGCACGCCGAACGCATCCTCCAGGACGTACGGAACGGCGGCGAACATCGTCCAGAGGTTGAGCGCGTTGGCCCAGGCCCACGCCATCATGGGCGCCAGCGCCAGCACCACCGTCGCCGGCGCAGCGGTCACCAGGCGCTGCTGCCGCTGGCGCGAGCGGCATGCCTGCAGGTAGCGCCGGTCGTCGGTCTGCAGCCGGCGGCCGAAGTGCGGGTCGCGCTGCAGCGCCAGTGCCGCGGACAGGCGCGCCCCGCGCTCCACCAGCGCCGTGCGCTCGCGCCCGCGGCGGTTCCACTCGGCGGCGTTGCGCTGGACGATGTCGATCAGGCCGGCCTTGAGGCGCGACTCGCCCAGCCATCGCGTGAAGAGCGGCCACCGGCGCAGCAGGGCCTCGTGCGCCACCTCCACCAGGCGGAGCGTGGCGTCGCCGCGATCGGCCGTCTGGCGCAGCAGGTGGTGATCGACCAGGCGCGCGAGGATGTGGTCCGCCGGTGAGCCGGCCGGCCAGACGTCGCGCGAGGCGACCAGCCGCCGCGGCTCGCCGGAGGCGGCATCGACGGTGGCGATGAGCGGGAAAATGCCGTCGAACACCCGCGCCTGCGCGGCAGGCGTCGCGGGCACGGGTGGCGCGCGCTGCGGGTCCGCGAGCGCCTGGTCCACGGCCCACTGCACCACCCCGCCGCCTTGCAGAAGCGCGTCGTACTGGGCCAGCGTGAGGCGCGTGGCGCCGCTGCGCCGTGCCTCCTGGTAGAGCCGCGAAACGGTCAGCGCGAGCAGCGGCAGGGCGTCGGCGGCGCCTTCGGCATCCCTCGCCAGCCGATCGACGAGCGCGGGCTCGATGCCGAGCGCTCCGGGCAGGTCCACGGCGCGCAGCGCCGGGCGCACGATCACGTCGCCGTAGCCCGCAGGCGCCATCGGGCGCAGCACGTAGTGCTCGATGCGCGCACCCTGGAAGAGCTCCTCGGTGTGCAGCCGGTGCAGGTGGTCGGAGCGGATCGCGAGCAGCAGCATGAACGCCGGCGCGTGCGCATCGCGGGGGCCGCCGGCGCCGCGCTGCAGCAGCGGGCCCACGTGCGCGCGGAAGCGGGCGAGGGTGGGTGCGGCCTGCGCGTCGAAAAGCTCCTCAGCCTGGTCCACGGCCAGCACCACCGTGCGCGGGGGCGCGCCTGGCGCACGGGTGCGTTCCTCCAGCGCCGACAGCAGGCGCTCCAGCGCGTGCGCGTCGCCGGCGAGGCGGTCTGCCACCGCCTGGGTCGACAAGGGCGACTCCGCCTGGCCCGCGAAGGCCGCTATCGCCGCCAGCAGCCCGGCGGGCCCCTCGACCAGCCCGGTTGCCGGCCGGATCACCGGCACCACGGCATGGCGGTCGTGATCGCGCGCGAGCCGCGGCAGCATGCCGGCGCGCAGGAACGAGGACTTGCCGACGCCCGAGTCGCCCTGCACGACCAGCACCAGCGGGTCGGGCAGCTCCAGCGCGCGTCGCAGCTGCTCGAACACCTCCTGCAGCGCGGCCGTGCGGCCGTAGAAGATCCCCGCGTCCGCCTCGGTGAGCGGCTCGAGCCCCGGGTAGGGCGGACGGTCATCCTGTCCGGGGGGCGGCCAGGCAAAGCTGGCCGGATCAAAGTCCTCCCGCCGCAGCACCTGCTTGAGCCGGAGCGCTTCGGCGGGGTCGTAGGCCAGTGGGGCGTCCGTGTCGACGTCCGCGCCAGCCGACCCGCGCGCCAGGTCGCACAGCTGCAGGCGCATCAGGCCGAAGCGGCGCGCGTCCTCCAGCAGGCCGGCCTCCAGCAGCACGGGCACCACCTGCTTGCCTTCGGCGGTCGCGCGCTCAAGCTCCCGCCGGCACTCGGCCGAGGCGAACCACGCGCGCGACAGCAGCAGGACCATGGTCTCGCAGCGCTTGATGGCGCGCAGCAGCGCCAGGTCCCACTCCACGCCGGGCATGAGGTCGCGGTAGTCCGAGAAGTAGGTGCCGCGGCCCACCTCCTCGTCGAGCCAACGGCAGAACGCCATCGTGAGCCGCCGGTTGCGGAGCTCGTTGGAATGGCTGACGAAGATGCGCGACATGCCTCCTCCCGCGCGGGTCGGCGACACGTGCCGGGCCGGGCCGCGATCCTACGCGGGCAGGGCGGGCACTCACATCCCCTGTTCCGTCGGGCGGACGCCTTCAGAAGGAGGATCCGGACTGCTGCAGGAAGGCCAACTCGTCGGCCGTCGAGGCGCGCCCCAGCACCGCGTTGCGGTGGGGGAAGCGGCCGAAGCGGCGGACGACGTCGCGATGGCGGTGCGCGAAGTCCAGCATGTCGGCGACCTCGGGCGCCTCGGCGTGCAGCGCGGTGAAGCGGCGCACCACCTCGTCCCTGCGCGGCCAAGTCCTCGGCATGCTCGAACGGCATGTAGACGAAGGCGCGCTCGTAGACCGGCACGCGGCGGTCGCGTCCGGCGGTGACCATCGCATGCGCCGCGGCCAGCGCGAGCGCGTCGCCCGCGAAGGCGCGCGGCGTGCCGAACTGCTGACCTGCGGGTGGGTCGTCAGGCGGTGACGGCAGCGGTGCGCTGCGGCTCGGGCAGCAGCCGTTCCAACACCGACAGCAGGCGCCCGCAGCTTTCGGCGTCCGCCGCTGTCTCATCGTGGCGCTGCAGCGGTCCCGGTGGTCACGGCGATCGGCTGACGGGAGCCGGCGAGCGAGCGAGCAGCAGGCGTCGCCGATCTTCACCCCCATGTGGACGGCCACCTCTGCGGGCGCGCCACCGTCAGATCGAGCTCGGTCAACCTCCTCGGGCGTCTCGGGCAGATAGCGCAGCTCGTAGGGCTTGCAAGGCTGTACGAAGATCCCGGCTGTCGCACGGCCGCGATCGGCGTCTTCGATGACGACTCGCGCGCCAGCGGGAGGTCCAACGGCGGCCTACGCTACTCGGTCACGTGCCGGGCCTCCCTCGGTTGTGCATGTTGCGGGCGACCTCGGCCTCTGTCTCCGCAGGTCGCGCACCTCGGGTGCGGGCGCCCGGTAAACCGCTGCGAAACTGGCCTTCCTCGGTTAGAGGAACTCGGCCGCTGGCCCGCGTGAATACTTGTTATAGCCACTGCTTTGGGAGCAGTGGGTCGAGTGTTCGAATCACTTCACCCCGACCAGCCAAGTCCTTGTCACCGTTGGAAAATTCCTCGTTCGGCCGGTGCTCGGAAGCGAGGCGGTTTTCTAACGGAAGGCGATTCCTCCAACGGCGGGGCCCGCTCCTGCGCCGTCGCCCTGGTCCTGCGAGCCTTCACGTCGTCGTGCGGTCTGCTGCGCGGATGCAACGTCGAACGGCGGCCCATTCCAGAGCGCCCGTCCTGCCGGCCGCCATCACCGCGTCGTCCAGCCCCACCTGACGAGGCGCTCCTTCAACCACGCCTCGCCGGCCTTCACCCGCCGCTGGGCCACGGTGAACAGCAGGTCCTGCAACTCCTGTGGATCGCCCTTGGCCGGATGCGCCAGGCGGAAATCGGTGGCGATGTTGAGGGCCTTCTTGTAGAGGTCGACATCGTCCTGCGGCGTCGTGGCCACCACGCTGCGCTGCGCCGCGGCCCGCTCCTTCAGCAACTCGATCTCCGGGTCCTTGCCGGGGTCGTTCTCCACCTGCATCGCCAGGTGCCACACGTCGCACGACAGTTCTTGCGGCGTGCCTGCATCGCGCGCAGCACCGGGACGGTACGCCCACATCGAGCGTGCGCCGATCGGGACGTCGAAGGGATAGCCCAGCGCGCGCAATGCCTCTTCGCGCTGGCTCTTGAGCAAGTCGTCGAACGCGTCGAGCGTGTTCTCGTCGACCAGGTAGCCGAGCAGGCTGCGCAGGTCGGCGTCGCGCTCGCCCTTGTTCACCTTCTCCTGCGCGAGCGGGTACGCGTCGACCAGTACGAGCAGGCAGCCGCGCAGCGGATGTTCTCGCGCGACGTCGAACAACACGCGCTTCAGCGCGTTCACGCCGAGGTTGCCGCTCGGGCCGCCATCGTAAAGATGCTTGTAGAACCCCTTGCGCCGGCCGAGGTGACCCGCGGGGGTTGCGGCGGCCCGGCGGTAGTCCTCCAGCGTCACGCTGTTGAATGCCGCAGGAAACGCCGCGGACGCCATCACGGCGTGCGACACCGGATACCGGTCCAGCCGGGAACCGAGCTTCTCGAACGACTGGTCCGAGAACACGAAGTTCTCTCCGCCGGCAATCGACGTGGCGTTGATCAGCAGCCGGGTGCGGCCGGGAGGATCGAGGTCCTCGAACCGCACATCGCGGCCGCCGAACAGCACGTCGTCGAACACCTGCTTCATGATGTCGCTGCGGTCGTACGGCGTGAGCCAGTAGCGCACGATGTTGTGCGGCATCAGCCAGCGTGTGGTCCAGTCGCGGTCGAAGTCATGGATCAGCACGCGCTGCACGGCCGACGTGGTCCACCGTCCGGGGTCCGCGCCGTACCGTGCGTAGTACGCCGCGGTCAGCGAGCTGCCGGAGACGGACGAGATCGCTGCGGCGTGGCGCAGAAGGCCCAGGCGATCGAGCTCGAGCAGGACCGCGGCCGAGAAGTTCGCGGCCCGGCTGCCCCCGCCGGACATGGCGATGCCGACGAACACGCCGTCGGGGAGGTCGGCCGGTGCGATGTCCTCGCGCGCTCGGGTGGGCTTCGCGGGGTTGGCCGCCGACGCGGGTTCGTTCGCACGCGTTCCCGCCTCGTACGGAAAGATGGCGCATCCGCCCAGCGCGAAGGCGAGGGTCGCGGCTGCGATCGGCCCTGCCGTGGTGATGTGCTTCATCGTCTTCGGCGCCTCTCATCGGTTGGTTCAGGGTTCGCCCAGGCGTTCCTCCACGAAGCGCAGGATCGATTCGAGCAGCACTTCGCGGGGGAAAGCGTTGCGATCGATGAGGGTTGCCGCGAGCACCGGGCGCCGCCGCGAGAACGGCACGGCCACGGCGAAGTGGTCGGCACGCACGTATCCCATCAGCACGCTGCCCGGGATGACGGCGTCGCGGTAGATCACGTTGCCGTCATTGCGACGGTCATGCACCGAGAGCTCGTCGTAAAACGGCCGCAGCAGCGTCGACACGTCGTCCTCGCCGAGCGGCACGGCACCCAGCGAGAATGTCCGGACGCCGCGGGGCCGGGCGATGGTCTCCAGGGCCTCGCGCCGCACGATCGTGGACACGCTGCGAACGCCGGCCTGGTCGCTGCGCGGGCACGAGAAGCTCGGGAAGTTCTCCACGAGCTTCACGTACCAGCGATCCTCGCGGTCCGCGAGCGGGCTGCCCGCGATGGGACCGGCCACGCTCACGATCGCCGCCACGCGCCGGCGCAGTTCCGCAAACGCAGCCACCGCCTCGAGGATGTCCACGGCGCCCTTCGAATGCCCGATCAGCACCAGCTTGCGGGCCTGCGCGAGCGGCGGCGCACCGAGCGCCGCGGCGAGTTGCCGCGCATTGAGCCCGCTGCCCGAGCGACCGCCGACGCGCACGACGCGCGCGGGATAGCCCAGCCGCTCGACGTGGCCGATGGAGTCGGCGTACGGGTCGAGGTCGCTGCGCAGACATTCGCCGAGCAGCCCCGGCACGATCACCGTGGTGAAGTCGACGCGGCGCGGGCCGAGCGCGACCGGCCGGCCGGTGGGCCGGGGCTCTTCGGCCAGCCTCGCCAGCGCCTGCTCGCAAGGCCGATGCTCGGGCAGCGCGGCGCCGTGATCCGCCGCGACGGCGCAGTAGATCTCCCGGAAGCGGCCGCGCGCGTCCACCATCTCGGGCAGGGCGAGCGGAGCCGATGCCAGCCGCGCCTCGGCCGGTGCGTCGCCCGCGACCGTGTGCGCGCACGCGGCCAGCAACCCCGCGATCGCGGCGGCAGCGATCGTCATGGCCAGGACTCGCGCAGGGCGCCATGGACGCATCGGAACTGGCTCCTGAAATGACCGCTGGATGGAGAGTGATCGCCCCATCAGGGCCGGCGGATGATCGGGATCGAGTTGCTCCGGCGTTGCGCCATACCGGCCGCGGCCTCGCCGAACAAGCATAGCGTGAGGGGGCGGCGCAGGGAACGGCCGGGGTCCTCGAGAGTCGCCCGAGCAGCGCGAAGAGCCGCGGGCTCGATCGGCGTGGCCAGGATGGATTCGCAAGACGTTCGCAGGCGCCATGGTGCTCGACGGCGCGCCGCTGCACGGCGCGGCCTTGCCTCACGGGGCGGCGCGCCAACGCCGCAGCGCATGGCGCGTCTCGAACACGCCACGCGGAAAGCGGGCCGCGCCGGCGCGCAGGCGGCGCTTGAGCACGAAGTCGAACAGCAGCGGGTTGTGCATGCGGATGTCGAGCAGGGGCTGGACGTCGGCTGCTTCCAGCAGGCCTTCGGCGACCAGGCGCGCGGGCGCGTACAGCGGCATCACGCCCGGCAGCGGATAGTCCGAGCCGTGCAGCAGCCGCGGGTGCCAGTCCTCGCGCTTCAGCAACATGCGGCGCGCCGCCGCCGTGCGGTTGACCTGGAACGCGGCGGAGATGTCGGCGAACAGGTTCGCGCGCCCGCCGGGCTCGTCCATCAGCCGCGCCCACAGGTCGAACGCCGGACGCCACGGCCCGGACGGCCGGTCCAGGTCGCGTGCCTTGCCGAGCGTGGCCGCATGCGCCACGACGACACGCACGCCCGCCTGCAGCACGTGGCGCACGAGCAGCGGATTGTTCTGCACGTCGCGGCCCGCGCCCGGGGCAGCCTGCTCCTCGCCGCAATGCACGACCAGCGGCACGCCGGCGCGCACGAGCCGGTCGTAGAACGGCCGGCAGCGCGCATCGCGCACGTCGATGTTCATCGCGCTGGGAAGCCACTTGACCGCCACCGCGCCCCGCCCCAGCGCCTCGTCCAGGCGCTGCAGCGCGTCCTCGCGGTACGGGTGCACCGAGGC
>Ga0075429_100002862_pt1 | contig 14604 bp, 10 predicted proteins | sample RhiMetdeltSRZDD3_FD_75295 | JGI IMG/M metagenome (GOLD analysis project Ga0075429, IMG submission 75295) | Populus rhizosphere microbial communities from Tennessee, USA - Rhizosphere MetaG P. deltoides SRZDD3 | ecosystem: Host-associated > Plants > Roots > Rhizosphere > Soil | place: USA... | reverse complement strand
ATCGCCTGGTCACCGCCTGGCGCTCCGACGCGTATCCGCGCGGGAACGCCACTTGCATTGCATCCATCCACCCATGCGTGTGCCCTGCCCTGGATGGGGAGCGCTGTGTCAGGCCTGCCTCTTGGCGGCGGTCGCGTGATGCCCCCTCCCGGCGTACTCCACCTCGTCAGCGTCCTCACGATGGGCGGCAGCGAGCGGCAGATGCTGGCGCTGATTGGCGGCCTGAGCCCGGAGAAGTGGCGGCCATTTGTAGGGTACGTGCGCCGCGGGACGGGCGACCTGATGCGCGGGCTCGAAGCTCTCGGTGTCGACCCGTGGCCGGTGCCTCTCTACGGCTCACTGGCGCGGGCCAACACGTTCTGGCAGGCCGTGCGGCTCGCCTGGCGCTGTCGCCGCGAGGGCATCCGCATCGTGCACGCCCACGACCTGTGCTCGGACGTCCTCGCCGTGCTCATCGCCCGCCTCGCGCGCCTGCCCTGCATCGCCAGCCGGCGCGATCTCGCCGACTGGCGATCCCCGCACGAGCGGCGCCTCATGCGCTTCGTCGAGCGCTCGGCGGATCGCCTGCTGGTGAACGCACAGGCCGTAGCCGACGCCGCCCAGGCCGACGGTACCGCGCCGCAGCGCATCTGGGTCGCTGAAAACGGGATCGACCTCGCCGCCTTCGACGCCGCCGCCGTCCGGGCGCCGTCGCCGGCGCTGCCGCCGGACCGTGGATGCTCCCGCATCGCGATGGTCGGCAACATGGATCGTCATCTCAAAGGCCACCGCGATCTGATCGCGGCCGCAGAGGCGCTCGCGCGCAGCGGCCGGCGCATCGAGTGGCTGCTCCCGTCCGACGGGCCGCTCCGCGCCGCCTTCGAGGCGGAGGCCCGCGCCCGGGACGTCGACGATTGCATCCACTTCCTGGGCCGGCGCTCGGACATTCCGAGCCTGCTCTCGCGCGTCGACCTCGTCGTGCACCCGTCCTGGAGCGAGGGTTTTCCCAACGCCGTGCTGGAAGCGATGTCCGCGGCGCGGCCGGTCGTGGCCACGCGCGTCGGCGCCTGTGCGTCCTTGATCGAAGACGGCGTCAACGGGCGCCTCGTTCCGCCTCGGGACCCGCAAGCCCTCGCCGCGTCCGTGGCCGGGCTCCTCGACGATCCGGCGGCGCGCACGGCGATGGGACGGGCCGCGCGGCGCCGCGTCGAGCGCTCGTTCACCCTCGATCGCATGGCCCGCCGCGTCGAAACCCTCTACGAAACGATGGTCCGGGAGTAAGCTCAGGGCCGGAGGTGCACATGCTGGCCGTCACCCTGTCCCTCGTCATCGGAGCGGCGGTCTCGCCCCTCCGGCCGGTCGCCACGTATTCGATCGTCGCGCGCGACGCCGCCACCGGTGAGCTCGGCGTCGCCGTGCAGAGCCACTGGTTTTCCGTCGGCTCCCTCGTACCGTGGGCGGAGCCGGAGGTGGGCGTGGTGGCCACGCAATCGTTCGTGGAGCCGTCGTACGGACCGCTGGGCCTCGCCTTGATGAAGACCGGCCGCAGCGCGCCCGAGGCGCTGGCTGCCCTTCTGGCCGGCGACAGCGGCCGCGAGGTGCGTCAGGTCGGCATGGTCGACGCCAAGGGGCGCGTGGCCACCCACACCGGAAAGATGAATATCCCCGCCGCGGGCGGCCAGTCGGGTGAAGGCTACGTCGTGCAGGCCAACCTGATGGAGAAGCCGACGGTGTGGCCGGCGATGGCGCGCGCGTATGAAGCGGCGAAGGGCGACCTCGCCACCCGCATGCTGGCCGCTCTCGATGCCGCCGAGGCGGAAGGCGGCGACATCCGCGGCCGCCAGTCCGCCGCCATCGTCGTCGTCAAGGCCAAAGCCAGCGGGCGGCCGTGGGCGGACCGCGTGTTCGACCTGCGCGTCGAGGATCATGAGAAGCCGCTCGAGGAGCTGCGTCGGCTCGTGGGCGTTCAGCGCGCCTACAACCACATGGGGGCGGGCGACGACTGCGTCACCGCCAAGGACTGGGCCTGCGCCGAGCGCGAGTACGGCGCGGCCCAGCGCCTCCATCCCGACAACGCCGAGATGGCGTTCTGGTACGGAGTGGCCCTGGCGCAGAGCGGCCGTGTCGCCGATGCGCGCCCGCTCTTCGCCCGTGCCTTCGCCGCCGATCCACGCTGGCGCGAGCTCGTCCGCCGCCTGCCGGGGGTGGAGCAGCTCCCCAAGGACGAGAAGCTGCTCCAGGACATCCTGTCCGCGCGCTGACGGCTACGGGATGCTGACGACCTCGAACTGCTGGTACACCGCGCCGGAGTACGTGCGCTGCACGATGTCCGCGCCGTCCGCGGTGCCGCCCGCGACGACCTCCGCCGACTTCCCGCTATTCCGGTTCGTCAGGCGGAAGTAGCCCGCGCCGACGTCGACGATCGACCACTCGTCGTTCGTGGCGGCCCCGCCGTACGTCCACTGGAAGATGTTGGCTCCCTCCGCCGTGGAGGCGCTCTGCACCGTCAGGTCCTTGCCGCTGTGGCGGTTGATGACGCGATAGAAGCCGCCGGTGATGGCGCGGATCTCCCACTCGTCGTTGGTCGTCGCGCCGCCGTACGCCCACTGGAATACGTTGGCCCCGTCGATGGTCGACGCGCTCTGCACCACCATCGCCTTGCCGCTGTGCCGCGCCGTCACGCGGTAGTAGCCGCTGAAGCCGCCCGGCGTCGGGGTGGCGGTGGGCGGGGCGGTGGGTGTCGGTGTCGGCGTCAACGTGGGAACCGGCGTCTCCGTCGGCGTGGGCGTGGGCCCCGTGGGCCCGTTCGGCGCGAAGACGCTGACCTCGGTGACGCTGTTGAACGTGCCGACGTTGCTCGCGTGTCCGAGGTAACGCACCCAGCGCGCGGGCACATCGTCGAAGTCGTAGGACTCTTCGACGGTGGTGAGACCGCTGCTCTCGCCGGACCACACCGTCGTCCACACGCCGCCGCCGGTGGAGACCTGCAGGTCGAAGCGATTGCGCCGTCCGTTGCCGTTGTAGACGGCGACGTGGACCTTCGCGACAGTCTGCGGCGTACCGAGATCGAGCTGCAGCCACGCCCCGTCGCCGTTGCCCGACCAGCGCGTGGCGAGATCGTTGTCCACGGTATTGCCGGGCAGGTTGCCGTCGTGGGTGCTGGCGGTGACGGCGGAGGCCGGCGGCGTGATCTCGACGAAGGTGCATCCCACGCACGGCGTCGGGGTGGCGGTGGGGGTGGGCGTCGGACCGACGGTCGGCGTCATCGTGGGCGTCGGCGTAGGGCCGGTGCCGCACACGACGGCCGCGTTCGCCCAGTCGGCGTGATCGGACGTGCTGAGGTCGTGGCCGCCCGAGACGTGCAGGCGCAACGACCGGCGGCCGCTGATGTCCACGTTCACGTTCCTGGTCGCCGAAGAGCCGGTCATGACGCCGCTGTCGTACAGCTTCACGCCGTCGCCGTAGACGGAGAAGATGACGGCACCCGCCGAGCCGACCTCGTCGTCGACGCCGATCTGCGCGCTGAACGTCGAGCACGTCCCGTTCGTGCGGAACTCGACGGCGGCAGGCGCGTGCACGCCGAGCCCCTTCGGGAATACGGTCCCGTTCAGCGTGATCGGGTTCCCGTCGCCGGCGGCGGACGTGTTCGTGCTGCGGTCGCGCTCCACCGGGCCGGAGTTGTTCGCGGTGAACGACCACGTCTGATCGCTGAGCTGCCCGGTGGCGACCGCGGGGTCGCTCCCGACGACCTTCACGAAGACAGTGGCGTGCGACGGCACGCTGGCGCTGTAGCTGTTGGTGAACGTCCCGCGGTCCGCGCGCGCCCAGACGTCGCGGACGGTGGCGCTGCCGGTGCGCAGGCCGATCTGCGTCCAGCTCACGCGCATCGTGGCCGTGGCCAGGCTGCGATTCGTGAGGGCCACCGCCCGCGCGCCCGCGCCGGCCAGCGGCTTGTACCAGACCTGGAGCCCGGCGCCGTCGTCGCTGACCTTCACGCCCTGCAGCACCAGCGGGTCCTGGTCGATGGCGATGACCTCGTCGTGGGTCAGGATCGCCTTCGTGGCCGCGCTCATGCTGCGCACGTCGTTGCCGGCGATGAGCGGCGCCGACGACACCGCCCACAGCGCCATGTGCGTGCGGTACTCCGCGTCCGTCATGGCGCCGTTGCCGACCTCGAGCATGTCGGGATCGTTCACGCCGCCGGGAACGGTGGCGCCGGGGTGGCGCGAGTTGCCGTCGAACATGCCGAGCATGCGCGCCCAGTCGTCGCGGATGTCGCTGGTCGTGCGCCACTGGTGCGCCACCGCGGGCCCCCACGCCCACGGCTCCTGGCGGCCGGCGTTGTCCGAGGCGGAATGCACGATCGGCCGCCCCGCCGCCGCGATGGCGTCGCGGTAGCGCGCGTAGATCGTGGGCAGGTCGAGGCTGTCGCGCTCGGGGCCGCAGCGGTCGACCTTCGTGTAGTCCGCCCCCCAGGACGCCAGGGTCGCGATGTCACGGAACTCGTTGTTGAGGCTGCCCGGCGTTTTCCCGGTGCAGGTCAACGAGCCGATCGACAGGTAGATGCCGTACTTCAACCCCTTCGAGTGGACGTAGTCGCCCAGGGCCTTCATCCCGCTCGGAAACTTCGTGGTGTGATGGGTGAGGTTTCCGTTCGCATCGCGGGTCAGGGCCGACCAGCAATCGTCGACGGTCAGGTACTTGTACCCCGCCGCAGACATGCCGCTGCTCGCCAGCGCGTCCGCGATCTGCCGCACCACCGTCTCGTTGATCCCGCTGCAGGCGAACTTGTTCCAACTGTTCCAGCCCATGGGCGGCGTGCGGGCCAGGCCGTCGTCGAGAGCCACCGCAGGAGACGAGGCCCCCAGCGCGACGACCAGGATTGCGGCCAGGAATACACGACGATGGCTCGGCATCTAAAACCCTCCCCCGGGGACGTGGGCTTCGACTGAAAACGGTGGTGTGCCCATGAGAGTAGCGGATCGGTACAGCCCCGTCATGATTCGAAAGAAAGCAGACGAATGGATCGCGCTATAGGGCCTGGGATGGCCGTTCGAACTAGGTACGTCTACTCGGCGGGAGGGCCCTGCGCCTCGACGTCCTCGAGGTCGATGATGTTGCGCTCGAGGGCCAGGGTCACCGCATGCGTGCGATCGCCCACGCCGAGCTTGGCCAGGATGCTGGCCACGCGGCTGCGGGCGGTGGCCTCGCTGACGTCGAGCTTCAGGCCGATCTGCTTGTTGGAGAACCCGCGGGCGATGAGCTTGATGACGGCGATCTCCCGCGGCGTCAAGTCTGCCTGCCGCATGCGGTCGACCATCTTCCCCGCGATATCGGGGGGGATCCGCTGCTTCCCCTCGTGCACCTCGCGGATGGCCTCCAGGATCTCGTCCACGGGCACGTCCTTGATGAGATAGCCGCGCGCGCCGGCGCGCAGCGCCTGATAGACGGCCTCGTCGCCCTTGTGGATCGTGAGCACGATGATCCGCGCACCGGGGAACTCCGTGCAGATGGCGCCGATGGCGTCGCTGCCGCTCATGCCGGGCATGCGCAGGTCCATGAGGGTCACGTCCGGGCGGAGCTGGCGGTACATGTCGACGACCTGCTGGCCATTGGAGGCCTGGCCGACGAGGGCCATGTCGGGCTGCCGCTGGATCAGCGTCACCAGGCCGAGCCTCAACACCAGGTGATCCTCCGCCACCAGGACTCTTATCGGCTTCGTCGTCATTCCTCGGCCTCCAGCCGCGTGGCGATCCCGGTGGTGTCGATGCGGCAGCGATAGGGCAGACGGCAGCGCAGGCGCGTGCCCTCCCCCGGCCGGCTCTGTACCTCGAGCTCGCCGCCCATCCCGGACGCGCGCTCGGACATGCCGGTGATGCCGAAATGCTCGCCGTTGACGGTAGCGGGATCGAAGCCGCGGCCGTCGTCGGCCACGCGCAGGGACACGGCCTCGGCGTCGAACTCCAGGCCGATCGTCAGGCTCTTCGCCTCCGCGTGGCGCACGGCGTTGGTCACCGCCTCATGAGCGATGCGCAACAGATTGCGCTCGAGCTCACTGGGCAGCGCGCGCGGCCGTCCGATGATGTCGATCGTGGCCTCCAGACCGGAATCGGCGGTGAGCTGGCGCAGGCTGCTCTCGAGCGTCGGCCCGAGGCCGTCGCTCTCCTTCGACGTCTGCGCCCGCAGCACCCAGATCGAGCGGCGCACTTCGGCCAGCGTCGTCTTCACCATGAGGCGCGCCAGGCCCATGTGCTCGCGGGCGGCCTCGGGACCCTCGTCGATCGTCTGCAGGGCCGTGTCGATCTGGATGCCGGTACCGGCCAGCCCCTGGGACAGGGTGTCGTGCAGCTCGCGGGCGATGCGCGTGCGCTCGCCGATGATGGCGGCGAAGCGCGCCCGCATCTGGCCGAGGCGGAGCCGATGCGCGGCGAAGCCGGCGAAGAGCACCGCCGCCAGAACCGCGGCGTAGAAAGACCAGCGCCGATGGAAGGGCGGTTGGACCCTGAACGCGAGCTCGGTGCCGCGCCCGTTCCACACGCCGTCGGTGTTGCTCGCCATCACGCTGAACCGATACTCCCCCGGCGGCAGGTTGCTGTAATACGCGCGGCGGCGCGTGCCCGCCTCCACCCAGTCGTCGTCGAGGCCCTCCAGCCGATGGCGGAAGCGCACCTTCGCCGGCGCGCGGAAGCTCAGAGCGGTGTAGTCGATCGTCACCTCGCCGCGCCCCGGCGGGTACTCGGCGCGCCGCACGGTGTCGCGATCGACGGTGACACCCTCGATGGCGACGTCCGGCGCCGGCTCGTCGACGTCGACGCGGCGCGGATCGACGACGGACACGCCCTTGGCGGTGGCGAACCACAGCCGGCCGTCGCCGGCCCGAAAGCCCGGGCTGTTGCTGAGGATCGTCTCCGTCGTGCGCAAGCCGTCGGAGGCGTCGAATACCAGCGGGGAGACGCGCGCGCGCTTGCCGTCCAGGACCTCGAGGACCTCGCGCTTGTCGACGCGGAAGAACTGGCCGGTGGAGTTCATCCAGAGATGGCCGTGGCCGTCGTCGACCACGAAACGCAGGTAGTTCTCGGGTAGTCCCTGCTGCACGGTGAGGGCGCGGAAGCGCCCGTCTTTCCAGTGGGCGAGGCCGCCGATGGTGGCCAGCCACAAGCTGCCGTCCTCGTCCTCGATCATCCATCGCACGCGCCGCTGCGGCAGGCCGTCCGCTTCCGTCAGGATCGTGCACTTCCCGTCGCGCACGCGGACCAGGCCACGGGAGGCGGCGAGCCAGAACGTGCCCTGCCGGTCCTGGAGGACGTGATGCGGATAACCGAGCTGCGGGATCTCCGGCCGGTAGCGCGTCATGACCCGGCCCTTCACGCGGGCGAGGCCGTAGCCCGTGACGAAAAAGACCGTCCCTCCCTCGTCCTCGAAGACGATGGGGACCTTGAAGTCGTTGCCGGCATTCGTCGGCGTGTGCTCGACTGTCGCGCCGTCTCTCACCTGGAACACACGGCCGTTGTCGAGGCTCACCCACAGGCTGCCGTCGCGCGCCTCGTAGAGCGCGATGACGGCGTCGCGTCCCGGCCCACCGGGCAGCGAGATCTTGCGCACGGTGCCGTCCTCGCGCAGGTGGACGACCTCCGCCGTGCCGGTTCCGACCCAGACGCCGCCCCGGCGGCTGCCAATCACCGACGGCGCCGCGGGAACATCGAGGCCCTCGAAGCGGCCGTAGGTGACGAATCGGCCGTCGGCGACGCAATTGAGGCCGTCGGCGGTACCCACCCACAAGTTGCCTTCGTGATCCTCGAGCAGGCTGCGGATGTCGTCGTCGGAGAGCCCTTCCTTGCTGGTGAGCCTCGAGAAGCGGCCGTTCGTGAGCCGATTGAGGCCGCCCCCGGCCGTGCCGATCCAGAGGTTGCCGTCGCGGTCCTCCAGCAACGCCGTCACGTTGTCGTGCGACAGGCCCTCGCGCGTCGTGAAGCGATCCACGCGAGCCCCGTTCCGCCGCAGCAGGCCGTGCGAGGTGCCGATCCACAGCGCGCCCCGAAGGTCGAAGAGCAAGGCCTGGATGGCGTGCTCCGACATCCCCTCGCGCCTGAAGACGTCGAACGCTTCGGACCGTGCGTCGCCCGCCTTGCCCGTGTAACGCAGGAGGCCGATGAGCCGGGTGCCGATCCACAGGCCGCCGTCCTTGTCCTCGGCGATCACGCCGGGACCCTGCCCGCTCGTGTAGAGGATCTTGAAGGCACCGTCCTTCCACCGATAGGCGGTACGCCCGTGGCGGACGATCCAGAGGCCGCCGTCGTGGTCGGTGAGCAGCGAGGAAACGTAGCCGGTCCCCGCACGAACGGGCAGCTCGGCGAAGGCGCCGTCCTTGTGCTGCACCACGCCGCCCGAGGTCGTACCCAGGTACAACGCGCCGTCGGGCCCCTGATGAAGGCTCGTGACGCCTCCGTCGCCGAAGTCGGGGGTGTTGCGGTTGCTGAAGATCGTGAACCGCGCGCCGTCGAACCGCACCACGCCGGTGCTCGTGCCGACCCACAGGTAGCGATCGCGCGTCTGCGTCAAGGCGTGCACGGTGTTGCTCTGCAGCTCGCGCGATCCCCACTTCGTGAGGACGTACTGCGAGGCCGCCCGCGACGGGTCGAGGGCGCGGGCAGGCGCGGCGACGGCGAGAGCGATGGCAACCGCGAGGACGAGCCGCTGTGTCATGAGCTGCTGGGTGCGGCTATTGTCGCACGCGGGTCCTCCTTCCGCGCCGTCCGGCGCCGTGGTGCGCGGTGTACTACCGGCGCTCGTAAGTCCCCATCAGCTCGCCCTCGCCGATCACGTGCGGGCGGATGGCGGCGAGCAGCTTCGCCTTGTCGAGTCCGGGCGGGAGATCGAGGGCCTGGCCGAGCGCGTACAGCCGGAAGAAGTAGCGATGCCGTCCGTGCCCGCGCGGCGGCATCGGACCGCTGTATCCGACGCCGCGGGAATCGTTCGGCCCCTGGTGCGCGCCGGGCACCGCCGGCCGCGCTTCCTTCGACACGCCTTCGGGCAGCTCGTGGACCGAGGGCGACAATCCGTACAGCACCCAGTGCACCCACGGCTCCGCCCTTGGCGCATCGGGATCTTCGCAGACGAGCGCCAGCTCGCGCGCGCCTTCCGGTACCCCCGACCAGCGCAACCGCGGCGAGACGTCGGGGCCTTCGCCCGTGTGCTTCTTCGGAATGGGCTCGCCGTTCCGGAATTCGGGCGACTCGACGGCGATAGGCATGCAGGGCCTCCTTCAGAGAAGAGTACCCCTGCGCGCGCCGAAAGACCCGGGGTTAGGATGAGCCCTGCCGGAGCCCGGCCGGACCGGCGAAGGAGGTGACACATGACGCGCGCGCTCGTTCTGCCGGCCCTGGTGCTCGCCACCGCATTGCCGCTGGCGCTCGCGCCCGCGTCCGCCGCGACAAAGGACGTTCAGAAGCTCGAGAAGCAGCTCGCGAAGGACAAAGACGCCGGTGTGCGAGCGCGGGCGGCGTGGGATCTCGGCCAGATAGGAGCGACGGAGTCGGTGCCGGCCCTGGCCGCCGCCCTCGACGACTCGTCGGGCGCGGTGCGGGCCAACGCCGCCGCCTCGCTAGGGAAGCTGGGCGCGGCCTCGAAGCCGGCGATCCCCCAGCTCAAGAAAGCCCTCGACGATCCGTACGCGCCCGTGGTCGGCAACGCGGCCCGTGCCCTCGCGAAGCTCGGCACGCCCAAGGCGCAGCTCATCCCCGCCTACCGGCGCATCCTGAACGGCAACGACTGCAAGGCCCGCGTGACCGGCGCCAAGGGCCTCGTGAATGAGGTGCCGCCCACCGAGCTCTTCGATGCCGCCTGGGCCTGCTCGCAGTCGGGCGACGACTACGACGTACGCCGCGACGCGGGCGAGGTGCTGCGCAAGCTCGTCAACCGCCGCGACCGCGTGATGGTCCCGACGATCCTCGATGCGCTCAGCAACGTCGGCCACCGCGATGCCGGCGATCTCACCTCCGCCATCAGCTCCATCGAGCCGCCGGTGAAGGAGGCCGTGCCCGTCCTCGTCACGCTGCTCGGATCGAGGAACGAGAAGAACCCGCAGGCCGCGGTGCGGGCGCTCGGCCACATGGGCGCGGCGGCGCTGCCCGCGGTGCCCGACATGATCGCGCTCCTCAACTCGACGAAGGCGGACGTCGACACGCGCACCACGGCCGCCGAGGCGCTCGGACGTCTGGGCCCGCCGGCAGCGAAGCAGGCGGTGCCGGCGCTCATGAAGACCGCCTCCGACAAGTGGCCCAAGGTGCGCTCGGCCTCGCTCACGGCGCTCGGCGAGATGGGGCCGGCGGCGAAGGAAGCGGTACCCGTACTGCGCGCCGCCCTCAAGGATGCCGACGTCGGGATCGGCCTGGCCGCGCGCAACGCGCTCTTCCGTGTGCAGCCGGACAAGCGCCAGGAGGTGTCCGACATCATGGACAAAGCGCGGCCCGTCCAGAAGGGCAGCCTCTTCGACGACCTGTCGCTGCTCGCCAGCGCCCTGCCCGCGAAGGTCCCCGAGGTCTACGAGCTCACCATCTACGACAAGTTCGCGTACGCGAAAGCGCCCTACACCGACAGCAAGACGGGCCGGGGCAAGTTCAGGTACGAGGGCGGGGAGGTCAGCGGACCCGAGGAGGAGAGCGCCAACAACTGCAAGAAGAAGCTTCTCCTCTCGAAGGTCGACTTCTCCATCGTGCCCAAGCTCGTGCAGCAGGCGCCCGGCCTTCTGGGCGCGCCGGCCGGCAAGGTCGACATGGTGTCCCTGACCGGCGGCGTCTTCTGCAAGAGCTTCGGCTGGATGGTCCACGTCGACGACGCCGGCTTCGTGATGTTCAAGCTGGACGGGAAGGTGGACAAGCTGCAGAGGATGTAGGCAGTCGTGAGTTATGAGTTATGAGTTATGAGTTTTGTGTAACGGCCCTTCGGCGCGCCGTCAAACGACCCGCGGCGCGCGCATGGACTCACTCACGACTCATTACTCATGACTCAGAACTTCTATCGTGACGCTCCAAACGCTCCCGCCCGCGAGGCCGGCGTAAAGCCTCGGCGAAGAGCCGCCCCCCACGGCCAGGGCGCGCACGTCGGTGTTCAGCATCCCCTCCGCGGCAAACGGTGCCCAGGCCACCCCGCCATCCGCGCTGCGGAAGACGCCGTGGAACGTCCCCGCGAACACCTGGCCGTCCACCGGTGACACCGCGACGGCATCGACGTCGTCACCCTTGATGCCCTTGTCCACCTTCGTCCAGGTGGCGCCGCTGTCGCCGGTGCGGAAGAGGCCTTTCTTCGTCGCCATGTAGGCGCGTTCCGGATGCGTCGGATCGGCCTTGAAGTCCTGGATGTCGTCGGTGGCGGCACGAACCTGGCTCCAGCTCTTGCCGCCGTCGGCGGTGCGGTAGACGGCCTTCCCCGTGAGCGCCCACAGCGTGGCGGGCGCGACCGACTGCAGCGAGTCGATGGAAGCCGTCGCGGGGAGTCCGGTGCCTGCCGGCTCCCACTTCTTACCCCCATCCCTCGATCGCCACACCGACATGCCCTCGTCGCCCGAGCTCGTCCAGGTGCCGCAGTAGAAGACCTTGGCATCGCCGGGATCCTGCGCGAGGCTCCGGAAACCGGGCGAGCTCATGCGGCCCTTCATCATGTTCTTGAAGCTCGCCCCCGGCACCTCGATCGACGACCACGACTTGCCGGAGTCTTCCGAGCGCCACCAGCTCCCGCCGTCGTGGGCATAGACCTTCTTCGGCGACATCCGGTCGTAGACGAAGCCGTCGACGTCCGCGGATTCGCCGGGATCGAACGGCGCCTGGATCTCGGTCCACTCGCCGGGGGCGTCCATGCGATACAGACCGACGTTGAGCTCCACGAAGACGGGACCGGTGCCGGAAGGCGGGGCCCACACGCGCTTGGGCCAGCCCGCGTTGAAGCCGGCGCTCGCGGGCTGGAAGGTGTCGCCGCCGTCGGTGCTCTTGAAGAAGCCGCTCCCCGCGGCCGCCGCGAACACCGTGCCCTTCTTCGTCGGATGGAAGGCGATGCCGTGGGCCAGATAGCCGCCGAGGCCTTCGCCCACGGTGCTCCAGGTGTCACCGCTGTCGGTGCTTCGCCGCAGGCCGTTCTTGGTGGCGGCCAGGAGGACCTGCGGGTCGTTCGGATCGATGCACACGTCGAAGAGCTCGTCGGTGCCCTGAAGACCGACCTCCAGCTCCGTCCAGGTGGCCCCGCCGTCGGTCGTGCGGAACACGCGGCCGAAGCCGATGGTGGCGTACATCGTCTTCGGACTGGCGGTGGAGACGAGGAGGCGCTTGACACTGTTGTCGGGCAACCCTTCGCCGTACGGCTTCCAGGTCACGCCCCCGTCCTGGCTGCGGCTCATGTGGTGCGACTGCCCACGGCCGCCGGCAAAGACGATCTTGGGATTCTGCGGATGCACCGCGAAGGCATACGCATCCTGGCCGGGCACGCGGAAGCTCGTCCACGTCTTGCCCCCGTCGGCGGTCCGGTAGTGGAGGTTGGTGGACGGCACGAAGACGACGTCGGGCGCGGAGGCGGCGAAGGCGATGGGCTGCCCCACCGCGTACGAGCTCGCATCCACCTTGACCGACTTCCAGGTCTTGCCGCGATCGATGGTGCGCCAGAGGGCGTTGTGGCCGCTGGCGTCGATGCCCGCCCACACGGTGCCCGGCGTCTTGGGGTCCGCCTGGATCCACTCGACCTCGCGGCTCACCATCTCGTCGCCCGGCAGCGCCCAGCTCTTGCCGCCGTCGTCGCTGCGCCAGACGCCGCCGCCGGAGGTCGCGGCGTAGATCGTGTCGGGCTGCGTCGGATCGACGGCCACGTCGTTGAGAATGCCGACGGCGGGCCCCTCGCTCCGCCACGCGCCGTATCCGACGACGGGGATCCCGACCAGGGCCACGACCAGCGCACCGACCGCCCCAAGGCTCATGCCGCCCTCCTTGCCCGAGCGCGGGCGGGCGCCATTATCCCCCCGCCTACTCCCGCTCGGCGCGCCCCACGAGGCCCGCGGCGAACGTGCGCCGATCGACGGTGGCCAGCGCCTTCTCCTGGGCGGCGGTGAGCAGGCGGTAGTGCCGCACGTCCACCAGGTGGAAGGCGACGTACCACAGGTCGTCTTCCGCGGTCATCCACGCGCGGCTGTCGAAGCGCGCCAGGCTCACCGGCCGCGAGTAGCGGCGGAGCGTCTTCTCGCGCCGGAGGTTGAAGTACGACTCCACGTACGAGAGGGCGAGGTCGCGGACGGTACGGAAGACAGGCTCGCGCCAGCGAAGACCGGAAAAGTTCGAGCGGCCCACCGCCCCCCAACACCCGTTCCGGCGGTAGACGGCAATGACGTGATCGTCGTCGCGATCGGCCTCGAGATCGAGGATGAGGGGCGGGCGCCCCTGCACGCGCAGCGCGGCCGCGCCGAAGATCGCGGAGTCGAGGCACTGCACGCGGCCCTCGCGCAGCACGCGCCGCGGCGAGCGGCAGTGCTTCCCCGCCACGTCGTAGTCGAGATCGTCCAGGAAGCGCTGGATGCGCTCCGGCGTCGACAGCGCGCGCAGGCGCGCCGTCTCGCGCGTCGACAGGCCGAAAGGGGCGGCAGCCATGAGCCCGCCACCTTAGCACGGCACGCGGGAACGGGCGGAGAACGGCTCTAGGGCTGGAGAAAGCGGGCGACCCGGCGGAGGTCCTCCACGAAACGGAGCAGCTCCGTGCGGCGCGTGAGATCGTCGGGAGCGCGCAGGATGGACGACGGATGGACGGTCGCGGTGGCGAGCGGGCCGAGGAGCGACGGCCGCACCTCGCCGCGCTGGCGGCGGACGCGGAACTCGCGCCCGAGGACGACCTGGGCCGCAGTGGCGCCGAGGCACACGATGAGGCGCGGATGGATCACGGAGACCTCCGCCTCCAGCCAGGGCCGGCAGGCGCGGATCTCCGCCGCGTTCGGCTTGGCGTGGATGCGCCGTTTGCCGCGCGGCTCCCATTTGAAGTGCTTGACGACGTTCGTCACGTACGCGTCCGCGCGGTCGATCCCCGCCTCCACCAGCGCGCGGTCGAGGAGCTTGCCCGCCGGTCCCACGAACGGACGGCCCGAGAGGTCCTCCTCGTGCCCCGGCTGCTCGCCCACGAAGAGCACCTTCGCCTCGTGGACCCCCTCACCGAATACGGTCTGCGTTCCCGACTTCCACAGCGGGCACGCGCGGCAGCCAGCCGCGCGTTCCTTCAGCTTCGACCATGAGGCGTCCGGCGGGATGAGAGCGGCGGCGGTCTCGTCCGGGGATGCCGTCGTGCGGGCGCGGGGCATGAGATAGGCCTCCCTCGGCCTCCTCTTCTGCACCCGACGTGCCAGCCCCCCCTATACTGGGACGTGCGGCCGCGAACGCTCAGCGCCGGCGAACGTCTATGGTCTCGCGGCGAGCCCGCGGTCAGCATCGCGATCGTGGAGAGCGGGCAGCTCGCCATCCGCGACGAGCTCCGCATCTTCGGCTTCGCATTTCCCGGCACTGTCATCGGCGAGAGCGCCATCCTGAGCCTGGGCCGTCCGCCCGCGGCGCGCACGGCGGACGTCGTCGCCGTCTCCGGCTCCTCCGTGAGCGAGTACCCGATCGATGT
>Ga0075429_100002861_pt1 | contig 14606 bp, 13 predicted proteins | sample RhiMetdeltSRZDD3_FD_75295 | JGI IMG/M metagenome (GOLD analysis project Ga0075429, IMG submission 75295) | Populus rhizosphere microbial communities from Tennessee, USA - Rhizosphere MetaG P. deltoides SRZDD3 | ecosystem: Host-associated > Plants > Roots > Rhizosphere > Soil | place: USA... | reverse complement strand
CTTGTAGGCGAACCAGTTCTTGTCGTGCGGCTGTGCGCGCTCGCGAATCGCCGTGACGAGGCCCGGCAACGGCAATTCGTGGGGATTGCCGAAGGTGAAATCGGAGATTCCCGGATCGAATCGCCGCTGTGCGTAGCGCGAGGACGAATAAAAGTGGTTGACAGTGGAGAAGGCCGCTTCCGCGGCCCGTATGCGGGATGATGTCGCCATGTCATTGAGCGCAGCGAGGGCTGGGGTTAGAGTATGGCACCCGCTGCCTGCGAACCAACCCCAGGCGCATACCGTGAGGCCTCTGATGACGAAATACGTCTTGATGATTATGCTGCTGACATTGCCGGTAGCCGCTGCGCCGCCGGAACGTCCCCTCACCTTTACGAAACTCTGGACGCACAGCCATACGGCTCCGGGGCAACTCTCGGAAATTCCCGCGTTCGATCGTCGGACCAACACGGTCTGGGTGGCGGGTGTGGTTGGTGTCGATGTCCTGGATGGGGAGACCGGCACGCTCATCGAGCACATCGACGTCACTGGGTACGGCCTGGTCAACAGCGTCGCCATCCACAACGGGTTGGCGGCGCTCGCGATCGAGGCTGGACCACCCGACCGCCGGCGGGCCGGCGTCGTCGTCTTCTACAACACCCGGACGCGGTTACCCATCGGCGATCCGGTGACCGTGGGATCGCTGCCAGACATGCTGACGTTCACGCACGACGGTAGCAAGCTGCTGGTGGCAAACGAAGGCACGCCCAATGCGGTTGCCGACACGCCCTATACGGCGCCGGATCCGCCGGGCAGCGTCAGCATCATCGACATGGAAACTCGAACCGTGATCGCGACCGCGGGCTTGGAAAACGTTCCTCAGTTCGGCACCAACCTGCGCACCAACGTCGGCATGGATTTCGAGCCCGAGTACATTGCGATTGACAAGGATGGCACCAGAGCGTTCGTGACCCTTCAGGAAGCGAACGCGATCGCCGTCCTGGACCTGTCGTTGAACGCGTTCACCGAGATCATCGGGCTCGGGGCCAAGGATTTCAGCCTTCCGGGGAACGAGTTCGATCCCCGCAACGATGGGACGGTCACCTTCATCAACGCCAACGCCTTTGGGTTGTACATGCCGGATGGCGTCGCGTCATATCAATGGCGAGATAAAACGTATCTGGTGCTCGCCAACGAAGGGGACTTCCGCGAAGACAATGTCGATCGTTCCACGGCCGGGAATCCGCCATACTCCGCGCCCCCTCCTCTCGACCGCCTGCGCATTTCGAACAGGGATTCTTCGCCAGGCAATTTGTATGCGGCGGGCGCCCGGTCCATGTCGATTCGCGCCGTCGATGGGACGCTGGTGTACGACAGCGGAAGCATCCTGGATACCGAAGCCCACAACCGGGGCGTCTACGACGACGGCCGGAGCCGCGATAAGGGTGTGGAACCAGAAGGCGTCGCGCTACTGGATGTTGCCGGACGCACGTATGCGTTCGTCGGCCTCGAGCGGACGACGAGCAGCGCGATCGGTGTCTTCGAGATCACCGACCCCTACGCCGCCACGTTTCTCGACATGATCGTGACGCCAGGCGATCTTTCTCCCGAGGGTCTGGCGGTGTTCGCGTTCCGCGGCGGCTTCTACCTGGCGATCGCCAATGAAGTGCCGGCCGCCGGCGCGACGACGACGCACACGACGCTCTACCGGGTAGATCAACCGAAACACTAAATCAACGAGGCGACGCGGGCGCGGCCACCGGCTCGAACATCTCCGGCACGTTGAACGTCATCACTCCGTTCAGCCGCATGTCCGACACGATGACGTCCTTGTGTTCGGGGTCCAGTGCGACCGAAAACGACTTCCTCATCGTGGTTTGCTCGCCCCCGATCGCGAACTTCGGCGCGACGTCCCCCTCGTCATCAAGGCTCCATGCGCCAATGAACACCCGGGGAGGCTCCACCAGCCCCTGAATGCCGGGCATCGCGACGACCACCAGGCGGCCCTCGGGGTAGATCGCCATCTGGTTGATTCGATCGATCTGCGTGTTGGGACCTCTGATCACCCTGAGTGGCCTGGCGTTGCCATTGGCCATGAGATCGAAGATCAGGATCGACCGGTTGCGACCAGGGGTTGCGATCAGGTTGTGGATCGGATCGACCGCGACCGATCCGCCCGGACCCTGTGTATCAGGGCCGCGGATCACGCGTTTCGGCGGCACATCACCGTTGGCGTCGAGATCGAACACCAGGATGCCGCCGCCGCTGGGAACGAAAAGCTCCCGGCGAGTGGGATGAATGTCCATCCGCTGGGGATTACTCAGCTGGGTCCTGGGCCCCTGGATGATGCGAATCGGTGCTTCCTGACCGTTCGCTCCACCCCTGAATATCAGGATCGCCGCCGCGAACGGATTCGCGACGATGAGCTCGTCGCGCACCGGGTCGTGCCGGACGTCGTGCATTGTGCGGCTCAATTTCGAATTCTGCCCGTAGATGCGTCGCGTCGGAGGCGTGTTTCCATTTGCCAGCCTGGCAAATGCCGCAACCTGCGGATGGGCCACTCAATTGGGCACCAGGACTTCCTGGCGCTTGCTATCGTAGCCGACGGCGCCAGGGTTGCCGATCATGAGCGCCTCCCCTTTTTCGGGGCCGCCGCGAATCTGACGTATCGGTGCGACGTCGCCATTGGCCGTCACAGGGAACACGGTGGCGGTGTAATTCCCCATGCTTGCCACCCAGAGCTCGTTGTTGACGGCATCGACGTAGACGCCGGTCGGATTCTTGATCCTCGTCCGCGTCCCCTTGATGACGCGCTTGGGAGCGACGTCGCCGTTGTCGGTGATGTTGAACACCAGCACCGAGTCGTCGGCGTCGTTGGCGACAAAGATCTCGCCGCGGCCTTCGTGGAGCGACACATGGCTGGGCCAGTTCAGTCGCGTCCGCGCGCCCTTGATGACGCGCACCGGCGGCGTGTTCCCTTCGGCTCCTCTCGCGTGGATCGTGATCGAGGGGAAGTCAAACCAGCCGCCGCCCCCTCCGCCATCGTCCCCTTCGCCGCCGCCGCCACCTTCACCGGGTGCGGCGGGAAACAGGCTCGGAATACCGCGCAGGCCGGTTTCCTCTTCCATCGACTTCGACCACACCTTGCGGTACTCCTCCCAGTTCATGGGCGTTCTGGGAGTTGTAACCGGAAGGGAGCGCTGCCGGTGGCCGTGATTGGCGATCACCATGAGGTCTCTCTTGATATCCAGCGCAATACCATGCGGATCGGCAAGTTCGGTCGCATCGCCGCGCAGCACGCGAACGGGCGCATCGTAGTTCGATGCGTCCTTGCGATAGACGACCACGGCCCCGGCGCCCTGGACGGTGAGGTATAGCTCCTGACGGACTTCGTCGGCCGTGATGCCCCAGGTCCGGTGCGGCGTGGCAAGCACGCGGTCCGGTGCCGCGTTGCCGCGCGCTTCGCGCGAGAACACCGGCAGCCAGTTCTGAGTGTCGTTGTTCGTGACCCACACCTCGAGCGTCTTCGGATCGATGTACGAACCGCACATCATCTCGGTGCGCGTCTGGTCGCCGCCAATGGCGCGGCGCGGCTCGGTCAGAGGCGCGCCCGGCGGCGTGTTGTCGCGGCGTGAATACTCCAGAATCCGGAACAGGTTCTCGTCCGTCATGATGACCATGTCGTTCTCGACATTGACGGCGATGGAGCTGAACGCGGCGTAGGGGTCCTTGAGGTAGCGGACCGGCGGCCGGTTGATGACCGCGGAGCGCGCGGTAATCGTCCGGGGGATGCCCTCGGCGGCGCGTTCACCGACCAGAGGCGGGAGGGGACGCCGCTGCGCCTGTGCCGCGCCCACCGCGCCCGCGAAGGACGGAAGCTCACAGATAGCGCCGCCCCCGCTTAGAAGCGCGTCGACCGGCGGCGGCAGGGCTTGTTCTGCCACGGCCGCCTCTATGGCCATCGCCGCCGAGACGGCGGGGTGGGCTGGCATCTCGCACATGGCGCCGTCCGGAGTCGGAATCGCCTGGAATGTCATCCGGTCTGCGCCGAAGAATTGCGTCCGCGCCGAGATGTCCTGGGCACTACCTGACCAAATCAACACGATCGCAGCGAGGGCCGCTGAGATAGCGAGCCACCCGTTCTTAGGTTTGAGAGCCATCCCACACTCCCTTTCCATGACAGGAGAACTGCCAGGGGCAATGGCGACGTCCGTTACGCGGCGCCGCTGAGGGCCACACGGGATGATACAGGGAAACTCGATGCCGGCGACGTCCCGCCGTCGGGCTAAAAGCTGACGTTGATGCCTACGTCCACTTTTCGCGTGGCAGTCACCGTCGTCGGCTTTCCAAAGAACGGTGATGTCATCGTGCCGCTGTAGCCCTGGTAATTCGGATGGTTCGTCAGGTTCGACGCCTGCACGAACAGCTGCACAATGTACCTTGGCGGCTGCTCGAAGTTCTGGACCGTTGCGACACCGCCACCCTGAATAACCGTAACGCCGGGCGGACCAGCCGGTATTCGCCCGAACGCAAGCATGTACGCGAAGAATGTGTTCACGCTCAATTGCGCGGCGGCGCGTTCCGTGTTTCGTCCAACACCGGCCGGCCGGTCGTTGAACACGAGATCGCCGTTCTCATCACGTCCAGTACGGATGCTGTACGGCGTCCCGCTGCTGGCGGTGACGTTGATCGCAAGCAGCAGGTTTCGGACAATCTGGTTGTTCAGGCTCACATTCAATCGATGGCGCACATCGCCAACCGCCGGTCCCCATTCGGTGTCCAGAATGCCTGACGGTGGAATCGCGAACGCCCCGTCTGTGTTGCTTTCGAGTGTGGCGACGGTGTAGTTGGCGAACAGCGTGGTTCGCTTCCAGCGAATCAGCGGCGCGTTGAACGCGGGTAGAAGCGCACCGGGGTTCGCCGTCACGTTGACCTGCAGCTGATGCAGCCGCGAGCTGGCGTCGGAGATCACTTCGATGATGTTGCCGAAGGACGGCTGCGGCCGGAGGCCGTCAACCGGGGCGTTCACGTTCGTACCGCGCGCCAGTCCGGAGCCTCGCGTGTAGCTGTAGGACGCGGTGGCGGTTAACTGCCGCCACACACGTTGATCGATCCCGAGACTGAAACGCTTCGAGCGCGGCAGATCCAGCCCGTCCGTCCAGATGTAGCGATTCACCGGCGGCACCACACCGGTGGTCTCAAACAGGATCGGATACGCCGGGTCGATGATGTCCAGCTCCCGTTGCCGGATTCCGTCCACACGAAGGGTTTGCTCGTACGTGTTGGTCGCCATCCAGTCGTAGAACAGCCCCCAGCTCGAGCGCAGCGTCGTCTGCCCTCCGGCAAACGGCGCCCATGTCACCCCGACGCGCGGCGCGAGGTTGTTGACATCGCTCAAATGGCTCTGTGCTTCGTAGCGCAGGCCGGCGCTCAACGTGAGGTTCCGCCGGACGCGTGCATCGTCCTGCAGGTAGATCCCACCCTGGATGTTGTCGAATCTGATGTTCGGGTCGCCGATTCGTCGCGAATAGCTGCGCGGACGGCCGGCGAGGAACTCGTCGAGGCTCTCGAAGGTAAAAGTCCCGAGGTAGTTACTGGTATCGTCGGACCGCCACCGCGCGGCATCCAGCTGGAGGCCGGTCCGAATCGTATGGATTCCTCGCACGTAGTCGAGGTCCGAGCCAACGCCGACGGTGCGCGAGTGCTGACCACCGGCAATTTGTGCGCCGCCCCTGGTGAAGGCATCGTTCACGCGAATCGTTGGTGTCTCGACCACCGACCGTGATTCCGAGTCGGTCCAGCCGATCTCGACGCGCGTGCGCGTGAAGGCGCGGCGGCCGAGGGGACCCATGTGCTGGGCCCGGATCGTCGTCGCCCCTCGTTCGGTGGAATAGGCGCGCGTTTCTTCATCGAACGCGCCGATGCCCAGGTTGCGGTTGTTCGTGCGGTTGGCGTTGAACCCGATCCGAAGCGTCTGGTCGAGCGTGAGCGCATAGTCGATCTGCCCGTTGACGTTGAAATTGTCACGCGGTGAGCGGATCGACAGAGGTTCCGAGCGCGTGCGTCCGCCAAGCGCGACATTGATGTTCGGCGTCTCGAAGCTGTCGTTCGCAATCGCAAATAGATTGAAGCTGCTCTTGTTCGGAATCAGCGTGCCGAACGCGCCGAGAAAATAATTGCGGTTCTGCTCGGGCCCTCGTGTCGACGTAAAGGGACTGCGGCCGGTCGCCGCGTCGCTCCGAATCCGGATGCCGGTGTTGAACCGCATCGGGCCAAGGCCGGGCTGGGTGATGATTTCGATCTGCGTGCCGCCCGCATTGTGGTTTTCCGCGGCAAATTGATCGCGCGAGATCCGGATCGAACGAATCATGGCCTTCGGCGGCAGTGCGCCGCCCTCGAAGCTGTCGACCTTGATGACCGCGCCGGGTCCAGCGATGTCCTGCAACTGCTGGCGCAGCGTCGCAGGGTCATCCGACAGCGCATCGAGCTGCTCGCGCGTCAACGTCGTGCCGAACGACGTCCCGCGCGGATCCACGGCGGCTTCCTGGCGATCCTGGCCGACGACGACCTGATCTTTGATACCCGCAATTGGCAACAAGATCACCTGGCGGTTGACGCCGGGACGCACCCGGACATCGGGGAGCGTGCGTGTCTCGAAGCCAGGAAACGCCGCCTGGACGGCGTAGCGCCCGGGCACGAGCGGAGTAACGCTCGCCACGCCCTGCGAAGAGGTTTCCGCGGGCGCCGCCGTCACCGCCTTGGTGGCGTCCTCGATGCCGCTCACGGAGACCGTCGCGCCGACGATCACGGCGCCGGTCGCATCGACGACGGTCACCTGCAGCGTGCCGGGTGCGTTCTGTGCGGACGATGACGAGCTGACGAGGAGCAGGAGTGCGACACACAGCGCCGCGATCATTGCGTGCATGGCCTAGCTTCCGGACTGGAATCGCCGTGGGTCGACCCGTGCGTTGATGCGGTACCGATCGAACGTCGTTTCCTCGGTCGTATCGGAGCCAGAGGCGCGTCTGATTCTGAATGGCAGTTGAAAACCATCGACGCTGCGGTAGTCGGCGAAGTACATCCGCTGTTCCATCGGTGGGGGCGGCGCCGCACCTCCTCGTGCCGGTCCGGCGGGCGCCTGCCAGCTCACCATCAGCGGCAGGTGCGTCTGGCTGTCGACGAACAACCTCGCCACGAAGTTGGCCGGTCCGCTCACGTCCAGTACGTCGGCTTTTCCTTGCGGCGCTTCCGCCTGCCCGGCGTACGTGAACGTCAAGGGAAAACTGGCAATGGACGTGGCGAACATTCCGAGCACGAGCCGCGCGAAATCCTGCCTGGCGGCGGCGAGGCGCGCCGGGGCAGCGGCGGCTTGCTGTGCTGGTAGCGGAGGCACGAGGATGAGCGTGTCCCCATTGAAGCCGCTCAGGCTGGGGGCGGTGTCCTGTGCCGGTACTTCGTCGCGCCGCGAGTACTTGTCTGGCAGCTCGGCCTGGATCTCGAACTCGATCGGGATGAGGTTGTTACCGCGGATCTGCCGGGTTCGACCGTTCGCAATGAACGTCTTTACCGTGGCTAAACGCGCCTCGCCTCCGAGCGCCTCACGTGCCGCGGTAAGCACGGTCGCGGCCTGGTCAGATTGAGCCGCGGCAACGGACAGGATGGCAATCAGGAGCCCAAGAACGTGCATGCCCACTCTCCTGGACGCGACCATCATGCGGTCGATACGGGAGTTAGACACCATTTGTTCCCAAATAGCTTGGACGGACCTCTGATCACCGCGCATTGCCCTGGATGGGGACGCGGCCGCGCCGTCGCGTGCGTCGCGGTCTTGTCTTTAGCGGGCCGTCGCCGCTCGATAGGCCGCGTCGATGTTGCTCGGCATCCGGTCCTGGTACGCCCACTCCGCGTACTCCGGCATCTTCAGTTCCATCCCGATCTGTTCGCGCGTCTTCCCTGCCTTCACCATCGCGGTGACGCGTTCCAGGAGCAGCGTGTAGTACTTCTCGCTCTCGTCGAAGATCTTCGTCGTTCCGAACGAGCCGTGGCCGGGGACGACGACCTCCGGATTCAACGATCTCAGCATCCTGGCCGCAGCCAGCAGGTCGGCAATCGTCACGAACGGCCGCACGTTGTTGAGGCTGTTGGGGATGGCGGCGGACCCGGCGAAGAGCACGCGCTCCGCCGGCAGCCACACGGCGGTGTCGGCCTCGCTGTGAGCATTCCGGACGCGCAGCAGCTCGAACGTCCGCTCGCCGACGCGGAGCGTCATCTTCTCCTGATATTCAACGTGCGGCGTGACCAGCCGGTACCCCTCGGCGGCCGCCTTGATTTCCGGGGCAGCATTGGCGAACCGGTTCGGATTGTCGGCCTTCCGCATCGCATCGCCTGCGCCGGCGTGATTGATGACGACGGCCGGGGCAAAGACGAAATTGCCGGTGGTGTGGTCGGGATGGACTTCGGTATTGATCACGAACCTGACCGGCAGCGGCGTCAGCTTCTTTACCGCGTCCGCAACCTGCCGTGAATCCACCAGCGTCTGGCCGGTGTCGATGAGGACGACGCCTTCGCTGGTGAGGACGATGCCGACGGTCGAGTTCACTTCGCGCGCAGACTGGACGAAGATCCCTTCCTTGATCTTCCGGAAATTCGGTCCGAGGTCCTGCGCCGATGCCGTCGACGCAGCAGCCGCGATGCAGACGCCCGCGCAGATCAACAATCGTCCGAGCTTCATGCCGCCCTCCTCTGTACGGCGATACACTACCACCATCGCAAACACCTGGTTCGCCGGAAACGGTTCTTCGCAACGCCGTACGGCCGGAACCTGTGGGCCAGCGTGTGGGCGGGCGGCGCTCTGGACTGGCGTGTGATCGACTCGCCTAACCCAGGGCGTCCTTGTTGTCGAACTTCCCGGGCTCGCGCGTCCAGCCGACCTTCCCCGCGGTATTCCGAATCTGCACCCACCACTCGAATTGCCACGGTTCGACGATCCGTCCGACGCATGGCCTCGGCCCCGCCGCACACACTCCGTTCGAGAACGTTGCCGTATCGACGCCTTCGTACAGCCGGCCGTCGAACCACGCCTTCATGAAGCCTTCGCCCTGCGAGGTCAACAGGTAGAGCGACTGGCCGGACTCGATGTGAATGCGGCCGCCGGATGCATCGACGTCGTGCGGGGCATCGAACTCCACGCGGCCGGGTCGGGTCGTGATGACCACGCCGGTCACCGCCGTCACTTTCTCGCCCTCGCCGACGGCGAACGCGACAGGTGCGGTCAGTGTGCGGTCCGTACGGATCTCGACCGGCGCGTTGGCCACCCACTCGCGATAGACGCATCCTTCGAAAGGACAAGCGCCGACATCCTCGTACGGAATCGGCGGGCCAGCCTGAACCGACGACTGCTCGTCGGCCACGCAACCGGCCGTAAGCGCAACCACGAGCGCGGGCCACACGCGGATGCCCATATCAGCTCAAAAGCTCCATTCCCCGGATGATCTTCGCGGTCGTAATGATCTGGCCGACGTGGCGAGTGGCGTGCTCCGCCGCATGGAACAGCAGGCCGCGCACGTTGGAGGGCAGCGCCATCCGTCCCACGCCGCGAGGAGCCCCCAGATCGGCGTCCGGTGTGCGGGCCAGTTGATCGAGCGCCCGGGCGACGGTCTCCTGCCACGCGCGAAGCAATGCGTCTGCCGTCGGACGTGGTTCCGCAAGCGCCCGCTCCGCAGCAAGGGCAACCTTTTGCTCCGACGACAACCCTTCCCCCCGCGCGTACGTGAACAACCGATCGGTGCTGCCCGCCAGGTGCATCAGGTGGAACCCCACGGAGGCGGCCCCGCCCGGTGAAAACCAGAGCTGCGCCGCCGTCAAGCCGCCGGCCGCGTCGGCTGCGTCTTCCGCGGCGCCGATTAGAGCATGGGCCACGGGCTGAAGTTGATCGGGAATGCCAGGCACCGGGCCGCGCTGCCATGCCTCAGGTCGTGTTGTCATCTCGAACAACAGTACCTCCGTTGGATGTCAGGCGCGTGAGTACGCCCGCTCCAGCGCCTGCAGATCGAGCTTGTCCATCGCGAGCATGGCGTCCAGCGCTCGTTTTGACGCGGCCGGATCAGGTCCGCCAAGCATCGAGCCCAGCGTCTTCGGCACGATCTGCCATGACAGCCCGAACTTGTCCTTCAACCACCCGCATCGGCTCGGGGCGCCGCCGTCCGCTGTGAGCTTTGCCCACAGCTCGTCGATTTCCTCCTGGGTGTCGCACGCGACGAAAAATGAGATGGCCTCCGTGAACCTGTACATCGGGCCGGCATTCAGCGCGATGAACCGCTGGTCTTCGAGCTCGAACTGCGCCGACACGACCTTCCCCTGCGCCCGATGGAGGGCGATGACCTTCGAGCGCTTGAAGATCGACGTATAGAGCAACATCGCATCCTCGGCTTGCGTGTCGAACCACAGAAACGGCGTGATCGTCGGCATCAGACACTCCTTGCTGTGCGGGATCTGCCCGCGTCCAGTGAGTAGTCGAAGCCGAGGGCCGTTTTTCGACAACGCCGCCCACCGCCGGACGAAACGGCCGCTCCGGCAACGGTCACGAACGCCCACACCGAGAGAAGCGCAATCGTCAGGGCATCCGGCGCAAGCACCGGCTGCGCCCGTAGCGCCTGGGACAGAAGAATTCCGAACAGCGCGATGTAGCTGGCCGCTCCCGTGATCGTCAGCCGGAGGCGTACAAAGTCGCTCACCCGTCGGCGCGCCAGCACGAGCGCGAGGATCGGAAGCGCCTGCAGGGCGTGCAGGCCCAAGAAATGCGCAACACGGAGGTCGCCGTGGGCCGTGCTCCAACCCGTACCCGGCAATCCGGGTCCGCCGTCGGGCCCGCCGACCGTGTGCGCGCCCACGACCGTCATCCGCTCGCCTGCACGCGCGGCGTCCAGCTGCTGAGACGTGGGCCCTGTCATCAGGCCCCCGGTCAGCGCACCGACAATCGTCATCGTCATACCGAGCCGCAATGCCCAGCCCAGCGCGCGATCGGCGAACTCCTGCCGCCACAGAGCCACAGCCACGGCCACCGTGGAGAACGTTTGCACCACGATTGCCGCGCCCATGCTCGTGAAGACTACGCCGTCAAAGAGCGTGGCAAAGTTGAAATGGCTCGTCGTGCCGCGAAACGCCTGCAGGCTGATGAGCGCAATCTCGAGCACCATGGCTACTGCGGTTGTCCAGCCGACGATGCGACGGGTTCGCCTCCACTCGGGAATCAGGCTGAAAATCCACGCCAGGGTGAAGGCGTAGATGGCGATCGAGGCGGCGAACTTGGCCGGCTTCAGCCAGGCGGGCGCGCCGGTAATGATCCGTGGGTCGACGGCGAGACCGATGACGGCGCCTGCCAGGACAACGAGCATCAACAGTCCGGTTGCGGCCAATGGGGCGCTGCCCTTCCACAACTTGCTCACCATACGCATGCTCCTTTTGCCTGCAATGTAATCACTGTCAACATTACGATAGCATCTAGTGTTGACTGTGTCAACATTAGCCGTTACCATCCGGTTGTATGGCTGTTTCGGCGTCAAACCGGCCGAAAAAGAAAAGGGCCGGCCAATATCACCACGGCGACCTCCGACGCGCGTTGCTCGAGGAGGCGCTGCGAACGATCCAGACCAACGGCGTCGAGCACCTGACGCTGCGCGCGGTGGGCGAGAAGCTGGGCGTGTCCCGGACCGCCCTGTACCGTCACTTCTCTGACAAGCAGGCGCTCCTGGCGGTCGTCGGACGTGAAGGCTTCCGGATGCTGCGGCTGGCGCTGACAGCCGCTTTGGAGCAGCACGGGCGAGGCCGGGAAGGTTTCGAGGCGATGGGCCTCGCCTACGTGCAGTTTGCCGTGACGCACTCCTCCCATTACCGGGTGATGTTCGGGCGCTTCATCGAGTCGTGCTCGAAGGATGCAGGGTTCGTAGAGGAGGCCGCGGCCGCATTCCAGGTGCTTGTCGATTCGCTTGTCGAGCAGCAGCAGGCCGGTCTCGTCAGGCGCGACGATCCTGTTATCCTCGCCAGATTCATCTGGTCAATCGTTCACGGAATCGCCATGCTCGTGATCGATGGCCAGCTCCGGGGAGCCGACGAACGCGGCGAGGCGTTGAATCAGTACGCGATGGAGCGGCTCCGCGATGCCATCGCCTCAGCTTGAGCGGCTTCGAACCGCGACCCACGGCCGTTCGTAATTGAGCCGCAACAGCTCCACCACCTGCGCGACGTCGCCAGTGTTACGGATGTAACAGCTGATCCACCCCGATTGCGGGAGCACATGATGCCGCGACGCTTTGCCCTCCGCGACAAGCCGCTCCCTCACATGAACGGGAAACGGCAGATCCGCCAGTCGGTTGCCATGCAGGTGGCCAAGTTCCCGGCGGCCCACCCGGAACTCGACCCCTCCGAATCGGTGTGCAGCGACCGTGACACCGGGCCAGCCGGCCACCTCCCGGACGATTTGGTCTTTGATGCTCTCGGCCACGTTCCCGTCGGTACCAGTATCTACCAGCAGGCCTCGCCTCGATTAGACTCGCCGATCTGAGGGTTCACAGTGCCGACCCATGCATCAGCGGCCACGACGCGAACTGCGCCCCGGCGCTCGATCCGTTCAGATCCTGAAAAACTGCTTCAGCCGGGCGAGGCGATCGCCAGTCCCGAATCCGGCCTCAAGTACCAGGTCGAACGCCTCCTCGGCGAGGGAGGGTTCGGCCAGGTGTATCTGGCCAGACGGCTGACGCGCTCGGCAACCGTCCCTTCCACGGTCTGCATCAAGGTCAGCCGCCGCATCGACGGATGGCTGCGTGAGGCGTACATCGGGCAGCTGCTGGACGGGCATCCCCGCTCCATCGCCGTGTTCGACGCCTTTCCGTTGATGCGCGAGGACGGTGTGATCCTGTACTGCCTGGTGCTCGAGTATGCAAGCCACGGCGATCTGAGCGCCTTTCTGCACCGCAGTGGCAAGGGCTGGCCTGAGACGACCGCCCGCCGCGAGATCGCCGGGATACTCGAAGTCCTGCGCAAGCTGCATCGCGGGCAGACCCTTCATCGCGATCTCACGCCGCTGAATGTCTTCGTCTGCGACGGCCGCCGCCTGAAGCTTGGAGATTTCGGGATCGTGCGGCAGCAGAGCGACCGCCGCGGCGTCACCGCGCGGACCATGAATGCGCTGACCGCACCGAGCGATATTCTGGCGCGGGCCGTCCCGAAGTGGCAGGCGCGGGACGACGTCTACCAGGTCGGACAGCTGCTGGCGATGCTGATCAAGGGAGACGCCCGGGCGCGGATCCGCACGCCCGACGTCCGCCGCCTCCCCTGTACCGATCACCTGAAGGAGATCGTCTACCGCTGTATCGGCGAACGCCGGAAGCGGTACGAGAGCGCCGACGAGATGATCGAAGCGCTCAATCGCCCGCCCGAGTCGCTCAAGTCCGGCGTGCTCCGCACATTGAAAGGCGTGCACCTGGCATTTACCGGTATCCTCACCCGGCGCCGCAGCGAGGCGGCGAAGGCGGCCCGCAAAGCCGGCGCGATCGTGCACGGCAGTCCCTCGGCACAAACGACCGTCGTCGTGCGCGGCCGACCCAATCCGCTGCAGGCGGCCGGCCGGGACGCCGGGCTCAAGCTGATGGAGGTCAAGCGGCTGCGCGAAAAAGGCCACCGGGTCACGCTGCTCAATGAAACCCAGTTCTGGCGCCTCGCTGAAAGAAAGCCGCGATCGTTGCCGTGAGGCTCGATATCCTGGGCGCACGGCTTTGGAATCAGGGCCTGTCCGCCGCCCGCTTCACCAAACCTGAAGAGGTGGTGCGCTGGCTCGGCGCCATCCAGGCCCAGGACTACGCCGGCGCGAAATGGGCGCTTGCGCTGCGGATGCGGCGCGCCACCGACGCGGCCATCGAGCGCGCGTTTGCCGAAGGGGCGATTCTCCGCACCCACGTCATGCGGCCCACCTGGCATTTCGTGACTCCCGCCGACATCCGATGGATGCTGGCGCTCACCGCCCCACGCGTCAAAGCCGCGATGGCGTCGTACGACCGCAAGCTTGGGCTGGACGCCGGCGTATTCAGGCGCAGCCACAGGGTGCTGACCAGGGCGCTGCGCGGCGGCGCGCAGCTCACACGTCAGGAGCTGAAGGGGGTGTTGCAGCGCGCAGGCGTTGTGGCTGACGGCGTACAGCGTCTTGCGCACCTGATGATGCGGGCCGAGCTCGACGGCGTGATCTGCAGCGGCGCACGCCGGGGGAGGCAGTTCACGTATGCGTTGCTCGACGAACGCGTCCCGCCCTCGCGACCGCTCACGCGCGAGGAGGCGCTGGCTGAGCTGGCCCGCCGCTATTTCAACAGCCATGGCCCTGCACAGGTGCAGGACTTTTCCTGGTGGTCCGGGCTCACGATGGCCGACGCCCGCGCCGGCCTTGCGCTGGTCGATGCGGCGCTTGCGCACGACATTGTCGGCGGCAAGACCTACTGGTTCTCCTCGTCGATGCCGGCAAGCCCCCGGCCGTCACGAACCGCGTACCTCTTACCGCTATACGACGAGTATCTGATCGCGTACAAGGATCGAAGCGCCGCGCTCGGTCCGTACCGCTGGGAGCGGATCGCGGGCCGCGATTC
>Ga0075429_100002858_pt1 | contig 14613 bp, 10 predicted proteins | sample RhiMetdeltSRZDD3_FD_75295 | JGI IMG/M metagenome (GOLD analysis project Ga0075429, IMG submission 75295) | Populus rhizosphere microbial communities from Tennessee, USA - Rhizosphere MetaG P. deltoides SRZDD3 | ecosystem: Host-associated > Plants > Roots > Rhizosphere > Soil | place: USA... | reverse complement strand
CCGGCCAGTGCCACTACCAGCGCGACCTGGCCGAGCGCTGCCTGCAGGCGATCGGGCGCATCCCGTGCCCGACCGACGCGGTCGACTTCAAGCAGATGCTCACGGTGTGGATGTCGATCTACGATTGCGTCCACGCCCTCGAGTGCCCGTGACCCACCGCCGGCTCACCGTCGTCGTCGCCGCCGTCGCCCTCCTCGCCGCCTGCCGCGGTGAGCCGAAGCCGAAGAAACGCCTCGACGCCGGCGTCGCCGCCGCCGAGATGACCGGGCCGAACACGAAGGTCATCCGCGCCGAGATGCGGAGCCTGCCGGCGCCACCGGTCGAGCTGCCGCGCCTCGACAGCTTCAAGCTGGTCGCCGCGGGCCGGGCCCCGCGCAAGCGGCTGCGCTACCGCTGGGTCGACGGCGCCGCCCGCCAGACCATCGCCGAGGCGCGGGTGCGGTCGCGGCGGCTCACCAGCGGCACCTGGTCGCCGGCGGTCGACTCGCCGCCGATGCGAGAGGCGATCGGCGTCACCGTGAAGGCCGGCACCGACGGCGGCGCCACCCTGTACCTGCGCGGCGTGCCGGCGCCCGCCGACGCCGGCGACTGGGCGGTGCGCTGGCGCACTCTCGTCGAGAACAAGCGCGCCGAGGCGCCCATCGACGGCCGCGGCCTGCTCGGCAAGGTCGTCCTCGCCGAGGATCCGACCGGCCAGCGCAGCGGCGACGCGGTCGCCGAGATCGCCCAGCGCTGGCTGACCGCCGCCGTCCCGCTGCCGGTCGAGGCGATCGGCAAGGGCGGGCGCTGGCGCGCCGTCACCGTGCTGCGCGCCGGCGACGCCGTCGTCAAGCAGACCGCCGACTACACCCTGGTCGAGGCCAAGAAGGACGCCTGGGTCATCGACGTCGACATCCGCCGCACCGGCGAGCAGCAGACCGTGATGCCGGAGGGAATGCCGCAGGGCACCCTGGCCGAGCTGATCGCGCTCTTCCGCCAGGTCAAGGGCCGCGTCACCGTCGCGCCCGACCTGCCGTGGCCGACGACCGGCACGGTCGACGCCGAGCTGCGGGTGCACGCTCGCCTGGCGGTGCCGGGGCAGCCGATCGCCGAGCAGGTCACCGAGGACATCGGCACCATCGCGTTCCGGCTCGAATAGCCGAGGCCGGAATTCCTTTCCGGCCTCCGTATGTCAGCCTGAGCGCATGACGACGACGTTGCGCTCGCACAACCCGGCCAGCGGCGAGCTGGTCGGCGAGGTCCCGGTGACGCCGGTCGAGGCGATCCCCGACATGGTGGCGAAGAGCCGCGCCGCCCAGCGCGGCTGGCAGGCGCTCGGCATGGACGGCCGCCGCGCCGCCCTGGCCCGGGTCGCGCCGGCGATGCGGGCACGCGCCGACGAGCTGGCCCGCCTGCTGACCCGCGAGATGGGCAAGCCGCTGCGCGACGCCGCCGGCGAGATCCGCGGCGTCGCCGACGGCATCGATCACGAGCTCGCCGAGATCGCCGCCGCCCTCGCGCCCGAGCCGCTCGACGACGGCCGCACGGCGTCGACCATCTTCCACGACCCGTACGGCGTGTGCGCCGCCATCACGCCGTGGAACTTCCCGTTCGCGATGCCGCACTGGATGGTGTTTCCGGCGCTGGCCGCCGGCAACACCGTCGTGTTCAAGCCGAGCGAGGAGACGCCGCTCATCGGCCAGGCCTACGCCGACCTGCTGCGCGAGGTGCTGCCGCCCGACGTCCTCCTCGTCGTCCACGGCGACGAGGCGCAGGGCAAGGCGCTGGTCGGCGCCGACGTCGAGCTGATCGCCTTCACCGGCTCGCGCGCCGCCGGCAAGCACATCCTGGCGGCGGCGTCGCGCGGGCTCAAGCGGGTCATCCTCGAGCTGGGCGGCAAGGATCCGATGATCGTCCTCGGCGACGCCGACATCGAGCGCGCCGCCGGCTTCGCCGCCCGCAACAGCTTCCGCAACGCCGGCCAGGTCTGCGTGTCGACCGAGCGGATCTACGTCGATCGCGAGGTCGCCGAGCGCTTCACCCGGCGGCTGGTCGAGGAGACCGCGCGGATGCCGGTCGGCGACGGCCTCGACGAGGCGACCAAGATCGGGCCGATGGTGTCGGAGCGGCAGCGCGACCACGTCCTGCACCAGATCGACGACGCCATCCGCGCCGGCGCCCGGCTGGTCGCCGGCGGCGGCCACCGCGGCCTCTTCCTCGAGCCGACCGTCCTGGTCGGGGTCGAGCCGGCCATGGACATCTCGATCGAGGAGACCTTCGGCCCGGTGGCGTGCGTCACCGTGGTCGACGGCGACGACGAGGCGGTGCGGCTGGCCAACGACACCCGCTACGGCCTGGGCGCCGTCGTGTTCGGCGGCGACGAGGCCCGCACGATGGGCGTCGCGCGGCAGCTGACCGCCGGGATGATCGGCATCAACCAGGGCGTCTACGGCGCGCGCGGGACGCCGTGGGTGGGCGCGCGGGAGAGCGGGTACTCGTTCCACGGATCGCGGGACGGCCACCGGAACTTCACGCAGACCCGGGTGGTGTCACGACCCAAGGGCTGACCGTCCTCGGGCACGCGGAAAAGAAAAGCCCCCCTTGCGGGGGGCGCATCGAGTGGCGACAGGCGCCGGTGGGCCCGGCGGGGAACCGGGCGCGGGGGCGAATCGACGTTGCTCAGCAGATGTGGGTGGCATCGCAGACCGAGTTCGCCGCGATGGTCGCGGTCTGAACGGTCGGCGTGTGCGCCGTCTCTGCCGTCTGGGTCGCCGCCCGCACCGAGCTGATACCCATCGCAACCATGCCGGCCACGAGCAGCGCGAAGGCTGCATCGCGAACGCGGCTCCGGCGCGAGCGAATCGCGATCTCGTCGAAGCGGGTGGTGGTGATCATCTTCATTCTCCTTCTTGCTGGCGTCGGGGTTGGCCGTCGCCGATGTCGACCCCTACTTCAACTTGCGGGCCAGGTCTTCGAACGCGCTCGAGCTGCCAGCGCGGCCGCCGATCGCCGGCATCCGACATCGACGCCGTGAGCAACGACGACCACTTGCAGACGCGGCAGACGCCGGCACCACGCGAGCGTCTCGGTCCTCGCGTCTCCTCGACTCGACTCGTGACTCGCGCCGTGACAGCGAGGCTCGCAAGTGCGCGTCGCACCCCCTGTCGCAGGCGACCGACCCGGGACAAGCTCGTCGTTCAGTGGCAGGCGAAGCCGCCACCTGAGCGCGCTACGCCGCGGATCTGCGGGCGATTCTTCGCGGCTGCCGTCGTGACCACGACAGATCGGACGGCGCGCCGACCGATCAGCGGCGTTCGCGTCCACCGGCCGCGTCGCTCGCGCATCCCAGCTCACGACTCCGACATACGCTTCTGTAAGCCGTAGTCGTGGGTGCGTGTCGCGGCGGTGTCAGTCCTTCAGCCACAGGACGGTGACGCCGTCGCCGCCCTCGCCCTGCTCGCCGGCGCGCCAGCGTGAGATCGCCGGGTGCCGCGCCAGGTGGCCGCGGATGGCGGTGCGCAGGGCGCCGGTGCCGTGGCCGTGGATCACGAACACGACGTCGCGGCGGCCCATCATGCTCTCGTCGATGAAGCGGTCGAGCGCCAGCACCGCCTCGTCGGCGCGCTGGCCGCGCACGTCGAGGGTGGTGTCGAGGGTGCGGGCGCCGGCCTTGTCGCCGGGAGTCGAGGCCGCCGCCGCCTCCGGCCCCGGCCGGGTCTCGGCGACCGGCGCCGGTGGCGCCGGCTTCTCGCTGCGGTCGCGCCGCGCCGCCCGGTGACTGTCGATCAGCACCTCGGCGATGTCGACCGCCGTCTTCATGGCGCCCAGGCGGACCTCGACCCGCCCCTTCTCGGGCGCGCTGGCGACCACGCCGCGGCCGCCCACCGACGGCACGATCACCGGCGTGCCGGGGACGAGATCCGCCTCGGTCGCCGGCCGCCCCGGCGGCAGCTGCTGCTTCGGCTCGTGGCGGGCGACGTCGCTGCCGGCGTGGGCGACCCGGCGCCGCGCCTCGGCGAGGTCGTCGCGGGTGATCGCCTCGGCCTCCGCCTTCTGGCGCAGGACGTCGCGCACGTGGTCGAGCTCGCGGCGCGCCAGCTTCAGGGCGGCCAGGGCGTCGCCGTGCGCCTTCGCCTGCAGCTTGTCGAGGCGGGCCATCCGGCGGTCGCGCTCGACCCGGAACGCCATCCGCTCCGCCTCGGCGCGCTCGAGCTCGTCGAGCAGCTGGGCGCGCTCCTCCTCGAGACGGCGCCGCTGGTCGGCGACGTTGGCGAGCAGGTCCTCGACCCGGGCGCCGGCCTGGCCCTGCAGCGATCGGGCGCGCTCGACCACCGGCGTCGGCAGCCCCATCTTGGCCGCCACCGTCAGCGCGCCGGAGCTGCCGGGCACGCCGTGGTGGAGCTTGAAGGTCGGCTCCAGCCGCGACAGGTCGAAGCCGACCGAGGCGTTGGCGAAGCGCGGATCGGCGGCGCCCAGCGTCTTGAGCCGCTCGTAGTGGGTGGTGACGATGGCGGTGACGCCGCGCTCGGACAGCGCCTCGAGCACCGCCTGCGCCAGCGCCGCGCCCTGCTCCGGGTCGGTGCCGACCGCGATCTCGTCGAGGAGCAGCAGGGTGCCGGAGCCGGCGGTGGTCAGGTAGTCGCGCAGCGCGACCATGTGGCCGGTGAAGGTCGACAGGTTCTGCTCGAGGCTCTGGGCGTCGCCGATGTCGGTGCGGACGTCGCCGAACCAGCCCATGGCGCTGCCCGACTCGGCCGGCACGTGGAGGCCGGCGCGGATCATGAGCGCGATGAGGCCGGTGGTCTTGAGGGCGACCGTCTTGCCGCCGGCGTTGGGCCCCGACACCAGCAGCGTCACCCCCGCCGGCACCGCGACGTCGTTGGCGACGCAGCGGCGGCCGGCCAGGAGCATCAGCGGGTGGCGCGCGAACAGGAGCGCGACCCGCGGCGCGTCGTCGACCTCGGGCGCCGCCGCCACCAGGTCGTCGCCGAGCCGGGCCGAGGCGGCGACGACGTCGAGGGTCTCGGCGGCGGCCAGCGCCTGCTCGTAGGCGGGCGCCTCCTCGGCGACCCAGCCCGAGAAGCGGGCCAGGATCCGGCGCTCCTCGTCGGCGACGTCGCACTCGGCGAGCTTGAGCCGGTTGTTGAGATCGACGATCTCGGTGGGCTCGATGAACAGGGTCTGGCCGCTCTGCGAGGTGCCGTGGACGATGCCGTCGACGAAGCCCTTGCCGTCGGTGCGCACCGGCAGCACGTAGCGGTCGTCGCGCTGGGTGTAGTAGCTGTCCTGCAGCCACTGCGCGAACCGCTCGTCGCGGACCAGCGTCTCCATCCGGCGCTCGAGCTGGGCCTTGATCGCCGCCAGCGCCTTGCGCAGGGAGCCCAGGGCGTCGCTGGCGTGGTCGACCAGGCGGCCGTCGGGGTCGAACGCCTCGAGGATCGGGTGGAAGACGTGGCCGAGGTCGGCGAGGTCGGCGAGGCGGCTGGCCAGGCCGGGGACGGCGTCGGCGTGGCGGCGCAGGTGCTGGCGGAGCCGGGCCAGCGAGGCGCCGGTGCGGGCGACCGCGAGGAGCTCGGCGGCGTCGAGGGCGGCCGCCTTGCGGACGCGCGAGATCGCCTCGGCGACGTCCTCGATGCCGCCCATCGGCAACGGCTCGCCCAGCGACGCCAGGTGGCGGGCCTCGCCGACCTCGGCGATGCGGGTCCGCGCCGCGGCGGCGTCGTCGAAGAAGATCGAGGCGCGCACCACGGCCGCGCCGCGCGCGGTGGCGCAGCGGTCGGCCCAGTGCTCGATCAGCTGGGCCCAGCCGAGGTCGGCCAGGGTCTTGGGCGAGATGCCGCTCACGGGGCGCGAAGTCTGCGCCAGGGGCGGCCGCTCGGCAAGGCCCGCCGCGAGGCTACTCGGCGATGGGCAGCGCCGCCAGGTCGGTCGTCAGGTCGCCGAGGGCGTTGACCTTGATCAGCGCCCTCGAGATCGAGAACACGAAGTCGTCCATGATGACGCTCCGCTCGACCTGCGAGCGGGCGTCGGTCCACCAGTTGCCGCAGCTGATCTCCTCGCCGGGCGGGTGCGCGACCCGGCCGCGCGGGTGGAAGCCGCCGGCGATCGTGACGTCGTAGACCAGGAGGCCCGAGAAGGTCATGGTGTCGCCGTAGCCGCCCTCGGTGTCGCCGCCCTCGCAGATCGTCATCGGCAGCGCGAGCAGGTCGCGCGGCGCGAAGTAGTTGAAGGCCAGGTGGTCGGTCAGCGCCGCCGAGCTCGAGCCGCGGGTGCCGATCACCTCGCGATGGGTCAGCGCCGGATGGGCCGGGTCGGAGATGTCGAAGATCTGCAGCAGCACGCCGGTGAAGAAGGCGAAGTCGCCGTGGTCGGCGGCGTCGTAGCCGATGGCGAGCAGGTGGCGGGCGTCGTCGCCGAGCAGGTGCATGTACGTCGAGAAGCCGGGGATCTTGAGCTCGCCCAGCACCGCCGGGTGCGCCGGCTCGGAGAGATCGAAGACGAACAGCGGATCGGTCTTCTTGAAGGTCACCACGAAGCCGCGGTCGCCGGCGAAGCGGACCGAGCGGATGTCCTCACCGGGTGCCAGGTGGTCGAGGACGCCGACCGCGGTCAGATCGTGGCCGTCGCCCGCGAGCACGGTCAGCGTGCTGTGCACCGCCGGATCCGGGACGTGGCCGGTGGTGGTCGCGAGCCGGAGGTACCCCTCGTGCTCGTCCATCGAGAACTGGTTCAGGACCCGGCCCTTGGCCACGCCGGTGCCGGCGTACACGGCGCCGGGCGGGTCCCCCGACAGCGCGAAGGCGTGGACGTGGCTCTTCTCCTCCTCGGGCGGGCTGTCGTAGACGTACGGGTCGGCGTCGGTGACCGCCATGTACAGCGTCTGCGCCGAGCTGTAGACCGCGCCGGGGCGGCTCAGGATCGTCGCCATGCCGAGCTCGTCCGACGACGGCAGGTCGACCGACAGCACGGTCGTGAAGGCGTCGCCCTCGGGCGCCTCGTACAGGTCGCAGGCGCGGTGGACGTCGTTGGTGACAGTGCCGTCGGGGCGATGGACGCGATCGGTGACCGTCGGCAGCAGGAACGAGGTCGCGCGGTTGATCCGCTCGAGGTTGGCCAGGCGCAGCACCTCGAACGCCAGCCGGATGTCGGCGTCGGTGGTGTCCGTGCTGCAGGTGTCGAGGCCGTCCGGCCAGTACTGGACCCCCGGCACCTGCAGCGCCGGCTGGCTCAGCACGGTGTGGACGGCGTCCTGGATCCGGCGCGCGGCGAGGAACGAACCGCTGCTCTCGATCTCGCGGACCAGCACCGGGTGGGCGCGGTCGGCGATGTCGAAGATGGTGAGCTTGGTCGGATGGCCGTCGCCGGTGAAGTCGCAGTAGTAGCCGTAGGTGCAGCCGCCGCCCCAGGTGCCGCCACCGTCGCCCTCGATCGGGAGCGACGAGTAGACCAGCGCGCGATCGCCGTCGACGAAGAGGCGGGTCGGGACGCCCTCGATCGCGACCCGGGCCAGCTCGTGGGCCTCGGCCGCCGGCCAGGCGTCGATGATCCGGAAGTGCTGCCCGGACACGACGTAGATGTAATTGGCGTCGTTCTTGACGAAGTCGGCCTCGTCGACGCCGGCGACCTGGTTGTTGGTCGTCGAGTACTCGCCGGCGCCGCCCTCGCTGGGCGGCGTTGCCGGAGGCGGCGGCGGGCCTCCCGGCCACGGGCCGTCGTCCTCCCCCCAGCACTCGCGGCGAAGCGCGCGCGCCAGCGAGTCCTCGAGCTGGGCGTTCATCGACGCGATTGCCGCGGCGCGGACGTAGCGCTCTGCGGTCTGACAGTCGCCGGCGCGCGTGAGGTACTGCGCTGGCGGCCCTCCCGGTCGGCTGTCGTCGGCGCACGCGGACAGGATCAGGGCCGGGGCGACGGCGAGCCACGACCACGCAGCGATTCGATTCGATCGCACGGACACCTCCACACGCCGGCCGGCTGCACGAAGCCTGCCAGGACAATCGCGAGGAGTTGCGCAACGCTGCGCGGTGCCCTGCCTCAGAATCCTGAGGTCCTTGGTCAGAGGCCGTGAAGAATTTCACGGCCTGCGGACCCTCAGTCCGGAATCAGATCCGCGAGCGTGGGCACGACCCGGTTCCGCCCGCCCCGCTTGGCCTGGTACAGGTTGTCGTCCGCGCGCTTGAGCAGCGCCTGGGCGTCGGTCAGGCCGGGCCCGATCGACGCCACGCCCAGGCTGATCGTGATCGGCAGCGCCTCGCTCTCGAACGTGAACGGGCGGTCGGCGACCAGGACGCGCAGGTGCTCGGCGAAGACCACGCCGCCCTCGATCTCGGTCGACGCCAGCACGCAGGCGAACTCCTCGCCGCCGTAGCGGGCGAACAGGTCCTCGCGGCGGATGCGGCCGCGCAGGCGGCTGGCGACCTCCTTCAGGACGGCGTCGCCGGCGAGGTGGCCGTGCTGGTCGTTGACCTTCTTGAAGTGGTCGATGTCGAACATCACCAGGGTCAGCGGGTGGTGGTGGCGCGCCGCCACCGCCAGCTCGCGCTCGAGGAACTCCAGGAAGTAGCGCTTGTTGTGGATCCCGGTGAGTCCGTCGAGGATCGTCATCCGGTAGATCTCTTCGTGGTAGGCGCTCTCGATGTTGGTCCCCGACAGGAACTTGAAGATCGAGTCGCCGAAGCGGAGCTGATCGCCGTCGGAGAGGCGGCGCCGGGTGATGCGCTCCTCGTTGATGAAGGTGCCGTTGGTCGAGCCGAGATCGGCCAGCCACCAGTCGCCGTCGTCGTCCATCGACAGCCGCGAGTGCTGGCGCGACACCGAGCTGCGCGGGATCACGAGATCGGCTTCGTTGTCGCGGCCGACCACGTACGTCCGCTCCTTGAGCGGGGTCCGCTTGCCGATATCGGGGCCCGGCGGGTGGAGCAGCACGATGCAGGCCTCACCTCGCTCCGGAGGGTTTAGCTCCGGCCCGTCGACGGGCCGCGCCAGGATCAGGGTGCCGCTCCGGTCCTTGTCGCTCACGCGAGTCGTCCCCCGGCGAGGAGGGTACCACAGCCTCGGCCGCTACAGCTCGTGGCCGAGGCGCGCCAGCATCGTCTTCAGCTCGCCCTTCTGCACCGCCTTGTAGTAGGCCTCCTTCGCGTCGACCTTGCCGGTCTTGACGAGCTCGGCCAGCGAGTCGTTCATCGTCGTCATGCCGTGGGCGCGCGACGTCTGCATCACCGAGAAGAGCTGGAACGTCTTCTTCTCGCGGATCAGGTTCGACACCGCGCTCGAGCCGAGCAGGATCTCGTACGCGGCGACTCGGCCGCCGCCGAGCTTCTTGCACAGCACCTGCGCGATCACCCCCTGCAGCGACTCCGACAGCATCATGCGGATCTGCTCCTGCCGGTCGGTCGCGAACTGGTCGATGATGCGGTCGACGGTGCCGGGCGCGGTGGTGGTGTGCAGGGTGCCGAACACGAGGTGGCCGGTCTCGGCGGTCTCGATCGCGATCGACACCGTCTCGAGGTCGCGCAGCTCGCCGACCAGCACGATGTCCGGGTCCTCGCGCAGCGCGGCGCGCAGGGCGTCCTTGAACGAGCGGGTGTGGGTGCGCACCTCGCGCTGGTTGACCAGGCACTTCTTGTTCGGATGCACGAACTCGATCGGATCCTCGATCGTGATGATGTGGGCGCTGCGGTGGGTGTTGACGTGGTCGATGAGCGCGGCCAGCGTGGTCGACTTGCCGGAGCCGGTCGGCCCGGTGACCAGGACCAGCCCCTTGGTCAGGTCGCACAGCTGCAGGACCGACGGCGGCAGGCCGAGCTTGGCCGGGTCGGGCAGCTCGAACGGGATGGTGCGGAAGACCGCGCCCGGCCCGCGGCGATCGCGGAACAGGTTGGCGCGGAAGCGCGACACCCCGGGCAGCGCGTAGGCGAAGTCGGTGTCGTTGCGCTCCGCGAACTCGGCCCGGTTGTCGGCGGGCGCGATCGCCGACAGCTCGCGGTTCAGGAGGTCGGCGTCGAGCGGCCCCTGGCCGGCGATCGGCGTCATGTCGCCGTGCAGGCGCACGAGCGGCGGCACGCCGGTCGACAGGTGGAGGTCGGAGGCGCCGAGCTCCTTCATCTTCTTGAGCAGGCCGTCGAGGAACGCCGACTGGCCGACCGGCGCCTCGGACGGCGTGTCGTAGGCGGTGCGCTCGACGACCATCTCGGCGGCGACCGGGCCGAGCGGCGGCGGCGTGCTCGGGCTCGGCCCGCTGGGCGGCGGCGCCGGACGCGGCGCCGCCGGCTGCGCGCCCTCGACCATCACCGTCCACGCGTTGGGCCGGGGCTGCACGGTGAGGGTGAAACGGGCGCCGCCGCTATCGAGCTCGAAGCGGGCGGCGCGGCCGCCGTCGATCGCGGTCAGCGCCTGCGGCGGCGCGATCTCGCGGACCAGGACGACCAGCTGGTCGTGCGGCGTGGCCTGGGTGGCGTGGCGATCGCCGGTCGGGAAGCGGAGCAGGATGTTCTGGTTGGACTGCAGGACCAGCGAGTGGGCGCCGAAGCGCTCCATGCTGCGCAGGTAGGCGTCGATGCGGGCCATGGTCCCCTAGCGATCCAGCTCCAGCACCCGCACGATGTGCTGCCGGTTGACGAGGTAGAGGGTCTGGCCCTGCCACACCCACAGGAACCGACCGACCCGGTTGAGGTGATCGATCACGCGCTGCTGCCCCGACGGCGACGTGTAGAGGACGTGGCCGTCGACGGTGAGGCCGCCGACGACCTCGACGCGGAGATCGTGCTTCTGGTCGTAGAGGGTCAGCACCTCCGACGGCTCGGACTCGACCTCGTGCGGGATGGCGTCGCCGCGGCTGCCGGCGCCAGCGCTGCCCGGCGGCACCGCCACCCACTCGACCGCCGCCTTGTTGCACAGCGTGACGTGGCGGCCGACGCGGACCGGCAGGAACGGGTCGCCCTCGTCGAGCATCTCGGCGACGTCCTGCACCAGCTGGCTGTGCCCCGAGCGCGGCACGTCGGGGACGAACAGCTCCGCCGACCCCGGCTCGTGCCCGACCAGCGCCAGCTCGACCGCGACCGGCCGCATCGGCACCTTGAGCTCGGTACGCTCCCCCATCGGCCCGATGCTAGCAGACCTACCGGCGCGGCGTGTCGCGGCGCAGCCAGGCCTCCACGAGGTGAAACAGCGGCGCCGACCGCCGCCCCTCCCGCTCCATCGCCTTCAGCTCGGCGAGCTCGTCGAGCCGTGCCGCCACCCGCACCTTGCCGCCGACCAGGTAGACGAGGTGCGTCGCCCACTCGTCGAGCGCGTCGAAGATGTGGGTCGCGTACAGGATCGTGCTCCCGCGCGCCTCGCTCTCGTGCTTCAAGAAGTCGAGCAGCTCGGCCCGCGCCAGGAGGTCGAGATCCGTGGTGGCCTCGTCGAGGAACAGCACGTCGCGCGGCCGCATGAGCCCGAGCAAGAGCTGCACGCGCCGCCGCTGGCCGTCGCTGACCGCGTGCATGTGCCAGTCGCGGTCGATGTCGAGCAGCTCGACCAGCCGCTCCATGCGCGCCGGGTCGATGCCGATCTGGTGCTCGATCAGCTCGCCGACGCGCAGGTCGACCGCGAACGGGAAGTTGGCGCCCAGGAACTCGACCCGGCCGGCCAGCTCGGTGTCGTGGAACGCCGACGCGCCGAGCACGCGGACGGCGTCGCGATCGACCATGTGCTTGCCGGCGAGGACGCGCAGGAAGGTCGTCTTGCCGGCGCCGTTGGCGCCGATGACCAGGCTGCGGCTGCCGCGCTCGACGGTGAGGTCGATGCCGTCGAGCACCCAGCGCGGCGAGCTGCGATAGCGGAAGCGGAGGCCGCGCACCTCGATGGCGGGCTCGCTCACGAGCCACCGTCCGGCTTCGGCGGCGGCGGCGGGGTCAGCTTCTCCCACGGCGCCTTGACGCCGAGGTACTCGCCCCACTCGAAGCCGGCCTCGTACATCGCCTTGCGCTGCGCCGGCGACAGGATCTTGCCCAGCTTCTGCTCGGCGCCGCCCAGGATGGCGCCGAGGCCGCCGGCGTACTCGAGGATGCCGGTGACGTTGCGCTCGTACGGGGTCAGCGTGCCGTCGGCGACCGCGGTGTTGGTGTAGCCGAGCACGTCGTCGTAGACGCCGGCGAGGGCGGCGTCGATCGCCTGGCTCTGCGCGGCGGTGACCCCGGCCTTCTCCTCGGCCTGGCGGCGCATGTCGTCGAGGCCCTGCCGCGGCCGCTCGAGGGCGCTCTGGATCAGCGGCACCATGCGGGCGCGGTACTCGTCGTCGGTCTCGCCCGGGGCGCGGCCGAGCAGCGCGGCGACCTCGGCGGTCCGCCGCTGCCGGCGCTCCATCCGGCTCTCGCGGCGCTCCTCGGGCAAGGCCGGCGCGGTCGCGTCGCGCGGCGCCTCGCCGCCGCGCCGGGTGAACCAGCCGGGGCGGGCCACCGCCGCCGGTCCGGCGCGGCCGGCCGCCGGGGCGGTCGCCTTCCACGGGTCGGCCGGCGCGGCCCGCAGCCGGTCGAGCTCGGCGTCGAGGCGCCGGTTGTCGCGGTACAGCCAGATCGAGCACGCCAGGCCGAGCGCGGCCAGGCCGCCGAGCACCCAGGTCGAACGCATCGGGTGCAGTCTACAGCCCGATCCAGTAGTTCGCCTTCACCATCACGACGTGCTCGCCCGGGGCCCGCGCCAGATCGCCGAGATCGTGGCCGAGCCGGTAATCGCCCTCGGCGACCGCGTCGCTCCGGCCGTGGGTCCAGATCAGGAACATCGCCGAGCCCGGCAGGTACTCCCAGCGCAGGACGACGTTCGAGCGGACCTCGCGGAAGTTGAAGTCGGGCAACCCGAACGAGTAGTCGGGCATGCCGTCGCGGTCGCGGTCGATCGCGACCTCCTCGTCGGCCCGGTCGATCGCGATCTCGTCGAAGCCGAAGTCGTGGAAGCGGTCCTCGAAGCGCCGCGAGTGGGTGTCGGCCGCCTCCTTGTACTGCTCGTAGCGGCCGGACGCGATGAACGGCTGGGCGTAGACCTGGAGGCTCAGCTGCGGCGAGAAGGTCCAGCCGGCGCGCATGGTGAGGCCGGTGGTGACCTGGTGGATGCGCGCGAACAGGTAGTGCGGCATGCCGGCGCCGTCCGCGATCTCGTCGATGTACTGGCCGTCGTCGTGGCGCAGCTCCCAGATCGGGCCGAGGAAGAGGTCGAGGTTCGAGCGCGCCTGCACGGTCATGCCGAAGCTGCCGCCGGTCTGCCACGAGTCGTCGAGCGGCCGCCGCCACACCCAGAGCTCGCCGCCGGCCGACAGCCGCTTGCGCGGGTCGCTGTTGATGACGACCCACGGGTTGTACGAGACGCTGTTCATGCGCAGTCCGGGCCCGCCGCGCAGGGCGGCGACGTCCCACAACGCGTACTCGGCGTTGAAGCCGGCGTGGAAGTTCCACTGGTTCTTCAGCATCGTGTGGGCGTTGACGTTGCCGCCGTAGTTCTGCAGCTGCGGCGCCCAGTCGGAGCCGACGAAGCCGTTGAAGTTCACCATCCAGTTGGCGAGGTCGCCGCCCGGCTTGTCGTCGCGGTACTGCGCCCACACCCACTGCGTCATGTAGTCGGCGCCGATGTGGAAGCCCATGTCGTTGGCCTCGAAGCCGGGCGTCCGCGAGTTGTGGCCGGTGGCGAACCGCCAGTGGCCGCCGTCGATCTTGCCGATGTCGGCGAGGATCGCCGCCCCCGACATCGACGTCGCGTTGGGATCGAGCTCGAGGTGGCGGGCGTCGGGCCGCTGGTACAGGTGGCGGGTCAGGCGCTGCGTGCGATCGAGCGCGGCCGGGCTGCCGTGGATCCAGCTGCCGACCAGGCGCGTGTTGACCTGGTAGCGGTCGTCGCTCCAGCGGTGCTGTCCCTCGACGCCGCCGGTGTACGCCTGATCGTGGAGGTAGTCGGCGAGGCGCGCGTCGAGATCGCGGTTGACCGCGGTCGCGGCGGCGCTGATCTGGGTGTCGCCCTCGCCGAGCTCCTTGCGGACGCGCAGCATCGCGTAGTTGGTGAGCGGCTCGGTGGACAGCCGCTGCTCGGCGCCGTTCTCGCCGATGTACTTCGCGGTCTCGCGGGCGGTGACCGCGTCGAACACGCCGAGCGCCCAGCCGCTCGAGGTCTTGCCGCTGATCTTGCCGGCGCCGTAGATGGTCGTGTTGTCCGGCTCGTCGGTGTAGTCCCAGTCGTCCGAGGCCGGCAGGTGCGGCGCGGCGCCGATCCGGCGCGAGTAGAACAGCGCCTCGGCCGAGCCGCCGCCGTCGCCCTGGCCGAGCGAGAAGCGGAACAGGTCGACGCCCTCGAGGAAGAACGGGCGCTTCTCCGGGAAGAAGATCTCATGCCCGCTCAGGTTGACCTGCGACGGGTCGGCCTCGACCTGTCCGAAATCCGGGTTCAGGGTGGCGGCCAGCGTGAACGCGCTCGACAGGCCGTACTTGACGTCGAGGCCGACGTTGGCGCGGCCACCGAGGACGCCATCGTAGGGGTTGAGGCTGTCGGGATCCTCGTGGAGGTCGGCGCCGGCGGTGACGTAGGGCAGGAGCTCGACGCGGCGGCCCGGCTTGACGCCGTCGATCCCCTCGAGGGTGCCGAACTGGCTGACGACCTTCGGGCTGCCCCGCGGCC
>Ga0075429_100002856_pt1 | contig 14619 bp, 20 predicted proteins | sample RhiMetdeltSRZDD3_FD_75295 | JGI IMG/M metagenome (GOLD analysis project Ga0075429, IMG submission 75295) | Populus rhizosphere microbial communities from Tennessee, USA - Rhizosphere MetaG P. deltoides SRZDD3 | ecosystem: Host-associated > Plants > Roots > Rhizosphere > Soil | place: USA... | reverse complement strand
TCGCCGCCCTTCACGAAGATGTCGATCTCGTCGACGAACATCTCGGTGCCCGCGGGCCGGGGGGTGGCCCGCTCGGGACGTCAGGCCGGGGTGGTGACGATGCTCACGTAGCGGTTGTCGCCTCGACGCTCGAACCGTACGTAGCCATCGATCTTCGCGAACAGCGTGTCGTCCGACCCGAGACCGACGTTCAGACCTGGATGGAAGCGTGTTCCCCGCTGGCGCACGAGGATGCTGCCGCCGGTGACGAACTGGCCGCCGAAGCGCTTCACGCCGAGCATCTGCGGATTCGAGTCACGACCGTTCCGGGAGCTGCCGACGCCCTTCTTGTGAGCCATGGAGTCTAGACCTCGATCTTGGTGATGCGAACGTTGGTCACCGCCTGGCGATGCCCGCGATGCCGACGATAGTTCTTCCGCCGCTTGAACTTCACGATCTCGACCTTGCGCCCACGACCCTGCGCGACCACCTCGCCGGAGACCCGCGCCTTGGCGATCTGGTCTCCGGACAGGACCTCGCCGTCACGGTTGACCAGCAGCACCGAGCGGAACTCTATGGCCGCGCCCTTGTCGCCGGTGACCTTCTCCACCGCGATCACCGTTCCCGGCGTCACGCGGTACTGCTTCCCGCCCGTTGAAATCACGGCTTCCATGCGCTTGAAACCTTCCCTGACACGTTGAATGACGGCCGTTCATAAGACCACAAACCGCGCGGAGCCGTCAACTCGCCGGCCGGTCGAGATAGTTGGCGAGCTGCTTGCGGACGAACAGCCGCGAGCGGTGCACGCGCGACTTCACGGCGGGCAGGCTGATGCCAAGCGTCTCGGCGATGTCGGGGTTCGATAGCCCCTCCACGTCGTGCATCACCAGGGCCGTCCGGTAGTCCGCCGGCAGATTGTCGATCGCCCGCTGGAGCACCTCGCGGAGCTCGCCGGTGAGCGCCTGCTCGTCGACCCGCGACGACCAGTCGGCCATCGGCTCGAAGTGGCGACCGTCGTCGTCGAGCGCGGGCAGCACATCGTCGAGCGCGATCTCCTTGGCCTTGGCGCGGCGCGTGCGCAGCTTCTGGTACGCCGCGTTGGCGGTGATGCGGTACAGCCAGCTGCCGAAGGCGGACTCGCCCTTGAAGCTCCCGATCTTGCGCGCGGCCGTCCACAGGGCGTCCTGCGCGGCCTCTTCGGCGTCCTCCTTGAGACCGGTGATCCGCATGGCCAGACGATAGACGCGGTCGCCGAAGCGCTCGACGAGCTGCTCGGCCGCATCGGGATCCTCCCGGCGGAGCGACTCCACGAGCTCGGCGTCGACGTCGACGCGCGGTCCTGATGACACGGTCATGAGCGCACCTCGTGCAGCGCCAGATAGCGCTTCAGCTCGGCCACGCACTGCTCCATCACGCGGATGTCCTTCGACACCTTGGCGAGCAGGATCGCGCCCTCGAGCGCGGCGACCACGAACCGCGCCACCGTCTCCGGGTCCGAGCCGGACGTCAGCTCGCCACGGCGACGCGCCGATTCGAGCGCCGTCGCCAGTCGCGCGTGCCACTCCGTGAAGAGCGTCGCCAGCCGCGTGCGGAATCCCTCGTGGACATCCGACAACTCGGAGGCGAGGTTGCCCATCACGCAGCCGCCGACGCAGTTGCGCTCCCGCTGGGCCTCCAGCACGCGGTCGAGAAAGCAGCGGATCTGTCCCAGCGGCGCGCCGTCCGGGTCGGCGAAGCACGGCGCCAGCGTCCGCTCCAGGAAGCCGTGGACGATCTGGTCGAGAATCGCGTGACCGAGGTCTTCCTTGCTCTTGAAGTGGTAGTAGAAGTTACCCTTGCCGACGCCGCTCTCGCGGAGCACGTCATCCAGGGCCATCGCGTTGTAGCCGTGCACGTGGATCAGCCGCATCGCCGCCGCGATGACCGCCTCCCGCGTGCTGCGCCCATCGCGCGACCGGTGTGAAGAGCTCACGGTCTTGATCGTCGTCATCTCTGTACCAACCAGTCGGTACAGTAAGCTACCCGACCGATCCCCGCCCGTCAACCCCTCCGCAACGATGATTCTGGCCCGCTCGGAAGCTAGAACAGCGGGGCGGCCACCCGGAGCGCGGCCATGACGACCGACTTCGGATACACGCCGAGGACAAGGATGCCGAGCACGCAGAGCACCAGCGACGCTGCCAGCGCGGGCGCCACCTTGACGCCACCGGTCTGCGCGGAGGCCTCGATGTACATGCTCTTGGCGATGAGCAGGTAATAGAAGAGCGCGACCACGGTCAGGATCGCCCCGACGAGCACCAGCCAGTACAGACCGCGCTCGGCGGCCGCCCAGAAGACGTAGAGCTTGGCCCAGAAGCCGGCGACGAACGGGATCCCACCCAGCGAGAGCAGGAACAGCAGCATGGCCAGCGCCAGCAGGGGGGAGCGCTGCGACAGGCCACGGAAGGCCGACGTCGACTCGGAGTTCTCCGAGCGCGCGACCGCCTCGACCACGAGGAAGGCTCCCATGTTCCCGAACACGTAGGCGACCAGATAGAAGAGCACCATGGCGGTCCCCGACGCCGACGCGGCGGCGATGCCGACCAGCATGTAGCCGATCTGGGCGACCCCGGAGTAGGCGAGCAGTCGCTTGGCATTCTTCTGAGGCAGGGCCATCAGATTGCCGGCGAGCATGGTGGCGGTGGCCAGCGCGGCCGCCACCGGGCCCCACACGCCTGCGCGATCGCCGGCACCCTCGAAATAGATCCGGAACAGCGCGACGAAGCCGGCCGCCTTCGGGGCGACGCTGAGCCAGGCGACGAACGGCGTCGACGCCGCCTCGTAGGTGTCGGGCACCCACATGTGGAAGGGGAAGGCGGCGATCTTGAACGCGACGCCCGTGAGCACGGCCAGCAGCCCGAGCGTCAGCCAGGGATCGGGCGGCGCCTTTGCGATGACGGCCAGGCTCGTGCTGCCGGTGGCGCCGTACACGAACGACAGGCCATAGGCCATCACCGCCGACGAGACCGAGCCGACGAGGAAGAATTTCAGTGACGCCTCGAGGGCTTCGGGCGCGCGCTTGGCGAAGCCGGTCAGGACGTAGAGCGGGATCGACATCAGCTCGAAGGCCAGGAACAGCAGGATGATGTCGCGCGCGGACGCCAGGGTGAGCATGCCGAGCAGCGAGGTCAGGATGAGCAGGTGGTACTCGGCGCTTCGACGCGCGAACTGCGGCGAGCCGAGCGACGCGAGCAGCCCGATGAACGTCGCGGCAAGGAAGAGGCGCTTGACGAAGATCGCCAGACCGTCCTGCACGAACATCCCGCCGAGGGCTGCGCCGGATGGGGCCAGGAACATCGCCAGCACACCGAGGGCGAACGCGCCGGTGGTGGCCACGACGCCGACGAGGCGGCGATCGTGCGTGGGCCCGAAGAGGCCGAGGCCGAAGACGGCCAGCATCAGCGCGCCGGTGCCGATCTCCAGCACGAGCGGCGAAACGATCACGGCTCGAGGATCCGCGACAGCAGCGGGACGGTCGCGGTGTCGACGGGTGCGAGCGCGATACCGGGGGCGACGCCGAACAGCACCAGGACGAAGACGAGGACGACGATGGCCACCCACTCGGTGCCGCGGGCGTCCTCGAGGTGGTGGAAGTGCGGCGACGGCGGGCCCCAGAAAATCTGCTTGGTGACGCGGAGCACGTAGACGGCGGTGAGAAACGTCCCTGCCACCGCGGGCACGAGCCACCATCGGTACGCCGATCGCCACGCGCCCATGAAGGTGAGGATCTCGGCCACGAATCCGGAGGTGGCGGGCAGGCCGAGCGAGGAAAGGCCGCCGATGGTGAAGGCCGTGGCCACGCCCGGCATCACGCGGCCGAAGCCGCCCATCTTGCCGATCTCTCGCGAGTGCGCCTTCTCGTAGACCAGACCGACGAGGGCGAAGAAGAGCCCCGTCATCACGCCGTGCGCGAACATCTGGAACACCGAGCCGTTCAGACCGGCCTCGGTCAGGGTCGCCGCGCCGAGCATGACCAGCCCCATGTGCGAGACGGAGGAGTACGCGATGACGTACTTGAGATCGACCTGCGCCATCGCCGACAGCGCACCGTACACGACGTTGATGCACGCCACCCCGCCCACCAGCCACGCCAGATCGGCGGCGCCCTCGGGCAACAGCCCCATGCCGAGCCGCACGACGCCGTAGGCGCCCAGCTTCATGAGGACGCCCGCGTGCAGCATCGACACCGCCGTCGGCGCCGACGCGTGGCCGTCGGGCGACCAGGTATGAAGCGGCCAGATGCCGGCGAGGATGCCGAAGCCGATGTAGAACGCCAGAAACACCCAGCGCTGGAAGGTCGGATCGAAGGCCGCGCCCTCGAAATCGAGGAACGAGAACGACGCCGTGCCGGCATTGACGTAGAGCGCAAAGATGCCCACCAGGATGAATGCGGACCCGAACAGGAGATACAGGGTCAGCTTCATGGCCGCATATTCCTTCGAGCCCACGCCCGTCTCGCGGAACGCCCAGCCGAAGACCCCGCGCGGCCGCACCTCGCCGCTCGAGCCCCAGATGCCGATGAGCAGGTACATCGGCAGCACGGCCAGCTCGTAGAAGAGGAAGAACACGAAGAGATCGAGCGAGACGAACACGCCGTAGACGCCGGTGACGAGGGCGAGCAGCAGCGCGTAGAACTCCTGGCTCCGCGAGGCGATCGTCCACGAGGCGAACACGCCGGCGAAGATGATGATGGAGGTCAGCAGCACCATGAGCAGGCTGATGCCGTCGACGCCGAGCTCGTAGTTGATCCCGAGCGGCGGCACCAGCGAGACCTTCTCGTAGAACTGGAAGGTCGTCCCCTGCAGCGCGGCGTCGCGATCGTACGCCGCGTAGAGCCACAGCGAGAGCGCGGCGGAGATGCTGGTGGTGACGGTGGCGATCACGCGCACCGCCAGCGGTCGATGGCGCGCGAGGAACATGATGAGGACGGCGCCGACGAACGGCATCCAGGTGATCACGGAGAGCACCGGAAAGCGGATCATGATGTCAGGTGCGCCCAGACGAGCAAGAGGAGGACGCCCACGGCGACGCCGTAGACGTAGTCCTGGGGCTGGCCGGTCTGCAGGCGGCGGAGTCCGTCGCCGGCCCGGAGGGCAGCCGCGCTCAGCACGTTGAGCACGCCGTCAACGAGATAGCGGTCCACCCAGCCAACAGCGTGGGAGACCCCGAGCAGCACGATCCGATAGAGGCCGGCATAGAGGGCGTCGAGGCCGTACCGGCGACGCGCCAGGTAATCGATCGGCGCCAGCGCCGCGGACAGCCGCGAGGGTGCGATCGCCTCGCGGTGGTAGGTCGCCCACGCGAGCGCGATGCCGGCGCCGGCCACGAGCATCGATACCCAGGGCAGCCACGCCGGCGCCTCACCATGATGAGCACCGAACGCGAGCACGAGGCCATAGATCACCGTGACCGCGGCCAGCAGGCGGCAGACGCCGTCCATCGCGAGGGGCACGCCATGCGCCTCGGCGTGGCCATGCGCGCGGCCGAAGAAGACGAGGAACACCGCGCGGAACATGTAGAACGCCGTCAGCAGCGACGTCAGCGCGAGCATGACGAACGGCAGCTTGAACCCCCCGTTCAGGACGGCCGCCAGGATGGTCTCCTTCGAGAAGAACCCCGGAAACGGCGGAATCCCGGCCAGCGCCAGCGTGCCCACCAGGAAGGCGACCCCGGTCCACGGCAGGCGGGCGAACAGTCCGCCCATGCGGAACATGTCGTTCGTGTGGAAGACGTGGATGATCACGCCCGCGCCCAGGAACAGCAGCGCCTTGAAGACGCCATGGGTCAGCAGGTGACCGACGCTCGCGTGATAATCGCCGGCGCCGGCGGCCGCCATCATGTAGCCGAGCTGCGACACCGTCGAGTACGCGAGGACACGCTTGATGTCCGACTCCACGCACGCCATCGTCGCCGCCAGCAGCGCCGTGAAGGCGCCGACCCAGGCGATCAGCGACAGCACGTCCGGCGTGAGCGCGAACAGCGGAAACGCCCGGGCGACCATGTAGACGCCCGCCGTCACCATGGTCGCCGCGTGGATCAGCGCGGACACCGGCGTCGGTCCCTCCATGGCGTCGGGCAGCCACACGTGCAGCGGGAACTGCGCGGACTTGCCGACCGCGCCGAGGTAGATGAGGAACATGATGGCCGACAGCCCGGGGACGGCGGCCAGCACGCCCGTGTCGGCGAGCCCGAAGAGCGTCCAGAAGTCGAACGTCCCCGTGGCGGCCCAGAGCATCACGATGCCGGCCACGAAGCCCAGGTCGCCGAGCTTGGTGATCCAGAACGCCTTGACCGCCGCGCGCGCCGCCGAGGGCCTGTCGTACCAGAAGCCGATCAAGAGGTAGGAGCAGACGCCGACGAGCTCCCAGAAGATGAACATCTGCAAGAATCCCGGCGCGAGCACCAGGCCCAGCATCGAGAACGCGAAGAGCGACTGGTAGGCGTAGTAACGGCCGAGGGCGGGTGGCGCCTCGTCGTGCAGGTAGGCGTACGAGTACACCTGCACGACAAACGAGATGAAGGTCACCAGCACGCACATCGGCATGGCGAGCTCGTCCACCATGACCCCGACCGTGGCCATGGGCCCGCCGTCCGCGGGAATCCACGACCAGGTCGCGGAGGGATTCCGCGGCGGCCCATCGAGGATCGCCCGCGCCGCCTGCCACATGATGACGGCGGCCGTCAGCGCACCGCCCATGGCCGCCACGGACACGGCGGCGGCGACGCGGCCAGCCCGACGCAGCGGCGGCAAAAGGCCGATGACGAGAAAGCTCGCCGCCGGCAGCGCGAGGACGAGCAGGGCGAGCGCCGGCGAGCCCGTGCGCATCGGCTAGCCCCGTAGCAGATCGAGGTGGTCGGCCTCGATCGTCCGGCGCACGCGGAAGATGGCGATGACGATGGCCAGTCCCACCGCCACCTCGGCCACCGTGATGGCGATGGTCAGCATGGTGAAGACAAGTCCGCCGATGTCGGCGCGGAACCGAGCGAAGGCGACCAGATTGATGTTGACGGCGTTCAGCATCAGCTCGATGCCGAGCAGGATGCCGACGGCGTTGCGCCGGGTCAGGACGCCGAAGAGACCGATGGCGAACACGAGCGCCGCCAGTATGAGGTACGCCTGCAGCGGCACCCTAATCTTCCGCTCGCGCGAAGTAGAGCGCGCCGAGCAAGGCGACCACGAGCAGCACGGCGAGCAGCTGCAGGGCCGCGCCAAAGGGTCCGACGAGAGCGCGTCCGAGGGCGACCATCTGCTCGCCGGCCGGCGCCGGCGGCGCGGGCGGGACTGCGCGCTGGACGACGAAGCCGAGAAGGCCGACGAACACGGCGGCGGCGAGGACGGCGCCGTTGAAGACGTAGCGGCTGGACTGGCGGATGGACTCGCCGACCAGGCGCTCGGTGAGCATGATGGCGAAGACCACGATGGTGACCACGCCGCCGGCATAGAGCAGCAGCTGGACACCGAACAGGAACGGCGACTCCAGGAGCCAGAAGATGGCGCCCGTGGCCACCAGCGCGGCCGGCAGATAGAGGACGGCGGCGTGGAACAGGTTGGGACTGAGGACCACGCCGAGGCTCCCGCCCACCAGCACGACGGCCATCACCCAGAAGCCGACGGTCTCGGCCATTATGGATTTGCCGATTGTGGATTCGCCGTCGAAGCGCCCTGGGAGGCCTCGGGCCCTCGACGATCGGGCGTCGGTTGCGCCGTCGGCTTGGCGGGCTTCGGCGGCGCCTGCATGTCGCGCAGGCGGTTGCCGGTGGCCCACGACGGCTCGAACTGGAGCCCGAGCGCGTGCAGGCGGTCCTTGTCGAGCAGGAGCTCGCGGCGGTCGGCGGTGGCGAGATCGAACGAGCGCATCATCACGATGGCGTCGGTCGGGCACACCTGCACGCAGAGCTCGCAGAACTCGCACGAATACAGCTCGAGGGTGAAGGTCTTCGCCCAGTTGCGCTTCTCGGCCTTGAGCATCTCGACCTTGATCACCTGGGGCGGACAGATGTACTCGCAGAGCCGACAGCCGATGCAGTTCTCCTCGCCGGTCTGCGGGTCGTACGTGAGCGCGAGGATCCCACGGAACCGCTCGGGATAGACGCGCTTCACCGTGGGATACCGCACCGTGATCGGCCGCCGCAGCAGGTTCTTGAAGGTCACGCCCATGGCGCGACCGACCGCGCGCACGAGCTGCGTCGTCTCCGTCCAGAAGCCCGGCCGCGCCTCACCCGGCATGCGGCCCTCGCAGGGCGACCCAGAAGCCCGTGGCCAGGAGAAGCACGATGGTGGCGGGCAGCAGCAGCTTCCACGACACGGCCAGGATGTGGTCGACGCGAATGCGCACGAAGCTCCACCGCACCCACGTCACCACCAGGAAGATCAGCATCGCCTTCAGCAGGAACCACAGGGCGCCCACGAGCGGCGTGTCCGAGCCCGGACCGAGCCAGCCGCCGAGGAAGAGCAGCGCGCCCAGGAACGACGTGCCGATCATGTGAGCGTACTCGCCCAGCTGGATCAGGGCGAACTTCATCCCGCTGTACTCGACACGGAAGCCGGCCACCAGTTCCGACTCGGCTTCCAGGATGTCGAAGGGCACGCGGTTCTCCGCGGCCAGCGTGGCGATGAGGAACATCACGAACGCCAGCTGACCGATGAGGGGATAGGCGACGAACCAGAGCCCGCGCTGCGCCTCCACGATCGTGGACATCTGCAGCGAGCCGGCCAGGAGAACGGGCACGAAGGCCGCGAACACGAACGGCAGATCGTAAGAGATGATCTGGTTCACCGCGCGCATGGCCGACAGCAGCGCGTACTTGTTGTTGCTGCCCCACCCGCCCATGAACAGGCCGACGATCTCGAGCGAGGAGACGGCCAGGAAGAACAGAACCCCGATGTTCAAATCCGCCACCCCGAGCCCCGGGGCGAACGGCAGCGTCGCGAAGATGAGGATGCACGGGATCAGGAAGACGATCGGCGCGAGATTGTAGATCCAGCGGTCGGCGCTGGTCGGCACGATGTCTTCCTTCAGCATCAGCTTCAGCGCGTCGGCGATCGGCTGCAGCAGCCCGCGGGGCCCCACGTAATACGGACCGATGCGCGACTGCATGCGCGCGGCAAACTTTCGCTCGAGCAGCGTGACGTACGTCACCATCCCGATCACCACGTTGAGCACGATGAAGCCCACCAGCGCGTGATAGGCGAGCGTCATGTCGTCATCGGTCGACTTCTCCGAAGACGGGGTCCACGGAGCCCATGATGGCGACGACATCGGCGACCTTGTGGCCGGGAATGATGTGCGGCAGCACGGCGAGATTCGAGAACGAGGCGCCGCGCCACTTCAGCCGGTAGGGTTTCGGGCCGCCGTCGGCGACGAGGTAACAACCGACCTCGCCGCGCGCACCCTCGATGCGCGAATACCCCTCGCCCTTGGCGACACGCACCTGGCCGACGGACTTCACCCCGGGCCGGGACGAGATCGGCCCCTCGGGGAGTCCGTCGAGGGCGGCGTGGACGATCCGCATCGACTCGCGGAATTCCGCCATCCGGACGCGATAGCGCGCGTAGCAATCGCCCGCCGTCTCCACCGGCACCCGCACGCCGAAGTCCTCGTACGACGAGTACGGCGCGGCCGTCCGCAGGTCGTAGGCGACGCCGGAGCCGCGCAGCAACGGGCCGGCCACGCCCACGTCCTCCGCGAGCTCGCGGGAGACGACGCCGACGCCCTGCGTGCGCACGAGAAAGAACGCGTTGTCCTCGAGCATCGCCTCGTATTCGCCGAGACGCTGCGCGATGACAGCCAGCGTCTCCCGACACTTCTGCGTCCAGCCGGCGGGAAGGTCGTAGCGGGTACCGCCTACCTGGTGAAATCCGTAGAGCAGTCGGGCGCCGGTCAGCGTCTCGAACAGGTCGAGGATGAGCTCCCGCTCCCGGATCGTGTACAGGAAGATGGTGGCGCCGCCGCCCAGCGCCCCGCCCATGTCCATGCACCAGGTGCCGAGCCAGAGACAGTGCGAGGCGATGCGCTGGAGCTCCGCGCAGAGCACCCGCAGGTACTGCGCGCGCTTCGGTACCTCGATCTTGCCGACGAGCTCGACGGCGGCCACGTAGGCGAGCTCGGCGGTCATGGCCGAGACATAATCGGTCTTCGAGGCGATGGTCGGGTACTGGACGTACGTCAGCGTCTCCGCGAGCTTCTCGTGGCAACGATGGAGATATCCGATCACGGCGTCCACGCCGACCACCGTCTCGCCCTCGAGGGTCAGGATCGCGCGGAACACGCCGTGGGCGGACGGATGCTGCGGCCCCATGTTCATGGTGAGCCGCTCGCTGCCTCCGTAGCCGATCTCGACGGTGGTCCGCGGGAGCGTGGCCAAGTTATTTCAGCGGCGAGTGGGGAACCGGGATCAGCACGATCGACTGCATCTGCTGCAGGAGCGCCGGCGACTTCGCGATGAACGCCTGCCAGGCCGGGTCGCCCGCCATCTTCGCGCGGGACGCCGCACGGTCGTTGAGGTCCTTGTACACCCACATGTGCACGACCTCGTTGAGCTGGCCGCTCTCCGTCTGCCACAGCCCCACGCGCCGCGTGTACTTGTCGCGGGTGGGCAGCACGGCCTTGAACATCTCGAGCCACTCCGCCGCCTTGCCGACGTGCGCGCGGTACCACCGCAGCTCGTAGATGTTGCCCGCGTCCGAGGGCGGCGTCAGCGGCACCACCGGCTTGAGCAGCTTGTTCTCCTGGGCCAGCATCATCGGCCGCGAGATGGGCAGGTACTCCTTGTTCCACGCCTCGTTCTTCGCCAGCTCGCCACGCAGCCGCTCGCGCTCGTTCAGATCGGCGAAGCCCCACAGGTGCACGTACTGATTGAGCGTGCCGAACTCGGTGGTCCAGCCGCCCTCGAACTTGCCGTAGCTGTCGCCGCGGATCTTGCGACCGACCTCGGCCGACTGCTTGATGTACTGCGCCTGGGTGCCGGGCTGCAGCGTGTAGGTGCGCAACTCGTAGATCATCGCTCGACTCCTATCGGTACGGCGTGTGCGGCGTGTCGACAGCGTAGTCCTTGCGCAGCGGATGGCCTTCCCAGTCGTCGCCGAGGAGGATGCGGCGATGATCGGGATGCCCGTCGAACGTGATGCCGAACATGTCGTAGCACTCGCGCTCCATCCAGTCGGCCCCGCGCCACACGCCGGTCAGGGTGGAACAGCGGTCGTCGGGCACACGAGCGCGCATGAGCACGGTCAGCCGCGCGTCCAGGTTGTCGGCGCGGCAGAGGACCTCTCGCCCTTGCTCCTTCCAGTCGATGGCCGTCAAGAAATTGAAGAAGCGGCAGCCGAGCGTCTCGCGCGCGAAGCGTCCGAAGGCCTGCCAGCGGTCGACCGGGAGTGTCACGGTGAGGCTCTGGGCCTCGACGCTCGGCTCGAGACCAAACTCCTGACGGATCCGGGCAGCGGCGTCGGTGGCGGCGAGCGCGGTCACTTCGCGCCGGTCTTCTGGAATTCGGCGACCTTCTCCTGCAGCTTCAAGAGCCCGTACATCAGGGAGTCGGGCGTGGGCGGACACCCCGGAACGTAGACGTCGACGGGCACCACGCGGTCGACGCCCTTCACGACGTGATAGCCGTGGCGAAACGGTCCACCGGAGTTGGCGCACGAGCCCATCGAGACCACCCACTTCGGATCGGGCATCTGGTCATAGATGCGCTTGAGCATCGGCGCCATCTTGATGGTGACGGTGCCGGACACGATCATGAGGTCGGAGTGACGGGGCGACGCCCACGGCACCATGCCGAACCGCTCGACGTCGAAGCGCGAGGCGAAGGTGGCCATCATCTCGATCGCGCAGCAAGCGAGACCGAACGTCACCGGCCAGATCGACGACTTGCGAGCCCAGTTGAAGATCTTGTCAGTGGAGGTGGTGACGATCCAGCCGCCCGGCATGTGATGGATGGCGTCCGCGATCGAGGCCAGCGTGTTGGACGTCTTGTCGTCGTCGGCGCGGTGCTGGCCGTACTTCTCGAACTCCTGGAGGTCCTTGAACTCGCTCCACACAGGCGGCGGCACCTGCGGCACCGGCGGCTTCACTTCCACTCCAGCACTCCTTCCCGGTAGGCGTAGAGCCAGCCGAGCCCGATGATCGCCACGAAGGCGGCCATGGGCCAGAACGCCGGCAGGCCCAGCGGCCGCACCACGAGCAGCCACGGAAGGAGGAAGACGGCCAGGGCGTCGAAGACGATGAAGATCAGCGCCACCAGGTAGAACCCGACCGGGAACTGGATCCACGCCGAGCCGATCGGCTCGGCGCCACACTCGTAATTCATCAGCTTCACGATCTCGGGTCGGCTCGGCCGCAAAAGTTGCGCGGTAGCAAGAGAGACCACACCAAAACCGACGATGAGCACCGCGAAGATGGCCACCGGGACGTACCCGGACACCATGGAACCTCCTTCGAGAAATCGACCCAAGCCGTGAGTATAACACGCGATTTTGGGCAGAAATGTTTGCCTCATTCCCGGAAGCGGCGTGCGCCGTCCGCCGCTCCGGCGGGCATGGACAGCGGTCGTGACGCCGGGCACGCGCCTTGCCTTTCAAGAGGGCATGAGCCCCGGCGGACACCTTGTCACGACCGCGATCGCGTGCGGGACTGCGGCCGCCATCACCGGCGACGTCGTCCTCACGGCGGCCGTCGCCGTGGGCGGCTTCCTCATCGACGTCGACCACGCCCTCGACTACGTCGTCTTCGAGCGTCAGCGGGACCTCCGCCCGGGGGCGTTCCTGCGCTACTACCTCGAAGGACGGACGCGCAAGGTCGTGCTCGCCTTGCACTCGTACGAGCTGTTCGCGCTGATCGCGGCGGCGGCGTGGTGGAGCGACGCCGCCTGGCTGTGGGGCTATCTGCTCGGCGGGCTCATGCATCTGGCGCTCGACCTGACCTTCAACGGCGAGCTGACGCCGCGATCCATCGTGCCGTTCTACAGTTTCCTCTACCGTCTCGCCCATCGCTTCGAGGCACGCGCGATGCTCGGCGACACGAAGGTGGCGCCGCCGCCCCGGCAGTTCTGGGCGGCCTTTTTCCAGGGTGCCAAGCCCGCGGACGGGGAGGTCGCGTCGCCCTCCAGCCTCGTCCGACCATGGCCGCCCTCATGCTAGACTCCCGGGCGATGCGCGTCCTGGTGGTCGAGGACGAGGAAGTTCTCAGCGAAGTCTTTCGCGACTTCCTGACCGAGCTGGGCCACCAGGCGGTGCTCGTGCGCAGCGCCGAGGCCGCGCTCGGCACGCTCGCGACGGAGCGCCCCGACGCCATCATCCTCGACATCCACCTGCCCGGCATGAGCGGTCTCGACTTCCTGCAGCTCCGCCCGGTCCGGGAGTCCGGACTGCCGATCGTGGCCGTCTCCGGCATCGTCACCGAGAGTCAGGCGCGCGAGTGCCTGCGGCTCGGCGCCCTCGACTTCGTGGGCAAGCCCGTCCCCCTCGAGCGCCTGCAGGATGTGCTGACCTATCTCGAGCCGCACGCGATCCACCGCACGCGCGAGTCGACGGCGCAGCGGGTCGAGCGCCGCCAGGCGCCGCGCGTCCGCGCCAGCATGCCCGTTTCGCTGCGCGAGTACCGGGGCGCGGCGTGGGACGGCACCTGCATCGAGATCTCGATCAGCGGCATGAAGATCCGCACGGACGCGGCGCTGGCGGCCGGCACCGCGGTGAAGTGCGGCTTCACGCCCGGCGACGGCGGCGAGCCGATCGACGTGATCTCCATCGTCGTTCGCCGCGACGCCAGCGGCACCGTGCTGTCATTCGTCAACCTGCCGGCTCACGAGCAGCGCCGTCTCGGCGACGTCGTGCGCCGGACTCGCTGAGGCCGCGATGGAAAGCGCTTGGACATTGTCGCGACGAATTTTCCCTCCTTACCATGGTGTCGACACGTCGACACGGCGGGCGACGCGGGCGTACTGCATTTGTGCGGCGGCGGCGTGGCAGGGGAAATGCTGTTTGCTTCCGGGCGGAGGCTCCGTATGAGGTTCTTTCGACCTGAAGTGGAAGCGGCTCTGAAGATGGTGGGGGCCGCAGGACTGATCACGCTGATCGTCCTGCCCGTGGCCTGGGGGTACGAGCAGCGCAAGCAGGCGCGCACCTGGCAAAACGTCGCCTGCGCGTACCGGATGAAGGAGGTCGCCCGCCAGACGCCGATGATCGCGACGCTGGAGCAGCGTCGCGACGCGTGCGTGGCGCTCGAGCGACTCGGCCTCGACCTCGACGTCCCGCGCTGACGCGCGCTACGCGGTCACGAGCGCCCGGGCTCCGGCCAGGTCGTCGGCCGCCAGACGGTCGCGTACCGCGGCCGCCAGCGTCTCGGCCCGCGCTTCGCCGTCCGGACCCTCGAGCACCAGCGCGCGCAGCCGCGCGACCGCCGCCGTGGCGAACGCGGCATCCGCGTCGGCCGCGCGCAGCGCCATCGCCAGAATGAGGTCGAAGATGGCGAGCAGTCGCCGGCGAACGTCACCATAGCCCTTCACGAGCTGAGCGAGGCCGGCAATCTCGCACGCGAGAGCCTCGTCACGGGCAGCCGCCACGCCGGCGAGCCAGCGCTCCATCCGCGCGTGCTCCTCGTGCGC
>Ga0075429_100002853_pt1 | contig 14623 bp, 13 predicted proteins | sample RhiMetdeltSRZDD3_FD_75295 | JGI IMG/M metagenome (GOLD analysis project Ga0075429, IMG submission 75295) | Populus rhizosphere microbial communities from Tennessee, USA - Rhizosphere MetaG P. deltoides SRZDD3 | ecosystem: Host-associated > Plants > Roots > Rhizosphere > Soil | place: USA... | reverse complement strand
GGTAGTCGAGGAGCACGAAGGGGCCGGTATCGCCGGAGTGGGTGAGCACGTAGTACACGCCGCCGGCGTTCAGCGACTTGCTGCGCGAGACCAGCGTCTGCGTCCCGCTCAACGCGTAGTCGTTCGGCTTGGCCGCGGTGTTGCTGGGCGTCGTGTGGCTCATGACGATGCGGTCGAGAGTGATCCGCTTGCCGGTGTCGCTCACGCTGACGCCCGAGCGCAGGTCGGATCCGAAGATGTCCTGGGCCCAGCTATCGATGACCGCGCTCATCCCGAACGCCTTGTAGCTCGGCGGGCTATCGGGGTTCTGGCCGCCGGGGGCCATGATGCGCAGCTTCTCGATGCCGACCTGGCTGATGCGGCCGGTGTAGGTGTACTTCGCCAGGTTCCCGCCGGGCGGATTCAGATACGTGGCATCGATGGAATCCGTGAGGGGTACATCGAGGGTGATCTGGTTTCCGGAGATCGCGCTGATGGTGCGGTCGGTCCGGATGATCGTGCTCGTGCTCAGCCACGTCTGCGGTGCTCCGTTGCGCACGAGGTCGTCCATGCTCATGAAGTGGACCCAGGCGGACGTGACCGGGCGCTGCACGACGACGGTGTCGCCCACCGCGAAGCCGGAGGCGTTCGAAACGTTGATCGTGCGCGTCCCCGACGGCACGTAGCTGTTCGTGATGGCGACAGACGAACCGATCGCCCAGCTCCCGCTGCCCGCGACGTTGATCGCGTTGTGCGCGGTCGAGCCCAGGCTCAGGATCGTCCCCGTCGTCCCCGAGCCCGCGCCACGCAGTACGACGCCCGAGGCGTTGAGGTTCAACGTTCCGCCGACGCGATACGTGCCGGCATTCAGCATCACCGCGCCGCGGATGCCCCGCGAGTCCATCGGCATCGCCGCCACCTGGCCGATGGCGGTCTGGATGCGCGCGGTGTCGTCACCGGAGGCCGTCGGCGACAACGTCACCTTGTTCGCCACCACCGGCAGCGCCACGCCGCCGCCCATGTAACCGGCGTGCGAGAAGTCCATGATCTTGTCGCCGCGGCTGTCGATCGTCTTGTACGAAAGCTGGCCCGATGCGTTGTAGAAGACCCACGTGCTCGCGGGTGCGCCGTTGTCGAAGAGGGCGCGGCAGCTCGAGGGGGGCACGGTGGGCGTCGGGGTGGGCGTGATCGGCGTCGGCGTGATCTCCGTCGGCGTCGGAGTCGGCGTGGCCGTGGGCGTGCAGTCGGTGCACGGCGTGCCCCAGATCTCGACCTCGGTGACGCTGTTGAAGGTGCCGGCCGTGCTCATGTGGCCGACGTAGCGGACGAACCGCGCCGTCGTGTCGGCGACCTCGTGCGTCTCGAGCAGCGTGGTGGTGCCGCTCGTGAGCGCGTTCGGGAGCAGCGTCGTCCACGGGCCGGTGGCGCTGTCCCCCACCTGCAGGTCGAACCGATTCTGCCGGCCATTGCCGTTGTACACGGCGATCTTCACGAAGCCGACGGTCTGGGCGGCGCCGAGGTCGAACTGGATCCACGCCCCGTCGCCGTTGCCCGACCAGCGCGTGGCGAGGTTGCCGTCCAGGGTGTTGGCCGGGATGTTGCCGTCGTTCGTGCTGGCCGTCGCCGAAGACACCGGCAGCTTGACGTGGCCGGGAGGCGGCGTGGGCGTGATCGTCGGCGGCGCGGTGGGGGTGGGTGTCGGCGTCTCCGTGGGGGTGGGCGTGGGTGTCGGAGTGGAGGTTGCCGTCGGCGTAGGCGTCGGCGTGGGCGCCACCGCGAACACTTCGAATTCGCTGACGCTGTTCCAGGTCGACGTGCCGCCGGCGTTCAGGGTCGCCCCGTGGCCGAGGTAGCGGATGAGGCGGGCGTCGACGTCCGTGAAGTCGAAGGTCTCGAGGCCCGTCGTGGTGCCACCCGTGCTGGCCGAGCGCACGGTGGTCCAGGTGCTGCCGATGAGGACCTGGATGTCGAAGACGTTGCGCCGCAGGTTCCCCTGGTAGACGGCGACGTTGACGTAGCCGATCGTGCGCGTCGCGCCGAGATCGAGCTGCAGCCACGCGCCGTCCATGCTGCCGGACCAACGGGTGCTCAAGTTGCCGTCCACCGCGTTCGCGGGGACGTTGGTGTCACTGGTGCTGGCGGTCGCACCGGACGCTCCGGGCGTGACCTCTATATATGTCTGCGCGTGCACACGCGCAGCGAGCACGCCCACAACGGCCGCCAGTAGAACCCTCTTCACGGAACCCTCCCCAACTGACAAGATGGATGAGCGTCAAGTTACGTTTGCCCGCGCCGCCGCACAAGTTAAAACCGCACCGCGACATGTAAATTCACGGTGAAACGCCCGCGCGGACAAGACCAAGGACTTTCGACGGACGCGCACCGTATCTTTCGCTCCAGGCGCGCCTACGACTCTTGGAGAAGCGCTCGGCTGCGACGCCGAGCGCTATTAATAAAGGAAGCCGGTGCTTCGGGCCCGACCGGTTGGCTACGGCGACGGACACTCCACCATCGGCACCAGCCGGATCGTCTCGTCCCAGCCGAGGAAGGCGAGCGTCGAGCCGTCCGGGGAGAAGACCACGCGCACGTCCCGATTCGGCTTCTTCGGCAGCGCCAGGTCGGCGCGCGTGCGGTCGAAGCGCTGGCAGATGCGGCCCGACTCGACCTCGACGATGGAGATCTCCGGCTCGATGTCGTCCGGGTACTTGTGCTCGATGTGCATCCGCATCAGGGCCTGGAGGTACGTCACGATGGCGACGTGGCGCGCGCCCGTCGAGAACGCCACGGAATGCAGGTCGCGCTTCGGCTGATCGGGCAGGCGATGGAGCAGCGCGCCCGTACGGCCGTGGCTCGTGTGCACCTTCAGGGCGCCGGGCCCGATGACGCTGAGCTCCTTCGCCTCGACGAGGACGGTCCCGCTCGCGGCGTGGGTCACGATGGTGGTCCCGTCGTCGGAGATCTCGGAGTTGCCGCTCGATTCGGCGACACCCACACGCTGCTCGCTGGACGTGCCGTCCTCCACGCGCCAGATGCGGATGGTGCCGGGAGACACCCCCTCTAGAACGTCGTCCGTGACGAAACGGAGATGATCGGCGTAATCGTAGCGGCCCCGCGCGATGCGGCGCTTCCGCTTGCCCGTCGTCATATCGAACACGTCGACGGCCATGTCGTCGTCTCCCGAGCCGTCGGCGAGCGCGGCCAGCAGACGTCCGTGCGGCGACAGGGCGATGGCCTCGTGTTTGGTGGTGACGTCGCCGAGCGCGAAAACGAGCTTGCCCGTGGACACGTCGAATACCTGGATCGCCTTGTCCTTCGTCGGGTGATACGGGTTCACTTCGCCGACGGTCACGAGCCGCGCGCCGTCGGGCGTGAAGGCGAGCTGCGACGCCGGCAGGTTCGCGCGTGTGAACCGGCGAAGCAGACGCCGCCCGGCGATGTCCCAGACGTAGACGACCGGCTCCCTCCCGGGACCGACGCCGAGATACTCAGTGGACGCCAGCCACCGACCGTCGAAGGAGAACGCGAGTTGCGAGACCCACGAGTCGTGCACGAGAGGCACGACGGCGGGCGTCTCCCGCGGTGACGGGACCGTGCCCGCCAGCAGCAGCCCAACCGTCGGCCCGAGCCACATACCGAGATGATAGTCCTCCCCGGTCTCTGGCATGATCGGAGGGTGACACTGCCCATCCCGTCCCTGAAGAGGGCGTTGCGCGTCCTCCCGCTCCCGGCTTCGGACGGCCGCGTCGGCTGCCTCGACTGTGCGCAGTGCTGTACGTACATCGCCATCGACATCGACCCGCCGAGCCGCCCCCGCTGGGCCGCCGACATCCTGCAGCTCCTCGATCACGAGGCGGTCAGCGTTCGATGCGATGAAGAGGGCGCGTGGTTCGTGCAGTTCGAGACGCGCTGCCGGAATCTGGCCGACGACCGCAAGTGCCGGATCTACGAGCACCGGCCGCACATCTGCCGCGGCTACGACGACAGCTCGTGCGAGGTGAACCGGCCCAGCCAGACCCGCGTCTATCGCACGCGCGACGAGTTCGTGGGCTATCTCCAGCGCGAGCGCCCGCGCATCCATCGCGCCCTGGCCGACCGTCGGTAACTGAACGACACCACCACCGGCAGCACCGCCTTCCTTGCTTTGCGTGTACTTATGTACCGAGGTAACATCTTGGCCATGAAGACCCCCATCCTCATAGAGCGCGTCCAGACGGGCGTGCGCCTGGAGAAGCGGCTCCTGAAGGTGCTGAAAGCCCTCGCCGACTACCACGACCTGACGCTGGGCGATCTGCTCGAAGGCATCGTGCTCCACGCCTTCGAGGGCAAGAGCCCGTTCTCCGAAGACTCGCGCCGGCGCATCGCGGAGCTGAAGAAGGTCTTCAAGCTGACGCTGGACGCGCGGTCCAGTCATCGCCTGCAGGAGACCGAGGGCTAGCACCGTGGAGACGACCACCGACGAGGCGCTGCTCGAAGGGTTCGAGCACGCCTCGCTTCCCGACCTCGCGCATCGCGACCACGTACGCCTCGCGTGGCTCTACCTTCGCCAAGAGCCGCTCTGGATCGCGCTCCCCCGCTTCTGCGCCGACCTCAAGCGGTTCGCCGCCCAGGCGGGCGCGCCTCAGCGCTATCACGAGACGATCACGTGGGCGTACTTCCTGCTCGTCCATGAGCGTCGCGAGGGCCGGCCGGCCGAAGAGCGGTGGGACACGTTCGCCATCGCCAACGGCGACCTGCTGCGCTGGAACCCCTCGGTGCTCGATCGCTACTACCAGAAGGAGACGCTGGCCTCCGAACGGGCCCGCCGAACCTTCATCCTGCCCGACCTCTGTTTGGGGTCAGGTCTGTTATCTGTTGTCTACGGAAAACCGTAGGGGGAGCGCATGTTTGGATTCGGAGAGAAGCGCAAGGCAGAGGAGCAGATGGCGGAGTGGCTGGCTCATCCGGCGGAATTTGGCGTCCCGCCGACCAAGGTCCGTCACCGACGGACGTACAAGGGCGAGCTCATCACGCAGGGCAAGGTCGAAATCCACCTCGTTGAGTACACGATGCCCGATGGGACGACCGGCCGGGGCTTCGTCAATGGTTCACTGACTTGGTCCTTCCTTGGGGATGACGTGAATGCCATCGACGACGACAACCTCCTTCTGGCCTACTGCGGGTGGGCGTGGCTCTTCCCGGCGCTGCAGGGCGGCGGCGTTCTGACCGACTTCGTGTCGGAGGGCGAGGAGGCGCGCTACGTGGCGCAGAAGCAGCAGGAAGGCTTGACTGCGGTTGTCATCACCAATCGGTACAAGATCGGCACGTCCGAGCTCTTCGAATTCACGGGCACGTTCGATGGCAAGCGGGCCAAGGGGGCGGGTGCGACGGAAGACGAAGTAGGGTTCACGGAAGAGGATCCTTGCTTCAACCTGCCATCGATCTACTTCTTCCTGGGTCGTCAGGCCATTCAATCCATGGAATAGCGATAGCTGCGGCGGCGCTCGGCCGCGCGCACGCGGCGCAGCTCGCCCGCGACGGCGACGCGCCGCGCGGCGGCGCGGACGTCCTCTCCACTACGGGCCGCGGCGTCGAGTACGGCGAGGGCCTCGCCGTAGAGCTCGGCGGCCGCGGCATGTTCGCCGTGCCGGGCGTGGAGAGCGGCCAGGGCGGCGACGTGCTCGGCGCGCTCGATACTCTGCGGCGGCAGGAAGGTCCGCGCGATGGAGGAGGAGCGGGCCCTCAGTGCCTTCGCCCGGAGGACGTCGCCTGTTCGCTCCTCGATTTCGGCCAGGCCGGCGAGGGCGGGCAGCAGGGCGGGATCGGACAATCCCAGACTGCTCTCGCCGAGAGCCAGCGCGCGCTCGTAGGCCACGCCGGCGTCGCCTGCGCGGCGATTCCGCCGATAGCAATCGCCCAGCGTCACCAGCGTCGGTGCGAGCGCCGCGTGGTTCGAGCCGTACGCGCCCTCGGCGAGGGCGAGGCTTCGTTCCAGCAGCGGCTCCGCTTCCGCCTCCTGCCCCAGGGACAGGTACAGCCGCCCGCGGCGGCCCGCAACCGCCGACTTCAGGACGTCCGACGCCTCCGAGCGCGCCAGCCGCCGCTCGGCCTGTCGCAGGAGCCGGTCCGCCTCGTCCAGGTCGCCCTCCATCAGCGCGGTGTCGGCCAGGATGTTGAGCATGGGAACGGTCTCGGCGCTCTGCTTGCCTAACCGGCGCTCGGAGATCTCGAGGGCGCGCGCGGCGAGGCGCTGCGCCTCGCGGCCATCCCCTCGGGACAGGCGGAGCGCGGCCAGGTCAGCCAGGCACTCGGCGGCCTCGGCGGACTCGCCGGGGGCCGCCTCGAGCGCGCGCCGGAGCATCGTCTCCGCCTCGACACTCCGAGCGGTCAGCGACAGCGTCGCGCCCAGCCGGCGCAGGGCGCAGGCGTACGTCCCCTGATCGACCACACCCGCCGCGGGTGCCTCCTCGATAGCGCGTCGCAACAAGGCCTCGGCCTCCCCGAGCCGGCCCTCCACGAACGCCGCCGTGCCCTTCGCGACGAGGGCGACACCGTCCGGCACTGCAGCTGCGCTCGCGGGGGCGGCCGCCAGGGACACGAACACAAGAAGGATGAAGACGATCCCACACACTCTCATTCGATAGACCTCTTCCGACGAACCGACGTTGGGGACGTCAGGCTATCGGCATCCGCGCGGGACGTCATCACCCGATCGGGTGGGTCCGGTCGCGCGCGCGATCGATAACATATATGCCGAACCTACCCGATCGAGTTCTTACTTTTGTATTGACAACCCACTCACTTGCTTCGTATTGTGAGTTTAGAAATATCGCAATAAAACTCACCGGAAGCGGCGTGCGGGCGAGTCCCGTCGGCCTCGCTTCGGGGTGGCGTGTGTGTACAGGTTTCAGCGAGTGGAGAGAACCAGATGAAGACATCCATCCTGAGGAGCGGCGGGGCGGCCGCCGTCATCCTGGCCCTGGCCGGAGCGGCGGATGCCCAGGAGATCACGCCGGGCGGAGCGGCGGTCACGGCCAGCGCCAACGACGGCAACCTGCCGCAGAACGTCGTGGACAACAGCCTGTCCACGCGGTGGTCGGCCAGCGGTGACGGGCAGTGGCTGCAGCTCGATCTCGGCAGCGTGCGTTCCGTCGGATACGTGAGGATCGCGTTCTACAACGGCAATACCCGCACGTCGAATTTCAACATCCAGCTCTCGTCCGGCAGCAACGTGTGGAACACCGTGCTCACCGCCACCAGCAGCGGAACGACGACCAACGAGCAGACGTTCGACTTCGCCGACATGAGCGCGCGCTACGTGCGCTACGTGGGCCACGGCAACAGCGTGAACGCCTGGAACAGCCTGACCGAGGTCAGCGTGTTCGCGGGGGGATCGAGCCCGCGGCCGACACCGTCGCCCGCGCCCACCGCCACGCCCGGCGGGGGCGGCCCCACCGCCGCCCAGCTCCTCGCCAAGATGACCACGTGCACGCAGACCTCGAGCGGCCGTTACGCGACGGACAGCGGCGGCGCCGCCACCATCCCCGTCTGCCGCAGCAACAACGGCATCTGGTGGAAGGCCGACATGGACATCGACTGCGACGGTGTGACCACCAGCCAGTGCAACATCAACACCGACCCCTGGTACCAGAACGACACCTCGCTTCACACCTCGACCGGCCAGCCGTTCAACGCCGCCACGATGCCGTACGTGGTGCTGCCGAGCATCAGCGGCACCTGGAGCTACAGCGCGGCGGGGATCCAGCTCGGCGCCTGCGTGGCCGTCATCTACAACGGCAAGGTGCAGTACGGCGTGTTCGCCGACACCGGCCCGGTGGCGATCATCGGTGAGGCGTCGTACGCGATGGCCAGCCGCCTCGGCATCAACCCGGACCCGTCGAACGGCGGAACCGACAGCGGTGTGACGTACCTCGTCTTCCCGGGCTCGCGGGTGAACCCGGTGGAGAGCGCGTCCGCGGCGGCGAGTTGCGGGGCCGCTCGCGCGCAGCAGTTCCTCGACACGAACTAGCCGAGCGTTCCACAACGACGTGGGGGACGGGGCAGTCGGCGTCGAGCCTTGCCTCGCCCCCGAACGCGCGGGTCATCAGCCGAAGATGTCCGCCCATTTGTCCTCGCCCCGGATCCAGTAGTACGTGCACGTCGCGAGAACACTATGCGACACGGCGAGCGGCAGCAGGTTGGGCGCGGTCAGGAAAGCCCAGCCCCAGGCCGACCCGATCGCGAGGGTGAGCGCGAAGAATAGCCGGCCGTGGTTCCAGTGGATGGCCCCAAAGGCGAGCCCCCCGATGGCGACGGCGGCGCCCTTCCCCAGCCAGTCCGACACCAGGTTGATGAAGACCCCCATCACCAGCAGGTGCTGAACGTACGCCCACGCGGGATAGACCAGCATCAACTTGGCCATGTTGCCGCTGAACAAGGTCGGCCGGCCCTGGAACCGGCACAGGGCCACCAGGCCGGCGACACCGACGGCCGTCACCAGGCCCAGGAGAGCGCTCGCCGTTCCCAGATGCGTGAGCCCAACGCCGAGCCGCTCGAAGCCGTATTTGTTCACACGGATGACCAGCGTCAGCGAAACGGCCAGAGCGATGGCCGCGTACGCGACGTCGCGGACGAGGGCCGCAACCGGCCCCATTCCCCGCGTGCGGAGAGACAGGAGGACGAAGAGCCCGGCCAGAGCGGAGAGCGCCAGCACTTCCCAGACCACGACCGGCACGCCACCTCCTCGCCCGACACGCTACACGATTCTGGGCACCTCGAGGTCTCGTTTGGCTGCGTGTTACCCTGCTAACATCCCAGACACGGCGCCATCGCTCCGCTCGCGCGCCCGGGGAACGTCGATGGACCACTGCTTTCAGCGTGTCGTTGCCCTGGCCATGGTGTGTACGTTGACGATGGCCTGCGTCGGCCCGTTGGCGCCCTCGGCGTCGAACCCGTCCGGAACGTGGGACGCAGAGATCGACGGCAACACATACGTCCTCACCCTGTTCAAGCGCGACGATGACCGCGCGATCAGCGGCGCCTTGTTCCTGCCGCAGGATCGTTTCGTTCTGCGCGGCGTCTTCGGAGGCAGGACGTTGTCGGTGGGAGGCAGCAACGCCGCTGGCAGCCTGAGGATCTCCGCTGTCACTTCTCCAGGTCTAGATTTCCTGACGGGCACTCTCACACTGTTCGACGCGTCGGGCCGCGAGGTCGGGACAACCGAAATCGAAGCGACCAAGCGTGACTGACACCTATGGCGTGGAACATCAGCGTCGGAGTTGAGTGCGGCCCTAATGAACAGGCTGCCCGCGCGGTGGCCGCGCACTTCCATGGCTACCTGATCGTGATGAGTAGTGGACACCAGCTCGAGTGTGGGGCGGGCGCCGGCGACAAGCCGGACGGCGAAGGAAACTGGTGGGCTGCGGTGTTTCCTGGCATCAGTGCACCAGGCCCCCCCGAACTGCGCAAGGCTGAACGAATCTCTGAGGTGGGGCGCGCCTTGTATCGTCGTCTCGAAGGCGCTCCGGCGTTCAGGTGGGCCATCTTCGGTGCTGAGGCCCATGACTGGCGGGACTACAGCGAACTTGATCAGCAGTGCCTTGCCAACTTCGATGGGCTTGTTGTGTCGGAGGAGATATGGGCTCGCCTTGGAAGCCCGTCCGAGTGCGTCCTCTTTCGGCCTGGCTACATGTGGAAACCATATGCCGGAGAGACGCAGGATCTCTGATCGACGAGTTGAGACGGTACTATTGACGGAAGGAGCTCACATGCTACTACGGCCCTCACTGCTGCTCGCTTTCTCGCTCGTCACGATCGCAGGAACGTCTCAAGCGGATTCGGTGGCCACTCCGACCGCGGGAGACTCGTCGAATGCCGCCGATCCGTTCGCTGTCGTACGTAGCGACCGCGGTCCACTGAAGCTGGAGCCCTCTCTCGACTCTCGCCGAACGCCCATGCCGAGGCCTCGGACGCTCCTGCGGCCGATCGGGCGCCATCGAGGCAGTCCGGCGCCGCCGTCCTGTGGGCCGTCGTGCCTCGAGCACGAACGCCAACGAGCGCACGAGCTCAAGATGCTGCTGTGGTGAGCGCAGCGAGCGCCACGAGAGGCATCTCGTGGAGCTGACCGTCTGCACGACGCGACGGCATCGCCTGGTCATTACGGATCACGCATTGATTGCCATCGCCACGATGACCGAGGATGAGTCTCGAGCGCAGACCGCTCACGCCCTCTTTGGCGGACTGCTCGGCGCCGCGATCGCCGGGGACGGCGGAAGCCTCCTCAGCGGAGGCAGCGTCCTGAATTTGGGTGACGGCAAACCCGTCCCGCCGCTGCGTCACATCGACAAGGTTCTAACGTGCTTCGCCGCAGAGGTACCCGACGAGTTGTCGACGAGTCGCAAATGGCCGAAGGTGTTGCCCAGTCGGCGGGTTACGTTCTACCCACGCGTACTCATTGCCGAAGTGACGCTGGGCTGGCTGGGAGCGCTCTGCGCCAAGGTCGCCGGTCAGGCGGATGATCTCGAAATGCGTATCGATATCCTCGAGGTCTGGAAGGCACGCGACGCATTGCGTCGATGGGCGTATCCGCTGAAGTGAACGGGCCGTTCAGACTCAGTCGTATTTGAACGCACGCACGGCCAGAGCGCTCGTGACGAGGGTGGCGAGGGCGAAGACCGCCAGGTGCGGCAGCACGCTCGCCGGGCCCATCTCGAAGCTCACGAGCTTGTGCAGGGCATCCATCGCCCAGCCCGTGGGGAACGCCATGGCGAGCTTCTGCATGTACGGTGGCGTCACCTCGATCGGCCACCAGCAGCCGCCGAGCGCGCCCGCCATGTTCGACGCCAGCACGCCGAGCGCCACCGCCTGTCCCTCCGTGCGGGCCAGCGAGCCGAGCAGCAGGCCGAGCGAGGCCAGGAACGCGGCGTAGAAGACGAGCACGACCAGGACCATCGGCCAATTCGGCCCCCACGAGACACGAAAGAGCAGCCAGCCCGTGAGGAGCGCGAACGACATCTGAACGAGGGCCAGGCTGAGCTTGCTCGTCCACTTGCCGGCGACGACGGCACGGCGCGAGATGGGGGCCGAGGCGAGGCGCCGCAACAGGCCGAGGCGGCGTTCCACGATCAGGACCGTCGAGCCTCCCGTGAGCAGCACGAGCATCGAGAACATCACCATCGTGCCGGGGACCGCCTGCTCGAAGCCGGTGGGGACGCGCTGGCGGCGGCCGGCCACGGTCTTCTGCACCTGCATCGTCCGTGGCGCTTTGTGAATGCGCTCGAGGTCCGCCGCGGTGATGGGCGCACCGCTCGCGCTCTGCGCACGTGCCGCGAAGACGTCCGCGAGGAGCGTGTAGACCGCGCGCTGGAGGCGGAAGTCGGTGTAGGTGGCGGCCATGCCCTCCGTCGTGCGGACGAACGCCAGCTTCGGCTTCTCCCCGGCCAGGGACGACGCGGTGAACCGCGCGGGGATCTCGAGACGGCGCGCGTAGGCCTCGAACGGCCGGACCGACTTCTGGCCCGGCGCGGGCGTGCCCGTGTCCGGGCGCGCGATCAGGAACTCCTGCTCCTCGAGTCGCGCGATCAGGACGTCGGCCAGGAAGCCGGCGTCCGCTCCCACACGCACGGCCACCGTGTCCGGCACCGGGCCACGGCCGCCGCCCATGCCTCCCGTCACCGTGCCGATGAAGTAGAAGAAGATGATCGGCATCACGAACGTCCACATCAGCGTCTCGCGCCGGCGCAGCATGTAGCGCAGATCGTTGAGGGCGATGAACCAGATCGGGTGCCGCATCACGCCTCCCGCGCGAAGCGGCCGGTGAGCCGCCGCAAGGCCAGGAAGAAGAGCGCGCTGCCCAGGACCACGAGCACGAGCAGCCGCGCGGCGAACGCGCCGAAGGTCATCGTGCCGGCGAGGATCGCCTTCAACTGGAGGAGCGCCCATCCGTTCGGCGTCCAGCCTCCGATCCGCGCCATCCACTCCGGCATGACCTCGAACGGAAAGAAGCTGCCCCCGATCATGAGCAGCGGCAGCGTGACGAGGTTCACGAGGAAGCCGGCGGTGCGCGGGCTGCCGGCGTAGAGCTGGACGAGGGTGAGCAACAGCAGGAAGACGACACCGGTGGCCGTGGACCAGGCCACGGCGGCGGGCAGGCGCGACAGGGAAATGCCGAAGCCCCAGCGCGCGACGAGCCCGGCCAGGGTCATCAGCGCCGCGAACAACACCGCGCCCGCCAGCAGCTTGCCGCCGAAGAACGCGCCGGCCCCGCGCGGGGCCTGAAGGGCGCGGCGCAGCGTCCCCATCTCCTTCTCGATCCACACGTCGCCCGACGCGCTGGAGGCCACGAAGAAGAGGGCCATGAACAGCAGCGACGGCAGGAAGGCCTCGGCGAAGCTCGCTTGCGGCGCCACTGGCGCCTTCGCCTCGCCGGTGATCTCGAGGGCAAACGGCGACGACGCGCCGAGCATGTCGCGCACCGAGCGCACGGAGCGCTGGACCTCGATCGACACGCGGGCGACGTCGGCCTCGGCGGGCTCGCCGGAGCCGTCGACCATCGAGGACAACGATCGCAGCGGCCCCCCGAACAAGCGATGCGCGTAGTACGCGGCATCGGGCAGCAGGCCCACGCCCGTCTCGACGATCTGCGGCAGGATGCGCTGCGCGGGGTTCGTGGTGAGACGCAGGGTGGTGGGCTGCTCCTGCAGGACCGCGGTTCCGAAGCCTTTGGGAACGACGACCAGAGCGGTGGCCTCGCCTGCCTGGATGCGCCGCTCGCCGTCCTCCGCGGACACGCGCTCGCCGCGGAACGGGCTGCTCTCGCCGCCCTGGCTGAGCATCATCACCAGCGCGCGCGAGCCGAGGCTGTCGTCCTCATCCACGACGAGGACGTGCGCCTTGGGGGGTGGACCACCCGGCCCGCCGAACGCCATCTTCAAGGCGAGGGCGATGAAGGTGGGGATGGCGAACCAGAGCACGACGCCCATGGGATCGCGCAGGCGCCGGCGCAGGTCTTTGGCGGCGGTGCGAAGAAGGAAGCTCACGTTACTCGCGCAGCTCCTTGCCGGTCATCCGGATGAAGAGGCTCTCGAGGCTCGGCTGGGTGAGCGTCGTCTCGCGTACCTCGGCGCCGGCCTTGGCCAGCGCGGCGAACACGACCGGCAGGCGGCGCGAGGCCTCGGGCAGCACCAGGGTCAGGTTCGCGGTGTCGGCCTGGGCGACTTCGATCGTGGCGCCGCCCTCGGTCCCGCGCAGCGCATCGCTGACCCGCGCCGGGTCGAAGCGGCCGGCGAGGCGCAGGATGTCGCGCTCGCCGATGATCGCGCGCAGCTCCGCCAGCGTCCCCAGCGCAATCAGGCGGCCGTGGTCGACGATGCCGATGCGGTGGCAGAGGCTCTCCGCCTCCTCCATGTAGTGCGTCGTGTACAGCACGCAGGCGCCCGCCGCCGCCTCCTCGCGCACCAGCTCGAGCAGGCGCACGCGGCTCTGGGGATCGACGCCGACGGTGGGCTCGTCGAGGAGCAGAACCTTCGGCCGATGCACGACGCCGCAGCCGAAGTTGAGGCGGCGCTTCATGCCGCCGCTCAGGGTCTTGACGGCGTCGCGCGCGCGATCGGCCAGGCCCACGCGATCGAGCACCTCGCCGACGCGCTGGCGGAGGTCGGCGCCGGAAAGGCCCCAGGCGGCGCCCCAATAGGAAAGGTTGTCGTGGGCGGAGAGATCCTCGTAGAGGGCCACCTCCTGCGGCACGACGCCGAGCTGCCGGCGGGAGGCGATGCCGTCGGCCACCACGTCGTGGCCCAGGATGCGGATGGTGCCGCCCGTCGGCTTCTGCAAGCCGGACAGGCAGTGGATGGTGGTCGACTTCCCCGCCCCGTTCGGGCCCAGGAGGCCGAAGATGGCACCCGCCGGAGCCGTGAACGTGACGCCGTCCACCGCGACGACTTGGCCGTAGTTCTTGCGAAGTGCTTCGACCTCGATCATGGATCCTCGTCTCCGAGCACACGTATCCTAGCCGGAGCCCTCCGGCCCGCACATGTGCCGGAAGTCATGCCCACAGTGACAATACGCACCGCGCGGCCACCGCGTTTCCTCGACTCAGAATCGCGGCCGATATTTCACCGCCGCGAAGCGGACGTCGAAGCGCGCCCCCTCTTCCGCGGACGTCTCCAGGGTGCCGCCCAACTGACCGACGAGCGCGTCCACGAGCTGCAGGCCGAGCGTGCCCGACCGTCCTTGGGTCACACCTGCGGGCAGCCCCACCCCGTCGTCCGCGACGCGCAGGTGCAGCTGACCCGCCGCGGCCGACCACAACGCGACGGTAATGGTTCCGGTGCGGCCCGCCGGGAAGGCGTGTTTGAGGGCGTTTGTCACGAGCTCGTTGATGAGGAGGCCGAGCGGGATCGCGGTGTCCGCATCCATCGCGATCGCGTCGCCTTCGACGCGGGCGCGAATCCTGTCCTCGCGCACGTCGTACGCATAGAGCGCCGCCGTGACCAGCGTGCGCAGGTACTCGACGGCGTCCACCCGGGCCAGGTCCGGGGATTCGTACAGCTTCTCGTGGATGAGGGCCATGATGCGGACGCGGCTCTGGCTCTGCTGCAGGATCTCGCGCGCGTCGGGCTCGGCGGTGTTGGCCTGCAGGTTGAGAAGGCTGCAGATGACTTGCAGGTTG
>Ga0075429_100002851_pt1 | contig 14624 bp, 11 predicted proteins | sample RhiMetdeltSRZDD3_FD_75295 | JGI IMG/M metagenome (GOLD analysis project Ga0075429, IMG submission 75295) | Populus rhizosphere microbial communities from Tennessee, USA - Rhizosphere MetaG P. deltoides SRZDD3 | ecosystem: Host-associated > Plants > Roots > Rhizosphere > Soil | place: USA... | reverse complement strand
CACAGCGTGCGCGCCAGCCTCCGCATGAAAAGATCGCGCCGCACCAGGGACGCGTACCGCAGACCCTGGTGTCCGGCGCGATCGGGAGCGTCAGACCCGACGATTGATCGCCAGGCGGTACACCGCGAGGATCAGGATGGCGCCGATGGTCGAGGCGATGATGCCCGGACCCTCGCCCGGCGCGCGGTACCAGCCCACCGCGCTGCCGATCAGGTACGCCGCCACCGAGCCGGCGATGCCGAGGAGGATGGTGACGACGATGCCGCCCGGATCGCGGCCCGGCATGAGGAGCTTGGCGAGCGCACCGGCGATGAGGCCGATGATGATGGCGATGATGATGCCCATGACGTTCCTCCGTACCTTCTAATGATTTGAAGGGCCAGAGTGCACCGCATGTGCCATCGAATAGCCCCGCGATATGGCGGGTGATTCGCCGGCCGTGGCGGCGGCCCTCGCCACACCGAGACGCAGGCGCACGGACCGGGCGCACGGCGATCGATGGTGCGGTCGACAAGCCCGCGACCCGACACCAGCACGACTGGCATGCGGTCTGCTGAAAGAAGAGGGCAGCTTCGTTCCACAGGAGACGATCATGAGGATTTCTCGATACCTGACGATCACTGCGGGCGTGCTCGCCCTGTCCGTGGGCGCGTGCAAGAGTCGCGACGAGGGCTCCGTCGCTCGCGACCAGACCCTGGAGCGCGCCGACCGCGCCCAGCAGAAGGTGGAGGAGGCGCGCGAGACCGTGACCGACCGCGCCGAGAACATCGCCGACACCCAGCAGAAGATCATCGACAAGAGCACGGATACGCAGCGGGACATCGCGGAGGAGCAGAAGAAGCTCGCCGACCAGAAGCAGGACATCCAGCAGGCGGCCAGCGATCTCAAGGCCGCGCGCATCCGCTTCTCCGGCGCGCGCGCCGACGTCGTCCGCGAGGCGAAGTCGACCCTCGAGATGATGGACTCCCGCATCGCCGGGCTCGACAACGCGCTCGCGGCGCGCACCAACCTGAGCGCCGACGACCGCAAGGAAGCCGAGAAGGAGCTGGCCGAGGCCAAGCAGGCCCGCTCCACCGCCGCCGCCAAGCTGGCCAAACTCGAGGCGTCCGCCGACGCCGGCTGGGACAAGGCGCGCGACGACGCCCAGTCCGCGTTCGACAAGCTGAGCGACCAGTACAACGACGCTTACAAGAAGATCTACTGACGAGCGTGCACAGCGCCGGGTGGCGCGTCGTTTGCTGTAGTCCCGGCCAAGTCGTCTTGATCAACGCCCCATAAGGAGAAGCCAAGATGCCTGACAACGGTCCCACCCAGAACCTCGAGCAAGAGCTCGGCAACAGCGTCGCCGCCGTTCGTGACACGGTGCGGACCCTGCTCGATCGCGGCAGCGAGCGCGCGGGCCACATCAAGGACACCGTGATGGAGCGCGGCAAGAGCGCGATCGGCACCGTCCAGCACACCGTCGAGGAGCGGCCGCTGGTCGCCATCGGCGGGGCCTTCGCGGTCGGCCTGTTGCTCGGCCTCTGGCTCCGTCGCCACTAGTGGCTACCAGTAGACTGGTGCGGTCGTATCGCACCCGGGCCGACCGCGGCCGGCGGCGGCCCGGTGTGCCTCGGCTTGCGCCTCGGAGGTTGTCATGACGACCCGCAAGCGTCCGCTCCGCATGGCGGTGGTCGGACAGGGCCACTTCGCGCAGGTCGCCGTCTTGCCCGGCATCGATCAGCTCAAGGACGTCGAGATCGCGGCGCTGGTCTCGGACCACCCGCACAAGCTCGAGGAGCTGGGCGAGCGCTACCGGGTCGCCCACCGTGTCGGCTACGCCGACTACGACGCCCTGGTCGACTCCGGCGACATCGACGCGGTCTACATCGCCCTGCCGCCCGACCTCCACGCCGACTACGCGATCCGCGCCCTGCGCCGCGGTGTCCACGTGCTGTGCGAGAAGCCGATGGCGCCGACCGAGGAGGAGTGCCTGGCGATGATCGCCGCCGCCGAGGAGAGCGGCGCCAAGCTGATGATCGCCTACCGGCTCCACTTCGAGCCCGGCAACCTGGCGGCAGTCGAGATGATCAAGAAGGGCGAGCTCGGCGAGCCGCGCGTGTTCGACTCGCTGTTCTCGATGCAGGTGCGCGACGGCAACATCCGGGTCCAGCCGCGCGACGGCGCCGGCCCCCTGTTCGACATCGGCATCTATTGCGTCAACGCGGCGCGCTACCTGTTCCGCGAGGAGCCGGACCAGGTGGTCGCGACCAGGCTCGACAACCCGTCGGACCCGCGCTTCCAGCACGTTCCGGAGGCGTTCGCGGTGTCACTGCGCTTCCCGGCCGGGCAGGTGGCGTCGTTCGTGTGCAGCTTCGGCGCGTCCGATTGCTCCTGGTACCAGGTCGCCGGCACCGAGGCGCGGCTCGAGCTCGACAACGCCTACGAGTACGTCAGCGGCAAGACCCTGACGGTGGTGCGCGACGGCAAGCGCCGCAACAAGACCTTCCGCCGCCGCGATCAGATCGCCGCCGAGGTGGCCTACTTCGCGCAATGCGTGCGCACCGGCGCCGAGCCGGAGCCGTCCGGGTACGAGGGGCTCGCCGATGTGCGCATCCTGCTGGCGATCCAGCGCTCGGCCGAGAGCGGCCACGCGGTCGTCGTCGAGCCGGTCCGACGCGACCGGCGCCCGGACCGCGGCCAGGAGGTCTCGGTTGCGCCCCACGGCAAGCCGGAGCTGGTCGACGTCGAGGCGGCCTCCGAATGATGCGCGCGGAGGCGAGGGGCAGGGAACGCCCGCAGGGCGAGGGGAAGGGGCGGGGAAGGTGTAGCCCGAGGACGGGGCCCCGGGGCAGCTCCCCGCCGGAGCGCGCTCGGATCATGTCAGAATAGGGCGATGGGCTCCCAGGCCCCGCCTCAGGGGGTGAGGCTGAGCGACCGTCTGCGCGGCGCGACGGTGTCGCTGCGCGCGCTCCTCGTCGTGGGCGGCGGGCTCATCGTGGCGCTCCTGGTCGCCGTCGGGGTGGTGCACCGCGCCAGCGAGGAGGCGGCGCGCGCGCGCGCCCAGCTCGAGGCCCACTACGCGGTGCTCCGCGACCTCGCCCACGACCACGACCGCGCCCTGCTCGAGGAGGAGGTGGCGTTGCGCCAGGCGCTGGCGCGCGATCGCACCCTCGAGCCGCAGCGGACCACGGCCGGCGGCGCGGCGCTCAACGAGCTGCTGGCCCGGCTGGATGCCGGCGACCGCCGCGCCCTCGACGGAGCGCTGCTGGCAGTCGCCGACGCCAACCGCGAGTGGCGCGGTGTCGTCGAGGCCACCGCCAGGGCCAGCGCCGCCGCCGGCGATCTGGAGGCGATCGCCGCCCGCGGTCGGGCGGTGCGCGACGCCGAGGACCGCCTGCTGACCGCGCTGGCCGAGCGCCGGACCGACGCGCTGCGCCGCCAGCAGCAGCGCACCGACCGGCTCGACGCGCTGGCGACCGCCGGCCTGGTCGCGGTCGGCGCCCTCGCCCTGATCCTGCTCGGGCTGGTCGTGCGCCACACCGCGCGTCCGCTCGCCGGACTGGCGGCGCTCGCCGAGGCGGGGCAGCCGTTCCCGGACGACACCCGCGCCCTGCGCGTGACCGAGGTCCGGCAGCTGGCGCGGGCGCTGCGACAGCTGCAGGCGCAGGTCCGGGAGCGCCAGCAGTCGCTCGAGCAGTCGCACTCGCGGGCGGTGTCGATGAACCGGTTCGCCGAGATGGTGCAGCAGACCGAGCAGCGCGACGAGATCCGGACCGCGATGGCCACGATGATCGAGACCACGCTGACCGGCGGCGAGGTCCAGATCCTCGAGCTCGACCACCACCGCAGCCGCCTGGCGAGGACGTGGCCGCTGGCGGAGTCCGACGCCGAGCCGCCCGAGGTGGCGCTCGATCCGTCGCGATGTCCGGCGCTGCGGCGGCGGCGCCCGGTCCGCGCCGACGTGCCGTCGACGGCGGCCTGCGACTGCCCGGTCGGCGCGCCGGCGGAGGGCTCGTACGCGTGCATCCCGATGCTGAGCGCGGGCGTGGCGACCGGCCTGGTCAACATCCGGATCGACAAGCCGAGGGCGTGGACGCGCAACGACGTGCTGGGATCGCAGGCGTACGTCAACTTCGCCAGCGGCGCGCTGGAGGCGCTGCGGATGCTGCAGGTCACGCACGATCGCGCGGTGCGCGACGGCCTGACCGGCGCGTACAACCGGCGCTTCCTCGACGAGTACCTGTCGAAGCGGCTGGCGGACAGCCTGCGCCAGGAGCAGCCGCTGTCGCTGATGCTGCTCGATCTCGATCACTTCAAGAAGCTGAACGACACCTTCGGCCACGCGGTCGGGGACCGCGCGCTGGTCGAGTTCGCGGCGCTGGTGCAGTCGCAGATCCGGGGCGGCGACGCGTTCGTTCGCTACGGCGGCGAGGAGTTCGTGCTGTTGCTGGCGACCACGGATCTCGAGGGCGCCAAGGTGGTCGCGGAGCGGATCCGGACCATGGCCGAGCGGATCGTGATCGATCTGCCGGGAGCCGACGGCGGGGCGAGGCCGCGGATCACGACCAGCGTCGGGGTGGCGACCGCGCCGAAGCACGGGTCGACGCCGGCGGAGCTGCTGGCGGCGGCCGATCGGGCCGTGTACCGGGCGAAGGCGCTGGGGCGCAATCGCGTCGAGACGGCGGATCCGCCGCTCGCGAGCTAGTGCAGGCGGCTACAGCAGGCGGAGGAACGCCTGCAGCGCCGCCTGCTCGTCCGGCGACAGCGACTGCATGCCGGCCGGCTCACCGGCGTGGGCGAAGGCGTCGCCGGCGCCGATCCGGGCGCGGGCGAGGACGTCGGTGATCGACTCGGCGCTGCCGTTGGTGAAGTACGGGAACTTGCGGTAGAGGCGGCGCAGCGAAGGGACGCGCGGGCCGTCGGCGTGGACGTAGGGCTCGACGCCGGTCCGGGCGCGGCTGTCGCTGGCCCAGGTGATGGCGCCCGACGGGCTCATCACGTCGCGCTCCCAGTCGGCGAAGGCGACGCGGGTCGCCGGATCGTCGACGACGAGGCGGGCCTGGTGGCAGCCCTCGCAGCGGGTGCGGAAGACGCCGGCGCCCTTGCGCTCGGCGTCGGTGAAGGCGCGGCGCTCGCCGACGACCGGGTTGGCCTCGTGCCCGAAGACGCCGAGGAACTGCATGAAGGCGGCCCGCAGCTCGATCGGGCTGAGGCGGGCCGGCACCTGCGGCACGTAGGCGAGCCACGGCACCAGGCTGCGGTCGAGCTCGAACCAGGACGCGTGGCCGGTGCCGCGGTTGGCGACGCCGAACTCGGCGTGCACCATGTCGGTCATCGTCTTGTCGAGGGCGCGCGAGAAGTAGGGCCGGCTCTGGGCCAGGCCGCGCAGGGCGCGGGTGGTGGCGTGGACGTCGTCGCGGCCGGTGTAGTGGACGCGGCCGTCGCCGTAGCCCTCGAAGTGGCAGGTCTCGCAGGTGAAGCGGCTGTGCGAGCCCTCGCTGGTTCCCCACGGCGCCATCAGGTTGGTGAAGAAGAGCAGCTCGCCGAGGCGGGTCGCCGGCGCCGGCTCGGCGGCGCGGCGCGCCGCCACCGGCACGACCTCGATCTTGTCGTCGGCGACGACCCAGGCGTCGAGCAGCGGGTTGGCCGCGACCAGGGTGCCGCCGACGACGGCGGCGGCGCGGGTGCCGGGCGGCAGCGAGCGGCGGACCACCGAGAAGGCGCCATCGGCGGCGACCGCGAAGGTGACCATGCCGTCGGCGCCGTAAGCGGCGGCGTTCACGATCAGCGAGCCGCCGTCGCGGCGGATCGCCATCCACTTCGGCATCACGATGCCGTGCTCGGACAGGTTGACCGCCGCCAGCTGCTCGGCGACGCCGCCGGCGACCCGGTAGACGTAGCCGAACGAGTCGACGTAGCCGAAGTAGCCCTGGCTGCGATCGAGCGCGTGATCCTCGGCGCCGCCGATGGCGACCACCACGCCGGCGCCGTCGTCGGCGGCGGCCACGGTCCAGGCCGGGCCGTCGTGGGCGATCCGGACCGGCGCGCCGATCGGGCGGCCGCTGGCGTCGACGGCGAAGATCAGGACCGCGCGATCGAGGACGCACGACAGGGCGAGCGCCGACGCGGTGGCCACCGCGCGGCTGGCGCCGCGGCAGACGCCGACGTCGACGGCGGCGCCGCCGGGGAGCAGCGCGCGCACCGCGTGGTCGGTCGGATCGGCGACGTAGATCGCGCCCGACGCGTGCACCGCCATCGCGGCGACCGCGGCGCCGGGCACCGCGACGGTGCCGGCGGCGGTCAGGGCGCCGTCGACGAGGCGGTAGCGATGCAGGACCGGCGCGTCGCCGGCGACCAGCACGCCGTCGCCGGCGAGCGCGATCGTGCGCGCGCCGCGCGGCCCGTCGAGCCGGGCCAGCTCGCGGCCGCGGCGGTCGAGGGCGACGACGGCGTCGTCGCCGGCGAGCACGCCGACCAGGCGATCCCCGACGGCGACGACGTCGCTCGGGTTGGCGCCGGTGGCGCGCTCCGGCGGCGCCTGCGCCGCGAAGTCGGTCGCGCGCAGCCGGCCCTCGAGGGCGCGCAGCGGCGCCAGCTCATCGGGCGCCGGCGGCGATGCGTCGGTGCCCTCGGCGGGCGCCGGCGCGGGCGCGGCATCACACGCGACCAGCGTCGCGCACGCGATGAGCGCGAGGCGCTTCACCAGCCGCCGCCGCCTCCACCACCATCACCGCCGCCGCCGCCGGGCGGAAGGCCGCCGTTGCCCTCGCCGGTGTCGGGCGGCAGGCTCTGGATCCAGTCGGCGATGCAGTTCTTCTCGTCGGCGGTCAGCTCCGGCTTCTCCTTCGGCATGCGGACGCCGCACGACGGGTTGTCGGAGACCTTCTCGAGGAGGAAGCTGGTGGCCGGGTTGCCCGGCACGACGATCTTCTTGTTGAGGCAGCTCGACGTCTTCTGCGCGATGCGGTCGGCGACGCCGGCGGCGACGAGGTCGAGCCCCTTGGGCGCGTTGCTGCCGCTGTGGCAGCCGGCGCACTTCCGCGCGAACAGCGTGGTCGCGATGTTGTCGGGGGTGCAGGCCACGGCCGGAGACTCGGGCTGGTTCGGATCGCCGGTGCTCGGATCGGGGGAGGTGCCGGTCTCTCCTTCGGTGATGCAGGCACCAAAGGAGGCCACAGAGAGGGTAAGCGAGACCCACAGAAGAAGGCGCATGAAGTGGGTATCAGCAACCGGAGTGCCATCCCGGCGCAGCTGGCAACCAACCGGAATCGCGCCTGTTCTTCGTCGGGCACCCCGGCCGAGGCCAGGCCCGGCCTGTGGCCTCCACCGGCCAGGTCGGGGGTCTGCTCACCAGGTCGGAACCCTTCGACACGGCCCTACCTCGCTTCGCTCGGCAGGGCCGGCTCAGGGCATACGGGTGGTGGCTACGCCGGCGCGCCGCCGAGGCGGTAGCCGATGCCCTGCCGGCTCTCGATCAGCTCCTCGAGCCCGGCGACCGCGAGCTTGCGGCGCACCCGCCGCACCAGCTCGCGCACGTTCTCGCTGTCGACCGACACCGATCGAAACGACAGCGTCGACGCGATCTCGTGCCACGGCACGAAGGCGTGATCGGGATCGGCGGCGGCGCGGCGCCGCTCGACGAGCACGCGCAGGAGCGCGAACTCCATGCGCGCGAACGCGACCACCGATCCGTCGGCGCGCACGACGCCGCCGGGATCGCGGAGATGGAGCTCCACCGCGCGGCCGGTGCTCGTGACCACACGAGCGGGACCCTCGGGACCACGGCTGGCTCCTGCCGCGTCGTCTGCAAGGCAGGACTGGGCGCTCATCGCGAGTCATCGTCGCCGCGGCCACTCGCCGGCGCAACGATGGCCGCTCACCCCACAAGGGTGCCCGCACGCAGCCTCGTGCACTTTGCCGTTCAGATGCGCGTCGACCGCGCTTCGACTGGCGTGGCTGGACGATTGTCTCCGCCGATCACGGCGGTGGTGACGTCGCCCAGCCGGGCGCGCACGACATCGGTGGTCGGCGCGCCCCGCTTCGGGGTCGCCCAGATGCGCACGGTGCCGTCGCGGCTGCCGCTGATGAGGCGCTGACCGTCCGGGCTCCAGACGACGGCGTCGACGCTCGCCTCGTGGCCGCGCAGCACCTGCGACCGGCCCGCCGCCAGGTCCCACACCCGCACGGTGCGATCGTAGCTCGCCGACGCCAGGCGGCCGCCGTCGGGAGAGAAGACGATCATCTGCGGCAGATCGACGTGGCCGTGCAGGGTGCCGATCAGGCGGCCGCTGCCGGCGTCCCACAGCCGCACGGTGCGATCGACCATGGCGCCGGCGACCCGGGTGCCGTCGGGCGAGAACACGATCGTGTTCGGGTGGTGGTGGACATCCTCGAGCGCGATCAGCGTGCCGTCGGCCGGCGTCCACATCGCGATCAGGTCGCAGCGCGCGATCACCACGCGGATCCCCTTCGGATCGAACTTCGAGCCGCCCTTGCCGCAGCTGGCGTCGGCGCGCGGGCCGAGCTCGACGGCGGCGATCTGGACGCCGGTGCGGGCATCGAGCAGCATCATGCGGCGGCCGACGCCGACGGCGACCCGCGACGAGTCGGGCGACGACACCACGTCCCAGATCCGGTCGCCGCGCGCGATCAGCGTGCGGCCCTCGCCGGTGGCGACGTCCCACGCGGTCAGCCGGCCGCTGCGGTCGGCGCCGTAGAGGGTCTTGCTGTCGGCCGAGAAGTTGCCGGCGATGAACGGCGGGCCGGACTCGACCAGGACCCGGCGCTGCCCCTCGGTCCACAGCTCGAGCACGCCCTCGGGCGTCGCCACCGCGGCGTGGCGGCTGTCGTCGGAGAGCAGCGGCTTGCGCGCCTTGGCGCTGCGCCCGCCGACGAAGACCTCGTGGTGGCTGCCGGTCTCGAGGTCCCAGATCGTGACCCGCTGCGGGTACGAGATGGTCATCGCGCGCTTGCCGCCGTCGAGGAGGCGCAGCGCGACCACGGTGCCGAGATCGCCGCCGAGGACCTTGACCTCGGCGTCCTGCAGCCGCCACAGCCGGGCGCTGCCGTCGAGGCTGGCGGTCACCACCATCGACTCGTCGGGCGAGAGCCGGGCGTGGTAGACGTCGTCCTCGTGGCCGCGCAGGACGCGCGAGCCGCCGTGGACCAGGTCCCACAGCCGCGCGGTGGCGTCGTCGCTGGCGCTGAGCAGGTGGGTGCCGTCGCGGGTGAACTCGAGCTGGTAGAGGGCGTCGCTGTGGCCGCGCAGCGTCCGGGTGTTGCCGGTGGCGAGCTCGATCAGCTGGATGTCGTGGGCTTCGCCGCCGACGGCGACGGTGGTCTCGTCGGGCGAGAACGCGACCGCCGCGATCGGCGTCGGGTACGGCATGAGCGTGCGCAGCTGGCCGCTGGGCAGCTCGAGCAGGTAGAGGTTCTCGCCGTCGTGGAGGACGGCGCGGTTGCCGCTGCGGGCGATCTCGATGAAGCCGACGCCGCGGTCGAGGTGGGCGATGGCGGTGACCTTGTCGGCGGTGGCCAGCCGGATGGTGCCGTCGCCGGTGGTGACCAGGGCGCGGTGCCAGTCGTTGGGCGAGACCACGACCCAGTAGATCTCGTTGGCGGTGCCGTCGATCGGGAGCAGCTTGCGGGCGTGGCCGGTCGCGACGTCCCACTCGAACGGCACGTCCTGCTCGGCCTGCGACAGGAGGCGCTTGCTGTCGGAGGAGAAGCGGAGCTGGTAGACCGTGTTCTTCTGGCCGTCGAGCGGCCGCGACGTGCCGGCGGCGAGGTCCCAGAGCAGGATGCGGCCGCCGAGGCCGCCGGTGGCGAGGTAGCGGCCGTCGGGCGAGAACGCCGCCGAGCGGACGCCGCCCTCGTGATGGCCGAGGGCCCTGCGGGTGCCGCTGACGACGTCGTAGAGCCGGACCTCGGCGTCCTTGCTGGCGGTCGCGACCTGCTTGCCGTCGGGCGAGAACACGGCGTCGAAGACCCAGTCGCGCTCGCGCCAGACGTGGCGGGCGACGCCGGAGGCGATCGCCTCGTCGACCAGATCCGGCAGGTCGGACTGCTGGGTCGCCTCGGGCGGGTACGACTTGAGCCAGGCGACCGCCGCGGTCGGGTCGCGGCGCAGCGACGTCTGCGCCTGCAGCATGACCAGCTGGTGGCTGCGCTCGCTGGCGGCGTCGAGGGCGACCTCGGCGCGGGCGCGCTCGCTGCGGGCGACGTTGCGCTCCTCGACGATCCGGCGCACTGCGCCGATGCCGATCGCGAACAGCAGGGCGCCGCCGACCGCCGCGATCGCGACCTGGCCGCGGTGGCGCGCAAGCCACCGGCGCAGCAGGTCGCGGGTCCGGTAGGTGTGGGCGGTGACCAGCTGGCCGGTCTGGAAGCGCTTGAGGTCCTCGGCGAGCTCCTTGCCGTTGCCGTAGCGGTCGCGCGCGTCGCGCGCCATCGCCTTGCCGACGATGGCGAGCAGATCCGACGGCACGCTGGGCGCGACCTCGGCGAGCGGGCGCGGCGGCCCGGCCAGGACCTGGTCGAGGATGTCGCGCGAGTCGGCGCCGGTGTACGGCGGCCGGCCGGCCAGCAGCTCGTAGACCAGCGCGCCCAGGGCGTAGACGTCGGCGCGCTCGTCGACGATGTCGCCGCGCGCCTGCTCGGGCGGCATGTACTGCGGCGTGCCAATGACCTTGCCGGAGACGGTCGAGGTCCGGCTCTCGCCGGAGCCGGACTGGTGGGCGAGGTCGACGTCGACGTCGGGGACGTCGCGCTTGCCGTCGCGGGCGAGGCCCCAGTCGACCACGACGGTCTCGCCGAAGTCGCCGACCACGACGTTGGCCGGCTTGATGTCGCGGTGGATGACCTGCTCGCTGTGGGCGTAGCCGATCGCCTCGGCGACCGCGAGCGCGTGGGGCAGGAGGCCGACCCGCTCCGGGGTCGTCTTGGCCGCGACGATCATCTCCTTGAGGGTGCGGCCCTGCACCAGCTTCATGACGTAGTAGGGCTCGCCGGTCGGCCAGCGCCCCGCCTCGTGGACCGGCACGATGCCCGGGTGCTGCAGGCGCGCGGTGATCAGCGCCTCGCGCACGAACAGCTGCTCGGCCATCGGCGACTTCTTGAGCAGCTCCTTGACCGCGACCGTCCGGTGCAGGCGGGTGTCGAGGGCGCGCACGACCCGGCCGAGGCCGCCGCGCGCGTGCTCGCCGGCCTGGTGATACCGCTCCGGATCGTCCACCGGCAGCGCGACCTCCGGAGGCGCGCTCGCCTCGGCCCACTCCGGCGTGCCGCGCGCCCGCACCGTCGAGTCCGGGCGCGTCGGCGTGTCCCCGCGCGGCGCGATCGTCTGGGTGCGGTCGGCGGGTTCTTGGGGCTCGGTGGTGCTCCCGGTGCGCTGCACGGTGTCCCTTGCCGGACGGCAATAACTGGAACCCCCGAGGTGAGGGACTCCATTCCCGGCGAAGGGATCGTAACCTCGACCCCCAGATCCGCACGGTGCACCTGCGCCCAAAAGACCGGCGCACACGCCTGGCCGAGCGAAATTGGACCACCGCTGCGAGATCGGCCGGCGCGAGTGGTACCTAGGCGTACCCCCGCGGCGCCCCGCTAGTGCCGGAGGGAGTGGCCGTTCCCGGGGCGGACCGGCGGCAACTGCGCCACACCGTGCGCAGGCGCCCGCATCATGCGTTCGAGCCAGCGCTCGGCCAGGTGGCGCGCCGCCTGGAGCGCGATGGTCGTGATCAAGGCGCCGAAAACACTCGGCGGTCGGGATACGACGATCGCTGCCTGCGACGCCTGCTCGCGCCGGCGGAAGGCTCCGCTGGCGAGGAGCCCGGCGGTGAAGCCGATGGCGACGACCGCCCAGGGATGGGCCCGCATCCGGGCGGGGATGTCGGTCGCGGCGCGCAGGTGGTGAGCGCGTTGCCGCAGCTCCTCCGACCGCGCCGCGATCGAGGCCTTGATCTCGCCGAGCCGCCGATCGAGCTGACGGCGCTGGGCCCGCGAAGTCGTGACGTCGTCGTCGTCGCTCATGTCTGCCCCTCGAGCAAGGCTCATGCCGCGATACCGCGGGCACAGCCCTTGCTCGATCAGGGACCTATGCAGCCGACGCCCATGCCCACCAGCACCCGTCGCATCCATCCGCGCCCCGTCACGCCGCAGGCGTCCGAATCGGTGCCCGAGCTCGTCTCGGGGATCCTCGGCGACACCCGCGATCTGATGGTCATCCACGCCGATCGCGCGCGCCTCGAGATCCGCGACGAGCTGTCGGAGCTCGGCAAGGCCACGCGCTGGTACATCGGCGCCTCGGCGATCCTCGCCTCGGCGCTGATCCTCCTGGTCAACGGCCTCGCCCTCGGCCTCGCCTACGCCCTCGAGTGGCCGGCGTGGGCCACGTACACGATCTGCGGTGTCGTCGCCGCCCTGGTCGGGGTCCTCGTGCTGCGCAACGGCCGCAAGCACGCGGCGGGAGCGGACCTGATCCCGGAGCAGACGCTGCACGACCTCCAGCGCGACGCGAAGTGGATCGCCGAGGAGGCGAAGGAGATCGTGCACTGAACCGGCGGCGCCGGATCAGGCGTCGAGCGGCGCCAGCAGATCGTCGATGTCGCGCTCGGTCAGGCGGGAGGCCGCGCCCGGGCCGTCGCCGAGGATCGCGTCGGCGAGGCGCCGCTTGTGCTGCTGCAGCGCCAGCATGCGCTCCTCGACGGAGCCGGCGGCGATGAGGTTGTAGACGAACACCGGCTTGGTCTGGCCGATCCGGTACGCGCGGTCGGTCGCCTGCGCCTGGGCCGCCGGGTTCCACCACGGATCGTAATGGATCACGGTGTCGGCCGAGGTCAGGTTGAGGCCGGTGCCGCCGGCCTTGAGGCTGATCAGGAAGACGTCGGCGCGGCCGGCCTCGAAGGCGTCGATCGGCTTCTGGCGATCCGGCGTCGATCCGGTGAGCGTGACGTGGCCGATGCCGCGGCCGAGGAGCCCCTCGGAGATGAGGCCGAGCATGCGAGCGAACTGCGAGAAGAGCAGGATGCGCCGGCCCTGGCCGACCTGCTGCTGGACGAGATCGAGCAGGAGCTCGTACTTGGCGCTCTCGGTGACGCCGTGGGCGGCGTCGCTGCCGACCAGGCGCGGATCGCAGCAGACCTGGCGCAGCTTGAGGAGCGCGTCGAGGATCGGGATCGTCGCCGCGCCGATGCCGCGCATCCGGATCTGCTGGCGGACCTCGGCGTGGGCCGATACCCGGATCGCCTCGTACAGCTCGCGCTGGGCGCCGCCGATCTCGACGGCGCGGACGATCTCGGTCTTGGGCGGCAGGTCGCGCGCGACGGTGTCCTTGGTGCGGCGCAGGACGAACGGCTTGACCTGATCGCGCAGGACCTCGGCGCGGGCGGCGTCGCCGCCGTTCTCGATCGGGTGGCGGAAGTTGGCGCGGAACGACTCGGCGTCGCCGAGCAGCCCCGGGTTCAGGAAATCGAAGATCGCCCACAGCTCGCCGAGGTTGTTCTCGATCGGCGTGCCGGAGAGGGCGAGGCGGTGGCGCGCGGTGATGGCGCGGGCGCCCTCGTGGGCCTGGCCGAGGGCGTTCTTGATCGTGTGCGCCTCGTCGAGGACGAGCAGGTGGTACTCGTGCGCGGTCAGCGCCTCGCGGTCGCGCGACAGGAGCGGGTAGGTCGTGATGACGACGTCGTGCTGCGCGATCTCGCAGAAGCGCATCCGCCGCTGCGGGCCGCGCAGCGGCAGCACCTTGAGCTGCGGCGCGAAGCGCGCGATCTCGCGCGCCCAGTTGCCGACCAGGCTGGTCAGGGTGACCACCATCGTCGGCCGGTCCATGCGCCCGGCCTCCTTCTCGGCGAGGATGTGGGCGATCGTCTGCAGGGTCTTGCCCAGGCCCATGTCGTCGGCGAGGACGCCGCCGGCGGCGTGGGCGCGCAGGTGCTGGAGCCAGTGCAGGCCGTCCTCCTGGTACGGCCGCAGACTGGCCCGGAGGCCGCTCGGCAGCGCGGTCTGGACCCGCGGTCCCATCGCGAGGGCGTAGGCCTGGTCGCGCAGCTCGCGCGCTCCCGACCAGCGGACCGGGCGCTGCTCGTCGTGGAGCGCGGCGCCCAGGTGGGCGAGGGCGACCGCGCGGGACGCCGGCAGCGACAGCTTCTGGCCGTCCCGGTACATCTCGACCAGGACCTTGAGCAGGCGGCGCAGCCGCTCCGGCGGCACCGGCAGCCAGCGCCGCTCGTCGACCTTCACCGCGATGCAGCGCCGCGGCGAGCGGACCAGAGCGTCGAGGCTCTGGGTCTCGTCGAGGAGCTCGAGCACCGCCGGCAGCAAGCTGACCCGGTGGCCGTCGATCTCGATGCCGAGCTCGAGCCCGAACCAGTCGGGGCGGCGGTCGTCGGGGCTCACCTCGGCATACAGCGGCGCCGCGGCGTCGACAACCTGCCACGGGTAGTCGGCGTCGATCTCGATCTGCCAGCCGAGCCGCCGCAGCTGGGGCAGGGCGTACGCCGAGAACGCGCACAGGGCGTGGACGTCGCCGTCGAGGCGGACGACGTAGTCGACCTCGGCCCCCGGGGTCACCGCGGCGTCCTCGAGGGAGTCGATCTCGATGGCGCCAAAGCTCTCGAGCACGCGGCGGGCCTGGCCCTCGGCCGCGG
>Ga0075429_100002845_pt1 | contig 14637 bp, 10 predicted proteins | sample RhiMetdeltSRZDD3_FD_75295 | JGI IMG/M metagenome (GOLD analysis project Ga0075429, IMG submission 75295) | Populus rhizosphere microbial communities from Tennessee, USA - Rhizosphere MetaG P. deltoides SRZDD3 | ecosystem: Host-associated > Plants > Roots > Rhizosphere > Soil | place: USA... | reverse complement strand
CCACCGCGGGGTCGAGGTCCAGCTTGCGGGCGGCGGCGGCGAACCCCGCCTCGTCCACCACGTGCTGGAACACCCGCATCGACTGCAGCCGGTCCATTGCGCGCCCTCTCGTCGACTGATCGTTGACGAATTATCAATGGCGGCTTGACGCGCGGGCCGATGGCAGCCGAGGCCCGGCTGCCTACAGTGCCTCATCGCACATCGCCACGGGAGTCACGCATGATCGCCATCACCGGAGCCACCGGCCTGCTGGGCCAACGGGTCGTCCAGACGCTGCTCGAGACGCAGCCGGCCACCACCCTCGTCGCCGCCGTGCGGCACCCCGAGAAGGCCGCCGCGCTGGCCGCGCGAGGCGTGCTCGTCCGCCACGCCGACTACGACCGCCCGCAGACGCTGGAAGGCGCCTTCGCCGGCGTGCGCAAGCTGCTGCTGGTGTCCTCCAGCGAGGTGGGTCGCCGCGTGCCGCAGCACCAGGCCGTGATCGACGCGGCGCGCCGCGCGGGCGTCGAGCTGGTGGCGTACACCAGCGTGCTGCATGCCGACCGCTCGCCGCTGGGCCTCGCGGCGGAGCACCGCGCCACCGAGGCCGCCTTGAAGGCGTCGGGCGTGCCGCACGTGCTGCTGCGCAACGGCTGGTACGTCGAGAACTACCTCGCCGGCGTGCCGGCGGCACTGCAGCACGGGGCCGTGCTCGGCAGCGCCGGGCAGGGCCGCATCTCGAGTGCCAGCCGCGCCGACTATGCCGATGCCGCCGCGGCCATCCTCGCCGCGGACGCGGACATGGCCGGCCGCGTGGTCGAACTGGCCGGCGGCACCGCCTTCACGCTGGCGGAGCTCGCCGCCGAGCTGTCTCGTCGAAGCGGCCGCGAGATCGTCTACAAGGACCTGCCCGAGGCCGACTACAAGGCCGCGCTGCTCGGCGCGGGGCTGCCCGAGCCGATGGCGGCGCTGATCGCCGACTCCGACGTCGGCGCGTCCAAGGGCGGCCTGCATGGCGACGAGCCCGACCTCGAGCGCTGGATCGGCCGGCCGGCCGTCACGCTGCAACAGGCGGTGGCGCGAGCGCTCGAGGCCCGCTGAGCGCGGTGATGCCGTTCGCGGGATCGTCCGCCCGGTCGCGACGTCCCGACGAGGGGACGGCGGCGGGCCGGCGTGCCCCGCGCGGCTGAGGGCCATGCCACCCGGCCCGCCTCGGACCTTCCCTAGCTTGCAGGATGCCGCGGCGGCACCGCGCCACTACGCTCCCGGCCAATGCCCGACCGGGAGGCGATCATGGCATTCGACGGCATGCGGCGATGGATCCTGCCACGCGAGGGTGCGAGCGCGCCGGTCGCGTCGCCGCGCCAAAGCGGCAACGACCGGCTTGGCGGCGCGGTGGTGCGGGCGGGTGCGGTGCTGGTCGTGCTGGCCGGCCTGCAGCAGCTGCTGCGCGTTCCCAGCGGCTACGGCATCGAGGACCTGCTCGGCTGGATCGACGAGGGGGCCGTGCGCGCGATGCAGCGCCTGTGGCTGCGCCACCTCGACGGCGGCGCGGCGCTGGTGCCCGGCCTGTACCTCACGCTCGACACCGCGGTGTTCATGCCGCTGTACGCGCTGCTGCTGGCGGCGCTCTGGCACGCCGCGCGCGATGCGCTGGCGCGGCACGCCGCGGCGGGCGCGCGCGTCACGCCCTGGCTGGTGGAGCGCCTGGCGCCGCTGGGCGGCTCGGCGCTCGCGACGATGCTCGTGGTCGACCTGGTCGAGAACGTCGCCGGGCTGCATCGCCTCGGCATGACGTGGGCCGTCGGGCCGGGCGTGCTCGGCATGCTGCCGGTGATCGCGTGGGTCGCGCGGCGCCACGACGCCGCCTGGCTCGCCGAGCTCGGGCGCGGGCTGCGCGGCCGCCTGGGGTGGCACCTGGCGGGCGCGGTGCTCGCGCTCGCACTGGCCTGGGCGGCCGCGGCGGACGCCGAGTGCGCGCCGGCCGACCATCCGTTCTGGTCCGCCGGCTGCCGCGCCCATGCGATGAAGCCCGCCCTGATGCTGTGGCTGCTCGCCGTGCCGGCGCTCGTGCTCCTGTGGCTGCAGATCACGCCGCATCCCGATCCGGCGCGCGCGGACCGCATCGCCAGCGCGCGCCGTGCCGTCTTCGGCATCGTCTGGGGCACGCGATACGTGCTGCTCGCGCTGGCCGCCTGCACGGCGCTCATGCTGGTCATGAACCAGGGGCGCGACGTGGTGTACGCCATGGCGTCCCATCCGTCCGACGGCGCCGAACCCGTGCGGGCCTGGATCGTCACCCTCGTGGTCCTCGGGCTCACCGCCGCCTCGCTGCTGCTGCTCGGATACGCCTGCTGGCTATGGGCGCGGCTGGGCCTGCTGGTGGCCGCCCCCGAGGACGCGCCCTCCGACGGGCCGCCGCGCGCCGAGGACGCCATCGCGCGCCAGTGGGCTCGCATGCTGGGCGTCGCGCCGGCGGCGCTGCTGCTCGCGCTGGCGCTCGCCACGTTCGCGCACGCCGTCGTGCTGCAGAAGACGTCGCCCATCGTGATCCTCGGGGCGTTCGCGGCGCTGGTGCTCGCGATGTCGGTGGTCGTCATCTTCCTGCGCGACCGGCGCCCGAACCGGCCGCGCCGCTACTACCGCAGCGAGCCGCTCGAAGCGGTCCTCGGGCTCGTGGACCGACCGGAATACCGCACGCTGTTCGGCATCGGCCCGCGCACGCTGCCTGCCGTGGCCCTCGTCATGGCGCTCGCGTGCCGCGCCGTCGCCGTGCTGGCGCCCGAAACCTGGGGCATCCCCACGCTCACGCTGCCGATCGTGCTGTGCCTCGTGGCGTTCTGGCTCGGCGTCGCGGGCTGGATCTCGCTGTACGAGCAGGGCGAGGCGATCCCGTGGTTCCTGTTCTTCGTGCTGTGGGTGGGCGTGCTGGGGCTGCTCGGGTGGGCCGAGAACCACCGCGTGCCGGTGTTCGACAACGGCGTGCTGCACGCGCCCGGGCTGGCCGTCGGCCTGAGCATCGCGCTGGGGCTGTTCCTGCTCGGCGTGCTCGCGTTCGCGTTGCGGGAAGCGACCGGCGGCCGGCGGCGCGGCGCGCTGTGGACGCTGATCGCCGTCGCGTTCGTCGGCACGGCCGCGTTCCTGAAGGCGGGCGACGCCTGGCTCGCGCCCCTGCCGGCGCCCGAGGTGGCCGCGGCGCCGCCGGCGCAAGGCACGTTCTCCTGCGGCGACGACGTCGAGCCCGCGCCTGCCGGCGCCCCGGCCGCGCCGCGCAACGTGCTGCCGTGCGCGCCGCAAGGGCTGGCCGCATGGCTGAAGGCGCTGTGCCGCGCCGAGGGCGCCGGCGCGGGATGCGCCGGGCCGGGGCCGCTGCCGGTGTACGTGGTGGCGACCGAGGGCGGCGGCATCCGCAGCGCCTACTGGACGGCGCTCGCGCTCGAGCAGTTGCGCCGGCGGGTGCCGCACTTCGAGCGCCGCACCTTCGCGATGACGGGCGTGTCGGGCGGGTCGCTGGGGCTGGCCGTGTTCCGCGCCTGCCGACTCGGCACGACGGACGAGCAGCTCGCCGCATGCATCGAGCGCTTCGGCCGCCAGGACCTGCTCGCGGCGCTGGTCGGCTCGTGGTTCTTCGAGGACGCGATCGCGCGCCTCGTGCCGGTGCGCCTGTGCGACCACCCCGGATGCGGATTCCTGTCGCGCGGACTCTGGTTCGAGCACGCGATGGTGTCGGCGGTCGACGCGCCGGCGCGCGACACGCCCGCGCACGCCGCGGCCGGCGCGCCGGATCGCCCGTGGCGCCCCCTGGCACTCGGCATGATCGAGAGCCGCCGCCGGCTGCAGGCGGCGTCCGGCGCACACGTGCCGTACCTCTTCCTCAACAGCACGTGGGTGGAGACCGGCGAACGCTCCATCGCGAGCGAGCTGGTGATCGACTGGCGGCATTTCCCCGGGGCGCGCGACCAGGTCGCGCAGCTCGGCCTGCTCGACGTTCCGCTCGTGACCGCCGCGCACAACAGCGCTCGCTTCCCCTTCACCAATGCGCTGGGCGCCGTGCAGACCGACGCGGCCGGCTGCGCGCCCGACGCATTCACGCGGCGCCGCGCCGGCAGCGCGGCCGAGGCCGAGCGCTGCGGCCACCTCGCCGACGGCGGTTACTTCGACAACAGCGGCGGGCAGACCGCCTCCGACCTGCTGCGGCTGCTGCGGGACTGCCTGGCCGCGCCCGCCGCCGAGACCGACGCAGCGGCGTGCCCGGGCGTGCACCCGGCGATGCGCCAGGGGCTCGCGGCGCGCCTGCACCCGCAGCTGGTCATGGTGCGCAACGGCGTTGCGCAGAAGGCGCCGGACGGCGCCGACTGCACGCCGCCCCGCCGGCCCCGGGCGCAGGACGTGGACGTCGCGCCCGATGCGCTGCCGGCGTCCGCCGCGTGGCTCGCGCGCCCGCTGTGCGCCGGCAACGCGGCCTTGTTCGTCGACACGCTGGGCCCCGTCATCACCGCCTTCGCCACGATCGGCACGGGCTCCAACGGCCGCCTGGCCGCCGCGCGCGCGGCCCGGCTGGCCGGAGGAGGCGACCGGCCGAGCGGCCACGGCGTGGCACTGTTCGACCTGAAGGAGGACGGCGCGCTGTATCCGCTCGGCTGGCACCTGTCGCGCGCGGCGCAAGGCCTCATGCGCCGGCAGGCCGAGGCCCGGGCCGGGGCGCTGTTCCCGTCCGCGTCGCCGCAGCCGGACGCACCGGGCGCTGCGCCCGCCGCGCTGCTGAACTGACGCCGGCGCGAATCGCTCGGCGCGGAGGGCGCGCGCAGCGCGCGGCGCAGCGGGTGAACCCCGGGTCCCCACCCGGCACGGCGCGTCGTGGATTGCGTTACCGTTGCGCCCCCGACACGCAGACCGCGAGGAGCCGCCGATGAACCGCAACCGCCATTTCGCCGGATGGAGCCTGGCGCTGGCCGCGCTGGCCGCGAACGCGCAGCCGGCGGCCGGCACGGCGTACGTCAGCAACCAGAATGGCGGCATCTCGGTGATCGACCTGGCCACGCTGCAGACCACCGGCACCCTGGACGCCCACGGCAAGGAGCCGCGCGGCATCGGCGTGACGGCCGACGGCCGGCTGCTGGTGATCGCCAATCGCGCCGACAGCGCCGTCTCGATCATCGACCGCGCCAGCGGGCGCCTGGTGCGCAAGGTGAGGATCGGCGCCAACCCGGAGTTCGTGCGCGTGCGCGGGCGCCTGGCCTTCGTGTCCTACGAGCCCTCGTCCACCGGCGGGCCGCCGCCCGGGGCGGGCGGGGCGGCGTCGGCCGCGTCGGCCGTTCCCGCGCCGGCGGCGGGCGCCCACAAGGAGAAGGACGACGACAAGGCCGAGGAGCCGGCGCGCGTGGCGATCGTCGACCTGGACAAGGGCCGGCTGGTGCGTTCGATCACGGGCGGCCCGGAGACCGAGGGCATCGAGTTCTCCGCCGACGGCAAGCACATCCTCGTGACCAACGAGGAGGACGACACCGTGACGGTGCATGCGATCGCCAGCGGCCGCAAGGTGGCGACGGTCGACACTCGGGCCCACGGCAAGCGGCCGCGCGGCATCAAGAGGACGCCGGACGGCCGGCACTACGTGGCGACGCTGGAGCTCGGCAACACCTTCATCGTCATCGGGCCGGACTACAAGGTCGTGAAGACGGTGAAGACGGGCGAGTCGCCCTACGGCGTCGCGTTCGACCGCGCGGGCCAGCGCATGTTCGTCGCCGCCGGCAAGAGCCAGGTGCTGCAGGTGTTCGACGCCGCGACGTGGCAGCACGTGAAGGACGTGCCCACCGGCCGGCGCTGCTGGCACTTCACCTTCACGCCGGACGACCGCCGCATCCTCGTGGCCTGCGGCCGCTCCGACGAGGTGGTGGTGATCGACGCGCAGACGCTGGAGCCCGTCAAGCGCATCGCCGACAAGAAGCTGCCGTGGGGCATCGTGACGTACCCGAAGGCGATGGGCAGCCTCGACCAGCCGGAGAGGTGAGTGCTGCGGCGGGTCCCGGCTAGGGATACTGCCGGTCCAGCTCCTCGCTCACCAGTTCCTGCAGCGGCGCGAGCCCGAAGGTCGGCAGCGCCCGGCCGTTGACGAAGAACTCCGGCGTCTTCGTCACGCCCAGCGCGCGCGCGTCCTCCATGTCGCGCGCCATGCGCTCGGCGAGGGCGGGCGACGCCATGTCGCGGCGCAATTGCTGCAGGTCGAGGCCCACGCGCTCGATCGCCTGCCAGGCGCGCTCCGGCACGACCGCGTGGTTGCGCGTCCACTGCGCCTGGCCGGCATAGAGCGTCTCGAGCGTCTCCAGGTACTTGCCCTGCACGCGGGCCGCTTCCAGCATGCGCACCACCTCGTCGGCGCCCGGATGGAACGGCACGTGGCGGATCGACAGCCGGATCTGCTCGGGGTACATCGACATCATCTTCTTCACGTGGGGGAAGAATGCCGCGCACGTCTCGCACGCGGGATCGACGAACTCGACGATGTGCACCTTCGCCTTGGGGTTTCCGAACGCCGGCGCGTGCGCGCGCGCGAGCGCCTCGGGGTTCGCCTGCACCGCCGCCGAAGCGGAGCGCTGCCGGCCGGTTTCGTGCATGAGCGTCGCGGCCACGAAGGCGAGCAGGAGCAGGGCGGCCGTGGCGACGAACAGGTTGCGCTTGGCGGAAGGGCTCATCGGGAACTCCGGACGCGCGCGGCGATCAGCAGCGCGCTCATGGTGGCGAAGGCGAGCAGCGACAGCAGCGCAAGGTTGACGAAGCCGAGCCACTGCACCTGGACGTCGGTGCACGAAACCCCCTGCGTGCAGGGCTTCATGTCCTCGGGGATCACGCCGAGAATCAGCAGCCAGTGGAAGAGCGCGACCAGCGCGCCCGCCAGCGTCAGCGGCAGGGCGTAGCGGATCACGCGGCCGTCATACGGGAAGAGGCCCATCGGCAGCAGCAGCACGAGCGGAAACATGAACACGCGCTGGTACCAGCACAGCACACAGGGGGGCACCTGCATCACCTCGCTGAGGAACAGGGCGCCCAGGGTGGAGGCGGCCGCCAACGCCCAGCACGCGAAGACGGGCAGCCACCCCGGCGGGGAGGGTGCGTCCGCCGCGTCGGGCGCGGCCCGCGGTGAACGTGCGGCCATGCGCGCGAGTCTATCGGGGCGCTGCCGCCCGCGAAGGAACGGTCCCCGCGGCGCCGCGACGGCCGCCCTGCGTTCGCTCGATGCGTGCCGCGCGGCGCTCACGCGCAGTGGCCGCGACGCGGCGTGATGGCCGGAGTCCCCATGCCCCGCTCCGCCGACCCGTCCCCTGCCGCTGCCCCCACCCCCCGCCGCCGGCGCTTCGGCCTCTGGGCCGCCGGGGCGCTGCTCGTGCTCGTCGTCGCCGGCCTGTGCGCGCTGGTGGCCGACGAGCTGCGCACCTCCCGCCGGCAGGCCGCCTGGCTCGCCGAGCTGGCGTCGCGCGTGCACTATGAGGTGCTGCCCGGGCGCAGCCCGGCCATCCGCTTCCCTGGCGAGGGCCCGTTCGACACGCGCTTCGGCTACCACGCGCTGCCGCTGCTGATCGACCGGCTGGAGCGACAGGGCTTCGGCGTCACGGCGCAGGCGCGCATGTCGCCCGCCCTGGTGCGGCTGGTCGACCAGGGCCTCTTCCCGATCTACCACGAGAAGACGCACGCCGGGCTGGCCGTGCACGACTGCGGCGCCGAGGCGATGTTCGAGGCGCCGCTCGGCGAGCGCCGCTACCAGCGCTTCGAGGCCGTGCCGCCGCTGCTCGTGGACGCGCTGCTGTTCATCGAGAACCGCGGGCTGCTGGACGACGCTTCGCCCGCCACGCGCAACCCGGCGGTCGACTGGCAGCGCTTCGGCAAGGCGCTGGCCGACCAGCTCGGGCACCGCCTGGGCGCGGCCCAGGGCACGTCGGGCGGCAGCACGCTCGCCACGCAGATCGAGAAGTACCGCCATTCGCCGGACGGCCGCACCGCCACGCCGGGGGAGAAGCTGCGGCAGATGGCGTCGGCGTCCGTGCGCGCCTACCTCGACGGCGAGGATACGCTGCAGCGGCGCCGCCGCATCGTCGTCGACTACCTCGACACGGTGCCGCTGGCCGCGCAGGCGGGCTTCGGCGAGGTGCACGGCATCGGCGACGGCCTGTGGGCCTGGTACGGGCGGGACTTCGCCGAGTTCAACGAGCGGCTCGCGGCACCCCTCGGCGGCGACCCCCTGCTGGAGCAGCCGCGCGCCCGGGCGTTCAAGCAGGCGCTGTCGCTCATGATCGCGCAGCGCCGGCCGTCGCACTACCTGCGCGACGGCCACGAGGACCTGGCGCGCATGACCGACAGCTACCTGCGCGTGATGGCCCAGTCCGGCGTGATCTCCGCCGGGCTGCGCGACGCGGCGCTGGCCGAGACGCTGGAGCGGCGCAAGGGCGTGGAAGCGGAGCGGCCCGCGTCGTTCGTCGAGCGCAAGGCGGCCAACGCGGTGCGCGCCCGGGTGCAGGAGCTGCTCGGGATGGGGCGCGCCTACGACGTCGACCGGCTCGACCTCACGGTCGGCAGCACGCTCGACGCCGCCGCCCAGCAATCGGCGACCGAGCTGCTGAGGGGGCTGGCCCGGCCCGAAGGGGCCAGGGCGGCGGGCCTGTACGGGCACCGGCTGCTGCGGCCGGGCGACGATCCGTCGCGCATCGCGTTCAGCTTCACGCTGTTCCAGCGCAGCGAGCGCGGCAACCTGCTGCGCGTGCAGGCCGACAACCTCGACCAGCCGTTCGACCTGAACGAGGGCGCGCGGCTGGACCTCGGCTCCACCGCCAAGCTGCGCACCCTGGTGACCTACCTCGAGCTGGTGGCGCAGCTGCACGAGCGCTGGAAGGGCCTGCCCGCGACCGAGCTGGAGCAGGTGCCGCTCGCCCGCCGCGACGCGATCGGCCGCTGGGCGCGCGATCACCTCCTGCGCGCCACCGACAAGCGGCTCGAGACCATGCTGGACGCGGCGATGGGGCGGCCGTACTCCGCCAGCCCGGGCGAGGTGTTCCTCACCGGCGGCGGCCTGCATCGCTTCGACAACTTCGACCACGACGACGACGGCCGCCGCATGAGCGTGCGCGAGGCGTTCACGCGCTCGGTGAACCTGGTCTTCATCCGGCTGATGCGCGACATCGTGCAGCACGTGATGGCGCGCGACGACGCGGACAACGCCGCCTTGCTGGAGGACGCCGGCGACCCGAAGCGCCGGGCCTTCCTGGTGCGCTTCGCCGACAAGGAGGGAACCGCCTTCCTGTCGCGCTTCTACCGCAAGTACGCCGGCAAGCGCGCCGAGGAGGCGCAGGAGCTGCTGCTCGGCAGCACGCGCGCGCACCCGCGGCGGCTGGCGGCGGCGCTCTGGGGCGTCGACCCGCAGGCCGGCACCGCGCGCCTGGCGGAGGTGCTGGCGCGGCGCGTGCCGGCGGCCGACCGCTCGCCCGAGGCGCTGGCCGTCCTGCACGAGAAGCTGGGCCCGGGCCGCTGGTCGCTGCCCGACCGCGGCTATCTCGCGGCCATGCATCCGCTGGAGCTCTGGCTGGTGGCGCACCTGCGCCGGCACCCCGAGGCCACGCTCGGCGAGGTGATCGCCGCGAGCCGCGAGCAGCGCCAGGAGGTGTACGGCTGGCTGTTCAAGACGCGGCGCAAGCCTGCGCAGGACGCGCGCATCCGGCAGCTGCTGGAGGCGGACGCCTTCGCCGAGGTGCATCGCATGTGGCGCCGGCTGGGCTATCCCTTCGAATCGCTCACGCCCTCGTATGCGAGCGCCATCGGCGCCTCGGGCGACCGGCCGTCGGCGCTCGCCGAGCTGATGGGCATCGTCGTCAACCGCGGCGTGCGCCGGCCGGCCACGCGCGTCGCGTCGCTGCACTTCGCGCGCGCCACGCCGTACGAGACGCGCCTGGAGCAGCGCGCCACGGCGGCCGAACGCGTGCTGCCCGTCGAGGTGGCCGAGGCGGTGCGCCGCGCCGCCATCGACGTCGTCGACCACGGCACCGCCAAGCGGCTGAAGGGCGCGCTCGCGGGACCGGACGGTCGCGCGGTGGACATCGGCGCCAAGACCGGCACCGGCGACCACCGGGTGGAGGTGCACGGCGCCGGCGGCCGGCTGGTCTCGTCGCGCATCGTGGGGCGCTCGGCGACCCTCATGTTCCTGATCGGCGACCGCTGGTACGGCACCATCATGGCCAACGTGCGCGAGCCGTACGCCGCCGACTACAAGTTCACCAGCGCGCTGGTGGTGCAGGTGATGAAGGCGATGGCGCCGGCGCTGCGCGAGATCCTGGACGGCGGGCGCTGCCGGGCGGCGGACGACAGCCGCACGTGACGGGGGCGCGTCAGGCCGTCACGCCGTCGCCCACCTCCCGCCCCCGCCGCCGCGCAGATCTCGTCCCGAGTGGGAGCGCGGCGCGATCCGTCGCTTCGTTGCGTCAGCTCAACCGTCGCTGCGGCAATGCGTCACGCTCGCCGTGCGCGCGTCCTTGTCGCTGCCCGGCGCGGCCGGCAGACTGGCCCGGCCACCACCCCGCGACGCCGCATGATCCGCACGCTCTCGCTCGCCGCCCGCTGCTGTGCCGGCGCCGCCCTGCTCGCGCTCGTCGTGGCCGCCGGTGCGCAATGGTGGTTCGACGCCGAGCTGGCCGGCATCGACTTCGGCGCGGTCCTCGCGCCCCTGCCGTCCCACTGACTCCGGCGCGCGCAGCCACTTGCGAAGCATCGCGTGCAGCGCGTCGTGGTCCAGCGGCTTGGCGAGGTGGTCGTCCATCCCGCCGGCCAGGCAGGTGTCGCGGTGCTCGGGGAACGCGTGCGCGGTGAGCGCCACGATCGGCACGCGGCCGCGGCGCTGCACGCGCTCCACGCTGCGCAGCTCGCGCGTCGCCGCGAAGCCGTCCATCACCGGCATCTCGCAGTCCATCAGCACGACGTCGAAGCGCCGGCGCGTGTACGTCTCCACCGCGCGCCGGCCGTTGTCGGCCTGGACGACGTCCAGCCCGAGGCGGCGCAGCGATTCGCCCGCGATCAGCGCGTTGACCGCGTTGTCCTCGACCAGCAGCACGGTGCCGCGCAGCGTTCCTTCGAGGCTCGCCGCGGGCGGCGGCGTGCCGGCGGGCGCCGCGCCCGGCGCGGCCTCGGGCGCGGGCGCGAACGGCAGCTCCATCGTGAAGGTGGTGCCGCGCCCCGGCTCGCTTTGCACGCCGAGCCGGCCGCCCATCGCCGCGACGAGCTGCGACGCGATGGCCAGGCCCAGCCCGGTGCCGCCGTGCACGCGCGTTAGGCCGTCGTCCACCTGGTAGAACGGCTGGAAGAGCTGCGCCTGGCTCTGCGCCGCGATGCCGATGCCGGTGTCCTGCACCGCGATGCGCACGTCGACGCGCCCGGCCTCGGCCTGCGTCGCTTCGAGGCGAACCGCCACGCGGCCGTGCGCCGTGAACTTCAGCGCGTTGCTCACCAGGTTGGCGAGCACCTGGCGCAGCTTCTCCTCGTCGCCGAGCACCGGGCCCAGGTCCGCGGCGGCGGCGTCGTCGACCTCCAGCGCGACGCCCTTGGCCTGCGCGTTGGCGGTGAACACGTCGCAGGCGGCGACCACCGCGGCCCGCAGGTCGAACGGATGGCGCCGCACCGTGATTTTGTTGGCGTCGATCTTCGCGAAGTCCAGGATGTGATTGAGCATCGACAGTAGGCTGTCGGCCGATGACCTGGCGATCTGCACGAAGCGCCGGCTCTCCTGCGGGAGATGCTCTTGGCGAATGAGGCTCAGCGTTCCGACGATGCCGTTCATCGGCGTGCGGATCTCGTGGCTCATGTTGGCGAGGAAGGCGGATTTGGCCTTGTTCGCGGCCTCGGCCCGCTCCTTCGCGCGCCGCAGCTCGTGCATCGTGCGCCGCCGCTTGATCTGCAGGAACAGCTTGCGCTCGCGCCCGTTCATCAGCTGGTAGACCGTGTAGCAGGCGATGTTCGCGGAGACCACGTGCACCACCATGCGCGAGAACAGGCGCGCGTCGATCGTCTCGAGCGCGGCGAACCCGCAGATCGCGGCGAGGTTGAACGCGCTCAGCGCCAGGGTGGTCGTCACCGGCAGCCGCGTGAAGCCGTACAGCACGATGGTCATCAGCACCGCCGCCGAGGTGAGGCCCCAGTACTGGATGTGCGTGGGGTCGCCGATGCGGCTCTGGAACGCCACGGTGAAGGTGACGATCGACGCCGCCAGCACCACCGAGGCGCAGGTCACGTTGTAGTGCTCGAGGAAGAAGGCGCGCCGCGTGCGCGTCGCGCGGGCCAGCCCGAGCAGGCCCACCACCAATGCCATGCGCAGCGGCTGCGGATTCGCCAGCAGCCCGCGGCCGTGGAGGCAGTCCAGAACGATGTACGCGACGAACGCGAACGCCGCCAGCGTGGCGGCGACCCCCATGAAGCCGATCCCCACGGACCGGTATGCCCGCAGGAACTCGCGCTCGAGCGCGGCGTCGCCGAAGCGGCGCCAGCGCAGCGCGGCGACGCGCGCGCGCACGAACGAGACGATCGAGCGCGGATTCATCGTGAACGCCGGAGGTGAGGGGCCATGGCCGCTTGCCTAGACCAGTTGCCGCCGCCGCGGCCCTATTCCGAGCCGCCGCGGCGCCGCGAGACGCTGGCCTTCCGCGTGCGACTGGCGCGCACGCCCGCCGACGTGCTGAAGGCCGTCGGCGTGCGCGCGAGCGCCTACGGCCGGCACGTGCCGGCGGTGGGCGAGGCCCTGCGCCAGCCCGAGCCCGACGACGCGCGCGACGACGTGCTCATCGTGATCGCCGAGGCCAAGCTCGACGGCTCGGTGCTCGGCTCGATGCGCCTGCAGCCCAACTTCCACCGGCCGCTGCGCATCGAGGGCGAGGCCGAGCTGCCCGGGCGCTTCCGCGCGAAGCGGCTGGTCGAGTTCATGCGCCTCACGGTCACCAACGGCACCGCGGGGCGGCTGGTCATGCCGGCGATCGCCAAGGCGGCCTACGAGATCTGCCACCGCGCGCGCATCGACTACGCCTTCGTGGCCGGGCGCCATCCGGTGAGCCTCATGTACCGCGCGATGCAGTTCGACGACGTGCTGGACGGCGCGACGGTGGCGCTGTCGTACGCCGCGGGCGTGCCGCACCACATCTACTGCCTGCCGATCGACGAGGCCGACGCGCGCTGGCGCAGCGCCGGGCATTCGCTCTATCCGTTCATGGCTCATACAGAGCATCCCGATATCGCGATCGACTGGTCGTCGGGGCCGCTGCGCCGCTTCGCGGGGCATTGAGCGGGGCGGCGGCCGCCACGCCCACGTAGGCGACGCCGAGCTCGGCGAGCGTGTCGCGCGCGGCGGCGTCGACGCCGGTGGCCAGCGTCAGCATGCCCAGGTTGCGCGCCAGACCCGCCATCGCCTCGAGCGTCGCCGCCGCGCGCGGGTCGGCCACGCAGTCGCGCGCCAGCGCGTCGCCGAAGCGCACGGCGCACACGGGGTAGTGCGCGAAATCGCGGAAGGTGCAGGCGTCCTCCACGCCGTCGAGCGCGACGCGCAGGCCGGCGGCCTCGATGTCGGCGCAGCGCAGCGGGCCATCGGCGAAGCCGGGGATGTGCGGGTAGCCGATGCACACGCGCGGCATGAGCCGCGCCGCCTCGACGAACGACGCCACGTGCGCGATCTCGCGCTCGCTGAGCGGCACCGGCGCCGGCACGTAGACGAAGCCGTCGCCGTCGAGGCGCTCGTGCTTCAGCGCGCGCAGCGCGTCGAACAGGCCGTTGAGCGTGCGGCCCGCGGGACGGACCTCCAGCGGGCCGGCGTCGGCGCCGTCGTGCTGCGGCGACCACAGCCGCGCGATGCGCAGCGCGCGCGAGCGCGGTCGGATCGGTGCGGGGTCGCGGCGGGACGGTGGCACGGTGCGGTTCTCCGGTGGGCCTGGCAACGGGGGCGGGGCGGCCACGTGGCGCGCCATGGGTGCTTTTCGACCGTTTCGCGAACGACCTTTAGCCGCGGCCCCGGCGCATCCAACGAACTAGGGGCGGGCAGCCCGCGCCGGTGAGCGCACACTGGCGCCTTCGCGCCGGCGCTGCGGCGCGGGCTTTCGCCAACGAACATCGAGCGCGTCGCGCGACGCGCGGGAGGTGCCATGGATCCCGTCACCGTTGCCATCGTTGCCGCCCTGACCATCCTGGGCAACGCCTCGCTGGGCGAAGCCGCCAAGCGCGGCACCGGGGATGCCTACGAGGCCCTCAAGCGGGCGATCCGGCGCAAGTGGGGCGGCGAGCATCCGGCCAGCCGGCTGATCGAAACGGTCGAGACGGCCCCGGCGCCGGCCGAGCGCGCTCGCGAACGGGATGCGGAATTCGCGGCGCTGAAGCTGGCCGCCGATCCGGAGATCCTCGCCCTGGTGGAGCGGCTGCGCGCCGCCGCGTCGGCGCCTGCGGGCGACGGCGCGCCGCGCGTGGTGGCGGGCCGGATCACGGGCAGCGTGGGCGACCACAACACCAACACCTTCAACTTCGGCGACGCCGGACACCGCCCGCCTCGCTGAACCGGGGGCCATGGTGACGACGAGCGACGCCGGGGCGCCGGCCGGCCCGCCTGCAGGGGCGGCCGCGGCTGCGCCGGCGGCCGGGGCGGCGGGGACGGCTGCG
>Ga0075429_100002844_pt1 | contig 14643 bp, 10 predicted proteins | sample RhiMetdeltSRZDD3_FD_75295 | JGI IMG/M metagenome (GOLD analysis project Ga0075429, IMG submission 75295) | Populus rhizosphere microbial communities from Tennessee, USA - Rhizosphere MetaG P. deltoides SRZDD3 | ecosystem: Host-associated > Plants > Roots > Rhizosphere > Soil | place: USA... | reverse complement strand
CGACTGGCTCGGCACGTCGACGCGCTCGTACGCGTGCGTCAGGATGAAGCCGTCCATGCACACCATGACGGGCAGCGACAGCTCTTCCGCGAGGCGGAACGCCTGGATGTGCAGATCGAGCGCCTCCTGGTTGGTCTCGGCGAACAGCTGGATCCAGCCGCAGTCGCGCTGCGACATCGAGTCGTTGTGGTCGTTCCAGATGTTGATCGGCGCGCCGATGGCGCGGTTGGCGACCGTCATCACGATCGGCAGGCCGAGCCCCGAGGCGTTGAACAGCGCTTCGGCCATGAAGAGCAGCCCCTGCGATGCCGTGGCCGTGTAGGTCCGCGCGCCCGCCGCCGAGGCGCCGATCGCGACCGACATCGCTGCAAACTCGGACTCGACGTTGATGAACTCGCACGGCGCCAGCGCGCCCGATTTGACGATCTCGCCGAGCGCCTCGACGATGTGCGTCTGCGGCGAGATCGGATAGGCGCAGATGACCTCGGGGCGGCACAGCGCTACCGCCTCGGCGACTGCGTGCGAGCCTTCAGTCTGCTTGAGCATGCGTTTCCTTCAGCACGGCTTCATGGGCCTCGGTCGCCGCGGCGATATTGCCCTTCGCGACCTTGCCCGAGAATTTCTCCTCGATCGCCGCGATCACGGAAGAAAGGGAAACCGTTTGCGAAGCGGCGGCAAAGGCGCCGATGAGCACCGCATTCGGCAAGGGCCGGCCCAGGTGCTTCATCGCGATCTCGGTTGCCGCCACCGTGCAGGTCCTGAATTTCCCAACCAGTTCCGCAAGTCCCAACTGGTCAAACGTCCGTGCCGTATTGACCAGAATGTAGCCGCCCGGCTTGAGCCCCGCGAACACGTCGACCTGATGCAGCAGCGTCGGGTCCTGGATGATCAGCGCGTCGGGCTGCATGACGGGTTCGCGCAGGCGGATCTCCTTGTCGTCGATGCGGCAGAAGGCGACCACCGGCGCCCCGGTGCGCTCGGACCCGAAGCTCGGGAAGGCCTGCGCGTGCTTGCCTTCGCAAAACGCGGCGACGGAGAGCATTTCGGCTGCGGTGACCACGCCCTGCCCGCCTCGTCCGTGGATGCGAATCTGGAACATGCTCCTTGATACCGCGCTGAGCCGGCGCCGTGTTGACTTGGCTCAACAAGCGAATGCGAGCGAATCACATCCACGAGAACATTTCCGGGATGCGCAAATAAGAAGCCCGCCACGGAAAGTGGCGGGCTCTGCGTTGGCTCCTATGGGAGCCTTGCAACGGCGCAGGATGAAAGATGCGTCCCGAGCCTTCGACCTCGGAGTCCGGCGGGGCCGGTCATGGCGAGGCACCTTCACTATAGCGGCGCAGCGGCGGCGCGCTTTGATCCAGATCAGACGCGGGTCAGGATTGCTACCGCGACCGCACGATCTGGTACGCGCGCGTGAGGTAGGCCACCGCGCCGAAGCCGCTCCAGATATGCACCAGCCGGGAGAACGGGAAGACGACGAACAACGTCAGGCCGAGCGTGATGTGGGTCTTGAACACCCACGCTACATCCGCGAGGTAGCCCGCCGCGTCCGGATCGAACGTCACGATGCCCTGCGCCCAGTGCACGAACTTCAGCATCTCCTGGCCGTCGGGATGGCCGATCGACACGGTGATGCTGTAGAGCCCGAGCAGCACCTGGGCGACCAGCAGGTAGAGGATCGCGAAATCCATCGAGCGCGAGGTCGCGCGCACGCGCGCCACGGTCAGGCGGCGGTGCAGGAGCAGCAGCAGTCCCGCCAGGCACGCGAAGCCGGCAATCCCGCCCGCGACCATCGCGAGCATCTGCTTGGCCGCCGGCTCGAGGCCGATGGCGTGCCAGACCGAAAGCGGCGTGAGCAAGCCGAACAGGTGCCCGAAGAAGATGCCGAGCACGCCGAGATGGAACAGGTTCGAGCCCCAGCGCAGCTGGCCGCGGCGCAGCAGCTGGCTCGAGTCGCTCTTCCACGTGTATTGCTCGCGGTCGTAGCGGATCAGGCTGCCGAGCAGGAAGACCGCCAGCGCGACATAAGGGTAGATGCCGAACAGGAACTGGTTCATGCAGCGACTCCGTTGCGATAGAACCGGACCGGCGCAATCTCCGGCCGCGGCCCGAAGGTCACCTCGGGATCCATCCATTGCGCGTCCAGCGCGGAGCGATCGGGCTCTGCGGCGACGCACTCCACGATCGGCTTGCTGAGTCCCGGCAGCCGCGCAAGCGCCAGCACGGCGGCGAAAACTGCGGCATACGGGCTGCCGCGCCCGGCCAGCCGGTCGCCCAGCGCGCGCAGGATATGCGCGGTTTCGCCGATCAGCTTCTTCGCTTCCCTGCTCTCGAGCGTCGAGAGAAATTCGAGAAACGCAGGGATGTAGTCCGGCAGCTCGTGCGCCTGCACCGTCAGGCCGTGCGCTTCGTACATCGCGAGCAGGTCCACCATGGCCTGGCCGCGGTCGCGCGACTCGCCGTGCACGTGCTCGAAAAGATGCAGCGAGAGCGCGCGCGAGCGGTCGAACAACGCCACGTAACGCTCCTGCGCGTCGTACAGGCCGCTGCCCGCGATCTCGTCGATCAACGGCATGGCTTCGCGCGGCGCGCAGTCGCGAACCTCCGGCAGCGCAGCGCGCAGCGCTTCATCCGGGTAGGAGAGCAGCGCCGCGAGCGCGCGCAGGGTTCTTGTCATGACGCGATCGTCTTCAGCGGAATGACGCGCTTCTTGCCGCCGAACAGGCTGCTGCGTGCGCTGTCGCCGTCCGAGCAGCCGTTGCCGAACGAGAACCCGCACGAGCCGCGCAGGTCGTAGGCGTCCTCGGCATGCTCGCGGTGCGAGCTCGGGATGACGAAGCGATCCTCGTAATTGGCGATCGCCATGTAGCGGTACATCTCCTCGACCTGCGCCTTCGACAGGCCGACCTGCTGCAGCACTTCGCCGTTCTCCTGCTGATCGACGGTGCGGCTGCGGTAGAACGCGCGCATCGCGAGCATCCGCTCGAGCGCGACCTTGACCGGCGCCTCATCGCCCGCGGTCAGCAGGTTGGCGAGATACTGGAGCGGGATGCGCAGTTCCGAGACGTCGGGAATCGCGCCGTTCTTGCCGAGCAGCCCGCTGTTGGCAGCCGCGCTGATCGGCGAGAGCGGCGGCACGTACCAGACCATCGGCAGCGTGCGGAATTCGGGGTGCAGCGGGAAAGCGACTTTCCACTCCATCGCCATCTTCCACACCGGCGAATTCTGCGCCGCGGTGATCCACGCTTCCGGCACGCCGTCCTTGCGCGCGTGCTCGATCACGTCCGGATCGTGCGGGTCCTTGAAGACGCCGAGCTGCGCCGAGTACAGGTCCTGCTCGCGGTCGACGCTCGCCGCGGCTTCGATCCGGTCGGCATCGTAGAGCATCACGCCGAGATAGCGGATCCGTCCGACGCAGGTCTCGGAGCACACCGTCGGCTGGCCGGCCTCGATCCTCGGGTAGCAGAAGATGCACTTCTCCGCCTTGCCGCTCTCCCAGTTGTAGTAGATTTTCTTGTACGGGCAGCCCGAGACGCACATGCGCCAGCCGCGGCACTTGTCCTGGTCGATCAGCACGATGCCGTCTTCCTCGCGCTTGTAGATCGAGCCCGAAGGGCAGCTCGCGACGCAGGTCGGGTTGAGGCAGTGCTCGCACAGGCGCGGCAGGTACATCAGGAACGTGTTCTCGAACTCGCCGTACATCTCCTTCTGGATTTCCTCGAAGTTGTAGTCTTTCTTGCGCTTCTCGAACTCGCCGCCGAGGATTTCCTCCCAGTTCGGGCCGCCCTTGATCTTCTCCATGCGCTCGCCGGTGACGAGCGAGCGCGGGCGCGCGACCGGCGCCGCCTGCGACTTGGGAGCGTTATGCAGGTGCTCGTAATCGAACGTGAACGGCTCGTAGTAATCGTCGAGCTCGGGCAGGTTCGGGTTGGCGAAGATCTTCGCCAGCACGCCGAGCTTGCCGCCCTGCTTCGGCTTGATCTTGCCGTTGCCGTTCTTCACCCAGCCGCCGTTCCAGCGGTCCTGGTTCTCCCAGTCCTTCGGGTAGCCGACGCCCGGCTTGGATTCGACGTTGTTGAACCAGGCGTACTCCATGCCGGGCCGGTTCGTCCAGACGTTCTTGCACGTGACCGAGCAGGTATGGCAGCCGATGCACTTGTCCAGGTTCAGCACCATGCCGATTTGCGCGCGGATTTTCACAGGACCGGCTCCTCTTCGAGAACCCGGGCGAGATACTCCCCGAGCAGCACCGCCGCGGGATACAGCACCAGTTCCTCGGTCTCGGCGTGCCGCTGCAGAGCGGTTGCGAACTCCTCGAGGTCTGCCCTGCCGGCCCGCCGCGCTTCCCTGCGCAGTACTTCGAGCGCGGCGGCGATCTGCCGGTGCTCGGCGAACATTGCAGGCAGCTCGGCCTTGATCCGGCGCGTCATCACGAGCACCTCGGCCATCTCCACGCGCACCGCACCGAGCGCGACCTCGCTGAGCAGCCCGAGCGGCGGCAGGCCGAACGCCTCTTCCTTGACGAAATGCGGGTGCAGCAGCCGTGCGACTTCGCGCGCCGCCTCGCCGAGCACGCCGGGCTCCTGCGTCGCGCGCACGAGCCGCGCGTGCAGCTCGTCATGTTCTGCTTTGAGCGGAGCGGGAATCTGCAGTCTCATGTCTTGGTTCCTTCGGAATCCATCCAGTCGACCTTCGCCATCTTGCGCACGATCACGAACTCGTCGCGGTTCGAGCCGACGGTGCCGTAGTAGTTGAACCCGTAGCTCAGCTGCGCGTATCCGCCGATCATGTGCGTCGGCTTCGGGCACGTGCGCGTCACCGAGTTGTGGATGCCGCCGCGGGTCTGCATGATCTCGGACCCGGGCACGTTCACGATCTTCTCCTGCGCGTGGTACATCATCACCATGCCTTCGGGCACGCGCTGGCTCACGACCGCGCGCGCCGTGAGCGCGCCGTTGACGTTGAACGCCTCGATCCAGTCGTTGTCCTCGATGCCGACCTTGCGGGCGTCGACCTCGGACATCCACACGATCGGCCCGCCGCGCGACAGCGTCAGCATCAGCAGGTTGTCGGTGTAGGTCGAGTGGATCCCCCACTTCTGGTGCGGCGTGATGAAGTTCAGCGCGATCTCGGGATTGCCGTTCGAGCGCTTGCCGAGCATCGGCGCGACCGTCTTCGTGTCGACCGGCGGCCGGTAGGAGACGAAGCCTTCGCCGAACGCGATCATCCACGGGTGATCCTGATACAGCTGCTGGCGGCCGGTCAGCGTGCGCCACGGAATCCGCTCGTGCACGTTGGTGTAGCCGGCGGTGTACGACACGTGCTCGGACTCCAGGCCCGACCACGTCGGCGACGAGATGATCTTGCGCGGCTGCGACTGCACGTCGCGGAAGCGGATCTTGTCGTCCTCGCGCGGGATCGCGAGGTGCGAGTGATCGCGCCCGGTGATCTGCGACAGCGCTTGCCACGCCTTGACCGCGACTTCTCCGTTCGTTTCGGGCGCGAGCGCGAGAATCACCTCGCACGCGTCGATGTCGGTTTCGATCTTCGCGAGGCCGGATCCGTTCTGCTGGTTCAGCTTCTTCAGGAACTCGACCTCGTGCTCGGTGTTCCACGCGATCCCCTTGCCGCCGTTGCCGATCTTGGCCATCAGCGGGCCGAGCGCAGTAAAGCGCTTGTAGGTGTCGGGGTAGTTGCGCTCTACGACCGTGATCGCGGGCATCGTCTTGCCGGGGACCGGCTTGCATTCGCCCTTCTTCCAGTCCTTGACTTCGAACGGCTGGCCGAGCTCGCCCGGCGTGTCGTGCATCAGCGGCGTCAGCACGATGTCCTTCTCGACGCCGAGGTGGTGCTTCGCGATGTCGGAGAACTTCTTCGCGATGCCCTTGTAGATGTCCCAGTCGCTCCTCGCCTGCCACGCCGGATCCACCGCCTGCGACAGCGGGTGGATGAACGGGTGCATGTCCGAGGTGTTGAGGTCGTTCTTCTCGTACCAGGTCGCGGTCGGCAGCACGATGTCGGAGTACAGGCACGTCGTGCTCATGCGAAAATCGAGCGTCACCAGCAGGTCGAGCTTGCCTTGCGGCGCCTTGTCGCGCCACACGACTTCCTGGTTGGCATTCGACTCCTCCACGCCCTGCACGCCGTTCGTCGTGCCGAGCAGATGCTTGAGGAAATACTCGTGCCCCTTGCCCGACGAGCCGAGCAGGTTCGAGCGCCAGACGAACATGTTCCTCGGGAAGTTGTCCGGATGGTCCGGGTCTTCGCAGCTCATGCGCAGCTTGCCGCTCTCGAGCTGCTCGACGACGTAGTCCCGCGGATCCTTGTTCGCGCGCTCGGCTTCTTTTACGATCTCGAGCGGATTTCGCTGCAGCTGCGGCGCCGACGGCAGCCATCCCATCCGTTCCGAGCGGATGTTGAAGTCGATCAGGCTGCCGCCGTACTTCGCCTTGTCGGCGAGCGGAGACAGGATCTCTGCCACCGAGAGCTTCTCGTAGCGCCACTGGTTGGTGTGCGCGTAGAAGAACGACGTCGAGTTCATCTGCCGCGGCGGGCGATTCCAGTCGAGCGCGAACGCGAGCGGCGCCCAGCCGGTCTGCGGCCGCAGCTTCTCCTGCCCGACGTAATGCGCCCAGCCGCCGCCCGACTGGCCGACGCAGCCGCACATCACCAGCAGGTTGATGATCGAGCGGTAGTTCATGTCCATGTGGTACCAGTGATTCATCGCAGCGCCGATGATCACCATCGACTTGCCGTGCGTCTTGTCGGCGTTTTCTGCAAACTGGCGCGCGACCGTGATCACGTCGGCGCGCCGTACCCCGGTGATCTTTTCCTGCCACGCGGGCGTGTACGGCACGTCGTCGTCGTAGGATTGCGCCACGCCGACGCCGTAGTTCGCGAGGAACAGGTCGTAGACGCTCGCGACCAGGTGCTCGCCGATCTGCTTGGCGGGCACGTCCCTGAGCAGCACGTCCTGCTGCGTGTTCGAGTTGAAATACTCGTGTGCAACGCCGCCGAAGTACGGGAACGCCACCGGTACGGTTTTCTCACCCTTCAGCGAGAGCCGCGGCTTGATGTCCTTCTGCGCGAGATTCCACTTGCCCTTCTCGCCCCAGCGGAAGCCGATCGAGCCTTCGGGCACCACCGGCTCGCCGGTCGCCTCGTCGAGGCAGACCGTTTTCCATTCCGGGTTGTTTGCCTCGGCGAGCGCCAGGTCCGAAGCCCGCAGGAAGCGCTCGGGAACATACCGGTCGCCCTGCTTCACCAGGCGCACCAGCATCGGCATGTCGGTGTACTGGCGGCAATACTCGCGGAAGTACTCGCTCTTGTCCTGCGCGTGGTACTCGGTGAGGATCACATGCCCCATCGCCATCGCAAGCGCCGCGTCGGTGCCCTGCTTCGGGTGCAGCCACAAGTCGCCGAACTTCGAGCCTTCGGCGTAATCCGGGAATACCGATACGATCTTCGCGCCCTTGTAGCGCACCTCGGTCATGAAGTGCGCATCGGGCGTGCGCGTCTGCGGCACGTTCGAGCCCCACATCATGATGAACGTCGAGTTGTACCAGTCGGCGGACTCGGGGACGTCGGTCTGCTCTCCCCACGTCATCGGCGACGCGGGCGGCAGGTCGCAGTACCAGTCGTAGAAGCTCATGCAGACGCCGCCGATCAGCGACAGGTAGCGGCTGCCCGCGGCGTACGAAATCATCGACATCGCCGGGATCGGCGAAAAGCCGATGATCCGGTCGGGGCCGTATTTCCGGATCGTGTAGACGTTCGCGGCGGCGATGATCTCGTTCACTTCGTCCCAGCTCGAGCGGACGAATCCGCCCATGCCGCGCTCCTTCTTGTACTGGCCGTCGCTCTGCGCGATCGTCTTCCACGCACCGACTGGATCCATGCCCTTTCGCAGCTCGCGCCACATCTGCAGTAGCGTGCTGCGTACCATCGGGTACTTCAGCCGGTTGCCCGAGTACAGGTACCAGGAATACGACGCACCGCGCGAGCAGCCGCGCGGCTCGTGGTTCGGCATGTCCGGGCGCGTGCGCGGATAGTCGGTCTGCTGGGTTTCCCACGTGACGATGCCGCCCTTGACATAGATCTTCCAGCTGCACGATCCGGTGCAGTTCGTGCCGTGCGTCGAGCGGACGATCTTGTCGTGGCTCCAGCGGTCGCGGTAGGCGTTTTCCCAGGAGCGGTTCTCGCGGCGCGTTTCGCCGTGGCCCTCCGAGAACGTCTCCTTCTTGTCGGCGAGGAACTTCAGTCGGTCGAGAAAATGGCTCATCGGGTCATCCCGGGAACGTTCACGGATTTTTCACGTACGCGTTAGCGCGCAGGTAGAACCACCAGTTGAGGACCAGGCAGAGCGCGTAGAAGATCGCGAAACCGTACATGGCGAACTGCGGCGTGCCGGCCTTGATCTGATCGCCGATCACGATGGGCGCGACAAAGGCGCCGTAGGCGGCGACTGCCGAGGTCCAGCCCAGCACCGGGCCGGCCTGCTGGCGGTCGAAGATCACACCGATGGTGCGGAAGGTCGAGCCGTTGCCGATGCCGCTGGCGAAGAACAGCAGCATGAACAGGCCCAGGAACATCGCAAAGTACGTCTCAGGCGTCGCGGAGGCGTAGGCCTGCATCATCACGTAACCCACCGCGGCCGAGGCGAGCACCATGACCGCCGAGATGACTTGCGTAACGATGGAACCGCCGACCCGGTCGGAAATCCAGCCGCCGAGCGGGCGCACTGCCGCGCCCACGAACGGGCCGATCCACGCGTAAGCGAGCACGCTCGGCGCATTCGGATTGTTCAGCGTGTGCTGCATCACGCCGTTGGCGTCGGGCACGTGGCTGACGCCGAAGATCACCTTCATCGAGAGCGGCAGCGCCATCGAGAAGCCGATGAACGAGCCGAAGGTCACGATGTACAGCGCCGTCATGGACCAGGTGTGCTTGTTGCGGAAGATCTCGAACTGCCTGCTGACGCCCTCCCTCATCGGACCGAAGGCCGCGAGCTTCATCACCAGCAGCGCGCTGACGATGTCGAGCGGGATCGCCACCCACATGCTGATGAGGCCGAGGCCGGTCGGTTTCGGCAGATACAGGTACAGGCCGAGGATCGAGGGCACGAAGGCGAGCGTATACAGGTAGGTGATCTTCGCGAACGCAACGATCGGGCTGCCGGTGTCGGGCGAGACCGTCTTCAGGTTGTTCATGCCGAACCAGCACAGCACCGACAGCGGCACCAGCGACAGCAGCCACGCGAAGCCGGCGTTCTGGATCCAGGTCTCGGTACCGGCCTGGATCTTGCCGAAGATCCAGCCACTGTCCTTCGCTAGCGTCATCGGCTCGCCGCCGAGGCTGCCGAGGAAGCCGACCGTCATTACGAGCGGGATCACGATCTGCATCGTGGTCACGCCGAAGTTGCCCAGGCCGGCGTTGATCCCGAGCGCCGTTCCCTGCAACCGCTTCGGAAAGAACGTGCTGATGTTGGACATGGAGCTGGCGAAGTTGCCGCCGCCCACGCCGCACCACAGCGCCATCAGCTGGAAGGCCCACAGCGGCCAGTCCTTGTGTTGCAGCACGATCCCCGTGCCGATCGCCGGGGAGAGCAGCATCGCCGTCGTCAGGAAGATCGTATTGCGCCCGCCCGCGAGCCGGATCAGGAACGAGGCCGGAATGCGCATCGTCGCGCCGGAGATGCCGGCGATCGCGGTCAGCGTGAAGAGCTCGGCCTGGGTGAACGGGAACCCGAGGTTGAGCATCTGCACGGTGATGATGCCCCACATGCCCCAGACCGCGAACCCGCAGAGCAAGGCGGGGACCGAGATCCACAGGTTGCGGTAGGCGATCCGCTTGCCCTCCGATTCCCAGAAGGCCGGATCCTCGGGCCGCCAGTCGACGACATCGACGGAACTAGTCGCTTTCTCGCCCTGCGGCTTGAATCCAGGCAGTACGGCACCCATTCGCTTTTTCTCCTTGTCAGGCGGCCTGCGCCGCCGGGGTTTGCGTCATGCCTACAACGGCTCTGCGGCGCTGCGGCACGATCTCGGTCCAGTACATCCACACGAGCGACACGAGCGTGATGCCCCACAGCAGCATGAATACCGTCGAATTGATTCCGGTGACGTCGACGAGCGCGCCGAACATGATCGGCAGCAGGAACCCGCCCATGCCGCCGATCAGGCCGACGATCCCCGAGACCACGCCGATGTTGTGCGAGTACTCGTCGGAGATGTACTTGAACACCGACGCCTTGCCGATCGCCCAGGCGACGCCCATCACGAACATGAAGGCAGTGAACACCCAGACGTTGAGGCCGACGTGGATGCTCAGGTCGCCCTTGGCGGTGTGCACGATCATGTCGGTCTGCGGATAGGACAGGAAGAACAGGCAGAACCACGAGAGAAGCATCACCCACCAGGTCACCGGGTGCGCGCCCCACTTGTCCGACATCCAGCCGCCGATCGCGCGCAGCACGCCGCCCGGCAGCGAGAAGCACGCAGCCAGCAGCGCCGCGGCCTTGATGTCGAATCCGTACTCGGTGACGTAGTACTTCGTCATCCACAGCGACAGGCCGACATAGCCGCCGAACACGATCGAGTAGTACTGGCACAGCTTCCAGACGTTCGGGTCCTTGAGCGCCTCGAGTTGCGCCCGGAGGGTGACAGTCTTGCCCTGAAGGTGCTGCGGATCGGTGTAGCTCAGGAACCAGAACGCGAGCGCGGTGACGAGCATCGCGGCGGCATACACCTTCGGCACCATCGCCCAGCCGAACGCGAGCAGAATCGCCGGCGCGACGAACTTGGTGACTGCGGCGCCCGAGTTGCCGGCGCCGAAGATGCCCATCGCGAAGCCCTGGTTCTTCTTGTCGAACCAGCGCGCGCAATAGGCGATGCCGACCGAGAACGAGCCGCCGGCGAGGCCGACGAACAGCCCGAGGACCAGGAAATGCCAGTACTCGGTCGCCTCGCCGATCAGCCAGATCGGCACGACGGTCGAGAGCATCAGCAGGAAATAGACGATGCGCCCGCCGAACTTGTCGGTCCACATGCCGAGCGGCAGGCGGATCAGCGATCCGGTCAGCACCGGCGTGGCGGCGAGAATGCCGAACTGGGTCTCGTTCAGCCCGAGCGTCTTCTTGATCGGGATGCCGATGACCGCGAACATCATCCACACGGCGAAGCAGATCGTGAAAGCGATCGTGCTCGAGGTGACGACGGAAATTTGCTTGTGGCGCAGGCTCGGCATGGCGTGTCGGGCTCCTGCAGTCACTCTACGCAGCGCGGCCGGCCCTTATTTGACGCAGATCAACCAGCCCGCCCCGTGGCGGGCCGCCGGTTCACCTCGGAAATCGGTAGTACGTCGCGTTCAGAAACGCGACCACGTCCTCGACTTCCTGCGGCGTCATCTTCGGGCTGAGAAAGTCGTTGCGCCGGAGCACCGCGCCGCGCAGCACGTCGAGCGAAGTGATGCTGCCCTTGAAGCGCTTCGGCTCCGCGGGCGGCAGGTCGGAAAGCCCGCTCGCACGCAGCACCGAATCGACGAATCCCGCGGTGGCGCGGGTCACCGGCGCGGTGTAGCGCTCGATGCCGTGACAACCGAAGCATCCCTGGTGGAGCTGCGCGCCGCGCGCGGGATCGCCGACCAGGCCGCGGGCGCGGTAGGCGTCGCGTTCTGTGGGCGACATCTTGTCGGCGCCGGGGATCACCCCGCGCGGCGTTTCGTCGCCGGCCTGCGCGGCGCAGGTGCTCATCGCGATAGCGGCTGCGATCAGAATGCGCTTCATCGTCTCGGTCCGTGTGCCGTTTCCGCCAGTGTCGCCCGTGCTGCGGAAGCGGTTTTGATCCGGATCAAGCCGTGCTATCGCATCCCGGGTCCTGGCTTTCCCACGACGCCCTGGACTCAATCGTCGATCAATTGGTAAGCGGAGGTCCAGAAATCGAGCGTGAGCGCGGGAGTGGCCAGCCTGTCCGGACGGCGCTGCGTCATGAGAATCCCCACCACCTCTTCCTTGGGGTCGACGTGCCAGGACGTGCCGAACGCGCCGTCCCAGCCGAAACGTCCGGGCACGCTCGAAGCATCAGTGCGCCCGGTGACCACGCCCATGCCGAAGCCCCAGCCGTGGTCGTTCCAGAAATCCGGGAAGAACGGCGAGGCTGCCTTTTGCGCGGGCGTGATGTGATCCATCGTCATCAGCTCGACCGTGGGTCGCGAAAGGATTCGCTCCCGGCCGTGGGCGCCTTTGTTCAGCATCATCTGACCGAATGCCGCGATATCGTCGATCGTCGAGACGAGTCCGCCGGCGCCGGCTTCGAAGACTGGGGGCCGCGCGACCTGACCGCCCCGCGCCTCGTCCAGCACAACGAGTTGCCCGGTGAAAAGATCCGTTCCGTAGCAGGTCGGCAGCCGATCGAGCTTTGCCTCCGGCACGAAGAAGCCGGTGTCTTTCATGCCCAGCGGCTCGAGGATGCGTCGACGAAGGAAGGAGCCGAGCGACTGGCCTGAGACGCGAGCGATCAGCACGCCCACGACCTCGCAACCCATGTGGTAGAGCCATCGCTCGCCCGGCTGATGGGCAAGCGGAAGGGCTCCCAGGCGCTTCATGAACTCGTCCGGTGTGCCTGCGAACAGCCACTCGGTCAGAGGCAGCCGTGCTTCCATCATCGCCTTCTGCAGCGGACAGGTCGGAGAAAGAAAGCCAACTTCGCCGTAGCCGGCTCGAAACGTGAGGAGATCGCGAAGCGTGATCGGGCGCTTCGCGGGTATCGTGTCGTCGAGCGGGCTCTCGATAGCCCGCAGCACTTTTCGGTCCTTCAGCTCCGGCAGGAACTCATCGACCGGATCGTCGAGCCTGACTTTGCATTCCTCCACGAGGATCATGGCGCCAACCGCGGTGATCGGTTTCGTCATGGAGGCGAGCCGGAAAATCGTATCCCGCCGCATCGGCGCAGTGCTGTTGAAAGCCATTGTGCCGACGGCGTGCACATCCTCCCGGCCGCGGTGGCGGACTAGTGTGACGAGACCGGGCGTGTAGCCAGTTTCGACATAGCGTCGCATGGCTGCGTGCATGCGATCCAGCCGCGCCTCGGAGAAGGTGGTCATTCGGCGAGTCCGCTCAACGTTCGCGCTCAGCCGCCGTCTTGCCGTCGCGAAGTGGAGGCGAGGCGGTCGGCGGAGCGCTCTGTTGGGCGGCACTACTCAGAAATCTGGCCATGGATCGGAAAGCCACGACGTCGAGATGCGTCTATACGTAGCGGCCAGGGCCGGGTCTGGACAAGGCAACTCGCGAGCCCGGACCTCGACCTTTCGAAGGGCGAGAGCTGACCACACAACAAGCCCGTTGGCGAGTAGAAAAGTGACGAAACCAACAAGCGGATCGTCAATGATCAAGAGCGCGCTTAAGGCCATCGCCACCAGGAAAGCTGCCGTGAGTGGAAGTACCGCTTTCATGTTGCGCCGTGCCAGGTTCTTGAAGGCTTCTAGGCTCGCCAAATCGGTAATGGCAGCGTGCTTCGCCAAGAACCGAACCGTTTCCCGTCGAAAGAACAGGTTGAGCGCAATGACGATCGTGTACAGCCCCAGGCCAATGATTGCGGTCATGGTGACGCCCAACGTCCGCGTTGAGCCGCCGCCGATGGCGGTCGGCTCTCGAACGCGTTGTTAGACAGCTCTCTCGCCATGCTTCGGTGCCTGCAGCCCGCGCAATCGAACATCAAATACTCGATCAATCGGGAAAAGGAGCGCCCACAGCGCGATAAGGATTGCCACGAACCACGGACTTCCCAGGAACCAGGTTACGCCTTCGGCGAAATGATGCCGAGGAACGACAATTCCATAGATCCCAGACGCGAAAGAGATCACAGCAAACGGCGATATCAGGAGGAGTGGCAGGTACACAACCCAATACGGCCATCCGGTCCGAACTTTGGAACTTTGCCCGCAACTTGGACAAACGTGACGTCCTGACAGGTTCTTCCAATATCGTCGCCAGGTTAGCGGGAACTGATGCTTGCAAAACGGGCAAGTCAACGCCGTCCTGTTCAAGAACTCCGGTGTTCTCGACAACCAGAAGCGTAGCATTAGCCAAACTGCCAGCCACCAAAACAGCAGCGTTGACAAGAACACTCCTTTGTCCGCGAAGGAAATACCGACCAGCTTCAACAGTCGCTGTACCGCAATCCCGGGCCAGAGGGCGATGGCACGGCCAATCCACGTCTCGAAAAGCAAGGCGCAGAGTATCGATGCGCCAAAAATTGTTGCTCCCAGAGCGAGAGCGATTATCGTTCGGACCATAGTGCTCTACGCGCTGCCTAACGTTGCGCTCACCGGCGGGCCGAACAACGCGAGGCCCGTCCGAGTGCAGCGCTTAGGCGACACGACCTATCTCCGAGTCAGCGCGCGCGCCGGTAGTGCATGGCGACCGCGCCGCTGCGGAGCGGCTTCGCCGAGATCAACTCGAGCCGTCGCGTGCTGGGCAGCCCGCTCTCGTAGAGGGTCGGGCCGTGGCCGGCGATCCTGGGATGGACGAGCAATTTGTACTCGTCGATCAGATCCAGCCGGTCCAGCTCGGTCGCGAGCTTGCCGCTACCGAGGAGTACGCCGTCTGGGGTCGCGTCCTTGAGCTTCTGTACGCCCGTGCGC
>Ga0075429_100002840_pt1 | contig 14647 bp, 11 predicted proteins | sample RhiMetdeltSRZDD3_FD_75295 | JGI IMG/M metagenome (GOLD analysis project Ga0075429, IMG submission 75295) | Populus rhizosphere microbial communities from Tennessee, USA - Rhizosphere MetaG P. deltoides SRZDD3 | ecosystem: Host-associated > Plants > Roots > Rhizosphere > Soil | place: USA... | reverse complement strand
CGGTCGCGCCGGGGCCCGGCGAACTTTGTGATTGGGGACCGTATAGCGGTCCCTATTTCACATCGTTCGTTTCGTCCAAAGGGGTGAGTACCGAAGCGGGCGAGGCCGCCGTCCGGGGGTGCCCGGCCGGAGACTAAGAACGGTTTTGGCGTCTCCGGACGGGTACCCCCGGACGGCGGCACCACGGCCGCGCTAAAGTGACCACCGGACCGTGCTAGGCGGGGCGCTAGCGGTGCCCTGTACCCGCAATCCGCTCTAGCGGGGCTGAATTCCCGTCCAAGGGTTCGGCTTTCAGGGCCAGTACGCCGCGCAAAGCGTTGATGGTCAGGTCCCGCGCGATGGGGTCCCGTGAACCAGGTCAGATCCGGAAGGAAGCAGCCTTAAGCGGTCTTCTCTATGCGCCGCGGAACAGCCTGGCTGGAGCTGCAACGCGGCTGACACGCCTGGGGGCCCGTTCTCGACGACGGGTGCACGGTCCTTATCCACAGCCCCGCTGGTAGAGCACCCACGACTCGTTCCCGGCCACGGGTACGAAGCCGGCCGGGACCTGCGCCTCGACGCGCTTCGGGTCGCGCGGGTCGAGCACGAACTTCTCCTCCACCTCGCGGTTCGCCGGCGCCACGTAGAGGCCGCGCACCGGTCGCTCGAGCTGCGCCGACACGAAGTCCTCCGAGTCGCGGTCGAGATACCAGACCAGGATCGGGACCGGCCGGTGGTTGGGGACATAGACCGGGCTGCAGCGCTCGAGCAGCGGCTCGCCCGTGTCGCTGCGCGTGAGGTCGCGCAGGTCGTCCTGGATCGCCCCGCGCAGCTGCACGCCGTCGCGCAGCCGGTCGAGCCGGTCGGTCTGGTGGGAGATCGTCGAGCCCACGAACGCGATCAGGAGCACGGCGGCACCTCCGATCCACAGGCTGCGGGTGCCGCCCTGCGGCCGCTCGCGCCAGCCGAACGCCGCGTAGCCGAAGAACACCGCCAGCATCGCGGCGGGCAGGAACAGGTAACGCCCGAGCAGCGACAGTCCCGCAATCCCGATCACGACGAAGGCGAGGCCGCCAAGGAGGGCCAGCACCGCGGGGACGCGCGCGCGATCGCGGGCATACCGCAGCGCAAGGAAGAATCCGGCCGTGCCGCCCAGGAGCGGCACCCAGCGCAGGATCTCCCCCAGCCGGCGGGGCATGATCTCGGGCACGTTCTCGATCCCCTGCGGGCGGCCGAGGGTGTCCGCCGTGTCTCGCGTGAAGGTGAGGGAGTGGAGGGGGTCGCCGGTCACGACCAGATCGCTCAGCGCCCACAGCAGAGGCGGCGCGGCTGCCGCCAGCACGTACTTGACGTCCCGCGCGCGCGGGAGGCCGTCCGCCATGTACAGCAGGTAGGCGGCACTCACGAGCCAGGCCTCCGGCCGCAGCAGCCCCGCGAGGCCGAGCAGCACGAACACCGGCATTCCCCGCCGCGGCCGCCGCACCTCGAGCACGGCGGCGGCGATCAGCAGCGCCAGGAACGGGATGTCGACGTAGGCGCGCACCGCCTGCGACACGAAGGGGTCCCGCGTCGCGACCACTACCGCGGCCAGGATTCCCGCCCACAGCCCGAAGCACTCCTTCCCGAGCAGGAACACTCCCCACACGAGGGCCCCGAACGCCAGCATCGCGATGGCCAGCATCGCCGTGTAGCCGCCGTCCTCGCCGAGCAGCGACAGCGGAATGCCCACCGCCTCGCTCAGCGGATGCGGCGTGGGCGCCAGCGTGGTCTCGTAGTCCGGAGTCCTCCCGTGGGCGATGTCGCGGGCCCAGATCAGCGAATAGAGCGTGTCGTAGTTGAGGAACGCGCGGCTGAAGGCCAGCCACGTGGCGCCGCCGATCGCCGCCGCGGCGGCCGCGTTGAGCAGCCAGGGGGGGAGGCGTGAAAGGGCGCGCACGGAGCGCGGACGATATCTCCGCAGCCCCCGGAGGCCCTCGACCCGGCAGCTAGGATGAAGTCGCCGCCCATGACCAGCCTCTATCGCCGCCATCGCCCGCAGACCTTTGCCGACGTCGTCGGCCAGCCCGCGATCGTGCGGACCATGAGCAATGCCGTCGCAAGCGGCCAGGTCCACCACGCCTACCTGTTCGTGGGCGCCCGCGGCACGGGGAAGACCTCTGTCGCGAAGATCCTGGCTCGCTCCCTCAACTGTGTGAACGGGCCCACGCTCGAGCCCTGCGGCGAGTGCGAGTCGTGCACCGCGATCACGAGCTCCACCTCGATGGACGTGATCGAGATGGACGCCGCCTCCAACAACTCGGTGGACGACATCCGCGACCTGCGCGAGAAGGTCGGGTTCGCGCCCACGGGCGAGCGCTCGTGGAAGGTGTACATCCTGGACGAGGCGCACATGCTTTCGACCCAGGCGTGGAACGCGTTCCTGAAGACGCTCGAGGAGCCGCCGCCCAACACGATCTTCGTGCTTGCCACGACCGAGGCCCACAAGGTCCTCCCGACGATCGTCGACCGCTGTCACCGGTTCGACTTCCAGCGCCCGTCGCTGGAGCAGATCACGACGGTCCTCCAGCGGATCGCGGACGCCGAGGGCATCAAGGCCGACGGCCGGGCGCTGGCGATGATCGCCCGCGCCGCCGGCGGCAGCTTCCGCGACGCGATCGGCACCCTCGACCAGCTCGTCACCTATGGCGGCAAGGAGGTCTCGTTCGACGAGGTCCTGGAGCTGCTCGACGTCGCGGACGCGGACCTGATCTTCTCCGCCACGGACGCCGTGATCGCGCGCGACCCCGCCGCTGCGCTGCGCCGCGTGCAGGAGCTGAGCGAGTCGGGCCGCGACCCGGTCCAGTTCATGCGGGACCTGACGGCTCACCTGCGGCACCTGATCGTGGTCCAGACCTTGGGCGAGCCGCCCGACTCGTTCAGCGTCACGGCCGACCAGGTACCGCGTCTCGAGACCCAGGCGAAGGAGCTGGCGCAGGCTGACGCCGTGCGCACGATCGACCTGCTCGCGGACGCGATTGCGCAGGTCAAGGAGGGCTCCGACCCGCGCACACAGCTCGAGGTCGCGCTTTTGAAGGCGGCCCGCCCGAGCGCTGACGCATCGGTGGACGCGCTGCTCACGCGCATCGAGCGCCTGGAACGGGGCGGAGCCGCGCCTGTGCAGGACGAGCCGCGCGTGACCAAGGCCGCGACACGCTCGGCCGCGCCGGTCGAGGCGGTGGCAGATCCGGACCCGTCACCTGCCCCGGCGCCCGCGCCGGTCCCTGCGCCTGCGCCCGCGCCCGAGCTGCATGCGCTGTGGCCGGCCGTGCTCGAGCGCGTGGGCGAAGGCGAGGGCGGCGAGATGCTCGCCGCGTTGCTCGCCGACGCGCGCCCCGTCGCGCTCGAGGAGGATGTGCTCGTGCTCTCCTATCCCGCCTCCGCGTCCTTCAGCAAGCGCAAGATCGAGGACCGCGCCAACGGGCAGCGGCTGGGCCGTGCGCTGGAGCTCGTGGCCGGTCGCTCCTACGGGGTCCGGATCGAGCTGAGCGACGACGAGCAGGCGGCTGCGGCCGCGCCGCGCCTCACCGAGGACGAGGTGTACGAGCGCATGAAGAGCACATTCGACGCCGAGGAGGTCCACGAGGACTGATGCCCCAGCCCAACATGAACAAGATGCTGAAGCAGGTCCAGCAGATGCAGGCCGAGATGATGAAGGCGCAGGAGCAGCTCAAGGACGAGGTGGTGGAGGCGTCTGCCGGCGGCGGGATGGTGACCGTCAAGATCACCGGCGACCTCGAGGTGAAGGAGATCGTGATCCGGCCCGACGCGCTGGGCGGCGAGGGCGAGGCGGTCTCGGCGGAGGACGTCGAGATGCTCCAGGACATGGTGCTCGCGGCCGTCAACGAGGGGATCCGGTCGGCGCAGGAGCTCGCGAACCGCAAGCTCGGCGGCCTCACCGGGGGGCTCGACCTCGGCGGGCTCGGCCTGCCGGGGATGTAGCCCTACTTGTTCTCACCTCCGGTCAACCGGCTCATCACCGAGCTGTCCAAGCTGCCCGGCATCGGGCAGCGCACGGCGCAGCGGCTCGCCTTCCACATCCTGCGCGTGTCGGAACAGGACGCGCTCGGGCTGAGCGTGGCGATCAAGGAGGTGAAGGAGCGCGTCGGGCTGTGCGAGGTGTGCTTCAACCTCGCCGAGGGGCCGCGGTGCGGCATCTGCACGGACGAGCGCCGCGACCGCTCCGTGATCTGCGTGGTCGAGGAGCCCGCCGACGTGGTCCCGATCGAGCGCACGCACGAGTACCGCGGTCTCTACCACGTGCTCGGCGGAGCGCTGTCGCCGATCGACGGCGTCGATCCCGAGGACCTCAAGATCAGCGAGCTGGTCGAGCGCGTCCGTGACGGTGACGTGCAGGAGGTCGTGATCGCCACCAACCCGACGACGTCGGGCGAGGCGACCGGCTTCTTCATCGCCGAGGCGCTGCGTGCGCTCGGCAAGGAGGTGGCCGTCACGCGCCTCGCCAGCGGCCTGCCCGTCGGCGCCGACCTGGAATACGCGGACGAGATCACGCTCGGCAAGGCTTTGTCGGGTCGCCGCGCCCTCTAGACAATGCCCTCGGCTAACGTCGAGGCAGTGCGGCGGAGCACTGGGCGCACATCTACTCGCAGCGGAACGGGCGGCTCGTCCGCTTTCAGGCGTGCCGGGCAAAGGACGACGCGCTCGCCGCTCTCGCCTATCCTGACCCGCCATGAGCTCGAACGGCATCGTGGTGATGAAGTTCGGCGGCACATCGGTCGCCGACGCGCAGCGGCTGATCGACGCCGCCAAGCGCATGGTGCGCGCCCGCGAAGAGGGCAGCTCGGTCGTCGCCGTGCTGTCGGCACGCGGTGCGACCACGGACCAGCTGGTGGAGATGGCGCACGAGATCTCGCCCGAGCCTCATCCGCGCGAGATGGACATGCTGCTCTCCACGGGAGAGCGCATCTCCTGCGCGCTGTGCGCGATGGCGCTCAACGACCTGGGCAGCGAGGCGATCTCCCTGTCCGGCTCGCAGGCGGGCATCGTCACCGACACCTCGCACACCAAGGCCCGGATCCTGGACGTGCGCGCCGATCGCATCCGCGCCGGCCTGGACGAGGGGCGCATCGTGCTGGTGGCCGGCTTCCAGGGCGTCTCCACCTCCCGGGACGTGACCACGCTCGGGCGCGGCGGGTCTGACACCACCGCGGTCGCGCTCGCGGCCGCGCTCGGCGCGGACGTGTGCGAGATCTACACCGACGTCGACGGCGTGTTCTCTGCCGACCCGCGGATCGTGCCCGACGTGCGCAAGCTCCCGGTGGTGTCGTTCGAGGAGATGCTGGAGATGTCGGCGTCCGGCGCCAAGGTGCTGCAGCTGCGCTCTGTGGAGTACGCGCGCAACTACGGGGTGCGGATCCACGTGCGGCCGAGCTTCGGAGACGGCTCCGGTACTCTCGTCCTCGGGGAGCACGAGACCATGGAACGCCCACTCATCACCGCAGTCACCCACTCCACCGAGGACGCCCGGGTCACGCTCACGGGCGTGCCCGACCGGCCCGGGATCGCGGCGCGGATCTTCGGCGCGCTGGCCGCGGCCGACGTGAACGTGGACATGATCGTGCAGAACGAGCCCGTCTCGACCGACCACAGCGCGGAGATCTCGTTCACGGTCCCGAAGTCGGACGTGAACGTCGCGCGCCGCTCGCTGGAGGCCCTGACCGGCGAGCTGGGGCTCGACGCGGTGATCGCCAACGAGGAGATGGGCAAGGTGTCCGTAGTGGGCGCGGGCATGCGCAGCCACCCGGGCGTCGCCGCGAAGGTGTTTCAGACCCTGGGGGAGAAGGACATCAACATCGAGATGATCTCCACCTCCCCGATCAAGATCTCCTGTGTGATCGCGGCCGATCGCGTGCCCGACGCGGTGCGCGGCCTGCACGACGCGTTCGAGCTCGGCAAGGACGAGGTCGAGCGCGAGGACGGTGGGCCACGATGAGCCTCCGCGTCGCCGTGGTGGGAGCAACGGGCGCGGTCGGCACCACGATGCTTGCGGTGATGAGCGAGCGTCGCTTCCCGGCGGACGAGGTCGTGCCGCTCGCCTCGCAGCGCTCCGCGGGCAAGAGGGTCGCCTACGGCACCGGTGAGCTGGAGGTGCGCGCCCTCGCCGAGGATGCGATCGACGGCTTCGACGTCGCCCTGTTCTCGGCCGGCGGCGGCGTGTCGAGAGAGTGGGCGCCGAAGTTCAAGGAGGCGGGCTGCGTCGTGGTCGACAACTCCAGCGCGTGGCGCATGGAGCCGAACGTGCCGCTCGTCGTCGCGGAGATCAACGGCCATGCGCTCGAGCGTCACGAGGGCATCGTCGCGAACCCGAACTGCTCCACCATGCAGATGGTGATGGCGCTCAAGCCTGTCCACGACGCCGCCGGCATCGAGCGCGTGATCGTGTCCACCTACCAGTCCACCTCCGGCACCGGCCAGAAGGCGGTCGAGGAGCTGCGCGCGCAGGCCGAGGCGGTGCTGGGCGAGGACCCCGTGCAGGCGTCCGTGTATCCCCACCAGATCGCCTTCAACGTGCTGCCCCAGGTCGAGACGTTCAAGGACGGCGACGACTACACGACCGAGGAGCGCAAGATGATGGCCGAGACGCGCAAGATCCTCGAGCGCGACGACATCGCGATCTCCGCGACATGTGTGCGCGTCCCCGTCTACAACGGGCATTCGGAGTCCGTCAACGTGCAGACGCGCGACGACCTGTCGCCCGAGCGCTGTCGCGAGGTCCTGGCCGCGTTCCCCGGCGTGGTGGTGGTCGACGATCCGGCCGCGGGCCGCTACCCGATGCCGATCCACGCCGCCGGCCGTGACGAAGTCCTGGTGGGGAGGATCCGCCGCGACCCGTCGCACGAGCGCTGCCTCAACATGTGGATCGTGGGCGACAACCTCCGCAAGGGCGCCGCGACGAACGCGGTGCAGGTCGCCGAGCAGCTGGTCGAACGGAAGCTCGTCGGCACCAGGGCGCGCGCATTCGCCGGCTGACCCGCGCACTCTTCCTAGCCCTCGCGCTCCTGTGGCCGGCACTGCCCGCCCATGCGGACGTGCCTGCAGCCCCGCGTGACACCTACGCCGAGGCGACGCGCCCGGACTCGGTCGTGGTGTCGTGGAAGTCCGGCTCCGACCCGGCGCCGCCGCTGGAGCTGTATGCCGTCTACCGCGACGGGATCAAGATCGGCGAGATCGCGGAGCCGCGCTTCGAGGACGAGTGGCTGCTGGCCGGCAAGACCTACCAGTACACGGTGCGGTCGGTCGGGACGGACGGCGAGAGCGCCGATTCGCCTCCCGCGCGGATCACCACCCCGCTGTCGCGGGCGTTCGAGATCGGCCCGTACCTCCAGCAGCTCACTCCGACGGGCGCCGCGGTTGTCTGGCAGACCTACGAGCCGGCCACCACCGCGCTTGCGTTCGGCCCGGCCGGCAGCCCGCTCCAGGTCGTGGAGCGCGACCCGGCCCTCACGCGGCGGCACGTCGTGTCGCTGCCGCCGCTCGCCCCGTCCAGCAAGTACGAGTACCGCTGGGAGTCGGACGGCAAGCTGGGAGACGTCGCGCGGTTCACGACCCCGCCGCTGTCACCGGGCGAGTTCTCGTTCGGCGTGATCGGGGACTTCGGCATCGGGACGTCTGCCGCCCGCGCGAACCTGCGCCGCCTGTCGCAGGACCCGCGCGTCGACTTCGCGATCACGACCGGTGACAACGCCCAGGTGTACGGCACCGAAGAGGAGTACCGCAGCTTCGTGCTCGGCCCGCTGCGCGACCTGATCGCAACGAAGCCCTTCTGGCCCAGTGTCGGCAACCACGATTACTACAACCTCCAGAACTACAAGCGGTTCTTCGCGCTGCCGGGCAACGGCCTCCACTACAGCTTCACGTACGGAGGGGTGCTGTTCCTCTCCCTGGATTCGAACCGCTTCGACCGCAGGCAGCGGCGCTGGCTGAGGGGGGAGCTGCGCAGGTCGACGGCGCGCTGCAAGGTCGCGTACTTCCACCATCCGCTGTGGTCCAGCGGCCGCGGCTACCGCAGCCACGCCCGCCACGCCCGCCGCAGCCGGTTCGTGCCGATCCTGCAGCGCGGCGGCGTCGATCTGGTGCTCAACGGGCACATGCAGAACTACGAGCGGTCGAAGCCCTTGCGCTCGGGACGGCGGAGCCGCAAGGGCGTCGTGTACATCGTCACGGGCGGCGGCGGCGCCAGCCTCAACCGGTTTGTGACGAAACGGCGGCCGAAGTGGTCCGCCCGCCGCGGGATATTTCACCATCGCCTGCGCATCGGTGTCGACAACCACGAGTTCCGGGGCCGTGCCATCGACGCGCGCGGAAACACGCGCGACCGCTTCAGGGTTCCCTGCCGCTAGCCGAAACTTCCGCCGGCGCGGCGAGTTTCAACTGCGCGACATGCAACGACGGCTGCTGACAGTTGCGCTCACGATCGCGCTCGCGGGTCTCGTCCCGTCATCCGCCGCGGCTGCCGTCACGGTCGGGCACTCCGGCTGGGAGTGGGGCAACCCGACCCCGCAGGGGCAAACGATCCAGGCCCTCGAGTTCGAAGGCGCGCGCGGGTATGCCGCCGGCTGGTTCGGGACGCTCCTCGCGACGGAAGACGGGGGGAGCACCTGGCGTGGTTCGGCCACAGGCCTGACCGTGCCGCTGGAGCGGATCAGCCTGATCGATGCGGACTCGATCGTGGTCGGCGGGGCATGCGCGCTGCGGCGCTCCGACGACGGCGGCCAGACGTTCACCCGCCTCCCCTGGACGGCCAGCGACGAGCGCTGCGCCTCGGAGCCCGTCGCGTTCGACTTCCCCACCGACCAGGCGGGCTACCTCGCGCTCGCGGACGGCTCGCTCCTGAGCACCGCAGACGGGGGGCGCACGTGGTCGCGCGAGACGTCGATTCCGACGAGCGGGTCCGGCAGCCAGCCATTGAGGCCGACCGACATCGCGTTTCTCACGCCCGACACGGGAGTGGCGCTCAGCCTGTCCGGCCAGATCTACCGGACGACCGACGGTGGCAGCTCCTGGAGCCTCGTTCACTACGAGACCGCCGCACTCAACGCGGTTCACTTCGCGTCGCCGCTCGTCGGGTACGCGGTCGGCACGGTGGGCGTTGCCCTCCGCACGACCGACGGGGGCCAGTCCTGGGCGCGGACGGGCGGCGCGCCCGGCGTGGCCGGCCTGCGCACGATCCGCTGCGCCACGCCGCTTGCCTGTCTGATCTCCAACGGCGGTCCGGCCATCCTGCGCACGCTGGACGGGGGCGCGACCTGGTTCTCCGTCACCGCGGCGACCCAGAAGATCATGGCGGTCGCCTTCAGCACGTCCACGCGCGCGGTCGCGGCGGGAGAGGGGGGCACGACCGTGCTCTCCGACGACTCCGGCGTGACCTGGCGTCCGGTCGGGACGCGACTCGCCACTTCCTTCGAGCGGCTCCGCGCGCTCTCGCCCTCCGTGGCATTCGCGACCGGGCCGGATGGGGCGCTGGCGCGGACGACCGACGGCGGCGTCACGTGGTCCGCGGTCGGCGTGTCGACCTCGGAAGGAGTGATCGACGTCTCGTTCATCGATGAGGCCACCGGCTACGCGCTCGACGCGACGGGGACGTTGCTGCGCACGGACAACTCGGGCCAGTCGTGGCTGATCCTCAACACCGGCACCGCGCGGCATCCGCAGGCGGTCCTGGCGCTCGGCACGACGGTGCTGCTGGCCGGACCCACCGGCGTCCTGCGTTCGACGGACGGCGGTGACACGTTCACGCGCGTGCGCGGGCGTGTGCTCAATCGCTCCCGCCTGTTCAACATCGACCGCGGCGGCGACACCGTGTTCGTGTATGGCTCGAAGAACATCTTCGCCTCGACGACGACCGGCCGCACGTGGCGAAAGGTCCGGCTGCCGCGCAAGACGCTGATCCAGGCGGTCGACTTCGTGACTCCCCGCACGGGGTTTGCGCTCGGCCAGGACGGCCAGGTCTACAAGACGCGCAATCGGGGCGAGAACTGGTCGGACCTCTCGGGCGTGGGCACCGACGACGCGACGGGGCTGTCGTTCTCGACCGCCACGCGCGGCTTTCTGACGCTCAAGCGCTTTGGATCGGAGCCGTTCGGGCACGTGCTGCGCACGACCGACGGCGGCCGCACCTGGCGCCCGCAGCTCGTCTCCACGGACGAGCCGTCCGCGGAGGGGATCGTCGCGACCGGCCTGACCGGCGCGTTCCTGCTCGCCGACAGCCGCACGCTGCTGCACACGACCACCGGCGGTGACCGCGGCGAGGCGTCCAAGGTGACGCTGCGCACGCGGCGCCGCACCGTCAGGCGGCGTTCCGTGGTCAGGATCACCGGCCGCGTATCGGGGGCGCGCGGCGGCGCCCAGGTCGTGATCTCGCGGCGTGAGCGCGGCGAGCGCGGCTGGGTCACACGCACCGCGACCGTGGCCTCGAACGGCACGTTCTCCACGAACTGGAAGCTGGTCAAGACGGCAGCCTTCGTCGCGCAGTGGGCCGGCGACGAGGACAGCACCGGCGACGGCTCGGTGCCGCTGGTCGTGCGCACGAAGCAAAGATGAAGCCGGTTTTCGCTTAGCCGCGAAAACCGGGATCTCTGATGCGCGGGCTAGTCGTTCTCCCGCGGTGGGTTCTCCCGGCGCAGGCGCTCCCGCGTGGCGTCGAGCCTGCGCTCGAGCTCCTCGGCCGTGCGGCGGTCGGGCTCGGCCGGCGCTGTCTCGGCGCGCCGCCGCATGGATGCGCGCACGTCGCGGGCGACGTGCTGAAGCCGGGCGATCCGGCGGCGCGTCAAGCCGCGGTCGCGACCGCCGACAGCTTGCGCTCGACGCCGGTCGTGCGCACGACGTGCTTGCTCATGCCGAGTTCCTTGGGCTCCAGCCCGAGCGCGAGCCCGATCAGCTGCGGCAGGTGCAGCACCGGCAGGCCGAGGTCGCGGCCGACGACCTTGGCGGCATCGGGCTGCTGCAGGTCGAGGTTGAGGTGGCACAGCGGGCACGGCGTCACGAGCGCGTCGGCGCCCTCGTCGATCGCATCGCCGATGTGGCGGCCGGCCTGGCCCAGCGACGTCTCGCGGTTCATCGTGATCACCGGGAACCCGCAGCACTTGCGCGCGCCGCCGTATTCGACGACGTCGGCGCCCAGCGCCTCGATCAGGCGCTCCATGTAGAGGTCGCGCTCCGGGTGCTCCTGGTACCCGAGGCGCGTCGTGGGCCGCAGCACGTAGCAGCCGTAGAACGGGCCCACGCGCAGGCCGCTCAGCGGCCGCTTCACCATGCCGGCGAGCCGCTCGAGGCCGAAGTCCTCGACCAGCAGCCAGAGGAAGTTCTTGTTGGTCACGCCGGGCTCGTAGTGCAGGCCCTCCGCGGCGAGCACCTCGTTGATGTGGTCGCGGTAGCCGGCGTCGGCGTCGAGGCGCTCCTGGCACTCGGACTGCGCGCCCTGGCAGGTGGAGCAGATGTTCATCATCATGTGCCCCGTCTTCTGCGCCATCGCGAACGTGCGGGCGTTGAGCGTGTCGGCCAGCTCGGGGTTGTGCTCCGCGATCACGCCGGCGCCGCAGCAGTTGGCGCGGTCGAGCTCGACCAGCTCGATGCCCAGGCGGTCGGCCACCTTCGCCATCGAGCCGTGCAGCTCGGGAGTGAAGCCGCGCGACACGCAGCCGGGCCAGTAGGCGACCTGCATCAGGGCTGACCCCCGTTCGTGGTCGCACTCGCCTCGGGAGTCTCGGCCATCGCCGGCTCCTGCTCGTCTTGTTCGCCGCCCTCGCCGACGATGTAGAGGTTCAGCTCGGTGCGGTGCTCCTCGGCGTGGTCGTAGATGCGCTGCACGTTCTCGATGCCGGGGAGCCGCTCGTGCAGCAGCGCGGTCTTCGGCGTGATCTTGCCGCGGGCGAAGCCGCGCAGGCCCGTGGGCAGCGCCTTCAGCAGAGCGAGGCCGCCCTGCGGGCGCAGCGGCCCGAGGCTGTCCTGGAGCAGCTTGCGCTCGTCGAGCGTGCCCTTCTTGCGGATGATCTTCGTGAACGCCCCTTCGTGGCGGGCGCCGTTGTTCTGGTCGTTGATGCCGTAGTCGTGCACCGCCTTGCGCCGCAGCCGCATGATCTGGTCCATCGGCGCAACGCCCTTGGGGCACACCTCGATGCAGCTGAAGCAGTGTGTGCAGTCATAGATCCCGTGCGCGTCCTCCGCCAGGTCGCGCAGGCGCTCCTCCGTCTGGCCGTCACGCGGGTCGCCCACGAAGCGGTATGCCTTCGCGAGCGCCGCGGGCCCGATGAAGAGCGGGTCCACCTCCAGCGAGAGGCAGTCGGAGTTGCACGCGCCGCAGTGGATGCAGGCCATCGATTGCGTGACGTCGATCATCGACTCCTTGGGCACGACGTACTCACGCTCGGGCGGCGGCCCTTCCGGCAGCAGCCACGGGACCACGCGCTGGACCTTCTTCCAGTGCACCGCGTCCATGTTCACGATCAGGTCCTTGAGCACGGGCATGTTGCCCATCGGCTCGACCACGATCGCGCCGTCATCTGCTCGCTTCAGCGCGTCGCGGAGCTTCGTGTTGCACGCAAGCTTGGCCTGCCCGTTCACGCGCACGCCGCACGAGCCGCAGATCGCGGCCTGGCAGGAGCAGCGGATGCCGATCGAGCCGTCCTCGCGGTCCTTCGCCTGGAGGATCCCGTCGAGCACGCTGCGGTGCCCTTCGAGGTCGACCTTGTAGTCCTGCCAGTAGGGCGGCAGGCCCTTTTCCGGTTCGTACCGGCGGATGCGGAGGGTGTACTCAGCCATTCAGGTTCCTGGTCCTAGTATTTCCGTTCTTCCGGCTGCCACTGTGTAATCGTCACAGGCGAGTAGCTGATGTGGGGCTTGCCCTCCGCATCGCGGGTGACGTTGATGTGCTTCAGCCACTCCTCGTCGTTGCGCTCCGGGTAGTCGGTGCGGAAGTGCGCGCCGCGGCTCTCGGTGCGGTGGATCGCAGAGATCATGGTGACCTCGGCGCAGTCGAGCATGTATCCCAGCTCGATGGCGCCGATCAGGTCCTGGTTGAACACCGAGCCGTGGTCGTCGATGGCCACCCCTTCGTACTCTTCCTTCAGGCGCTGCACGGTCTCGAGCGCCTCCTTCAGGCCGGCCTCCTCGCGGAACACCGCGCAGTGCTTGTCCATCGTCGCGCCGAGCTCGGCCTTCAGCTCGGACACGCGGCGCGCCTGCCCCGGCTCCCGGCTGATCAGGTCGCCGATCTGGCGCTCCTCTTCTGCAAGCAGCGCCGCCGACGGCGGGTTCAGCACCATGCTCCGGGCGCGCTCGGCGGCGTGCGCGCCCGAGCGGCGGCCGAACACGAGCGTGTCGAGCAGCGAGTTCGCTCCCAGGCGGTTGCCGCCGTGGACCGAGACGCAGGCACACTCGCCCGCCGCGTAGAGGCCGGGCACCTCGGTCTGGCCGTCGACGTCCGTCTTGATGCCGCCCATGATGTAGTGGTTGCCGGGCTTGATGTGGATCGGCTCCTTGGTGATGTCCACGCCGGCGAAGTCACGGCCCACGTTCACGATCTCGCGCAGCGCCTCGTGGATGCGCTTGCGCGGCACGACCGTGATGTCGAGCGCGACGGTGCCGTCGGGGAAGCCGCGCCCCTCGTTGATCTCGGTCTGCTCCGCCCGTGACACGACGTCGCGCGAGGCCAGCTCCATCTTGTTCGGGGCGTACTTCTCCATGAAGCGCTCGCCCTGCGCGTTGTAGAGGTGGGCGCCCTCGCCGCGCGCGCCCTCCGTGATCAGCAGCCCGTTCCCGGCCAGCGTCGTGGGGTGGTACTGGATCATCTCCATGTCCATCACCGGCGCGCCCACGCGGTAGGCCTGCGCGATGCCGTCGCCCGTGCAGATCAGCGCGTTGGTGGTCGGGTTGAAGCACTGCCCGTTGCCGCCGGTCGCGAGGATCACGGACTTCGCCGCGAACAGCTCCATCGACCCGTCGCGCATGTCGCGGGTGATCGCGCCCGCGCAGTGGCCGGTCTCGTCGAGCGCCAGGCCGGTCGTGAACCACTCCTCGTAGCGATGCACCTCGGCGTGCTTCATCAGCTGCTCGTAGAGGACGTGCAGGATCGCCTGCCCGGTGATGTCCGCGACGTAGTAGGTGCGCGCGGCGGACGCGCCGCCGAACGCGCGGGTGCCGAGCAGCCCCTCGTCGTTGCGGTGGAAGGTGACGCCCATGTGCTCGAGGTGGAGCAGCTCCTCCGGCGCCTCCCGGCACATGATCTCGATCGCGTCCTGGTCGCCCAGGTAGTCCGACCCCTTGACGGTGTCATAGGCATGCGATTCCCAGGAGTCCTCGGGGTTGAGGGCGGCGTTGATGCCCCCCTGGGCCGCGTTGGAATGGGAGCGGACCGGGTGGACCTTGGAGATGATGCCCACCGAGGCCCCCGCCTGAGCCGCGCTGAGAGCGGCGCGCTGGCCGGCGAGGCCGGCGCCTATGACGAGGACATCATGCTCGGGCACGGCGCGGGATTCTATGCACAGGGAGCAAGCGGCTACGGCGTGGCGGCGCCGCTGGGCTGCTGGAGTGCACGCCGGACCTGGTCCCAGGTGACCACTCCCTGCAGCCGCCCGTCGCGGTCCACGGCCATCAGCGCCCCGAGTTGCATGAGGGC
>Ga0075429_100002839_pt1 | contig 14653 bp, 16 predicted proteins | sample RhiMetdeltSRZDD3_FD_75295 | JGI IMG/M metagenome (GOLD analysis project Ga0075429, IMG submission 75295) | Populus rhizosphere microbial communities from Tennessee, USA - Rhizosphere MetaG P. deltoides SRZDD3 | ecosystem: Host-associated > Plants > Roots > Rhizosphere > Soil | place: USA... | reverse complement strand
TTCACCGTGCGGGCCGACCGACGTACCGCGGACCGCGCGAGTGCCAAGCGCATCCTCACCGTGGACCAGCCGTTCGCGAACCACAACGGCGGCATGGTCGCCTTCGGCCCGGACGGCAAGCTGTATGTCGGCATGGGCGATGGTGGCGCCGGCGGCGACCCCATGGGGCACGGGCAGAACAAGCGTTCGCTGCTGGGCAAGATCCTGCGTCTCGACGTGGACCGCGGCGATCCCTACGCGATCCCCGACGGCAACCCGTACAAGCAGCGCACCCAGGAGGGCCGCGGCGAGATCTGGGCGCTGGGCATGCGCAACCCGTGGCGGTTCTCGTTCGACCGTGTCGCCAACCGCCTGATCATCGGAGACGTCGGCCAGAACAAGTGGGAGGAGATGGACGTGGTGGATGCCGCCGCGCCCGGACTCAACTTCGGCTGGAACGTGCGCGAGGGTGCACATGGCTTCGGCCTGCCGCGACCCCGCCCCGCGAACCTGGTGGAGCCCGGGCTCGAGTACGACCACGACGAAGGCTGCTCGATCACCGGCGGCTACGCCTACCGCGGCAAAGCGATGCCGGCGCTCGCCGGCACCATCTTCTTCTCGGATTACTGCCGCGGCTGGTTGCGCTCATTTCGTTGGGACGGCAGCCGAGCGACCGAAACGCGCGAGTGGAGCGTGGGCACGCTCGGCAGCGTCACGTCGTTCGGTGAGGACGCCGAGGGCGAGTTGTACGTGCTGACGCATGAGGGACGCATCTGGAAACTGGCGGGACGGTGACCGATCCCTGTTCGGGCAGGACGCTGGATCCGGATCCGTGGCCTGGAGGAGACGATGAAACTTCGAGGGGGCCTCGCGCTCGTGTTGTGCGCCAGTTTGATCCCGAGCATCTACCTCGGCGTCAGATGGAGGCAGGCCGAGCATCGTGCCGCCGAGACCACTCGGTGGACGCGCTTCGTGATGGACTCGCTCGGCACCACGCTGAGCCTCCCGGGTCCGCCGGTCGAACCATTCGGTCGGGACTCGCTCTACTGGCAGTGGGTTGCCACCACAGCTCGCATGCAGTCACGCCGATGGCAGCAAGCGGTGCAACACTGGGCACGGCTGAGGGGCACGGTGCTCGATCCCTTGGACATCGAGCTGCTCAAGCAGCAAGGATTGGTCGATCCACCCAGGCAGCTCCGCGAGAACCTGGTAACGCATGCGGAACTCATTCCGTACCCTGGTGTCATGGGCGGAACGATGTTCTTCGATGAGATCGTGCTGCTCGCACCATCCTTTGCGTTCGCCAGCTTCGAAGACGGCCACACGAGTGGCGCCATGCTCCTCGAATTCGAGGTCACGGATTCCACCCGAATCGCATGGAAGCGGCTGTGGGCACGACTCGACTGAATGCGCTGGCCCGCCGAGGTGAGCTCGACGACGCCAGGCCCGAGGAGCCCGCTCGCGCAGCCCCAGTAAGGTGAGGGCCTCGCGCGCCGGCCGCCACGAAGCACGACGTCAGCTCACTGCACGTGCACCAGCCGGAGCACCTCGCGCCTTCCGCCTGCCGTGAGCTGGGCGTTGTAGACACCCGGGCTCAAGTGGCTGGCGTCCAGCGAGACGTCATGCGGCCCGGCCGACCACCACTGCTCGACGCGATCGCCCGCGGCCCTTCCCATCACGTCGAAGACCTGGATGGACGCCGTGCCGGCCTCGGGCAGCTCGAAGTGGAGCCGCGCCTGCGCGTGGATCGGCTGGGCACCCGCATTCTCGAACCGCAGTGTCGCACCAGCGGTGTGCGGGACGTCCGTCACGAGCGTGATCGGCCGGCGCCAGAGGCCGTCATTGCGCGCGGCGAACAGTCCGCTGCCGCTGATGGCCATCTGGAACACGAACGCGCCGGGGAACACCTCGAACTCCTCCCACGTGGCGCCATCGTCGCTGCTCTGTGCCACGACCGCGAAGTTCGGGACGTCGAACGCCCCGAACAGGTGCCCACCTTGCGTGGCGAACGCGGTCCACGAGATGGGACCGAGGCCGAGGTTCACCCGAGTCCAGGGCTCCTGCCCTGCGTCACTGCAGAACACGCCGGCGACCGTCCCCACCACCCAGCCGGTGCCGGTCCACTCGGCACGCCCCGCCTGCAGCCCGGCGTGCGGCCCGATGTTGTCGAGGTTGGAGACCGTCCACTCGGGCTCGCCCGGATCGCGGCGGAGCACCAGCCCATTGCCGCCCGCCGAGGCGAGCAGTCGGCCTCCTCCGACTGCGAGCGCATTCACGTTGGCAGCCTGGTTGAGTTCGAACACGCTCCCGAACGGCTGCCAGCCGCCCGGTCCCGACAGCCTGCGCGAATACACACCCGCGCCGGCGGTCGCAGCGAAGAGCTCGTCGCCGCGGAACTGCAGATCGACGACGTCCAACTGCGAGTCCTCGAAGCCGCCGACCAGGCCTTGATTGAAGGCCTGCCAGCTCGTCCCCAGGTCATCGCTCACGCGCACCCCCTGGCCGAACGTCCCGGCGTAAAGCCGGCCATTGCGCACCCGGACGGCCTGGACTGCGGTCACGCCGGGCGCCGGGCTGGCCGTGGTCTTCCAGGACAGGCCGGTATCCGTGCTCAGGTAGGCCACCGTGGTGCCCCCGGCGATGATCGTGTCGCCGTTCGCCCACACCGAGGCCAGCGGTGCTGCCGGGAGCGCCCCGACGAACCCCCACTCCGCCGCCGCGGCGGAAACCGTGAACCCGAGGCCGGCCGAGAACATCCCCGCGACGAACGCGGGCAGGTGGAACGCGCGATTTCGCATACGAAGTCCTTTCGTCCAGCGGAGCGGCTCCGGCTCGCGGAACCTCAATAGCTACGCATCGTAGCGTATCTGATGCGCGCGTCGGTGAAGCGGTGCACGAAGAGTTCCGGCTCCGACTTGCCGGAGCGCCCGGAGTTGATTCGCAACGGTGTGTAGCGTAATGTTGCCGCATGCCACGTGCTCGCCGCACCCCCGCGGCCGCGCCCCGGCGCGGCCGGCCCCGCAGCCAGGCGGCTCACGACGCGGTCCTGGCCGCCGCCCTGGCACTGCTCGGGAAGGGCGGCTACGCCGCCGCGACCATCGACGAGATCTCCGCGCGTTCCGGCGTGGCCAAGACCACGATCTACCGCCGCTGGCCGCATCGGGCCGCCCTGCTGGTGGAGCTCCTGCTGAAAATGGCCGCGGAGGTCGCTCCCCCTCCCGCCGGCGACGACCCGTTGGAAGCACTGCGAACCGAGCTCCTCCAGGTGGCTCAGGCCGTGGCAGCACCTCCCGGCCGGCTCTTGGCCGCCCTCGTGGGGGAAGCGCAGCAGGACCCCGAGGTGCGCGACGCATTGTTGAAGGGTCTGTTCGATCCGCGCCGCAAGGCCACGGCGCAGGTGATCGAGGCGGCGCAGAAGGCGGGCACACTCCGTAGTGAGGTCCCGCCGCTGGTCGCCCTGGAACTGCTGTTCGGGCCGATCTTCTACCGAGGGCTCGTCCGCCAGGAGCCGGTGCCCCCCGCCTTCGTCCGCCAGCTCTTCGAGCACGCGCTCGCAGGGATCGGGACCGAGCGAACCGGGACGAGCTCGCCCAGCAGAAGCGCGCCCGTGGCGCGGCGTCGCCGAAAGGCTCGCTGAGCCCGGGTCGGGCCTCGCTTCGAGTCCGCTCGACGCTTACTTGTCGGCGTCCGTCACTTCTCGGACTATCGCTGTGGTTGGTGAACGTCTCATAGCTGCCGCCACCGCCGCCGGTTCGCGCGAAACGAGGAAGTACCCCAAGGGAGCCGCACCCGCGCCGAGGATCAGGGACATCCGATTGCATACACTCCAGCGTCGTCCGCAGCGTGACTCCTGGCTCATCGCCTGGGTGCTGGCACTGGGGCTGCACGTGCTCGCGATGCTGAGCCTGCAGGCTCGGCAGCACTTCGTCCCGGCTCCGCCGCAGCCCGCCAAGCTCGAGCCCCTGAAGCTCCGGTTCCTCGCCCCGCCGCCCGCCACGACCGCGCCCCAGCGGCCCAACTACTTCACCGAGCTGCCCGCGGATCGCGCGGACCAGGCCCCCGATCGAGCGGACTTCCTGAGCAACGTGAACAGCCGCGCCCGGGACCGGGCTCCCGGCGGGAACGAGTCGCTGCCGCGCATGTCCGGCGAGAGCGACGCGCCCTCGGTGGCGCTCGAACGCGGCCGCGTGGAACCTGCACCGGCCAGCGCGACGCGCACGACGCCCGAGCCGGCGGCACCGCAACCGTCGGCTGCCGGCGGGAAGGTCTCGCTCGAAGCGCCCAAGGGAACGGGGAGCACGCCGACGACGCCGCTCGTGCTGCGCGATGCCGGCCAGGCCAGCGAGAGCTTCCCGAGCGCGTCGGGGGCGACCGGCAACTCCGACATCCACCAGCCGGAGATGGACAACCCGGCGGGCAATGCCGCGCTCAGTGGAGACGTGAGCCTCAACACCACCGCGTGGGACTTCGCGCCGTGGATCCAGCGTTTCGGCAGGAGACTCATGAGCGCCTGGATCGCGCCCCCCGCCTATTACTTCGGAGTGCTCAAAGAAGGCGGCTGGACCGTGGTCGAGCTGGAGATCGCGCCCTCGGGAGAGGTGTTGCGCATGGACGTGCTCGAGGAACAGGGCCATCCGTCGCTCATCCGAGCTGCGACCAGCGCGCTGCGGACCATCTCGCCCATGGAGAAGCTGCCTGCCGACTTCCCGGAGAAGACACTCATCCTGCGCGTACGCATGGTCTACCCGAAATTCCGTGCGCGCTGACACGTCCCGAGCTTGCCCGCGTCCGGCTGGGCCGGCCGCCTTCGATAGTCTCGACATCCACCCCAGGAGAAACCCGGCATGAACGAGTTGATCGCAAGATCCGGTCCGGTCTTCTACGCCCTCGCGCTCTTCAGCCTGATCGCCACCGTCGTCAGCATCGAACGCTTCCTGGCGTTGCGCCGCGGTCGTGTCATGCCGCGGCACATCGTGAACATGCTCGAGTCCATCCAGCCCGGAAAGGACCTGAGCGTGGCGATCGACATGTGCCGGCGGAACCCCGGCGTGCTCGCTGACGTCATGCGCGCCGGACTCGAGAACGCCGAGCGGCCGTGGGACGTGATGCGCGACGCCGTGCTCGACGCGGGCCGGCAGGAGACACCGCTGCTCGAGCGCAACCTGTTCTGGCTCCAGACCGTGGCTCAGGGGGCGCCGCTACTCGGACTGCTCGGCACGGTCTTCGGCATGATCAAGATGTTCTCGGCGACGTCGCTGGCCGGGCTCGGGGATGCGAAGGTGCTGTCCGAGGGCATCAGCGAGGCCATGTTCACGACCGCCGAGGGCCTGTGCATCGGCATCCCCGCGCTGGTGGCCTACAACTACCTCGGCGCGCGCGCGGAGCGCTACATCCTCGAGATCGAGGCCTATGCCAGCCAGCTCGTCGCGCGCCTGCGCCCCGAGCAGCCGGGGGCCGCCAAGTGAGCCGCATGGTGTTCCGCGAGCGCAAGCGCAGCAAGAGCGTGGACTTGAACGTGACCTCGCTCGTGGACGTGCTGTTCCTGCTGCTCATCTTCTTCATGCTCACCACCACGTTCAAGCACGCCGGCGAACTCGAGTTGAACCTCCCCGAGTCCAGCACGGCCGGACCGGCGAATGCAACCGCCGGAGCGGAAGGTGTGGACCTGGTGCTCACCGAGCAGGGCACACTGCTCCTGGACGGCGGATCGGTGACGTTCGAGACGCTGCCGGCGGGGCTTGACGCGCTGCGCAAGCGCCGACCCGGAGCGCAGATCATGATCGAGGCCGAAGCGGGCGTCGCGCACGGGCAGGTGGTGCGCCTCCTGGATGCGGTGCGCACGGCGGGATTCCAGGGTGTGGGCATCGGCGCGACGACGACGCAGCCGAAGGGCGGGCCGCTGGGCAGGTGACCCAGGCGCTGGTGACCCGACGAGCGGTCCGCCCCCGCAGCGTTCCGGAGCGAGGCGGACCCGCGCGGGAGTGCTAGACTGACCCGCGAGTCCGAGGCCGAACCCTGCCTCGATCCGGAGCTCCTGCCATGAACCTTCGAACGCTCCTCGAGTCCCGGCTCATGACGGCACTGGGCATCGTCTCGATCGCCGTGCTGTCACAGACTGCTCGCGCCGCTGACGAGTTCCTGGCGCCCTACCGCGCCCACGACGTCGCACCCGCGTGGCAGGCCGCATTCGCCGACGTCAACGGCGACGGCCTGACCGACATCGTGTCCACGGACGTCGCCTTCGAGTGGGTGACGCTCGGGAAGGCGGGCGGCGGGTTCGAGCTCCCGACCGGCTTCCCGACGAGCGTCTACGCGTACGCGGTCGCGGTCGGCGACGTGAACGGCGACGGCAAGCCGGACGCGGTCACCGCGGACTACTACTACGAGACCGTCTCGCTCTTCCTCGGCCAGGGCAATGGCGCATTCTCCTACGTCTGGACCTACATCACCCAGAGGTTCCCGGCCTACCTGACGCTGGCCGATGTGGACGGCACCGGGCGTATCTCCGCGATCACGTCGGCCAACACCATCCCGGGCACCATCTCGATCCTCCAGAACGACGGCCAGGAGGGGCTCAGCAACGGCATGCCCATGGCCACCGGCGACGTTCCCACGAAGGTCCTGGTCACGGATCTCGATGGAGACGGCAAGGCCGACATCGCGGTCGCCAACAACTACAGCAACACCGTGTCGGTCCTGCGGGGCCTGGGCTTGGGCGTGTTCGCGACGCACGTGGACTATGCCACCGGCGTGCGGCCGAGCCAGGTCGCTGCCGGGGACGTGAACGAGGACGGTCACCTCGACCTCGTCACCTGTAACTCCACCGACGCCACGGTCTCGGTGCTCCTCCAGGTCGGCAGCACCGGAACGTTCGGCGCGAAGACCGATTACCCCACGGCGTCACAACCGTTCCGGCTCGCGATCGCTCACATGGACGGCGACGCGCACCTGGACATCCTCACCAACAGCTTCCCCGGGAAGCTCAGCACGCTGCATGGTGCCGGGGACGGCACGTTCGGATCTCGGAGCGACTCGTACTCCGCTTCGGGAGACAACCTGTGGGTGACCGACCACGACGGCGATGGCCTGCTCGACGCCATCAACTCCACGGGCCGGATGGTCTCCATCTCGCGCGGCAACGGCGATGGCACGTTCGGGACGCAGAACACGCACGCCGTGGGGCACGACCCGCGCGCCATCGCGATCGGCGACCTGGATGGTGACGGGCTCCCGGACGTGGTGACGGCGAACTGGGGCGCGAACACGCTGTCCGTGCTCCGCAGCCAGGGGGATGGAGCGTTCGACCCCCGGCTCGACGTGGCGGTCGGCGGCAAGCCGCTCGCGATCGCGATCGCGGACATGAACGGCGATGGGCGTCTGGACCTCGTCTCCGGCAACGGACTGACCCACGACGTCTCGGTGGTGCTCGGCAATCCGAGCGGGTTCGACCCGCGCATCGACCACCCCATTCCGGACAGCCTGAGCGCCCTCGCCGTCGGCGACGTGAACGCGGATGGCCGGCCGGATGTGGTGGCGAGCGACTGGACCGCGAACAGCGTCTGCATCCTGCTCGGAACGGGTGGCGGGGCACTCTCGCTACCTGCGTGCTTCGCGGCCGGGACGAGGCCCGGCCCGCTCGCGCTCGCGGACGCCGACGAGGACGGCCACCCCGACCTGGTCGTTTCGAGCTCCATCGCGAACAACCTCTCGTTCCTCAAGGGTGCGGGCGACGGGAGCTTTGCGCCCCCCGTGAGCGTGCCCTTCGGCTCCAGCCAGTCCGGGATCATCTCGGGCGACGTGAACGCCGACGGACACGTGGACCTGATCGTCGAGGAAGGTTACCCGCAGCGCGCCGGGGTGCTGCTCGGGCACGGCGATGGCACGTTCGACGCACCCACGTTCTATCCGAGCTTCGGGGCCTCGCATACTCTTCGCGAACTGGATGGCGACGGTGCGATGGACCTGCTCGTGGCCGAGAAGTCCACGGGCACGGTCGCGATCCGATCCGGAAGTTCGGGCGGCACGTTCGGGCCGCGGAGCGTCTACGGCTCCGCGGGCTCCCCGACCGCGCTCGCAAGCGGCGACGTGAGCGGTGACGGCCGGCCGGACGTCGTCACCGCGAACACCGAGACCGATGTGGTCGCGGTGCTCCTCGGACAGGGTCCGGTGCTCTCGACGCCGCCGCCGATGCCCTCGAGCAGCCTCGCGCTCTCGCGTCTCGCGCCCTCTCCGACCACGGGACCGTTCGCCATCAGCTTCACGCTGCCGCGCCCGGGCCGGGTGCACATCGGGCTGCATGACGTTCAGGGGCGCCGCGTCGGCACGCTCGCAGACGTTTGGGCGAACTCGGGCCCCCAGCACCTGGATGGGAGCGCGCGGGCGTTGGGTGCCATCCACGCCGGGCTCTATTGGATCCGGCTCGAGTTCGAAGGCGAACAGCGGACCGCCCCGCTCGTCGTCGTCAAGTAGCACGAGCGTCCTCCTCGAGCTGGAGCGCCGACGATAGGTCGAGGCCTGACCGGCGCACCGGTTGCCCAGCCCGCGTGGTCACGGGCATACTTGCCGCGCGAAGTTCGAGACCTCCCTCCAGGAGCCGGGCATGACGAAGATCCAGGTCCAGGGTGTTCATCACACCACGATCGTCGGCTCCACCCGGCAGAGTGCGATCGACTTCTGGGAGGGCGTGCTCGGCATGCCGTTCGTGTTCGAGCAGCCGAACCTGGGCAAGCCGGACGAGAATCACCTCTACTTCGATCCGGGTGATGGCCGGCTGCTCACGGTGTTCACGAACGAGACGCTGGAGGACGCCCAGCGCCCCGCCCCGCGCGAGGTCGGTTGCGTCGAGCATCTCGCGTTCGCGGTGGCAAGGGACACGTTCAGGGCTGCCCCGGCCAAGCTGCGCGAGCTGGGCTACGAGTTCCTGGAACGCGATCGCGGCTTCATGGACTCGATCTACCTGCGCGACGCGAATGGCCTGAAGATCGAACTCGCCTGCTACAAGTTCGAGACCCCCGACGGCGTCGAGACGGTCGAGGTGCTCAAGACCGCGCACCGGCTGCGGGTCGAGCGCGGTCACCATCACATCACGGAAGAACACCTCGCCGACGCGGTCGCGATGCTGGTGACGGCGCGGGCCCGCACGCCGCGGTAGACCGAGCGACGGCCCGCGAACGGGGACCGCATCGGTTCCGGCCTGCGACGACCCCGGGCGTGGGACCGAGCTGACCGCCCATGGAAAAGGGCCCGCCCCATGCAGGCAAGCGAGCCCTGTTCCGTGCTGCGGGATGCGTGGCGTGCTAGTGGCCGGCGCCCGGCGCCTGCCCCGGCGGGATATCCCAAGCCGGCGGCGGCGACATCGTGACCAGCGCGCCGGTCGGCTTCTGCCCGGGCGGGATCCGGTCCAGGTTCTTGTGGACGATCGGCGGAAGGCTCTTGAGGTAGGACGCGATCGCGACGGCATCGTCCTGGTCGAGGATGTCCGCGTAGTTCATCCACGGCATGATCGGCGCGAGCTGCGAGCCGTCCGGCGTGTTGCCGGTGCGCAGCGCCGTCACGATCTGCTCGATCGTCCAGCTGCCGATGCCCGTTTCCATGTCCGGCGTCAGGTTCCGGGCGTGCACCACACCCCACGGGCCGATCCAGCCCAGGTCGCTGCCCGACAGGCGCCGGCTCGTATCGGGAGCCCCGTAGAGGTAGCCGGGCGTGTGGCAATCGTTGCAACTCATGATCGTGACCAGGTAACGACCACGCACGACCGGATCCTGCTTGGGCGTGGCCGTGGCGCTCTGCTGCGCGGTCGAGCACGACAAGAGCGAGAGGCCGAGGCCCAGCAAGGAGAAGATGGCGAGCATACCGACGAGCTTTGTCCGACGCATCATGTGCTCCTCCGAGGATTCGATGGAACAGCGGCCGCCACGACGGGCAGACTTGGCATTGTGCCGCGACGGGGCCCGGCTGCCAAGCCGGCCCAAGATCCGCGAAGGCCCCGACCCGGCGCCGGGAACGGGGTCGCAAGATCAGCGGCTGGGATCGCGGGAGCGCGCCCGCTCAGTGCTTCATCAAGTGGTTGTAGATAAGCTCGTAGGGCTCGGCCGAGATCCCGAGGTCGCCCCGGAACGGCCTGTCCATGGCGAGCACGATGAAGATGACGCTGGCGATGAACGTCGCCAGCAACGTGACCAGGATCGCATGCAGTCTCACGTCCTCGACCTTGAAGAAGGCGGCCCCTGTGAGGCTGATCGCCGCCCCCAGCAGGACGACCATCCACATCACCCCAGGCAGGCCGGTCGTGACCTCTTCGAGCCTCTCGCGACGAATCTCGACGGCGTGATTGTATGTCCGCCAGACCTCGGCAAGCAGGATCTTCTGTCCCTCGGTCGAGGGCTCGAATGCGGCGAGCCGGGCCTGCACGCTGTCGACCATCGCCACACCTGTGGACGGGACTCGGCCGGTGCGCTGCACGGGCCAGGCTTCATGGATCGTGTACTCGACGTACTCACGCAGTGCGGACTGGAGCCCGGAGCGCGAGGGCTCCGGGAGACTGCTGATGTCCCGGTACAACATGGCGTACGCCGACGCTTCGGCCGAGACGATCTCGGATGCCTTGGAGTAGGTCTCGAACACGTTGACCGCGATCAGGGCCAGGACCAAGCCGTAGAACACCATGATCGAGTGCACCATCGGCCCGATGAAGTGCGAATCCTCACCCGTCGTCCGGAGGCGCGGCAAGATCCGCTTGCGAACGAGGAGCAGTACGCTGACGGAGATCCCGCTCAGCAACAACACGAGGACAGGACCCGCGATCCACAGCGGCACGTCGAAGACCCAACCGAACATGCGGCAAGCTCCTTTCAAGTACCCTGAGTCGCGTGCGCGAGGGCGGGCTCACGATCAGCAGCAGCCGAGAACACTCCGGACGCAGGCGCGGATCCATTCGGGTTGACTCGGTCGCCTGCGCGCCGAAAGCTCGCCGGACTCTACCTCAGGCCCGCCGGCATTGCCGTGGGCGTCAACTTCGAGCCGCGCTACCTCCTCACCGAGGACACGACGTTCGTCGCGTTCACTCACCGGGACGATGGCGCCTGCGACGACCTGCGGAAGAACGGCATCCGGCTCGTGACCGGAGCGCGGCAGCCCGGCCTCACGACAGCGAGCTCAGCGCTCCACCGACCGGACGAGAGCATCCATGAGGCTGCTCGTCCCTTGTTCGCGCTGGCCCGGGTGGTCGTAGCCGTCCAGGAACACGCCCTGTTCGGTCAGCGTCAGCCGCGTGCCCGCGCCCTCCGGCTGGAACACGACCGTGGCGAGTGAGACCGAGATCTGCTGGCCATCCAGGTGCATCGAGTAGCTGTAGACGATGCGCAGTTCGGGCACGATATCGTGGTAGTGCGCGCGGAAGTCCGAGACCTGGCCGTTCTTCCACTCGCCGACCAGGCGCTCGGCGCCGCCGGGGGTGAAATCCATCTCGCGCAGCTTCAGCTTCCAGTCCTCCTTGGGGCCCGCGAACCAGCGCGCCTTGGCGGAGGGCGTGGCCCAGGCGTCAAATACGTCCTTGGGCGGCGCTGTGAAGATGCGCTCCATCGTGAACATCTCGAACGTGGTGGAGCGTCGGTTCATGAGGACCTCCGGGGTGGCGTCGGTGCTCGTGCGAGGGCGTCGACCCTGCGGAGCGTTTCCGCGCAGACTACCCCACCGGCGCCCCGGCGGCCCTATCGCCCCGGTCGCGTTCGCGAGCCCGCCGATCTCGGACTCGGCGGAGATGGTGACGAGGGCCACTGCAGCGACACGCACCTGCTCCGGGTGACGCAGACATGACCTCGGTTCGATCCGGGGCCGTCTACTGATATTCGGGTCAGGTACGAAATGCGACTGGTGACCCACCTATCTACCGTGGCGATCTGCAAGGCGGTCGAGTCCACGGAGCCGGGTCGTCCCACCGGATCCCATCGCACCGAATCCAGATCGAAGTCGAGTCATCGGACCGGGCGGATGAATGTTCCCCACCGAGATGGCGGCAATCCCCCGCAGGGAGGGCATGGCGACATGACACTCACCGATCTCCGCAAGGAGTCGAAGCCGGCGCCTGAATCCACCGCCGCGCTCCTGCGTGAACTCGTCTCGCACCTCGCGAGCAACCGCACCCAGTTGCGCGAGGAGTGGATCCGGCGGATCACCGAGGCGCGCCTGCTCCAGGCGATGACGAAGGAGGAGATCTTCGCCGAGGCGACGTCGGTGTATGACAGTTACGTGGAGGCCCTGGAGACGCGGACGCTGGAGTCCCTGCAGGCTTACGCGCAGAACCTGTCGGAGCGGATCATCCCGCGCGGCGTGGACACCCACGAGGTCGTGGGCATCGTGCTGTTGTTGCGAGACGTGCTCGCGCGCTCCCTGTTCTCCAAGTACCCGTCCGGGATCCTCAATGACGTGATGGACGCCTACGAGCCGGCAGCGAACGCCATTGCGCTGACGGTGGCGGTCGGGTTCGTGCGGGAGCGCGAGCGGATCATCCGCGAGCAGCAGGAGGCCATCCGCGAACTGTCGACCCCCGTGCTTCAGGTGCGCGAACGGCTGCTCATCCTGCCCATCATCGGGGTCATCGACCCGTTGCGGGCGCGGCAGCTCACCGAGCAACTGCTGCGCGGGATCCGCGCCAACCGCGCCAAGCTCGTGGTGATCGACATCACCGGAGTCGCGGCCATGGACGCCACGGTCGCCAACCACCTCGTGCTGACCGTGGAGTCCGCCCGGCTGCTGGGTGCCAGGGTCATCGTCACCGGATTGTCGCCCGAGATCGCGCAGACGCTCGTGAACATCGGCGTGGACCTCGGCAAGATGAACACCGTCGGTGACCTCCAGGGGGGCATCGAGGAAGCCGAGCGCCTGTTGGGATTCAAGGTGATCCCGATGGGCGAATCGGCGCCGGCCTGAGAAGGGACCGGGGCAGACCCCCGGCCTGAGGAGCCCACAGCGTGCAGGTCCCCATCCTCAAGCAGGGTGCCTTCCTGGTCGCGGTGATCCAGTCGGCGCTCACCGACGCGGATATCGTGCAGTTGCGCGACGCGATCGTCAGCAAGGTCGGCCATTTCCGATCGCGCGGCGTGATCATCGATGTGACCGCGCTCGACGTCATGGACTCGTTCGCCACCGGGACGCTCCAGGACATCGCGCACATGGTACGGCTGCGCGGTGCGGAGACGGTCATCGTCGGCATCCAGCCCGACGTCGCGTTCGCGATGGTGCACATGGGGCTGACCCTGGAAGGGGTCACGACCAAGCTCGACCTGGAAGAGGGACTGGACCACCTCGAGCGCGCCCGTCCGGCGACGTCGGACCGATGAAGCCCCTCGAGCTGATGGAGGAGATCAAGGTCTCCGTGACCTCCGATCCCGACATCGTGGCGGCGCGGACGCGGGGCCGCGCGATGGCGCTGCAGTTGGGACTGCGCCCCACGGCCGCCACGCTGGTGGCCACGGCCATCTCGGAACTGGCGCGCAATATCCTGATGTACGCCAGGCAGGGCGAGATCCGGATCGCCCTGATCGAACACGGAGAACGGCGCGGGCTGGTGATCGTGGCTCACGACGAAGGCCCTGGCATCGCGGACGTGGAGCGAGCCATGGAGGACGGCTTCTCGACCTCCGGCCGGCTCGGGCTCGGCCTGCCCGGCGTCCGTCGCCTGATGGACGAGTTCGAGATCCGGTCTGCCCTCGGAGACGGCACGACGGTGAGGGTGAAGAAGTGGAACGGATGACGGAACAGGCGGTGGAGTGGGCGGTGGCGTCGCGTTCGCTGGAGCCGGAGGAGTCCGGGGACGCGTACCTGGTGAGTCCGCTTCCAGGCGTGACGATGCTGTGCGTCGTGGACGGGCTCGGGCACGGGCATGCTGCTGGCCTGGCAGCCCGGCGCGCCGTCGAACTGCTCTCGGCGAGCGACGTCGAGACACCGCTGACGGTGCTGCGGCGATGCCACGAGGGGCTCCGGTCCACGCGCGGCGTGGTGCTCGCCGCGGCCTGGGTGGACGGCTCGCGCGGCCTCCTGACCTGGCTGGTCGTGGGAAACGTGCACGCCGTCCTCGTGCGGGCGCGCCGCGTCGCGGGCACCGGACCGCGGCTGCTGCTCGGAGTGGCGGGCGTGCTGGGGCGGCAGTTCCCCCCCGTGCGCGAGCACCAGGAAGCGATCGAGCCCGGGGACCTGCTGGTGTTCGCGACCGACGGGATCCGGCCCGAGTTCGCCGACGACTTGCGCGCCGGCCACGCGCCCGGGCGCCTGGCGCCTGCGATCCTCGCGGGTCACTGGACGGGCGGAGACGATGCGCTGGTCCTCGCCGCGCGCTACCGGGGAGGGCCCGAGTGAGCCGCCCGCTCGCCGACCTCGAGAACCGCTGCGCGCTGGCCCTGGACCGCCACCTGGCCGCTCGGGACGAACACACGCTGCTCGAGGCCTACGAGTTCGGCCGCTCGGCCCTGGCCGAGGGCGCCGGCGTGATCGACATGGCCGTCGTGCTCTGGCGAGCAGTCCTGCGGCAGCGCATCGTGTACATCGGTGATGCTCGACTCGCGCGGGCTGCCGAGGGCTTCATGCTGGAGTGCCTGTCTCCCTTCGAGATGGCGCACCTCGGTGCGCGAGATGCCAGTGCTGCACTGCGGCAGCTCGACGAACGACGCGAGGAGCACGT
>Ga0075429_100002835_pt1 | contig 14663 bp, 17 predicted proteins | sample RhiMetdeltSRZDD3_FD_75295 | JGI IMG/M metagenome (GOLD analysis project Ga0075429, IMG submission 75295) | Populus rhizosphere microbial communities from Tennessee, USA - Rhizosphere MetaG P. deltoides SRZDD3 | ecosystem: Host-associated > Plants > Roots > Rhizosphere > Soil | place: USA... | reverse complement strand
AAGGGCTCGCTCTCCGCGTCGGGACAGAACTACTTCTACCCGGTGCTGGCCAGCGACCCCCACACCACCACCGTCACGAACGGCATGGGCCGCTTCGACCTGACGATCAACGGGACCAGCCTGTCGAGCGTGCAGTCACAGTACAACTCGGCGCGCAGCTCCCATCCGAACACGGCCATCGTGCTGCGCCTGAACGGCACCTTCACGGGCTCGGGCCTGGTGCTCTCCTCGAACACGTGCGTGCTGCTGACCGGCACCATCAACTCCAGCTCCGGCATCGTCGTGTCCTCGTCCGGGCAGTCCAACGTCAGCATCTCCGGCGGGATCATCGACGGCCAGAACGCCACCGGCCGCAACGCCATCGACTTCTCGGGCCGGATGATGGTCGTCGACGGAATGACCCTCCGGAACTTCGGGGCCCGACAGCCGCGGCGCGGCGGCTCCGACGTCGTCCGCTACCGTGGTGGCAGCACTCCATATCTCTTCATCCGCAACAAGATGAACAACGGCGCCGCCCGCGGCGTGTGGTCCCAGCTCTCGGGGTCCAAGGCGATCTACACCGACAACGACATCGCCAACGTCAACCAGGACGCGATCGACCTCGACTCCCACACCAACGCGGCGGTCGTGAAGTTCAACAACCTGCACGACGGCATCCGGTCGGGCGTCTTCGTCGAGGAAGGGGCGCGCTGGAACCAGGCGTTCGGAAACGTGACCACCGGCTGGATCGGGACGGACCCGGGTCATGCCGACGGCGGCAACGGGCTCTGGATCTGGGCGAACGCCAGCGGCCCGACGGAACAGAACAGCTACTTCTGCAACCGCTCCGAAGGCAACAAGCGCAACATCCAGGTGGGCACGTTCGGGGGGACCACGGCCGTGAGCACGGAGAACAACCTCATCTTCAACAATCTCCTGCGCAACGGCACGATGGGCGTCCACTCGATGGCCAACGGCACGCAGAACTACTTCTCGCAGAACATCGTGAGCGGCAACACCACGAACTACAGCAGCACGGCCTCGGCGACGTTTTTCAACTCGCGCGACATCCCCTGAGCGACGGTGGTCCAGTGGCGAAACGTCACCTGGTATCGGTAGCGCCCGGCCCTCACGGGACCGAGATCCCTCGAGCGGCGCTAGGATGGCGCGCGATCACCGGTAGGATTGGCTCGGAGGAGAGCCATGATTCTCGAAGTCGCCGACATCCGGATTGCTCCAGGCCAGCAAACTGCGTTCGACGAGGCCATCGTGCGCGGCGTCGACACCGTGATCGCGAAGGCGAAAGGCTTCCGCGGCTACAAGGTCAACAAGGGGATCGAGTCGCCCGAACGCTACATCTTGATGATCTTCTGGGACACGCTCGAGAACCACACTGTCGACTTCCGCCAGTCCGAGGCGTTCCAGCAGTGGCGCGCGATCGTCGGCCCCTTCTTCGCAGTCCCGCCGGCCGTCGAACACTTCACGCTCCTGGCGAAGTCAGGTGACCACTGAGCCATGCCCCTGACCCGCCTCTCGTCGAAGAGCGCAGACGAAAGATCCTCGACCGCCTGCAGGACCACGGGCGCGCTCGTGCGCTCGCACGGGGGGCATCGCTCACCGTGATCACGAACGCGCTCAATATCGCGGTGGAGATGGCGAAGCTCCGCCTGTGCGCCTCGTCATGTTGGGGGGCGTCTTGCGCCCGCTGTCCTTTTCGCTGGCGGATCCGCGTGGACACGGTCATCACCGACGGGGGCATCGACCGGCCGACGCGCAAGGCGCTGGAGAAGAAGGGCGTCGAGATCGTCGTCGTCTAACGGCCGCCGGGCCGCGTCGGATCGGTCGCCGTCTCCTGCCGTCCGTCCGAAACGTGCGTTGCGTCGTCCTGCGTCCAGACGTCCATGGTCTTCGGACAGATCTTCTTCGTGGCCCTCTCCAGCTCGTCGAGCTGGAAGAGCTTGAGATCGATATCCTCGCGTTTGGCGGGAGACGAATGCGGCTGAACGGCCGAAAGCGCCCGCTTGACGTTGCGGATCTCGTCGCGAATCGCGTGGAGGTTGATGCTCTTCGGTAGCTGGCTCATCGTTCCTCCGAATCAGTGCGCGGCGGCCTGAGGGCGCCCTGCTTCCACCTCGTCCTCGGACCATACGCCATACGCCCTCGGACAGATCCGCTTGGTCGCCTTCTCGAGCTCGTCGAGCTGCTGGAGCTTCAGGTCGATGTCCTCACGCTTGGCCAGGGAGGAATGCGGCCGCACGACAGCAAGCGCCTCTTTGACCTTGCGGATCTCGTCACGGATGGCGTGGAGGTTGATCTCCTTGGGCAGGTGGGGCATAGATCTTCCTTTCTGATGCCGCGAGGCGGAATCGGAAGGCCCGAGTCTAGGTGAACGCCGGTGGGAAGATCAATGCCTTTTCTCGTCCAGCCTGAGAGGTGACTGTGCGCGCACGAACCCGTGGCCCGCTCTTCAAGCGATCGGCGCACGTCGTCTGCTACTGGAAGGAGGGCCGTCTCGTCTTCGAGAACTACGCGACACGGGCGCGGCTGACCGCCGATCCGCTGACGTGCGAGGTCCTCGACTTCTTCGACGAGTGGCAGCCGGTAGAGTCGTTGGCGGAGCGGCTCACGCGCTTCAGCCTGAAGTCCCTCCGCCAGGCGGTTCGCGACCTCGCCGAGCAATCGCTGCTCGAGCGGTCGGACCGGCCCCGTGCCGTCGAGCGGTTGGTCTCGACATGGGGACACTGGAATCCACACGCCGGGTTCCTCCACTTCTCGACGAAGGACCTGCCCTACGCCACTGTCGACGTCGCCAACCAGGAGCTGCAAGAGAAGGCCCGGAGCGAGCCGCCTCCTCCCCCGGTCCCGCGCCGGCGCCGGACCACGCGGGTGCGGCTCCCCGCTGTCGCCGCCGAGGAGCCGTTCCCGCGCGTCCTCCTCGCCCGGCGGACGTGGCGCCGGTTCGGAAGCGCGCCGGTCTCGCTCGATCAAGTCGCACGGCTGCTCGGGTTGACGTGGGGCGTGCAGGGATGGATGGACACCGGGTTCCAGGGGCGCGTCCCGCTCAAGACGTCGCCGTCCGGGGGCGCTCGCCATCCCATCGAGGTGTACGTGCTGGCGCGGCAGGTGACGGGTTTGGCACCCGGCTTGTATCACTACGAAGCCGACCGCCATCAGCTCGGGCTCGTCAAGAAGGGAGCCACCTCGCGGCAGCTCGCGAGTTACCTACCGACGCAGTGGTGGTACGGCGAGGCGGCGGCCCTGTTCCTGATGACAGCCGTGGTCGGGCGCTCCCGGTGGCGATACGACTTCCCTCGCGGCTACCGCGCGGTGCTCGCCGAAGCCGGCCACCTCTGTCAGACCTTCCTGCTCGTGGCCACCTGGCTCGGCCTCGCGCCCTTCTGCTCGATGGCGCTGGCCGATTCGCGCATCGAGCACGACGTCGGCGCCGACGGTGCGAGCGAGTGCGCCCTGTACGCCGCCGGTGTCGGAACGCGTCCGGCGGGCGTGACGTGGGCTCCGCGGCCGCCGGATCGCCGGCCGCGAAGGATTTAGCCGGCGGGACCCCTCTCACGTGAAGAGGCTCATGACACCCAGGCCCGGCCGGTTCCATCTCGCCCTCGTCCCGCTCCTGGCCACCCTGAGCGGCGGCGCCTGCGGCGAGGCCCCGCCGACCGGACCTCATGGCCCGCGGGTGTTACCGCGGGTGGGACCGCGGCCGAACGCGGCCAGACGCTCTTCGAGTACGTCGTCGACGAAGCCACCGCTGCCGCCTGACTGGCTATCATCGATACGTGAGCGGTCAACGCGGCAACGGCGAGGACGGCCTCAACAGCGACATCCCCGACAGCTGCCGGGACAAGAACTTGATCGAGGCCCTCTGCCGCGAGCTGCTCCGCAACCTCGGCGACGATTGGTTCATCCAATCTGGTTCCCGAATAGTGGGACCTGGGATGCGTTAGTCGTGATTCCAAAGCGCGCGCTTCACCCTCTCTGGGATCGCGTCCTTATCCTTCCAGTACAGCTGGAACAGGACGGCCAACTCCTCCGCGTCTGGCTTCGACAGCCACACGCGACCAACGCTGGGATGCGCGAATGCCTGTGCCGAATACCCTTGTACCGGGCCCGGCGTAATCCAAGGCTCTTGTCCGTCGTATTCCTCAATCCGGGCGGCGTATTGGGTGTTGATGACGTTTGCGTGAAGCAGTCGCGAGATCGCGACGGCGGCGTACATCGCTTGATCGGTGTCCCATTTCAGGCTTCCACCTCCGGCTTGTGGGGGATCGTCGCGGTAGAAACCCCAAGTGCTGCCCCACTGGCGATTCTTGGTTGAACCCGGGTCGCAAGCGTCCATGATGAGCTCGCTGAACCCATCAGCATTTCCGTCGACGTACAGCTTCAGCTCTGGATGAAGGTCCACGCGGACGTCAACGGGATGGTACGCACGATCGTCCTGCGCAGCGCGCGTTGCATCCGCGTACCCGTCAGTAGCAACTAAAAGGACGTCTCGAACTCTATCCATTGCAAGAGCCTTTGTGGTGTGCCTCTCGAACACACCTCTAGCGCGCACCTCAAGAGGCACGGATTAGACGCCAAGGGGGAGCGGAACCCTAGTCGTCGTCGTTTTGGCGGCGACGTTCCTCTCGGTCCCGTTCGTCGCGCTCGCGCTTCTCGCGCCAGTCGCCTTCCTGAATCCGTTCGGATTCCGGCCGGGCTTTGTCGATTGGAACGGTCGGCCCCCAGTCGTCGTCGTTCTTGTCCTTCTCGTCAGCCATTTACTTCACACCAAGTATGTCCAGTACGCCGCTCGTCATCAGAAGCAGGATCACGAACACAACAAGCGCCATAGACCAGCCGAAGAGCCGCGCGTGTTTGGCAACGCGTTTCCCAATGTGGCCGGCCGTTTCATCCCATTCGGCGGCCGCCCGAGCGTATGCCTCGAGCACGCGCACATGAAACATGCAAACCGGGACCGGCTTGTCCGCGATCTTACGCGGGTCATGGAAGCCGGCGTTCCTACTTGTGCCGAAGCCCAGGCGAATGAGACGTGCGAGGGTGGCGACCTGGCCCATGACAGCCATCGCGCACAGCGCGATGGCTGCTAGCAATAGCCAGCTCTTGAGCGTCACCGTCGTGATGGACGTTACTGGGGCCGGGGCGACGCCGCGACTGAGATCGAGGAGCTTCCCGGTGGCCGTCAGCTCAAGCGCCAGGACACCGCCCACGGCCGTACAGAGAGTGCGCGCGCGGCCACGCATCTCATCCAGGCGCTTCTCGGCCGTCTCGAAGCGCCGGCGCGCTTCGTCGCAAGCGGCCTTAGCCCAGTCCGGGTCTGTTACCTCCGCGGGAAGTGGATCTTCTGGCGCGGCGAGCGTGGCACTCACCGGCGGCCTCGGCCTTCGATCTTCAGCAAGAAGTGGCACGCACCGCGCTTCACTGCGCCTTCGCGCTCCAGCCGAGCGTCGCGGACGTCCGCGAACAGCTCCGCCAACTTCGCGAGCACCTTTCCGACGGCAAGACTGGTCGGCAGCGTCAGAAAGTTCGCGGCCAGCTCGGGCAGGTCTTTGCCGGCGTCAACCAAACGGCGGTGCCACGGTTTTGTTGGCTCGCGCATGAGCGCGCGCAGCTCCTCCAGTTCGGGCAGCACTGTCGTCTCGACCAAAAATTTAGCCTGCTCATGGACGTCGGCGAGAGACGCCGCCGATACGATCGCGCCGTTCAGTTCTTTCGCCAGTCTCAACATCGCCGCGCGAAACAGTCCCAGCGCGTCGGCGGATTCCGCGCGAAAGTCCGCGAGCTCGGCGAATGACATGGCCTGAACACTCGGCAGCACCAAGCGGACGGTCTCGAGCGCTAGGATCGCGGCAAGCTGCTGAGCTTGCCCCTTGGCCTCGGCGCCAGGGGGCGCTAGAAACGGCAAGCTGGGGTTGTCGTTCACGAGCAACGTACCGTGGCGGGCGCCGTAGAGGACCGCGTTGGCCGGGTACGTCAGCCAGCTGGGGCCAGCGATGAAGGCCTTCTGCTGATCGCCCGGCAGCCCCTTCGAAAAGCTCAGGGGCACGCTTGGATAGAAGTTCTCTGGCGGTGGCCCGAAGTAGAGCTCCTCCAGCGCGTGGGCGAGCTGCTCGGTTCCCTCTTCCATCTCGCCCTTTACGTCGCCGGTGAAGACGCAGAAGTCTCTGAGGTATTTCGCATTGACCACGCACGTCAACAGATTCAGTAGGTGGAAGTCGTCTGCGGTCCGTGGGCCCAGGCCCTTGATGCGCTCCAACTCCTTGCGGGTCTCTTCCACATCGACGCCTTCGAACGGCAGATAGACGCCGGGAAAGATCACGCGATCGAAGACAAGCCCCAACACGGCCAGAGCGGTCATCGACGACGGAGCCGGCCCCGCGTAATAGATGGCTTCGAACTTCACCTGGTCCTCGCTTCCACAGTCAGTAGCTCACGAACAACGCCGCACTCTTGTCGGGCGTGAAACGCCGGCGATCGTAGAGCTTCGCGGTCTCCGCAGTGGCGTGGCCGGCGCCCGCTGGACCTCCTCCAGCGAGGCCCCGTTCTCGAGGGCGCGCGTGATGAACGTCGCCCGCATCGAATGTGCCGAGAAGCGGCCGCGGATCCCCGCGGCCTTTACGTAGCGCTGGACGATGCGCCCGATCTCGCCGGCGTCGAGATGCCGGCGATCGCCGCCCTCGAGCTGCACGCGGATCGGCCGGAAAAGGGGACCGTCGACGTCTTGGCCATGGCCAGCCTCGCCGAGGTACTGCCGGATCCGCTGGGCCGTCTGCGGGTGGAGCGTGAGCGCGTGCTCGTACCCGCCCTTCCAACGGAAGCGCAGGGAGTCGTATCCGCGATCGACGAAGAAGTCTCCCACGGTGAGTCCGGCGATCGCCGAGCGCCGAGGGCCCGCCTGCAGCCCGACGGACAGGATCGCGCGATCGCGCAGGCCCAGGATCGTGTTTGCCGGCGGGGCGTCGAGCAGCGCGCGCGCCTCCTCCACCGAGAACGCCGGCGTCCTGCCCTCCCGCCGGTTGACGCTCGGGCGTTTGATCTCTCGGCACGGGTTCGCGCCGACGGCGCGGTGGCGGACCAGGTGGGTGAAGAGCGACGAGAGCGCCGCCAGTTTTCGGCGGATGGTCGCCGGCTTCGCGCCGGAGGCCTCCAGCTCGCGTTTCCAGGCGATCACGGCGGCGCGGTCGACCAGGCGCAGCTCCTCCGGCCGTCCAGATTCCGATCGTGGCCATGAAGCCCACCACGTCGCTTCTGTAGGCCGCCCTCGTACGCTCGCTGTTCTGGTCTGCGAGCCATAGGGTCTCTTCCGGTACCGCCGCGAGCAGCTGGACCAGGCCGGGCCCGAGCTCGGTGGGCCCGGCGGCGATCGTCCGCTCTTCGACGTCGGCCTTCATCAACGCCTTTCGCACGTCCATCGCGCCTCCCGGGGCCAGGGACAAATAGCCTGTACCCCCCCTCGGCCGGGTCTGGTCCGATGGTCGATAAATCGGTTACGACAGAGTTCGTCCTGGACGTTTGTTCTTGACGAAGGTCGTTCAAGGGCTGTAGTGTCCGCCCCCAATACCCAAGGGCTATCGGCGATCGGCAAACGCGTAGAGACGCTGGAGGCCAGATGTCTTGGTGGGACGAAGTTGTAGAAACCGCAGAGGATGTCGGCAACTCCATTGCCAATACCGTCTCCAATGTCGGCGAAGATATCGCGGATGCCGCGGAAGACTTCGCCGGCGACATGGCGGATGCCTGGGACAAGGCAACCGGGCCGATTGTTACCGCGGCCAAGGAAGGCCACGTTCTGCAGGCAATCCTCGCATTTGGCGGGGCTGCGGGGGCGTTGCCAGCCGCGTTTGCCGGAGCCTTCACCTCTGGCGTCATTTCAATCTCGGGCGACATCGCCGGTGGGGGCATCGCGTTAGGCGGCGACCTACTGGGCGGAACAGTCGCCTTGGTCTTCGCTGCGGCCACCGGCGATGGAGATTTCGCGTGTAGTCAGGGACGGATCATCCGGGGGTTCTTTGAGACCATCGGCCGCGGGGTAGCCTACGGCTCGCACCTGCTTGGGGAACTGGCGGAGAAGACTATGGATGTGGGCGCATATGTTCTTCTTGCTATATCAAGAACCCTTTCATGCGCCCTGAACAGTATTGGCGACGCGATCAAGAACGGCGCCGAGCGGCTGGGGAACCGGATAGACGGAACGACTGAGGTGTCAAACACACCAACGGGCATCAACGCGATCAATCACTTTTTTGTTCTGATGCTCGAGAACCGATCCTTCGACCACATGCTCGGATGGCTAGATGGGGTCAATGGTCTAGCGGCCGGAGAGTACTACAACGACGCGACACACAGCAGGCCTCCCGTTCGAGTCTACGCGTCGCGCGACAATCGAGCCCAGCAACTCGTGTCGACGGATGTCTTGCATGAGTTCGATGATGTCCAGGAACAGCTGTTGGGCGATCCGAGCAATACGAACGGAAACGGAGGCTTCGCAACCAACTATCAGCGCGCCCTCCAAAACCCGGACCCGCCCGACGATGAATACCGGACTCCGGCTGGCGTCCGTAGCTCCGCGGCGACACCGCTGTCATCGTTTGACGAGGCGTCGCTTCCCATTCTCAGTACGCTGGCCAAGGAATTCGCCGTGTGCGACGCATGGTATGCGTCAGTACCCGGCCCCACGGTACCGAACCGCCAGTTCGTGCATGCTGCTACCTCCGGCGGGATGGCGGATAGTCCGGAGGACATGGCGTTAGGTGCGCAGGTCGTCGTTGCTGGATTCAACTACGAGAACGGTACGATCTTTGACCGACTGAGCAGCCGATGTCTCACGTGGAAGATCTACGCTGGCGATTTTCCACCGATGGCCATGAATCTGAAGAACCTCGTGACGAACCAATCCTCGGCTGGGTGGGGACCGATCAGCGACATGACCACGTTCGAGGAGGACCTTTCCGAGGCGACCGACGAAGACTTTCCAAGTTACTGCTTCATCGAGCCGACTTACAAGGCCCTCGCGGGATTCGTCGGCGGCAATTCGCAGCATCCGCTGTGCGCGGTCAGCAATGGCGAGGACCTTCTAAAACGGGTCTACGAGGCGCTTCGTAAGTCGCCGATCTGGAAGTCCTCGGCCCTTATTATCCTTTACGACGAACATGGCGGTTTCTACGATCACGTCGTGCCTCCCGCGACCGTGTCGCCGGGCGACGAGCGTCGGTATGAGACCTGGTCCAAATCCAAGTCAGCGAGAGGATTTCAGTTCGATCGGCTGGGGGTACGGGTTCCAGCCGTTGTGGTCTCCCCATACGTTGCGAAAGGGACCGTCAGTTCGCTTACCTATGACCACACGAGCGTGATCTCTACGCTGAGCAAGAGATTTGGCCTTGGGAACCTAACGGAAAGAGACCGCAAGGCAAATACGCTCCAGTCCATCTTTAGCCTACGCCAACCCCGCGAAGACGCGCCCCTCACCCTGCCCGCCGTTGCAACGTGGAGCAACTGAAGTGGCTTCAGAAGACACTGCAAGACTCGAGATACCGTCCCACCTTGTCGCTTTTGTCCTAGCCCAACTTGCATGTCTCAGCCCGCTTCTTCGGCCATCGGCCAGAAAGGATCTCAGGCGATTCGTGGGGGCGATGAGACGCGACGACTTAGATGAGTTCATGAGGTGGGCGGACCGCGTACTGCAAGCGCACCGAGTCGACGGCAAGCACCTAGGAGGTATGCGCGCTGCCGAGGCCGTTAGGCAGACGTCGCTCCCGATCTTCAGACGACCAGAAAGGGCGTATCGGCCTCGCCCTATCCACTAACAAGGCCCCCGCCGCGTTGCGGCTGCCAGACCCGTAGCGATGAACCGATCCGCAGCGCGCGGATCGGACCGAAGCCCCGCCGGCCAACACGAACGCCCGCGACGGACGTGCGACCGTTGGTGCGGCATTGAACCGGAGGTCCCATGCTTAGTCCCACGGTAGTCATCATGGTTGTCACGTTGGCGGCGAACGGGAGCACTGAGGCGCTGCCCAATGGGTCTTTGCGGGTCGCGTATCGGCAGCTCGAAGACGGCAAGCTCTCCGAGACGTTCTTCGATTCCATCCTAATCTGTTCGGAGGGCGTATGCCGCCTGACAGAGATCGCTTTCGGTCCCTGCGTTGACGGTGCGGGAGGACGGGGATGGTTCCCAGGCGCGCAAACGGTCACGACACAGTCGGGCGAGCTGGCCATAACGAAGCTAGCTGTCGGCGAGCTAGAAGCTGAGGACCGGCGCGTCCGTGATTCAACGGTGAAGTACCGATGGCGATTCAAGACCGCAGACATGGGCGCCGGTGCTCGGCGGGCCTTCGCGGGTGTTACGGAGTTCTCCGGCAGCGTTGTCGAACACACGCCCCAAGGATCGGCTGTTCGGTGGACGCTGGTGCCGATGAGGGGCCTGAGCATCCGTGTGCCGCTCAACTGCGACAGCGTGTTTGTTACCGGCGTATCCGAGTAGTGGTGTGGTGGCATCGGCGGAGGGGGTGGCTGGCGAGCCGCCAGCCTGAATAAGGAACTGCAGCGCGAGCTGCGCTTCGGAGGTTCCAAGCCCAGCAGCAGGTCCGGGCGCGTGCTCGGAGGCCGCGGTCGAGGCGTCCGCCCTACGGGTGCCTGATACGTTCGTTCGTCGCATCGCGGGTCGCTTCGCATGCCGCTGCTACGGACCTAAAGTGCGACGCCATGTCTTTGAGCCGGACCGATATCGCTTGGCAACCGTCGCGCGCCGTCCATTTCCACAGCGCCGGGTTCCTGTACGCCTCCTTGTCGCTATCAGGAGGTAAAGCCATGACACCGACGAGATCGAACCAATGAAATTCGCTTCGTGGCTCCTTGTCCAGTGCGTTCGCCTTGATTCGAGCAAGATGGAGGAAGTCGACGTCTCTATAGACCGCGTTTACTCTCTCGCGTTCCACGTTGCAGACCTCGGCGAGCTCGGACACCTGCGCTTTGGTCTTGAACATCTCGGCATCCCGTATTCGGGGAATTGGTGCGTCGTACAGATAGAACCGCAGGTAGCCCCACCCGGGTTCTGATCCGGGTCTCGTAGCGCCGGGAGGTTTCGGTGGTGCGGGCCGCTTTACGAAGGATTCGAGCGTCTCGTCGCATTGGCGCAGTGACGACTCGCACTTGATGCGGCCCGCGAGCCGGACCAACAGCTCAGCGTTCCATTCGAGCGATTCTCGGTATTCGTCGAGCATCGTCGCTCGTTCCCGCAAGACCGCAGCATCCTCAGGGACACGCACGGGTGAAGCGGGAAAGGCAAGCGACCGTACAGGCGTTTCCGAGGGCCGCGGGACGCCTGGCAACGGAGGCGCTGGAGTGTGCTTCATGAATGCGTAGGTAGCCACACTCAGGATGACTAGCAACGCCAAACAAAGGAGGAGCGGTCGAACGTTTCCGGGAGGCGCCGGCGTCGTCTTTAGCGAGATCGTGTTGCCGAGCAGGAACGGTATCCAGCTGTCCCTGTAGTTGCCAGCGTGGAAGTACTCCGAATGACCCCATTCGGGGTTCCGGCGCTGAAGAACAGCGCCACCGGCCTCATCTGTGAACCCGTACTGACCGGAATCCCCGGCGTCAGAAACGACGTACTTGGCAACGCCCGCCCAGAAGTCCTGTCGTCCGTAGTCATGGAGAACCTGGTGAAATCTGCCCTCAGCCCTAAGTGCCGACCAAGCGAACTGGCGATCGAGTATCGACCCACAGACGATGATTCGGTGGAACCGGATGTGAGGAAACATTTGCATGGAGCGGCACACCAGGTAGCTCCCGAAACTGTGAGCAATTACGGATGGTGGCACGTTGCCGTTGTCACGGTACGCGGCTTCCCAGACATGATCACGGAACCACGCCAGCTTTCTCTTCCGTGCAGAAGGGTTGATTAAGGACAGGAAACTGAAGTATCCGTACTTCGCGATGAAGTGGCTGAAGCCGGCGGAGTCCAATTGTCGTTCCAGGTCCTCTTGGAACTTGCCGTGCGTTCTGATGCCGTGGATGGAGATCACGAGAGGACGCTGTGAGCCGGCATTGCCAGTGTGAGGAGTCGAGCTATTCACGAGTGTGGCAGCCTTGGCTCGAGATTCGTCTGAAGGGTTAGCCGGTGGCGCACCCGCCACTTCCTCGCGCCCTGTGAACTTGGTCGGGTCAGCAATCACGGCCTCGAATAGCGCCTCCAGGTGTCCGCGGCACCCCTCCGGCGCATGCTCGAGCATTGCGGCTTCCGCGTTGAAGGTGTCGCGTTCGTCGGGACCGAGTTCGGTCTCGATCCAACGAGACACGTCTTCGGCCCATCGAAAGAAGCGGTGACGGGCCTCGTCCCACGCAATTCCCTTGAGCGAATCCAGCCGTTCGATGAATCGCCCAAGCGCTTCGGCAAGTCGTCGCTGACGCTGGGTGCTGAACACGGAGGCGATAGCGACCAACCTACGCAACTGGGGAATCCATAGTCGATCCCAAGTCCCCGTCCGACCCAGGGCGCGCTGTTGGTCGCCGGCCCTCCAGGCGACGATACCTTCGGCCAGCTCGTGGCGCATGATTGTGAGTTGGCCACGCTCGTCGTCCGAGAGCGCGGCGAACGCCTCGCCTGGTACGTCCTGAAGTAAGCGATCTAGCACGCCCAGTTCCGCCCGGTGACCCCAGCCCGGCGCTGCATAAATGGTCGTAGGCTTGTCGAAGGAGCTCCGATCAGGGAACGTGGTGTCGATAAAGCGGAGCACCTCCTGCGCTCGCCTGCCCAGATCGTCCGTACGAGTCATAGCCATCCTCCCGTCGCGCCGTCCTTCAACAACCCTCCGAGATTCAACGCCGACCATCAACCCCCGAGAATGCCGGCGTCTCGACCGTCGAGCAGTCGAGTAGCTCCAGCATCCTTGCCTCGATCGCATGCAGGCGTCGCCTCAGCAACTCCGCGGACGTCGGGAGCGCCACGCCGGCGGCCTGCTTCGCGTTCGCCATACGCGTCCTCCAGCCACGGCGAGGATACCTGAAAGGCGATGACGACGTGGCGAGCGACTGATGCCGCTGGACGAACTCCCGCGCTGCTATAGTCGGCCCTGCAGGAGGTCGCGATGGCCCTGTTCAAGAAGCTATTCGGCTCACCGGGTGTCGACGCGAACGACAAGCAAGCGAGCGTGGCGGCAGCCGCACGGATGTTCAAGGAGGCGCAAGCCGAGTTCCTCAAGGTCTTAGTTCAAGGCCTCGCCGATACAGATGCCGGCGAAAGGGGGGCAACCGCGCGATTGATCGTGTCGGACGTAATTCCTGCCCTCGAGCTGGATGAGAATCTCAAGAGTCGCGCGGCGACGTTGCGCACACTGTCCTTGCTCGTCACGGAGCTTCGTCCTCCAGAATCTGAGGAGGAGATGCAGGATCTCGACAACGCGTTGTTCCACTACACGAGGCGGCAAATCCTCAAGAAGTAGCACCGCGAAAGGCACACGTGGGCGCGCGGTGGGCCGCCGCGCGCCTTTCTTTATTCGCTACCCTGCCCCCCGGAGGGTCGCGGAACGGGCTATGGGGCGTTGCCGCTAACCTGCATTCGTGAGCCCAGGACGGGCTCGAGGGGCGCTGGGCGGTGGTACGCTCAGATCGTGGAGCCGCGCATGAACCCCGTCGACAACCGCTACACCACGATCAACCGGGTGGACGAGCGCCACACTACGATCGCGGCATACGACGGCCTCGGGAGCTGGTTCGAGCACATCTTCGCGACAACGTACGCCGAGGTGCCGCCGTCCGAGCCCTCGCCAACGGACGCATTCTCGGCCATTGATCGTCGACGCCAGGCCGTGCTCCGTCGCGTCCGCCAGGCCGTCCATGCCCAGCTGGCGGCTCTGCCACTGCCGGTAGCCGAACAAGGCCCCGAAGCGCATCTCTATCGAACCATCGTCACCCCAGATGAGTTGCGGCGCCCCACGGGACCGGCTGGCCTCTGGCTGCCGCCCGCTCTCGCCGCTTTCTATGTGGGCCACCAGCCGCCGGCGGCGTGGGTGGTCGATGGCTATGTCTTCACTCCGATCGCGCCCCACGCGGCGCTACAGACGATCCGCTGGGTTCAGCAGCTCGCTTCCCAAAGCGCGCGAGCCTTCGCCCACGTCAAACGCATGCTGTCCGACTTCGCCCGGCGGATCTCCGTCGCGCTCAGCGTCGCCAGCCAACCATCCGGATGGTCCAAGCAGCTGGCGCATCCGGATCACCCGCACGACTTCGTCAGCACACACCGCACCTGGCACCTCTCGCACGGTGCTCACCCGCCGCGCGCCTCCGCTTTTGTAGCTCGACCCATTCCGCACTCGCTGTTTCAAGCCGTTGAGCCACGAAACCGGTTGGAGGCGTTAGCCGCGTAGGCGGCACCAAACCTCCGACTAGGAGGTTTGTGATGTCGACCAGTACGAAAACCCCAACTCGGCCGCTGCAGGTCTGTCACGTCGCACAAAAGCTCGGGGTCGCCACGCGCACCGTGCGGTGGTGGATCAAACGCGGGTGGCTGCGCGCCACGCGGCGTGGGGCGAGGATGTGGATCATCGCCCGCACCGACTTCATCAGCTTCGCCGCCTCGCGCGGCGTGGTGGTGGTGTAACGATGTTCCGCTGGTGGAGCACCGATCATCGCGGCAACAACGGGCGGCGAAGGCGGGAGACGGAAATCACGTTCAC
>Ga0075429_100002829_pt1 | contig 14686 bp, 10 predicted proteins | sample RhiMetdeltSRZDD3_FD_75295 | JGI IMG/M metagenome (GOLD analysis project Ga0075429, IMG submission 75295) | Populus rhizosphere microbial communities from Tennessee, USA - Rhizosphere MetaG P. deltoides SRZDD3 | ecosystem: Host-associated > Plants > Roots > Rhizosphere > Soil | place: USA... | reverse complement strand
ACTGGCGCACCTTCGCGTCGTCGAGCATGCTGACCACGCGGCCCCAGAGGTTGTAGTTGTGGTCGAGGATCCATATCTGCGTCGGCGTCTTCGTCTGCTCGAGCAGCGGGCCGAGATGATCGCGCACGAACTCGATCTCGTACTCCTGCCCCCAGAGGCACGCCGGCATGCGTCCGTCCTGGTCGGTGTCGACCTCGTTCTGCGGCGTCACCGCCTGCACGGGCACGCCCTCGGCGGCGTAGTCCTGCAGGAAGCGCAGGAAATACTTCGCGTACACCGGGAGGTACTTCTTCCGCATGGATCCGCCCAGCATCGAGTTGTTGGCCTTCATCCAACCCGGCGGGCTCCACGGCGAGGCGAGGAGGAAGAGGTCGGGGTTCTCGCGGCGCGCCTCGCGCAGGATCGGCAGGATGTACTGGCGGTCGTGGTCGATGGAGAAGCGCGTCAGCTCGGGATCGGCCTCGCCGTCGTCGTAGCTGTAGAGCTTGGTCGCGTAGTCGCTCGATCCGATGCAGGTGCGGCACACGCTGAGCCCCATCTCGGACGGATGGAAGAGCTCGTGCAGCAGGCGCGCCCGCGCGGGCGCGGCCAGCTGGTTCACCATGTAGCAGGCGGCGTCGGTGAACGAAGCGCCGAAGCCGAGGACCTCCTGGAACGTCTTTGACGGATCGAGGTGTACGGCGTCCGCGGACGGCGCCCCCGCGGCTTCCCATTTCAGGGTGTCGCCGGGCGCGAACCGTTTGTCGCCCGCGGTGATCCACGTGGCGATGGGGCCCGGATCACGCGACGTTCCGTTGGTGGCCGCGTGCGCCGGCCGGGACGCCGCGGTAGCGGTGGTGAGGGCCAGGCCCGCGGCCGATGTCGTCAAGAACTCCCGCCGAGATCTCGTAGTGCTCATGGCCCCGCTCCCTGGTCCGTGACTCTGGATCGCCTCTTCGAGACGATGACCGCCGAGTATCATCCGATAACGGGCGACCACGGACCACCCGAGCGGGTAGGGCCACGCGGATTCGCAGGCCGCCCCCGCGCGCCGGCGGTTGTCGCCACCGTGGCATCGTTGCTCGCCGGCGCCAACGGGGCTCGCGGTTCGGGCTCGCGCTCAGGGCTCAGGGTTCAGGGCTCAGGGTTCAGGGCTCAGGGTTCAGGGCTCAGGGTTCAGGGTTCAGGGCTCAGGGTTCAGGGTTCAGGGCTCAGGGTTCAGGGCTCAGGGTTCAGGGCTCAGGGTTCAGGGCCGCGGTTCAACCTCTAGAACCGCGATCGTTCATCCACGGGCCCCCGTGCGGGTCGACAGGCGCTCGTGCGCATCCGCGTTGCCCGGCCGAATTCGGACTCGGTCCAGACCGAGCTCGCGTGTCCGTCCGCGGTGCGACGCCGGCTGACAGTTGTCGATAGAGCCATTCCTCCTCCTGCCGCCTGACGTGTGTCGACCGCAGCTCCCATTCGTACCGGTTGTGCATCCGACACCGGAGCGCGATGTTCTCGACCGTCGGCGGGCCGCCCTCCGCATAGGGGTGCACGTGGTGGAACTCGAGGAAGGCGCGTTCCTCGCATCGGTGCCCGTTGTCGCTGATGAAGGCGCATCGGCCCCGGTCTCGCACCCACACCGTGCGCTTGACCGCCGCCGGCACGTGGCGCGAATCGGGCTCCACACCCCGCGCCGGCCGAGGATCGTCCGTGGCCGCGAACTTGGTCTTGGCGAGATGCTCGACGAGCAGCGCCAGTGCCGACTTGAGGATCTGGGACTCATCGCCCGACGGATTCGTGTGGCGGCCCATGTCCTGCGCCAGGCGGAGCATCTCGAGCGTGTCGCCGTCGATTGTGAGTTGCAACTTGTAGCGGTCCGGCGACAGGGCGTCGACCGCGGCGCGGCGGGACTCGGTTCGCGCGATCGTCGCCGTCGTCGGAAGGGCCACCGATCTGAATGGATCCGCGGGGGTGGCGGTTGCGTTCGAGACGGCCGCCTCTGTTGGCCACCCCAGCACGCCAACATCCTGCGCGGTCGAGCCCCGCGGCGCGTCAGCCGGAGCCATCGGAACGGCGAGGGCCGTTGGAGCCGCTTCCGGACTGGGGGCATCGATCGGGCTCGGGGCGGATCTCGGCGCCGGCACCTTTCGAACGGACGTGGCGACGTCCGGCTTCGGCGCCAGCCGCGCGACGATCTTCTTGACCTCCGACTTGCTGCGGCCGCGGGCCGATTCGAGGAGCTCGAGATGGTTCTCCGCAGTCAGATGCCGCGCCAGCAGCGTCATCGTAGTGAGGTTCAGCGCGCCGTCGGCGAGGCGCTCGAGGATGCCAGGAAACCGGAGCGCGGCGCGGGCGGCCTCGATGCGACTGTAGGCCTCGAACTCGGAGAGGCTCAGGGCGCCGCGGCAATACGCGTACAGCGAGCCGTAGCCCGACTTGAGGTGCAGCCCACGGGTGTCGACCTCGGTGAGATGCGCGATGAGCTCGACCAGCGTGCCGCGCTCGTGAACGGCCAGGTCCTGCACGCGCTCGAGAAGGGCGCTGTCCGACAATGAACGTGCGTGATCGATATGAGCATTCATGAAACGATGAATATCGCTGTCAATTGACGCAATAGGTCCATTTGGAATGTGTGACTAGAAATTCATCATTCGACTCCAACGAGCGTGGGCCACGCTGAGACGCACCCGTGCCCAACTGTGTGAAAGGGCGATGAGGGTGGTCCACCAGCGACGGCTCGGTCCGGACCGAGTTGGCTCCAGTGCTACTTGAAGTCGCCCGCCGATCGCCGACCGGCGAGCGACTGCCGACGAGCAACGCCAGAGCGGCGACTGCCGACAAGCGACGACAGGCGGGCGACGACAGGCGGGCGACGACAGACGGGCGACGACAGACCCGCGCCGACAGACGCGTGCCGACAGACGCGTGCCGACAGACGCGTGCCGACAGACCGGCGCCCGGCCGCTACGGCACGGAGACCAACTGAAACTGCTGGTACGCCGCACCGCTGTACGTGCGCTGCACCACGTCCGCGCCGTCCGCCGTGCTGCCGCCCACGACTTCCGCCGACTTGCCGCTCATGCGGTTCGTGATCCGGTGATAACCCGAGCCGAGGTCGACCAGCGTCCACTCGTCGTTGGTGTTGGTACCGCCATAGGCGAACTGGATGATGTCGGCGCCTTCGGCAGTGGACGCGCTTTGGACGACCATGTCCTTGCCGCTGTGGCGCGCGATCAATCGGTAGTAGCCGCTGCCGATGCTGCGGATCTCCCACTCGTCGTTCGTGTTGGTGCCGCCGTACGTCCACTGGAAGACGTTCGCGCTGTTGGCGGTGGACGCGCTCTGGACCACGACGGCCTTGCCGCTGTGGCGCGGCGTGATCCGGTAGTAGCCGCTGAAGGTTCCCGCCGGAGTCGGAGTCGCGGTCGGAGTGGGCGTGGCGCCCGGTGACGTGGGTGTCGGAGTCGGAGTCGGGCCCGGCGACGTGGGCGTCGGTGTCGGGCTCGTCCCCGATCCGTAGCCGATGTTGGCCAGCGCCTGGTCGCCGAGACGGTCGCGGAGCTGCTCGAGGTACAGGCTGTCGGTCGCGCCGAGGTCGAGCTTCGTCCCCAGTGACTCGTAGATACCGTCGGGATCCGACGTCGACGTGCGCGCGCCCACGCAGCCCAGGCACCAGTTCTGCGCGCCGCCGGGCGCGGAGACGAGGAAGAACGGCGTGGTGACGTTCCACGCCACTGACCACCCCGTCGTCCAGCCCTGACCGGAGCCGGCGGTGCCGCGGTTGCGGAACGCGATGCCCTGCGTTTGCTGCGGCGCGTTCGGCAGGCTGGCGGCATCGGCGAGGAGGCCGGTGAACCAGCGCTGGTGCGGCGAGAGGCCGGCGCGTTGCGTGGTGCTGAAGTTCAGGACCGCGATCGGCCCGGTACCCGGCCCCTGGGTGACGAACGGCCACGAGCCGGTGCCGGTCGTCGAGCATTTGTTGAAGAAGAGCTGCGTGCCGGTGGCGGTGAACTCCGCCGGGCCCGCGGAGGTGGTCGAGCTGACGGTGTGGCTCACGCGGACGTTGTCGACGGTGATGCGCTTGGTGTTGGTGTTGATGTTGAAGTTGTTCACGCCGTCCTGGATGGCGACGTCGCGCACCCACGAGTCGATGACCGCGCCCATCGTGACCGAGCGATAGGTCGTGGCCACTGCGGGGCAGACGATGCGCAGCCGCTCGAGGCCGACGTGGTTGATCCGGCCGGACCACGAGTAATGGGACAGCGTGCCGACGGGGCTGCCGAGATAGGCGGAGTCGAAGGAGTCGGTCAGCGGCACATCGAGCGTGATCCGGCTGCCGGAGACCGCGGCGACGGTGCGATCCGTAGTGATCTTCGTCCCCGGGGCGAGCCACGTCTGCGGCTGGCCGTCGCGCACGAGGGTGTCCATGCCCAGCAGGTGGACCCACGCGGACGTCACCGTCCGCGTGACGATGACCGCGTCGCCCGGGCTGAAGCCGCTCGCGCTCGACACGTTGAACGAGGTCGTCCCTGACGGCACGTACGACTCCGTCATGTTCACGGCGCCCGAGAGCGACGGCGAGCCCGAGCCCATGATGCTGAACAGGGTGGTGGCGGTGGACTGGATGAGGGTGCCGCCGGTGCCGGACCCGCTGCCGCGCACCACGACGCCGCTCGTCGTGATGTTGATCTGCTGGCTGAGGCGGAACGTGCCGGCGCCGAGCTGGAGCGCGCCGCGGAAGCCGTTCTGCATCGGCATCGCCGCCACCGCGTTGATCGCGCTCTGCAGCGCCGACGAGTCATCGCTGCCCGACGGGTTCAGCGTCCGCACCACGGGCACGTCGGGGATGGCCACACCGCCGCCCTCGTAGCCGGCGTGCGAGAAGTCCATGATCTTGTTTCCGTTGCCCCAGGTGCGATAGCCGAGGCGGCCGTCCGTTCCGTAGAACACCCAGGTGCTGGCGGCGGCCCCGGCGTGGCTCGCGGCGGCGGCGACCAGCGCCAGCGTGGCGAGCGTGCGGGCGAACGAAGCTCCGTGGACTTTCATCGACTCCTCCGTGCAGTAGTGAGGTGCCGAGTGTGGCCCCCCGAACGGCGCGTTGCCCAGTACCCGAACGGATACCTCACGTCGGACGACGTATCGAACGATCGGGAGGCGCCTCCCCCGATCGAGTCATTTTCGAAATGGCGGATGCGATCCGCTCTTTGCGCAAACGATCGTTGACCCCGCCGCCACGGCAGGCTAGGTTTAGGCCAGCCTTCACTTCCGTACCGCACGAAAGGGGACCCCGCATGGACGCCGCCACCCCCGCGAAGGAGTACGACGTCTGCATCGTGGGCTCCGGTGCCGGCGGCGGCATGGCGGCCAAGGTCCTCACCGAAGGCGGCGCCCGGGTCGTCCTCCTCGAGGCGGGCGCCCCGTGGGACGCGCGCAAGGACGGCGCGATGTTCTCGTGGAGCTACGACTCGCCGCGCCGCGGCGCCGGCTCGCGGTCGCGGCCGTTCGGCGAGTTCGACGGATGCATCGGCGGCTGGGACATCGAAGGTGAGCCCTACACCGTGGCCGACGGCGAGAAGTTCCTCTGGTTCCGCGCGCGCATGCTCGGCGGCCGCACCAACCACTGGGGGCGTATCTCTCTGCGTTTCGGGCCGTGGGACTTCAAGGGCCGCAGCCGCGACGGCCTCGGCGACGACTGGCCGATCGGTTACGACGACCTCTCGCCGTACTACGACAAGCTCGACGAGATGGTCGGACTCTTCGGCTCGGCCGAAGGCCTGGAGAACGAGCCCGACGGGATCTTCCAGCCGCCACCGGCGCCGCGTGCCTACGAACGGCTGATCCAGAAGACGTGCCGGGGGCTGTCCATCACCTGCATCCCGTCACGGCTGTCCGTGCTCACGCGTGCGCTCGGCAACCGTCCGGCGTGCCACTACTGCGGGCAATGCGGGCGCGGCTGCGGGACGGCGTCGAACTTCTCGACACCGTCGGTGCTGCTGCCGCCCGCCCTCAAGACCGGCCGGCTCACGATCGTCACCGGGGCGATGGCCCGCGAGGTCCTGACGAACACCGAAGGGCTGGCGACGGGCGTCTCCTACATCGAAACCGCCACCGGCCACGAGCAGCAGGTGAAGGCAAAGATCGTCGTCCTCGCCGCCAGCGCCTGCGAGACGGCGCGGCTGCTCCTCAACTCGAAGTCGGTGCGCCACCCCGAAGGCCTGGCCAACTCGAGCGGCGCCGTCGGCCGCTATCTCACCGACACGACAGGGACGTCGGTGAGCGGGCAGATCCCGGCCCTGGAGGCGCTGCCTCCATACAATGAAGACGGCGCGGGCGGCATGCACGTCTACATGCCGTGGTGGCTCGACAACCGCAAGCTCGATTTTCCGCGCGGCTATCACATCGAGCCCTGGGGTGGCCGCGACATGCCCCGCTACGGTTTCATGAGCGGCATCCACCACATCCAGGGCGGCGGCTACGGGAAGAAGCTGAAGGACGACTATCGGCGCCTGTACGGCTCGATGGTCGGCCTCTCGGGCCGCGGCGAGATGATCCCGAACCGCGACAGCTACTGCGAGCTGGACCCGCGCGTGGTCGACCGGTTCGGGATCCCGGTGCTGCGCTTCCACTGGAAGTGGTCGGAGTACGAGCTCCACCAGGCCCGGCACATGGTGGAGACCTCGGCGCGGATCATCGACGCCATGGGGGGCACGGTGATGGGCACGCTGCCCGGCCGCGAGCAGGACTACGGGCTGAAGCGCGGCGGCGAGATCATCCACGAAGCCGGCACCACGCGCATGGGCACCGGCCCGCGCACGTCGGTGCTGAACGAGTGGTGCCAGGCCCACGACTGCAAGAACCTCTTCGTGGCCGACAGCGGGCCCTTCGTCAGCAACGCCCACAAGAACATGACGTGGACGATCCTCGCGCTCTCGATGCGGACGTCCGAGCACATCGTCGACGAGCGCCGAAAGGGGAACCTCTGATGAGCGGCACCACGCGTCGGGATGCGCTGCGTCTCCTCGGCGGCGCGCCGCTGGCCGTCGGCTTCGGGTTCAGCACGGCCAGCGTCGAGGCGGCGGGGGAGCACGCCACGCGTGCGGTGCAGGCGGCCGCCGCGAAAGGCTCGTCCTACGAGCCGAGCTTCTTCACCGCCCACGAATGGCAGACGGTGCGCGCGCTCGCCGACATGATCATTCCCAGGGACGAGCGCTCCGGCAGCGCGACCGACGCCGGCGTACCGGAGTTCATCGACTACTTGATGAACGACCCGGCGGACGGGGACCGCTCCCGCGAGAACCGCCAGACGGCGATGCGCGGCGGCCTCGCCTGGATCAACCGCGAGTGCACGCGGCGTTTCGGCCACGACTTCGTGGAGTCGACGGAGGCCGAGCGTGCCGCGCTGCTCGACGATATCGCCTATGACAAGCGGCGGGAGAAGGACGACACCGACGTGCGCGAGCCCCGCGACCTGCGCGTGCGCGTCGCGTGGGGCCCGTCGTTCTTCAACTCGTTCCGCGACCTCACCGCTGCCGGCTTCTGGAGCAGCAAGATGGGCATCGACGATCTCGGCTATCGAGGCAACGTGATGGTGCCCGAATGGAAGGGCCCGCCGCCCGACGTGCTGAAGCGGCTCGGCATCGAGGAGGCCTGAGGCGATGAGCACGCGCTGGCGTCTGTCCCTGATGATGTTCCTCCAGTACGTGATCTGGGGCTCGTGGCTGCCGCTGCTGGCGTTGTACCTCTCGCAATATCTCAAGTTCACGGGCACCGAGATCGGCTGGATATTTGCGACGCAGGCGATAGCGGCGGTCGCGGCGGTGTTCGTCAGCGGCCAGATCGCCGATCGGTATCTGTCGCCCGAACGCTTCCTGGCGGTGAGCCACGCGGTGGGCGGCGCCGCCATGTTGACCCTGGCCGTGCAGACGTCCTTCTGGCCGTTCTTCCTGACCATGCTCGTCTACTCGCTGGCGTACGTGCCCACGCTCTCTCTCACGAACTCGATCTGCTTCCACCATCTGAAGGACGCGCAGAACGAGTTCGGCCGGGTCCGCCTGTGGGGGACGATCGGCTGGATCGCGGCGAGCTGGCCGTTCGTGTTCATCCTCGAAGGCAAGGAGGGCACGGCGCTGCAGGCGGCGGTGGGCAGCATCTTCATCGTGGCCGGCCTGGCCTCGCTGGCGCAGGCCGGCGTCTCGCTGATGCTTCCCGCGAGCACGCCGAAAACCGCGGCCGCCGAGCGGTACGCGCCGTTCGAGGCGATCAAGCTCCTCGCCAATCCGACGGTGGCCGTATTGTTCGTCGTCACCTTCCTGGACGCCCTCGTCCATCAGTGCTACTTCCAGTGGACGAGCCCGTTCCTGTCCGCGATCGGCGTGCCCGGCAATATGATCATGCCCGCGATGAGCATCGGGCAGATCGCGGAGATCGCGACCATGGCCGGCCTCGGCTTCTTCCTGGCGCGGCTGGGCTGGCGCTGGACGATGACGATCGGCATCCTCGGCCACGTGGTCCGCTTCTTCATCTATGCCATCGGCCAGCCCACGTGGCTGGTGGTGGGCAGCAACCTCGTCCACGGTCTGTGCTACGCGTTCTTCTTCGCGTCGGTCTACATCTTCGTCGACGAGTATTTCCCCAAGGACGCGCGCGCGAGCGCACAGGGACTCTTCAACTTCCTGATCCTGGGCCTTGGCCCGTTCGTGGGGAGCCTGCTCTGGGGCTGGCTCGGCGACGTCTATACGCGCGGGGGCGTCGTCGACTACTCGAAGCTGTTCATGGTCCCCGCAGGCCTCGGGCTCGTGGCGGCGGTGCTGTTGTTCCTGGCGTTTCGTCCGGACGAACGATTGGCCCCGGCCCGGGCGGTGGCCAAGGCCGCGTGAAGGAGGCGACACCATGAAGCGCAAGGAACGTCTCGGCGTCGGGTTCATCGGGAGCGGGTTCATCACGCGCTTCCACACGCGGTCGTGGGCGGGGGTGCGCGACGCCGACGTGCGCGGCGTCTGGAGCCCGAACCGGCAGCACGCGGAGGCGGCGGCGGCGCTGGCCCGCGAGCTGCGCGTGGGAGACGCGAAGGCGTTCGGCTCCATCGAGGAGATGGCGGCGGCGCCGGAGATCGATTGCCTCTGGATCTGCGGTCCGAACCACGCTCGTGTCGAGAACATGGAGCGCATCGCGGCCGCGCGCTCACGAGGGGCGGAACTGGTGGCGGTGGCGTGCGAGAAGCCGCTGGCCCGCAACGCCGGCGAGGCGCGGAAGATGGTGGAGCTCGTCCTGAAGGCGGGCGTGCTCCATGGCTATCTGGAGAACCAGCTCTTCTCGCCGTCGCTCGTGCGGGCGCGGGAGATCGCGTGGGCCCGGGGCGCGGCCCTCTCCGGGCGGCCGTATCTCGCGCGGACGGCCGAGGAGCACAGCGGGCCGCACATGCCTTGGTTCTGGCGCGGCGACCTCCAGGGCGGCGGCGTGCTGAACGACATGATGTGCCACAGCCTGGAGGTGGGCCGCCACCTGCTCACGAAGCCCGGGGCGCCGCGGGACAGCATCAAGCCCGTGAAGGTCTCCGGCCAGATCGCCTCCCTCAAATGGTCGCGGCCGGAATACGTGGAGCGGCTGCGGGAGATGATGGGCGCCGACGTCGACTACGCTCGCCGCCCGGCGGAAGACTTCGCGCGGGCGACGGTGCGCTACGCCGACGAGGCGGGGCGGCCCCTCCTGCTGGAGGCCACGACGTCGTGGAGCTACGTCGGGGCCGGCCTGCGCCTCACCATGGAGCTGCTCGGTCCCGAGTACTCGATCTCCGTCAACACCCTCGATGCCGGTGCGAAGGTCTTCTTCTCGCGCCGCCTGCAGGGCGCGGCCGGCGAGGACCTCGTCGAGAAGCAGAACGCCGAGCAGGGGCTCATGCCCGTGCTCGGCAACGAGGACGCCGAGTACGGATACGAAGCCGAGAACCGCCATTTCATCCGCTCCTTCCTCGACGGCGTGCAGCCGGCGGAAGACTTCCGCGCGGGCCTCGAGGTCACGGAGCTGCTCATGACGGCGTACATGAGCGCGGAGACCGAGCGCGCGATCGACTGGAAGCCGGCCGGGCTCGACACCTACATCCCACCGGTGGCGCGCGGCGACTGGAAGCCGTAGGAGGGACCATGGCCGAGAAGGGAACCCGCCGCGACTTCCTGAAGTTGTCGGCGGCGGCGGCGCTCGCGGCGGCGGCGCGGCCCGCGGCTGCGCAATCGACGGCGGTGGCGGGCTGCGGCAAGCCGGGCAAGACTTCGTCCGACACCCGCGTGGGGGTGGCCATCGTCGGCATCGGCGGGCGAGGGGCGGCGGACACGCGCAGCATCCTCAAGATCCCCGGCGCCACGCTGGTGGCGGCGGCCGACGTCTACGACGGCCGATTGACGCGCGCCCGCGAGGTCTTCTGCGACACCCTGGCCACCACCCGGGACTACCGCGAGATCCTTGCGCGCAAGGACGTCGACGCCGTGATCATCGCCACCCCCGACCACCTCCACGCGACGATGGCTATCGACGCCATGGAGGCGGGCAAGGACGTCTACCTCGAGAAGCCGATGACGCAGACGATCGAGGACGGCCGGCGCGTGGTGGCGGTGCAGAAGAGGACGGGCCGGATCTGCCAGGTCGGCAGCCAGCGCGTGAGCTCGATCGTGTACCACAAGGCGAAGGAGCTGCTGGCGGCGGGCGTCGTGGGCGAGCTGAACCTGGTCGAGGCGTGGTGGAACCGCAACAGTGCGCTCGGCGCCTGGCAGTACTCGATTCCGCCCGACGCGTCGCCGCAGACCGTCGACTGGGACCGCTTCCTCGGGCCCGCACCCAAACGCCCATTCGAGCCGGTCCGTCTCTTCCGCTGGCGCAACTACGACGACTACGGCACCGGAGTCGCCGGCGATCTGTTCGTGCACCTGTTTTCGGGCCTGCATGTCGTCACCGGCGCTCTGGGCCCCACGCGCGTCATGGCCACCGGCGGGCTGCGCTACTGGAAGGACGGCCGCGACGCGCCGGACGTGCTGCTCGGCCTCTTCGACTACCCGAAGACGGCGGCGCATCCGGAGTTCACGCTCTCGCTGAAGGTGAACTTCGCGGATGGCTCGGGCGGGGAAGAGGGATTCCGTTTCGTCGGGCCCGACGGCGTGTTGGCCATCGGCCCGCAGGGGATCACCGTCACCCGCCGCACGCCGGACAAGGAGCCCGGCTACACCATCGATACGTTCCCAAAGGCGGTGCAGGACGCCTTCCTCGACGACTATCGAAAGAAGTATCCCGACACGAAGCGCGAGATGCGGGAGGCGCACGCGGAGACGTTCCGGCCGCCCGCGGACTACAACGACCTCGACCACCACATGGCGAACTTCGTCGAGGCGGTGCGCACGCGCGCGTCCGTGGTCGAGGATGCCGAGTTCGGCCTGAGGGCAGCGGGACCGGCCCTCCTGTGCAATCTCAGTCGGAAGGAAGGCCGGCCGATCGCGTGGGATCCCGTGGCGATGAGCGTGCGCGCCTAAGCGTCACTGCATCGGAAGCCACACGAGGACGCGCGCGCCGCCGCCGGGAGGGTTGTCGAGCTCGAGCTCGCCGCCGCTGGATTCGACGACGGCGCGCACCAGGGTCAGGCCGAGGCCCGAGCCATCGCGTTTGGTCGTGACCCAACCGTGGCCGGCGCGGGCCAGGGCTTCCGGCGGGAGGCCCGGCCCGTCGTCGCTCACCTCGATGCGGACACCGATCTCGTCGCGCGACTCGGCCTGGGCGCGGACGTCCACGCGGCGCGCGGCCCGGCGGCCGTCGCCTTCGCAGGCGTTCACGAGGAGGCCGGTGAGCACGTGGGCCAGGCCGCGGGCGCCCCCGACCACGCGCACCACCCCGGCCTCGCCGGCCACGTCGGTGCCCAGTGCGATGCCGGGAAAACGCGTGCGCACGGTGTCGATCACCCCGGCCAGCACCGGTCCCAGCGCCACCGCCGTGCCGCTCTCGGCCGCCGTCAGCTCGGAGAGGGCCCGGGCCTTCACGCTGTCGATGAACTCGTGCAGCTCGTCGAGGGACCGGCGCAGCGATTCCAGCCTCTCCTGGCGCCGGACGGGATCCGCCTCGCCCTGCCGCAGCAGGTCGAGCTGCAGGCGGGCGGCGCCCAGCAGCGAGCGGACGTCGTGGTGCTCGTGCAGCAGCGCGCGCAGGCTGCGCCGCGCCCGCTCCGACCGCGCCGATTCCACCCCCGCCCGCAGCACCAGCCGGCGCGTGGTCCAGGAGACGCCCCAGCCGATGGCGGTGGTGGTGGCCAGGAGCAGCACCATCATCGTGACGTCCTCGGTGCGGATGACGGCACGCGGCGCGTTCAGCACGTGGTCGAGCCGGCACAGCACCACCAGCGAGACGAGGTTGGCCGCGCCCGCGGCCAGCGTGACCACCGGGGTCAGGCGCAGGCTCGAGAGGAATACCATGAGCATCAGGTTGGCGATGTCGGGCATGCGCAGCAGGCCCGGGTACTCCGAGTGCGGCCACAGCACGTTGCCGAGCAGCGCGCCGAAGCAGACGGCGGCGTCGCCCAGGGTGGAGAGGACGAGGCCGCGCGTCGTGAATCGGCCGCGGCGGGCCTGAAGGAAGGCGGCGCCGAAGCCGGCCACGGCGGCAATCATGAAGACGACCGGCAGGACGACGCTCGTCACCCCGGCGATGTCGTGGGTGGGGCGGAACAGGATGAGGAAGCGGAGGAGGACGACGGCGGCGAACACCGTTCGCACGGCGCCCACGATGGCCTCGCCGCGGTTGGCGGCGGCCACGAGCAGGGCGGCGGCGGCGTCCTCGACGGGAGTACGCGGGCTGGCGGGCGGCATGGGATCTGTCAGAGCCTAGCCCCGGTTCGGGGTACGATGCACTTCGTGGAGCGCGTCCGCCGTCTCCTCATCCTCGAGGACGACCAGGAACTGTCGAGCGGCCTGGCCGACGCCCTCCAGCCTCACGCCGAGGCCGTCCACATCGCCCCCACGCTGGCCGCGGCCCGGCGGATCCTGAAGGAGACGGAGATCGACGGGATCCTGCTGGACATATCCCTGCCCGACGGCCAGTCCGATTCGCTGCTGGAGCAGATCCAGGGTCTCCGGCCCTTTCCCCACATCGTGGCCCTCAGCGGGAGCGCCGATCCCGAGCAGGCCTTCCGCCTGGCGCAGGGCGGCGTGCGCGCGTTCGTCCCGAAGCCCGTCGACCTCGAGCGCCTCGTGGCGGTGTGGACACAGACGCTGGCGCAAGCTCCGGCCCTCGAGTCGTTCGTGCGCGGCAGCGTGGGCCGGGTGCCGCTGGCCGACGTCGAGACCTCCGTGCGCGAGGCCATGGTCGACGAGGCGCTGGCCCGGGCCAAGGGCAGCCGCCGCGGGGCGGCGCGGCTGCTGCAGATCTCGCGGCAGTTGCTGCAGCACATCGTCCGGGGCCGCTAGTGGGGTCAGGTCTGTTGTTTGCTGCCTACGAAAAACCGTAGACAACAAACAACAGACCTGACCCCTTACGCCAGCGCGCGCTTCACGTAGGCGAACGAATCCCGCACGCCGTCCGTGGGGTCGTTTTCGTCCATCTCGTACTCGATGTTGGCGGCGTAGCGGAAGCCCACCTCGCGGGCCGCCTTCAGGACTTCCACGATCGGCGTCGTCCCGGCGCCGAACCGGCGGTCCGTGTGTGCGGCGTCCTTGTCGCGATCCTTGACGTGGAGGCTCACGATGCGCTCGTGATGCTTGCGAAAGAAGGCCACGGGATCGTGGCCGGCGGCGGAGAAGTGGCCGATGTCGAGGTTGATCGACAGGAATTCGGAGCGCCCCTTCAAGGCCTCGAGGAAGTCGTCCGGCCCTTCGAAGTTGACGGCCTTGTCGCCCTTGAACCAACCGTCACCGAGGAAGTGGTTGTGGAGGCCGATCTTCACCTGATACTTCCGGCACCACTCGTCGAGCCGGCCCACGATCGGCTTCTCCACGGAGGTGGTCATCACGCTCGTCCCCAGCAGGCCGGCGCCGGTGAAGGCGCGGTCCAAGTGCTCATCGGAGGCGTCGGTGGGGAAGTTCGCGCAGTACGCGTTCACGCGGATGCCGGCGTCGTCGAGCTTGTTGCGCACGGCCTTGAAGCCCGCCTCGGACGTTTTCGTCGGATCGACGTGGCCGTTCCACAGCTCGAGGCTGGTGAGGCCGATGGCTTTCAGGGCCGTGATCATGCGGTCGAGATCGAATTTGCGGAAGGTGTAGCTCTGGACGCCGATCTCCACGACCGGGCCCCCCGGCCCGCCTGGACTGAGGGCGGCGCCGGCGGCGGCGGCGGCCAGGCCGGCGGTGAAGGTCCGTCTCGTGACCATGGCGCCTCCTCGTCGTAGTATGTGCGAGAACGAGGACGGGAGGGGAGGCAGATGCGGCTCGTGACTCGCGGTGATCTCGACGGCCTGACCTCTGCCGTGCTCATCACCAGTGTCGAGGCCATCGAGAGGATCGATCTCGTCCATCCGCAGGAGATCACCAACAAGACCTTCCCGATCACGCCTGACGACATCCTGGCCAACATCCCGTATCACCCGAATTGCGGGAAGTGGTTCGATCACCACCTGCTGACCGACAGCAACGAGAAGCCGGCCGCGAACTTCGTCGGCCTCTATGCCCTCGCCCCCAGCGCGGCCCGAGTCATCTACGAGTACTACCTCCCCCTGAACCCGGACCTGCGGCGCTTCGAGGACCTGGTGGCGGAGACGGAC
>Ga0075429_100002827_pt1 | contig 14686 bp, 12 predicted proteins | sample RhiMetdeltSRZDD3_FD_75295 | JGI IMG/M metagenome (GOLD analysis project Ga0075429, IMG submission 75295) | Populus rhizosphere microbial communities from Tennessee, USA - Rhizosphere MetaG P. deltoides SRZDD3 | ecosystem: Host-associated > Plants > Roots > Rhizosphere > Soil | place: USA... | reverse complement strand
CGGCATCCTCCCGGACCTGTTCAAGGAGGGCAAGGGCGCCGTCGCGCAGGGCAAGCTCGACGAGCAGGGCCGCTTCGTCGCGAGCGAGGTGCTCGCCAAGCACGACGAGAACTACATGCCGCCGGAGGCGCAGCACGCGCTGGATGCGGCCCAGGGCAAGGCCCCCCGGACGAAATGACCGTCGAACTCGGCCACCTGGCGCTGATCCTGGCGCTGCTGGTGGCGCTCGTCCAGGGCGTGCTGCCCCTCGCCGGCGCGCACCGGGGCCATGCGGCGTGGATCGCGCTGGCGCGGCCCGCCGCCCAGACGCAGTTCGCCCTCGTGGCGCTCGCCTTCGCGTGCCTCGTCGCGGCCTTCCTCGGCAACGACTTCTCGGTGCGCTACGTCGCCCAGCACTCGAACACGAAGCTGCCCGCGATGTACCGCGCCGCCGCCGTGTGGGGCGGACACGAGGGCTCGCTGCTGCTGTGGCTGCTCATGCTGTCGGGCTGGACGCTGGCGGTGAGCCTGCTGTCGCGGCAGCTGCCGCGCGCCATGGTGGCGCGCGTCGTGGGCGTGCTCGGGCTGGTGGCGGCCGGCTTCCTGCTCTTCATCCTCGCCACCTCGAATCCGTTCGAGCGCCTGCTGCCCGCGGCCGACGAAGGGCACGACCTCAACCCGCTGCTGCAGGACCCGGGCCTCGTCTTCCATCCGCCGATGCTCTACATGGGCTACGTCGGGTTCTCGGTGGCCTTCGCCTTCGCCATCGCGGCGCTGCTGTCGGGCCGGCTCGACGCCGCGTGGGCGCGCTGGTCGCGCCCGTGGACGACGGTGGCCTGGATCTTCCTCACGCTCGGCATCGCGCTCGGCTCCTGGTGGGCGTACTACGAGCTCGGCTGGGGCGGCTGGTGGTTCTGGGACCCGGTGGAGAACGCGTCCTTCATGCCGTGGCTGGTGGGCACGGCGCTCATCCATTCGCTGGCGGTGACCGAGAAGCGCGGCAGCTTCAAGCACTGGACCGTGCTGCTGGCCATCGGCGCGTTCTCGCTGTCGCTGCTCGGCACGTTCCTCGTGCGCTCCGGCGTGCTCAGCTCGGTGCACGCCTTCGCCTCCGACCCGCGCCGCGGCCTGTTCATCCTCGCCTTCCTCGTCGTGGTGGTGGGCGGCTCGCTCGCGCTGTTCGCGTGGCGCGCGCCGAAGGTGGGCACGGGGGGTGCGTTCGCGCTGCTCTCGCGCGAGACGCTGCTGCTCGTGAACAACGTGCTGCTCGTGGTGGCCGCCGGCTCGGTGCTGCTCGGCACCCTGTACCCGCTGTTCATCGATGCGCTGGGCCTCGGCAAGCTCTCGGTCGGCCCGCCGTACTTCAACGCGGTGTTCGTGCCGATCATGGTGCCGCTGCTCGCGCTGGTCGCGCTGGGTCCGCTCGCGCGCTGGAAGCAGCTCGACGTGCGCGACATGGCGCAGCGCCTGCGCCTCGCCGCGCTGCTCGCGCTCGCCGCGGGCGCCGGGCTGCCGTGGCTCGCCGGCCGCTGGTCGGGCGCCGCCGCGCTCGGGCTGCTGCTCGCCACGTGGATCGTCGCCGCGGCGGTGTTCCAGGTGCGCGAGCGCCTGAAGTCGGGCCTCCCGCCGCTGCACTTCTGGGGCATGCACGTCGCGCACGCGGGCCTGGCGCTCGCGGTGGTGGGCATCGCGATGGTGAAGAACTACGAGGTCGAGAAGGACGTGCGCATGGCGGTCGGCGACACCGTGCAGATCGGCGGCCACGCCGTGCGCCTGCGTGCCGTGACCGAGGTGCCCGGGCCGAACTACGTGGCGCAGCGCGGCGAGTTCGAGCTCTCGAAGGACGGCCGCGTGCTGCGCCTGCTGCACCCCGAGAAGCGCGCGTACTTCTCCTCCGGGATGCCGATGACCGAGAGCGCCATCGACAGCGGCATCGCGCGCGACCTGTACGTCTCGCTCGGCGAGCGGCTCGGCGACGACGGCACGGGGCCCGCGTGGGGCGTGCGCGTCTACGCCAAGCCCTTCGTCACCTGGATCTGGGGCGGCGCGCTGCTGATGGCGCTGGGCGGCGGGCTCGCCGCGGCGGACCGCCGCTATCGCCTGAAGAAGCGCGAGGCCGTGCCGCAGGGAGTGCCGGCTTGAAGCGCTGGCTCGTCCTGCTGGCGCTCGTCGCGGGCGCCCTCGGCGCGCACGCGCGCGAGGCCGTGGCCATCGCGGCCGACGAGGCCGTCGAGCAGCGCCTCGTCGCCATCGCCGACGAGCTGCGCTGCCTGGTGTGCCAGAACGAATCGCTGGCCGGCTCGCGCGCCGAGCTGGCCGAGGACCTGCGCCGCGAGATCCGCGCGCTGATCCGCCAGGGCCGCTCCGACGCCGAGGTGATGGACTTCCTCGTCACGCGCTACGGCGACTTCGTGCGCTACCGCCCGCCGCTCAAGCCCTCGACCTGGCTGCTGTGGGGCGGCCCCTTCGTGCTGCTCGCGCTCGGGCTGGGCGGCCTCGCCCTGTACCTGCGCCGGCGCCCGCACGAGGAAGGCGGCGGCGAGCTGAGCGCCGACGAGCAGAAGCAGGCCGCGCAGCTGCTGGAGACCTGAATGAACGTGTTCCTCGTCGCCGCGATCGCGCTGGTCGGCGCCACGCTGCTCATGCTGCTGCGGCCCTGGAAGGGCCACCGCGCGGAGCAGGAGGCGACGGCGCGCGAACTGAACGCCCGCATCTACCGCGACCAGCTCGCCGAGCTCGACCGCGACCTCGCCGCCGGCACGCTGGCGGCGGCCGGCCACGCCCAGGCGCGCACCGAGCTCCAGCGCCGCCTGCTCGAGGACACCGCGGGCGCCGAGGCCGCGCCCGCGCCCGTCGCGCGCGCCACGCGCACCACGCTGTCGCTCGCCCTCGCGCTGCCGCTCGCCGCCGCCGCGCTCTACGCCTCCTTCGGCACGCCGGCCGCACTGGCGCCGCACGCGACCGAGCGGGCCGCCGAGCCCACGATGGCCGAGGTGCAACGGATGGTCGACGCGCTCGCCGAGCGACTCGAGAAGCAGCCCGACGATCCCAAGGGATGGTCGATGCTCGCGCGCTCGTACCACGTGATGAGCCGCCACGCCGACGCCGCGAAGGCGTTCGCGCGCATCGGCCCCGCGCTCGACGGGAGCCCCGACCTGCTCGCCGCCTATGCCGACACGCTGGCGTCGCTGGCGCAAGGCAACCTCGAGGGCCGGCCGCTGCAGCTCGCGACGGCCGCGCTCAAGATCGACCCCGACCACGCGATGTCGCTGTCGCTCGTGGCGAGCGCGGCCTACGACCGCCGCGATTTCGCCGCGGCCGCGCGCCATTGGCAGCGGCTGCTGAAGCAGCTGCCGCCCGAGTCGGAGGACGCGAAGTTCGTGGAGCGGATGCTGGCGGAGATGAAGGCCGCCGGGCCACCGGGCGCCGCCAGCCATTGAGTCCGTGCGCGCCGCCGCCGGGGCGTGGCCCGCGGCCGGAGCGTGGCCCGCCGCCGCGGGATGAAGCCCCTGCGCGTCCCTACTCCTCGTGCGCGGGCGCGGAGAAGGAAAAGCCGACGCCGCGCTCCCGCGCCGCCTGGCAGGCCGCGCAGCGCTCGACCGCCGGCTGCACCAGCAACCGCTGCAGCGGGATGGGCGCGCCGCACGCCAGGCAGTCGCCGTATGCGGCGCCATCCAGCCGTCGCAGCGCCGCCTCGACGCGCGTCATCTCGTCGCGGTCGCGCTCGGCCCCGGGCGCGGGCGCCACGCCCGCCGCGCACGCCAGCTCGGCCGCGTGCAGGGCCGCCTGCAGCTCGTGCTGGCGGTACGTGAGCAGCTCCCGAAGTGCGTGCAGGTGGGTCTGCGTGCGGATGTCCATGGCGTCTCCTCCGCGTGGGCCCGATCGATGGGCTCTCGAGGCGACTCTAGGCAGCCGCTCGCACGCGGTCCTTGTGGTGAGTCAACGGCACGTCGATGCGCGCACCGCGGCGATTTGCAAGGGCCGGTGCACGCATGCCGCATCGCGCGCTTGACCCAGGTCAAGAAAGCGCTGGGGGCCGCCAAACCTGTTACCCTAAGGGCGGTCGGTAAACCTTCCCTCCTGCCGGACGCGCCTTTCCCCCAACGAGTGAACGCGAACCCCCACATCGCCATCGTCGACGATGAAGTCGACATCACGCAGCTGCTGGCCGGATACCTCCAGAACCAAGGTTTCCGCGTCACGCAACTGCACAACGGCCGCTCGCTGATGGACCTGATGCCCAAGGACCCGCCGGCGCTGGTGCTGCTGGACCTGGGCTTGCCGGGCGAGGACGGCTTCACCATCGCGCGCCAGCTTCGCGAGCACTGGCGCTGCGGGCTGGTGATCGTCACGGGCCGCGGCGACGCGGTGGACAAGGTGGTGGGGCTGGAGGTCGGCGCGGACGATTACGTCACCAAGCCGTTCGACCTGCGCGAGCTGCTCGCGCGCGTGAAGGCCGTGCTGCGCCGCGCGGTCCCGGCCGAGCCCGCGTCCGGCGCCGCCGCGCCGGCCGCGCCGGCGCCTTCCGCGCGCAGCAAGCTGCGCTTCGCCGGCTGGGAGCTCGACACCGCCGCGCGCCGGCTCGTCAACCCGAACGGCACCGACGTGCCGCTCACCACCGGCGAGTTCGACCTGCTCACCGCGTTCGCGCAGCACCCCGGCCGCGTGCTGTCGCGCGACTTCCTGCTCGAGCAGACACGCGGCCGCGAGGCGGCACCGTTCGACCGCACGATCGACGTGCAGGTGGGCCGCCTGCGCAAGAAGCTCGAGGAAGACGCCGAGAACCCGCAGATCATCAAGTCGGTGCGCGGCGCGGGCTACATCCTCGTGCCCACCGTGACGACGGGCTGAAGACGATGAGCTCCGCTTCCAGCGCACCATCGCACCTGCCCGGAGGCGTCGACGAGCGCACCGTGTACCGGTCGCTGTTCGTCGCCTACCCCGATGCCCTGCTGCTGGTCGACCAGTCGGGCACGATCGTGCTGGCCAACCCGCAGGCGGCCAAGCTGCTCGGCTACCTGCCGGACGAGCTCAACGGCCTGCCGGTCGACACGCTGGTGCCCGACGGCATCCGTCCGCGCCACGCCGCGTACCGCGAGGCGTATGCCAAGGCGCCGCGTACGCGCCCCATGGGCACGCAGATGGAGCTCGTGGCCAAGCGCAAGGACGGCTCGGAGGTGATGGTCGAGATCGCCCTCAGCCCGCTGCAGGCGCACGGCCTGCCGTTCGTCGTCGCCGCCATCCGCGACATCGGCTCGTATCCCCGCGTGAAGCAGGCGCTCAAGCGCGCACGCTACAGCGAGCACCTCGCGCAGCTCGGGCGCCTGGCGGTCGACACGCGCGACCCGCAGGTGCTGGTCGACCAGGTGCCGGCGATCGCCGCCGAGGCGCTCGAGGTCGACATGGCGGTGGTGTTCCTGCTCGAGCACACGCGGCGCGAATTCCGCGTGGCGAGCGGCGTGGGCATGGTGCCCGGCGAGGAGGTGGGCGCGCGCATCGCCAACCGCCCCGACACGCCGCCCGGCTTCGCCGTCGAGTACGGCCGCCCCTTCATCGTCGAGGACTACCGCACCGAGACGCGTTTCAACGTGCCGCCCGCGTACATCCAGGCGGGCCTCGTGAGCGCGCTCGCCGTGCCGCTGCTCGACCGCGGCAAGGTGATCGGCGCCATGACCGTGCGGTCGCGCCAGGCCGGCCGCTTCGGCGAAGACGAAGTGCGCTTCGTCGAGTCGCTGTCCAACCTGCTGGGCACCAGCCTGCAGCGCGCGCGCAGCGAGGAAGCGCTGAACCACGCGCAGCGGCTCGAGAGCGTCGGCCAGCTCACCGGCGGCATCGCGCACGACTTCAACAACCTGCTGACCGTCATCCAGGGCAACCTGCAGGTGCTCGAGGAGCTGCCCTGCCTCGCGCAGGACGCCTACGGCCTGCAGCTCGTCGCGGCCGCCACGCGCGCGTCCAAGCGCGGTGCGGAGCTCACGAGCAAGCTGCTCGCGTTCTCGCGCCGGCAGGTGCTGCAGCCCACGTCGGTCGACGTGACCACGCTGCTGAGATCGCTCGCCGACATGCTGCGCCGCACGCTCGACCAGCGCATCCGCATCGAGGTGGAAACGCCGCCCGGCCACACGCCCGTGCTGGCCGACCCCGGGCAGCTCGAGTCGGCGCTGCTCAACATCGCGATCAACGCGCGCGACGCGATGCCCGAAGGGGGCACGCTGCGCTTCCGCGCGGATCCGCATCCCACCATGCCGCAGCCGGTGCGCCGCGAGCTCGACGACCCGAGCGCGCTCGACGAGCGCTTCGTCGCCATCTCCATCGCCGACACCGGCACCGGCATGCCCGACGAAGTCAAGGAGCGGGTGTTCGAGCCGTTCTTCACCACCAAGGAGGCCGGCCGCGGCACCGGGCTCGGCCTGTCCACGGTGTACGGCTTCGTGAAGCAGTCCAAGGGCGGCATCTCGATCGACAGCGAGCCGGGCGCCGGCACCACGGTCACGCTCTACATTCCGCGCCCCTGGACCGAGCAGAGCGCCGCGGGCGACGACGCGGTGACGGGCGACGTCATCCCGCCGGGCCTCAAGGTGCTGCTGGTCGAGGACGACCCCGAAGTGCGCACGGTGGTGCGCACCTTCCTCAAGAGCTTCGGCTGCCAGGTGACGACGGCGGCCAACGGCGAGCAGGCGCTGCTCGCGCTCAACCCCGCCAGCAGCTTCCAGCTGCTGGTGTCCGACGTGGCGCTCGGCGCCGGCATGCGCGGCACGCAGCTCGCGCTCGAGGCGCAGCGCCGGTTCCCCCAGCTCGCCGTCCTGCTGATGTCCGGCTTCTCGGTGGAACTGCTCGACGGCGACCGCGACCTGCAGGCGGGCTGGGAGCTGCTGCGCAAGCCGTACACGCGCGCCGACCTCGCGCGCGCGATCGCGAAGGTGGTGCGCTCCGCGGCGGGGTCTTCGTAGTCGCCTTGCGCGCCGAGGCACCGAAGCGCCTGGCGCCGACGGTGCGGCCCCCGCGCCCCCGCGGCGCCCGGCCCGCTTCACATCCGCGCGTCGTGCTGCCCGCCTCCGCCCAGGTCGGCCATCTCCGGCGTCACCTCGGCGAAGCGCAGCACCTTGCCGCCGAACTGCGCCGCGAAGCGCCGCGCGTCCGCCTCGGACGCGAAGCTGGCGAAGGTGGGACCCATCGATCCGTGCCGCTTGCTGCCCGCGACGTAGAAGCCCGCCTTCGCGTCGAACCAGTGGCCGCGCGGCTGTTCCCAGTCGGCGCGGGCCATGTCCTGCACGAACGCGGCGCGCAGCGTGCGGACCTGCTCGGCGCGCAGCAGCGTGGCGAACATCTCGACGGTGTCGCAGCAGAACACCGGCGCCGCGGCGCCCGCGTAGTGCAGTTGCGCCTTCGGCCCCGGGTAGTCGCCGAGCAGCATGCCGTCGAGGTCGCAGGTGACGGCGGGATCGATCTCCACCGGTGCGGGCGCGGCCGACGACTGCGCTTCTGCGCACGCGCCCAGCAGGCCGGCGAGCGGCGCGGCGCAGGCCGCGAGGAGGAGGGTTCGGCGGGTCGGGTTCATGGACGGAATCTCCAGGTGGCGACGGCCAGCGGCGCGGCGATCCAGCCGAGCATCACCAGGGCCATCAGCCAGGGCTTGCCGAGCGCGGTCGGCACGAGGGTGGCGAGGCCGAACGTGTTGCGCATCTCCTCGAGCGAGAAGACGTTGAGGATGCGGAACACGTCGGCCGGGTTGAGCAGCAGCAGGTACGCGAGCGCGTCGCCGCCGAACTGCCCGCCGGTCGCGACCAGCAGCCCCAGCAGCAGCAGGTCGAACACGAGGACGAAGAAGAACCACAGCGCGATCGCCATGCCGGAGGCGCGCGTGCGTTCGCCGGCCAGCACCGAGAGCATGACGGCGAGGCTGAGGAACGCGAGGCCCAGCAGCACGGCGCTCGCCATGAAGCCGGCGTACGGCTCCAGCGCGCGCGGGCCCACCTGGGCGCCCAGCAGCAGCGCGACCAGGCCGAAGCCGGCCAGCGTGGACAGCGCCAGCGCCGCCGCCAGCCCCAGGTACTTGCCGAGCAGCAGCTCCAGCCGCGTGATCGGCAGCGCGAGCAGCAGGTCGAGCGAGCCGCGCTCGCGCTCGCCGACGATCGCGTCGAAGCCGAGCAGCAGCGCGATCAGCGGGATGAGGTAGATGACCAGGCTCGTGAGGCTCGCGATCGTCGCCTCGATCGAGCGCAGGCCGACCGCGCCCTGCTGCGCGCCGCCCGCGTAGGCGATCACCAGCGCGAAGGCCGTGAACACCAGCGCCACCGCGAGCACCCAGCGGTTGCGCAGGCGGTCGCGCAGTTCCTTGCGCGCGACGGTGAGGACTTGCGTGAGTTCCATGCCGCGCTCCCTCAGTCCGCGAAGCCGAAGAACACGTCCTCGAGCGACGGCTCGTGGACCTTCAGGTCGAGCACCGCGCCGCCCAGCGAGGCGAGCACCGCGAGCACGCGCATCTTGGCGTCGCGCGGGCAGCGGGCGTGCAATTGCGCGCCGCGCCAGTGCGCGCCCTCGAGCGGCAGGCCGCGCACCGCGCCCTGCACGGCGTCGGCGCCATGCTCGTCGACGCTCACCTCCAGGCGCAGCGGCAGCGCCACGTGCTCGCGCAGCGCCTGCACGCTGCCCAGCGCCTGCACGCGGCCCGCCGCGAGGATGGCGAGGCGGTCGACGCGCTCCTGCAGCTCGGCGAGGACGTGCGAGGTGAGGATCATCGTCACGCCCTCCTCGCGCAGCCCGCGCAGGGTGGCGTAGAAGGCGCGGATCGCCTCCGGGTCCAGGCCGTTGGTCGGCTCGTCGAGGAACAGCACCTGCGGCCGGCCGAGCAGCGCCTGCGCGAAGCCGAGCCGCTGGCGCATGCCCTTGCTGTACTCGCGCACCGCGCGGCCGGCGGCGTGCCCCAGGCCCACGCGCTCCAGCACCGGGGCGCACTGCGCGAGCGGCACGCCCTTCAGCCGCGCGAAGAAGCGCAGCGTCTCCATGCCGCTCAGGTTGTCGTAGAGCACCACGTTCTCCGGCAGGTAGCCGATGCGGCGGCGCACGGCGCGCGCGCCGCGGCCCGCGACCGGGGCGCCGTCGATGCGGATCTCGCCGGCGCTGGGCGTGACGAGGCCCAGCATCATCTTGAACAGCGTGCTCTTGCCCGCGCCGTTGTGGCCGATGAGGCCGAACACCTCGCCGCGCCGCACGTCGAGGTCGACGCCGTCCACGGCGCGCACCGCGCCGTAGTGCTTGGCCACGCCGCGCAGCGCGATGACCGGCGCGTCAGCGCCCGGGCCGTTCCTGCTTTCCATTCCATTCGCTCCAGTTCGTGTGCGCCGGCTGCATCCGCGGCTTCGGGTCGACGACGCTCGGCACGCGCAGCACGGGGAACTGCCGGCCGACCAGGCGCAGCGCCTGCACCGCGGGGCTGGCGAGCAGCAGGCCCGCCGCGGGATGGCGCCAGACCAGCCGGTCGACCACGTCGTTGGCCTCGTAGCGCACGTCGCCGCGGCCGTCGCCGTCGCGGTCCCAGCCGAGGTAGTTGCCCCAGTGGTTGCCGCGCTCGGCGCCCCAGGTCTCGTCGCGCGCGCCCACGTAGCGCACCTGCTCCCGGTTGCCGATGAAGTCGTTGCCCTCGACGCGGTTGCGCGTGGAGCCGGCCGAGAGGTGCACGCCGACGCGGTTGCCCACCACCAGGTTGCCCTCGAGCCGCGCGTACTCCACGTCGTAGATGAAGAAGCCGCGCCCGTTGTCCGCCACCACGTTGTTCTCGACCACCGAGTCCTGCAGCGTGCGCAGCATGATCCCGTGGTCGCTGTTGCCCCACGCGCGGTTGTTGCGCACGACCTGGTCGCGCACTTCCATGAGCGCCAGGCCGCCGCGGTTGAGGTAGCTGTCGTTGTCCTCCCACAGGTTGTGGTAGGAGTTCATGTAGTGCGTGCCGTAGCGGCTGTGGTGCAGCTTGTTGCCGCGGAACACCGCGTGGTGCGACACGTCGACGTAGAGCGCGTCGCGCACGAACGAGATGCGGTTGCCGACGATGCGCGCGCCCGTCGTGTTGTAGAGCTGCACCCCGTTGCCGCGCTGCGAGGAGCCGTGGTCGCGCTTGCCGACGATCAGGTTGTCCTCCACGCGCACCTCGTTCGCCTTCTCGATCCACAGGCCGAACAGGTTGTAGACGAGGTCGCAGCGCCGCACGACCGCGCGGTGCGAGCCGGGAGTGACGTAGATGCCGGCGTTCTGCGCGAGCAGGCTGTCGCCGGAGTCGCGCACGATGAGGCCCTCGAGGGTGACGTCGGGCGACTTCACGCGGATCGTGTCGCCCTTCAGTGCGCCGGCGATCGTCGGGCGCTGCACGCCGCGCAGCGTGAGCGGCTTGGCGATCACCAGGTTGCCCTCGTAGCGGCCGCGCAGCACTTCCACCACGTCGCCGGGCGCGGCGCGGTCGAGCACGGGCTGGATGGCCTCGCCGGGCCGCACGGTCCACGTCGCGGCCCGGGCCGCCAGTGGCGCGAGGCACAGCGCCAGCAGCAGCGACAGCGCGCGCTTCAGGCCTCGCATCACGGCACCACCACGAGCCACCCGAGCGCCTTCAGCGCCAGGAACAGCGCCGCGCCGACCAGCAGGTTCTTGAAGCCGACGTAGCAGACCATGTCCATCACGCTCGCCACCCGGTAGCGCCGGCCCCACCACGGGCCGTCCTTCACGTAGCGTTTCGTGCGCAGGCGGATCAGCACCTCGCACACGCTCCAGCCGAACCACGCGCCGATGACGGCGCCCGCGCGCAACTGGCCCGCGGCGGCCAGCGCCCACGCGAGCGTGGCGGCCAGCCCCACGCCGAAGCCCGCGGCCTGCAGCACGCGCCGCCCGGGCGCCGCGCCGCGCTGCCACGGCCAGACATGGTCCCAGGCCTCGGCACGGAGCCAGCCGCACAGGCCGGGGCGGCCGGCGGCGTAGGCCGGCTGGCACGGGTCGGTGGGCATGCGGGGATCGACCATGGCGTCAGGCCTCGTTCGGCGCCGTGGCGGCGATCGGCGGGCGCGCCGCCGGCGCGCACGGCACCGGGTGGATGGGAATGAAGCGGCCGTCGCGCCCGATCGGCGTGAGCGGCAGGCCGGCGCGCTCGCGGCGCTTGCGCTCACCGGCGAGCGGCGGGCAGGCGTGGCTGTCGGTGTAGAGCACCATGCAGTCGAGGCAGTGCAGGCACTCGCGGTGGTCGATGCGGCCGTTCGCGTCGATCGCCTGCGAGCCGCAGCCCACCGCGCACGCCTTGCAGCTGCTGCACTCGTCCTTGCGGCGCAGGCCGAACCAGCGGAAGGTGGACGGCATCGCGAGCGACGCGCCGAGCGGGCACAGGTACTTGCAGAACGGCCGCTCGACGAAGATCGACACGGCGAGCACCGCGGCGGCGAACAGCGTGTAGGGCCACGACCGCTGGAACCAGCCGACCAGGAAGGTGGTCTTGAAGGGCTCGATCTCGGCGAGCCGCTCGGCCCAGGGCATCGAGACCATCGACACCGCGAGCAGGCCGAAGAACACGCCGTACTTGATCCACTTCAGCCGGTCGTGCAGCGCCCGGGGCAGCGCACGCTGGAAGCGGCGCAGCCCGAGCGCCCCGCCCAGCTTGTACAGCAGCTCCGAGAGCGAGCCGAACGGGCACAGCCACCCGCAGAAGAGCCCGCGCCCCCACACGAACACGGTGACGATGATGAAGACCCAGAACAGGAAGATGAACGGGTCGCTGAGGAACAGCGCCCACGTCCAGTGGAACAGCAGGGCGTGGAACCACGTGAGCACCTGCGTGATGGACGGCTGCGCCATCAGGCCGAAGCCGACGAAGCCGATGCTCGCGAGCCAGGCCGTGTACTTGAACGCGTTGACCGGCCACTTGTTCCTGCGCGTGGCGCGCCGGGTGAGCGCATCGCGCATCGCGTACGTCGCCGCGACGCCTGCGAGCAGCGCCGCGAACAGGCCGATCTCGACGGCACGCGTCTGCCACACCTTCACCCACGCCGCCGCGGGCTCGTCGCGTTCGGGCCGGCCGCCATCGAGCGCCCAGGCGGGCAGCCAGTATTCGGTGTCGAAGCTCGCGAAGGTGCGCGCGCCCGTGGCGCGGTCGACTCGGTTGCCGAGCAGCGTGAGCTTCCACGGAAACGCCGCCGAGAACGCCGTCGAGCGCACGACGAAGATCGCGGACTCGGTGTAGCGCGGCGCACCGGCCGCGGCGAGCCCGTAGAGGTTGAGGTAGTCGAGGTCGCGGAAGGTGAAGGTGTCCATGCCCTGGCGCACCTGCACGCGGTCGTAGATGCCGCCGCGCACGAAGCCCGAGCCCTTGAACGACTCGGTGCCCTGCGTGCGGATCACGAAGATCGGCTGGTCGCCCGGCTTGATCTGCGACATGAGGTTCGACCACGCCGCGTTGCCGAGCAGCGAGCGGCCGATGTCGGGCTGGCCGAGGTGGCCGAACCACAGCTCGATGAAGGGGGCGCCGCCGTCGCGCTGCAGGCCGACCTGCTCCGGCGACACCACCAGGCGCTGCACCGCGCCCTCGTCCACCAGCGCGGCCCAGTCGAGGCGGCGGCCGGTGTCGGCGAAGGTCGCGGCCGCGCGCACCGTGGGCGCGAGGATGCCGGTCTGGCGCGCCACCGCGGCGCCCGAGGTCGCCATCACCTGGTTCTGCGCGATCACGGTGACCGTGGCGCCGGAGATCGCGTCGATGCCGACGATGCCTTCGTCCGGGCGCGAGGGTCCGATCTCGAGCTTGTCGCCCACGAACTTGCCCAGGTACTGGTCGTTGAACTTCGTGAGCGCCGATTCGGGAATGCCGAGCAGCAGGATCGGCTCGGAATGCTTGAGCACCTTCACGCCGACGAAGCGGCCCGCGGTGTCCATGCCGATGAGCGTCACCACCGGCTTGCCGGAATACGCGGGCGTGTCGGTGATGTCGGTCGACAGCATCACGTAGCCGAGCAGCCTGCGGCCGCGCTCGCCATCGGCGTAGGCCTCGACGTACGGCGGCTGCCCCTTGCGCTCGGAGAACGCGGTCGCGCCCGGGAACACGTCCTTGCACGGCGCGAGCTCGCACAGCCGCGGCGTGCGCTGGATCTCGTCCGGCAGGTCGGCCTCGTACGCGCCGGCCCACGCGGCCGGCGCCGCGCCGAGGCAAGCCGCGGCGATCGCCGCCACGCGCAACAGGAGGATCAGCAGGTTCATGGGTCTGCCCGACCGGGGGGCCGGGGTGTTCGGCGGTCGGGCCGTTCGTGCTTCATGGCAGCCCCCTCTCGGAGGGGGCCCTTCGACAAGCTCAGGAGAGCCCCTTCGACAAGCTCAGGAGAGCCCCTTCGACAAGCTCGCAAGAGCGCTCGGGGATCGGCCAGGGACACGCGCAGCGTCGGCGCTGCGCGGCCCCGGCCGCGCGGCGGCCTACGCCTCGACGATCATGCGGCTGCGCATCTCGAGGTGCAGCGCGTGGCAGAAGTGCGTGCAGTAGGCCCAGAACACGCCCGGCTTGTCGGCGACGAACGTGACCGAGGCCGTCTGCTGCGGGTTCACGATGAAGTTGACGTTGTAGTTCGGGATCGCGAAGCCGTGCGTCAGGTCCTGCACCTTGTCGAGGTTGGTGAGCACGAGGGTCACCTCGTCGCCCTTCTTCACCTTGAACTCGCGCAGGCTGAACGCCGGCGCCAGCGACGTCATCTTCACCGTCACCTTGCGGCCGTTGCGGAAGACGCCGCTCTCCTTCGCGTCCTTCACCGCGTGGGGGAAGTCGTCCATCGCGTAGGTGGGCTTCGGCTTCAGCAGCTCGCGGCGGAAGATGATGAAGTCGTGCGGCTCGCCGCGCACCGGGTGGTCGGCCATCAGCACCATCTTCTCGCCCGAGATGTCGACCAGCTGCTCGTTCTCGGGATGCAGCGGGCCGGCGGGCAGGAAGCGATCCTTCGAGAACTTGCAGCCCACCGCGAGCCACTTGCCGTCGGCGGCCCTCGTCTCGGACTGCGAGGCGTTGACGTGGCCCGGCTGGTACTGCAGGTCCAGGCGGTCGACCACGTACTTTGCGTTCTTGTCGCCGGCGTGGAACTTGATGGCGGCCTCGACGTTCCACTTGACCAGCGCGCTGTCGAGGAAGAGCGTCGTGTAGGCGTTGCCGCGGCCGTCGAACGCGGTGTGCAGCGGCCCGAGGCCGACTTCCACCTCGGCGACGATCGTCTTGTCGATGCCGTCGAGCTTGCCGTCGAACCAGTCGAGCACGCGCTGCAGCTCGATCACCGTGCAGGTGGGCGACAGCTTGCCGGCGCAGATGAAGTACTTGCCGTCGGGGCTGGCGTTCACGCCGTGCGGGTTCTTGGGCACGCTCACGTAGGCGGTGAGCGCGGTCTTCGGGTCCTTGTTGGCCTCGCGCGTGCCGTCCACCACGGGCACCTTCGACGTGCCGACCGTCTTGAACCTGCCGGCCTTCACCGCGGCCTCGATGCGCGCGACGTTGAAGAACAGGCACGCGTCGCGCTCGGCGGACATCATGTCCTCGTACTTCGCGCCGCCTTCCACGTTGTACTGGTTGGTGGCGGCGAGCTTGCCGTCGTACGAGGTGGCGGTGAGGTCGCAGTTGCCGTCGATCAGCACCTGCCAGCGCACCTCCATCGACTCGGCGTCGACGCAGGTGAACATCGAGCGGTATGCCTCGGGCTTGTCGAGATCGGCCGCG
>Ga0075429_100002820_pt1 | contig 14692 bp, 11 predicted proteins | sample RhiMetdeltSRZDD3_FD_75295 | JGI IMG/M metagenome (GOLD analysis project Ga0075429, IMG submission 75295) | Populus rhizosphere microbial communities from Tennessee, USA - Rhizosphere MetaG P. deltoides SRZDD3 | ecosystem: Host-associated > Plants > Roots > Rhizosphere > Soil | place: USA... | reverse complement strand
ACCAGTCCCGCGGGCAGGAAGAAGCTCGTCCCGAAGTGGCGGTCGAAGAGCAGCATCAGGCAGCCGGCCACGAGCGCGGGGAAGGCCAAAAGCCCCAGGATGGCCACCAGCATCATCGACCACATCGTGAGGGGCATCCGCATGAGCGACATGCCCTTGGTGCGCAGGTTCAGGATCGTGGTCAGGAAGTTGAGGCCGCCCATCGTGAACGAGGCGATGAAGAAGACCATGCCCACGATCCACAGCGTCTGTCCCATCCCCGATCCCGGGATCGCCCCCTGCAGCGCCGAGAGCGGCGGGTACGAGGTCCAGCCCGCGGCGGCGGCGCCGGCCGAGACGAAGAACGACGAGAGGATGACCACGCAGCCGGGCAGGAATGTCCAGTACGACAAGGCGTTCAGGAACGGGAACGCCATGTCCCGGGCGCCGATCTGGAGGGGGATGAGGAGGTTCCCGAAGCCGCTCACCGGCGCCGTGGACATCACGAAGAAGACCATGATGGTCCCGTGCATGGTGAACAGCATCGAGTAGAACTCGGGATTCATCACGTAGGGCTGCCCGTCGCCGCCCTGGAAACCCATGGGCAGCATCCGGCCCACGAAACCCCAGTCCACCTCCGGCCAGGCCAGCTGCACGCGGATGAGCATGGCCAGGAGGCCGGCGATGAGGGCCATGGCCATGGCGGTGACGTAGTACTGGACGCCGATGACCTTGTGGTCCTTGCTGAAGACGTAGCGCCAGATGAAGGCCTGGGGCGCGTGGGCGTGCGCCTCGGCGGCGTGCGCCTCTCCGGCGTGGGCCATTCGCAAACCTCCTATTCCAGGGCCGCCTTGAGGGACGTCTCGAACTGGTCCTGCGCCACCACGTGCACCTGCCCGCGCATGCGGTAGTGGCCCAGGCCGCAGTGCTCGGCGCACGCGATGTCGAAGTCCCCGGAGTGCTTGGGCACGAACCAGGTGTCCACGGTCATGCCCGGCACCGCGTCCTGCTTCACGCGGAAGTTGGGCAGGAAGAAGCTGTGGATCACGTCCAGTGACCGCAGGCGGATCCTCACCGGCTTATCCTGCGCCAGGTAGAGCTGGTTCAGGAGCATCATGTCGTCGGCGGCGGCGGGATCGGCCTTGTCCAGCCCGATGGGGTTCTCCTGCGAGGCCAGCTTCGCGTCCGTGCGCCCGAACAGGCCGTCGTGGCCCGGATAGCGGACGTTCCAGGCGAACTGCTGTCCCGTCACCTCGATCACCATGGCGTCGGGCGGCGCCGCGCTCTGGATCTTGGCCCACAGGTCGAGGGCGTGGACCATGAAGCCCACCATGATCGCGGCGGTCACGAGCGTCCACGTCCACTCCAGGCGGGTGTTGTCGTGCCAGTAGGCGGCGCGCGCGCCCTCGTGATCCTGGTAGCGGTAGGAGAACCAGGCCAGCGTGAGGTTCGTGGCAATGAAGACGAGGCCGGTGACGACCAGCGAGAGGAAGATCGAGTGGTCGATGGCCACCCGGTCCGACATGAGCGGCGGCATCCACGGCCTGAAGAAGTAGAAGGTGGACCCGGCCACCAGGACCGTGGTCGCGAGCGCGAACATCAAGCCTTGCAGCCTGCCCACGTCACCTCCTGAGCCGAGAGTGCTGAAGCCGCGGCGAAGTTACTGAGCAGCCACGATCGCACGGGACAGTACCAAAGGAGCGCGGCGGAGGTCAACCGAATCTACTCGATCCCGAACCCCACCAGATCCACCGGCACGATCTGGTTGAAACACTGGCCGAACACGCCGTAGCTCGATCCGTCCTGCCCGTCGTCTTCCCAGACCACCGTGAAATGGCCCGCGAAGGATGCGCGGCTCATTCTATTGGGGCATCGAGGACCAGGCTATCGCCGTCATGCGCCGGGCCTCAAGAGCGCCCCGTCTATTCGAGCCCGAACTCCATCAGCTCCACCGGGACGATCGGACCGAAGCGCTGGGCGAAGATGCCGTAGCTCGAGCCGTCCTTTATGAAGCTCTGCCAGACCACGACGAAGCGGCCGGAGGCGTCAGCGGCCACCGACGGATCCACTTCGGCGCTCGATGTCTGCGTGTTGACGCGGAATTCCGGGCCGAGGGGCTCGCCCGCGCTGCCGTAGCGCTTGCCGAAGACGCCCTCCAAGTTGCCGTCCTGATATTCGCTCTCCCAGGTCACGACGAAGTTCCCTGCGGAATCCGAGGCCACGGACGGGGATCTCTTGTCGCCGACCTGATTGGTGTTGACCCGGAACTCGGGACCGAGAGGCTCGCCTGTGTCGGCAAAGCGTTGGGCGGCGATATTCCATGGAGCCGGCGTCGGCCCGGTGTCCCACGCCACGACGAAGTTGCCCGAAGAGTCCGAGGCCACAGACGGGCGCTGCTGGTAGCCAAACTCCAGGGTGTTGACCCGGAACTCTGGGCCAAGCGGCGCACCCGTGCTGGCGTACCGCTGGGCGAATACGTCCGGGGGCGTGCTGGCATATCCTCCACTGCGCGTCCACGCGACGACGAAGTTGCCTGCGGAGTCCGCCGCGACTGCGGAGCGGAAAGTGAAGTTCGCCGAGTAGGTGTTGACCCGGAATTCAGGACCGAGCGGTGCACCGGTGCTGGAGTAACGCTGGCCGAAGATGCCGTGACTGGTCTTGAATACGGGCTTCCTGCTCTCCCAGACGACGACGAAATTGCCCAGGGAGTCCGAGGCCACGGAAGGATCCACTTGGGCGTCCGGAGTGTACGTGTTGACCCGGAACTCGGGACCGACGGGCGCGCCGGCGCTGTCGTAGCGCTGGCCGAAGATGCCGAAGCTCGCGCCGTCCTGGCCGTCGCTGCTCCAGACGACGACGAAGCTGCCCGAGGGGTCCGAGACCACCGACGGACGTTCCTGGAAGCTTGTTGTATGGGTATTGACACGGAACTCAGGGCCGAGGGGCAGGCCGCTGCTGGCGTAGCGCTGGCCGAAGACGCCGGAGCTCGAGCCGTCCTGCGTGTAGCTCGTCCAGACGACGACGAAGTTGCCCGAAGGGTCCGCGGCCACCGACGGAAACCGCTGGGAATTCGTCGTATAGGTGTTGACACGGAACTCGGCGCCGAGAGGATCGCCCTGTGGCCAGGCGGTTGAAGCGAACGCGATCGCAACCAACGGAACCAGGTAGCCCGTGCGCATGGGGTCGGTAACCTCATTCACCATAGTGGAACGTCTCGGCGGAAGTCAAGATTCCATCGATCACTTGCGCTCGACTCGTTCCGGAACGAGTTGACGCTACGATACGTCCCTATGTCCCCGCGCTGGAGGCGGCGGCTCATCATCGCGGCCGTGATCGTGGCCGCGATCGTCCTCATCCGCGCCACGCTGCTGCGGAAGGATCCCGTCCCCGTCACCGTTTTCCGCGTGGCTCCCGGCCGGGTCGAGGAGACGGTCACCAATAGCAAGGCCGGCACGGTGAAGACGCGGCGCCGGGCAGCACTGAGCCCGGAGCTGGGCGGGCGGATCGAGGACCTGCCCGTCCGGAAGGGCGACCGGGTCCGCAAAGGGCAGCTCCTGGTGCGCCTGGCGGGCGCGGACTACGCGGCCCAGGTCAGGGTGGCCCAACGGACGATCGAAGTCTCGCGCGGCAGCGAGCGCGAAGCCTGCCAGAGGGCCGATCAGGCCGAACGGGACCTGACACGGATGGTCGCGCTGGCTCGGGAGAGCCTCGTTTCCCAGGACCTGAAAGAGCAGGCGCAGACGACGCGCGACGCGGCGGTCGCGGCCTGTCAGGCGGCACGGTCCCGGGTCGAGCAGGGACAGGCCAGCCTCGACTTCGCGCGGGCCACGCGCGGCAAGACCGAGCTGCGCGCGCCGTTCGACGGCGTGGTGGCCGACCTGCGCGGTGAGGTGGGGGAGTGGATCACGCCCTCGCCGCCCGGCGTTCCAATCCCGGCCCTGGTCGAGCTGTTGGACCCCGACGCGATCTACGTCAGCGCGCCCCTCGACGAGGTGGACGTGGGCCGGGTGCGGACGGGCCAGGTGGTGCGCGTGACGATCGATGCCTACCCCGGGCGGCCGATCGCCGGCCACCTGACGCGCATCGCCCCCTACGTCATCGATATCCAGCAGCAGAGCCGCACGTTCGAGGTCGAGGTGGACCTGGAGGACGCCGCCTTCGCGCGGACGCTGCTGCCGGGCAGCTCGGCCGACGTCGAGGTCATCCTCGACGCCCGCGACGGCGTCCTGCGCGTCCCGAGCTACGCCCTCATCGACGGCAAGAAGGCCCTCGTCCTGCGGGACGAGAAGCTGGCGGGGGTTCCCGTCGAGGTGGGGCTCAAGAACTGGGGATTCGCCGAGGTGAAGCGCGGCCTTTCCGCCGGCGACCTCGTCGTCGTTTCGCTGGACCGAGCGGACGTGAAGGAGGGGGCCCGGGCGCGGGTGGCCGAGGAGGCCGCCAAGTGATCGAGCTGCGCGGCATCACCCGCGTCTTCGAGGTCGGCGGGCGTCCGGTGAACGCCCTGCGCGGGATCGACCTCCTCGTGCCCGACGGAGAGTACCTGTCGGTCATGGGCCCGTCGGGATCGGGAAAATCGACGCTCCTCAACCTGCTGGGTTGCCTGGACCGGCCCACGTCCGGCTCGTACCGCCTGGACGGGCAAGACGTGAACGATTTGAACGATCTTGATATGTCGCGCCTGCGCCGCCACAAGATCGGCTTCGTCTTCCAGGCCTTCCACATGGTCCCGCGCCTGACCGCCCGGGGGAACGTCGAGCTGCCCATGGTGTTCGCGGGCGTGCCGCCGGAGGAGCGGGCGCGGCGGTCCGAGGCGGCGCTGGTGTCTGTCGGCCTGCGCGAGCGGATGGACCACCGGCCGGACCAGCTCTCGGGCGGCGAGCGCCAGCGCGCCGCGATCGCCCGGGCGGTGGTCATGGGGCCCACGCTCCTGCTCGCCGACGAGCCCACCGGCAACCTCGACTCGGTCTCCGGCGGCGAGGTCGTGGCCTTGCTCGAGGCCATGAACGCTGGCGGGCTGACGCTCGTGGTGGTGACGCACGACTCCGTGCTCGGCCGACGGGCGCGCCGCCAGATCCGCATGGCGGACGGCGCCATCGTCGAGGAGCGGCGGGCCGAAGCCGGAGACCAGGCACCCGCCCGGGCCGCGCGATGAGGCCCGGCGACCTCTTCGGCTTCGCCGGCGCCGCCCTGCGTGGCCACCGGCTACGCTCGACGCTGTCGCTGCTCGGCGTGGCCATCGGCGTGGCCTCGGTCATCCTCCTGACCAGCCTGGGCGAGGGCGCGCGGCTCTACGTCCAGGGCGAGTTCCTGGCCCTGGGCAGCAACCTCCTCATCGTCATTCCCGGCAAGAACGAGACGACCGGGGGCCTCAACCTGCCGCTGCCCGCGCCGCGCGATTTGACCCTGGACGACGCCGACGCGCTGCGCCGCCGCCTGCGCGGCGCCCGCCACGTCGCGCCGCTGGCGCTGGGCGAGGCCATCGCCAAGGCCGGCGACCTCACACGCACCGTCGGCGTGGGGGGCACCACGGCCGAGTTCATGCCGCTGCGCAAGATCCACCTGCGCATGGGCCGTTACCTGCCGGAGGGGGACGACGCGCGGGGCGAGCGCGTGTGCGTGATCGGGGCGAAGCTGCAGGACGAGCTGTTCCTCGGACGGAACCCGCTCGGCGACTCCCTGCGCCTGGGCGAGGCGCGCTTCAAGGTCATCGGCGTGATGTCGCCCCGCGGTGTGTCGCTGGGCACCGACCTCGACGAGGTCGTGCACGTGCCGGTGAGCCAGGCCATGAGCCTGTTCGACGTGCGCGGGCTCTCCCAGGTCATGGTGGAGCTGGCCTCCCACGAGGAGATCGAGGGCGCCAAGGCCCGGGCCATCGCGCTCCTGAAGGAGCGGCACGACGGCTTCGAGGACGTCACGATCACGACGCAGGACGCGGTCCTGACGTCGTTCAACCGCATCCTGGCCCTCCTGACCGCGTCGCTCGCCGGCATCGCCGCGATCTCCCTGTCCGTGGCGGGCATCGGGATCATGAACGTGATGATCGTCTCCGTCAGCGAGCGCACGCGCGAGATCGGCCTGCTGAAGGCGGTGGGCGTCACCGCGCCCCAGGTCCTCCTGGCCTTCCTGGTGGAGGCGGCATTGCTCTCGTCGGCGGGAGGCCTCGTCGGGGTGGCGGTCGGTGTCGGAGGAACGCGCCTCGTGCAGGCGATCTACCCGAGCTTTCCAATGGCGCCGCCCTCCTGGGCCGTCCCGGCCGCGGTAATCGTCTCGACGTCCGTGGGCCTGGTCTTCGGCGCCCTGCCGGCGCGGCGGGCGGCGCGCCTGGACCCGGTAGCCGCGCTGGCAGGGCGATGAGCCTCCGCGACCTGGCCCGTCTCGCGGGGGGCGCCGTCCTGGCCCACCGGCTGCGCTCGGCGCTGACGATGGTCGGGATCCTGATCGGGATCGCCTCCGTCATCCTCCTCACCTCGATCGGCGAGGGCGCCCGCGCCGACATCCTCTCCGAGTTCACGCAGTTCGGCACGCGCATCCTGGGCGTCCGTCCCGGCAAGTCCACTACCGCGGCCATGGGCCCGATCGTCACCACCGTGCGCAAGCTGACCCTCGACGACGCCCGCGCCCTGGAGAGGCTGATGGGCGTCGAGAAGGTGACCCCGCTGACGGCGGGCGTGGCGCGGGTGGAGGCCGGCGAGAGGGCGCGCAGCGTCTTCGTGGTGGGCGTCACGGAGACGGTGCTGGAGGTGTTCAAGCTCGAGGTGCGCCAGGGCCGCTTCCTTCCCCCGGGCGATCCCCGCCGCGCGGCGCCTCTGGCCGTGCTCGGTCCCACGTTGAAGCGCGAGCTGTTCGGCGAGGCAAACGCGCTCGGCGAGCGCGTGCGGATCGGCGGCCAGCGCTTCCTGGTCATCGGGGTCATGGCCCCCAAGGGCAACATCCTGGGCCTGGACCTGGACGACCGCGTGTACGTGCCCGTCGCCAGCGCCCAGCGCCTCTTCAACAAGGACGCGCTGGTGGAGATCGACCTCATCTTCTCGGAGCGCGTCCCCGTGGAGACCGTGCGCGCCCTCGTGACGCGGACCATGCGCGAGCGCCACGGCGGGGACGAGGACTTCACGATCGTCACGCAGAAGGACATGCTCGGCGTCCTCGAGCGGGTGCTCGGGATCGTGAGCGTGGCCGTGGGGTCGATCGGCGGCATCTCGCTGGTGGTGGGCGCGGTGGGCGTGCTGACCATCATGTGGATCGCGGTGAACGAGCGCACCGCGGAGATCGGCCTGGCCAAGGCCCTGGGGGCCAGCCCGCGCCAGATCCTGATGCTCTTCCTGTTCGAGGCGGGCGTCCTCTCACTCGCGGGCGGGGCGCTGGGGGTCGCCACCGGGATGGGGATCGCGTGGATGCTGCCGGTGGCGGTGCCCGGCCTGCCCGTCCATACGAGGCCCAGCTTCGTGCTGGCCGCGCTCGTGGTCAGCCTGGGCGTGGGACTCTTGAGCGGCGTGCTCCCGGCCCGGCGGGCGGCGGCGCTGGACCCGGTCGAGGCCCTGCGCGCGGAGTGATCTTCAGACCCGGTCGGCGATGAGCAGCGCGCAGAGCAGCGCGAGGTAGACGATCGAGGCCACGAACAGCCGCCGCGCCGCGGGCGCGCTGCGCTCCACGGCCGCGCGGAAGGCGACCGCCGTGAAGCCGAGCCCCAGGACGATCGCGCCCACGAGGTAGACGTTGCCGGCCATGCCGGCGGCCCGCGGTGTCAGGCTCACCAGGAGCAGGGCCAGGCTGTTGGCCACCGCCTGGCGGCCCGTGACCTTCCCTTCCGGGTCGAGGACCGGGAGCATGGGCAGGCCGCCGCGCGCGTAGTCCTCGCGGTAGATCCACGCGATGGCCAGGAAGTGCGGGATCTGCCACAGGAACAGGATCGCGAACAGGACGAAGGCCCCGGCGTCGAGGCTGCCGCGCGCCGCGGCCCATCCGATGACGGGAGGCAGGGCGCCTGGCAGCGCGCCCACCACCGTAGAGAGCGACGTCCGCGGCTTCAGCGGCGTATAGAAAAGGAGGTACGACAGCCAGGTCACGAGCGCCACACCTGTGGCCAGGGTGCCCGCCCGCCAACCCAGGACGAAGACCCCGAGGCCGGTGAGCAGGAAACCCCAGGCCACCACGTCCACCGGGCGGAGTCGGCCGGCGGGAAGCGGCCGGTTCCGCGTGCGGTGCATCAGCGCGTCGGTGCGACGCTCCAGGAGCATGTTCAGCGTGCTGGCTCCCGCGGCCACCAGTCCGGTACCGGCCAGGACGGCCAGCAGGCCCGGGACGTTCAGGCGCGCCCCCGACCCCATGACGAAGCCCACCATCGTCGTGAGCATCACCATCAGGGTGATCCGCGGCTTGGTCAGCTCGACGTAATCGGCCAGGGCGGCGCGGCGGGCGACGACGAGCGGCGCGCTCACGGCGTCACCGCGACGCGCGTGCCGTGCGCGGCCGAGGCCAGGCGTTGCGGACGCCGCAGGAGGCGGAACGCGCGCAGGGTCGTGAGCCAGCACGCCCCCAGGATCGCGGCGCCCACCGCCACGTGGAACGTCGTCGGCACCACCGCCCGGCCGCTCAGCACCGTGGCTCCGCCCAGCCCGATCTGGATGGAAACGAGCGCGAGGGCGGCCACCGCCATGCGTACGAGGCGCCGCTCTCCCGACCGGAGCGCGTGAAGCAGCAGGTGGATCACCGCCAACAACACCAGGACCGCGCCCACGCGATGCGCGAAGTGCACTGCGACCCCTGGACCGTCGAAGGCGGGGATCACCCGGCCCAGGGCGAGCGGAAAGTCAGGGATGGCCAGCCCCGCTCCGGTGTGGCGCATGACCGCGCCCAGGGCGAGCTGCAGGAAGACCACGGCCGTGGCGACGGCCGCGGCGGGGCCCACGTTCGCCCGATCGTGGTCCGACGAAGGACCGGCCAGGAATTCGCGCGAGGTGGAATAGGCCAGCGCGATGGTCACGCAGAAGAACGTCTGGGCCAGGCAGGCGTGGGTCACGGAGACGGGCGTGGGCAGGAGGAACTTCACGGTGATCCCGCCCAGGATCCCCTGCGCGACGACCGTCGCGAGCGCGATCCAGGCCAGCCGGCGCACGCCCGCGCGCGGCTCGCTGCGCGCGGTCCAGAAAGCGAGGATGGTGGTCAGGAAACCGACGAAGGTCGCCACCATCCGATGGCCGTGCTCGAAGAACACGCCTCCCACCATGGGCGGCATGAGCATCCCGTACGACAGCGGCCAGTCGGGGACGGCCAGGCCCGAGCCCGTGCTGGTGACGAGGCCGCCCACGAAGATGAGCGCCAGCGTGCAGGCCGCCGTGAAGACGGCAAACCGATGGCGCCAGGGGCTGAAGGCGGCGCGGCCGGCGTTGGTCATCGGCGGGACGGGAGAGGCGCGTGCAGGAGACGCCCCATGGGCGGGGCGTCTCCCGGATCGGCCGTCAGCCCTTGAAGCCGAAGTCGACCTTGGCGGGCTCGCCCGCCTTGACCGTCACCTTCTGCGTCTGGGTCTTCAGCTTCTCGTGATACGCCTCGACCTCGTAGTCACCCGGCGGCAGGCCCTTGATCTCGAAGGTCCCGTCCTCCTTGGTGACCGCGTAGAACGGGTGGTCCAGCACCGAGATGTAGGCGCGCATCCAGGGGTGCACGTCGCAGCCCACCGGGAACATGACCTCCTTCTTGTCGAAGGTCTTGGTGGACTCCATGCCCTTGCGCGGCTGGCCGATGTTGAACTCCGCGTTCACCGTCGGCCGCGGGTGGATGTTGTGGAGCGTGTCGTCGCTGTTCTTGATCTTCAGGGGCTGGTTGGCCTGCATGGCCACCACGTGCGGCGTGTAGTTGCAGCCGTGCTGGTCGATCTCGACCGCCTCCGTGGGGGCCGGGAACGTGCCGGTCACGCCGCTCTTCACGTACACGAAGACGTTCGCCAGCCCTCCGTCCTTCACCTGGATGGGCTGCTTCTCCATGCCGTCCTTGTGCATCTCCACGCACTTGGGGTCGGCGGAGAGCTTGACCTTCTCCGGCGCGGGGACGGTGCCGTCGAAGGTCACCTTGCCCGAGATCGTCTCGCTACCGGTGGGCGCGGCGCCGGTGGTGGCGGCAGGCGGAGCGGCGGCGCCTCCAGCGGGCGGCGGCGGGGCCTGGGACTCCTGCTTCTCGCCTCCACCGCAAGCGGCGGTCACCGCCGCGGCGGCCAGCACGAGAACGGCGAAACGGTTTCGAATGGACATCACGTGAGCTCCTCTATCTAAGTGGTTGCGGCCGGTTTCGGTTCCGGGATCTCCGGAATGAGATCGTGGTTTCAGTCTGGCAAGGGGCGCCGGGGTTGTCAAGGAACGGGGCCGGCGGCCGCGGCGGGGCCGGACGGGGCCGTCGGGTCAGGGGCCTGCTTGCGGAGGCGCTCGCAGAGCACGCTCAGGACGCCGCGCACGATCTCGATGTTCCCCGCCATCAGCTCCGTGAAGGCCTCCCGATCCAGACGGAGGAGGCGGGTGTCCTCCACCGCCGCGATGGAGGCCGTGCGGGGCTCGGGATCGAGCAGGGCCAGCTCGCCGAAGATGTCGCGCGGCCCCAGATGGGCGATGGTGTGGCCGCCCACGAACACGCGCACCCGGCCCGCCACGATGACGTAGAGGCTGTCGCCCGCGTCGCCCTTCTCGAAGATCGTCTCGCCGGCCTTGACCTGGACCTCTTCGACGAGGGCCGCGATGTCGGCCAGCACGTCCTCCGAGGCCCGCGCGAACATGGGCACCGCCTTCAAGACGATCACCTTCTCGATGCCGAGCATGGCATTCCTCCGTACTGCTCCTTCCGAAATCCAGTCCGCCGCCTCCCGCACGATCGGATCGCCGCCCAGGGCCGCGGCCTTCAGCTCCCGAGCGGGGAGGCGGGCTCCGACCATGCCCAGCGAATAGATCGCGCAGGCGCGCGTCCAGGGCGTGATCCATTCGGCGGGGCGGGCCAGCAGCTGCTGCAGCCGCTCGCCGCGGCCAGCGGGCTCCTGCGGGAAGATCTCCCCCAGCCGGGCCCCGCGCTCGGCCAGGGACAGGTCTTCGACGAGCGGGAACACCTGATCCCGGGTCTCCCGGTCAAGCGTGACCTCCAGGATCTCGAGGGCGTAGGCCCTCCTCTCCTTCGACTCGTGGCCCAGGTTGTCCCGCGCGCGCAGGATCGTGGTGGGGTCATGGATGAAGGACAGGAGGAGGAAGATCCGCTGCCGCGCGCCCTCCACCTCGCGCTCGAGCGCGTCCACCAGGATCCGCAGCCGCGCGTCGCCGGCCAGGTCGCCGATGACGCCCAGGGCCCACGCCGCGTCCGCCGCCTCGACCGCGATCTTCCGGCCGATGCCGTCGGACTCGGCCTCGCCCGCACGGTAGCCGCACCGCCGCAGCGACTCCAGCACGGCGTGGCGGACCCGTTCGTCGGGGTAGCCCATCTGCGGCCGCAGCAGCGCAATGGCGGGCGTGCCTCCAATCCGTCCCCAGACGGCCGCGATGCGGGAGCGGACACGGCTGCGAGGGTCACGATCCCAGGCGGCCTCCAGGGCGGGGAGGGCCCCGGCGCCCCCCGCGGTCAAGGCCAGGCCCGCCAGATCGGCGAACGCCGGTTCGCCGAGACTGGCGGTGACCACCGGCCACAGCTCCCCATCCTTGACCCGGGAGGCTGCCCGGAGGGCGGCCCGGCGCACGGCCGCGGTCCCGTCGTCGAGCAGGCCGCGCAGGATCTCCTGGAAACCCGTCTGGCCCGCCTGCCCGATGACGTGGGCGGCCGCAGCGCGCTCCTCCGGCACGGCCGAGCCGGCCATCGAGGCCAGGCGCGAGGCAGCGGCGGACGACGTCGCCCAATCGCCGCGCCCGAGCAGCCCGATCATGGCCGCCCGCGCGACCTGCGGGTCCGGGTCCCCGAGGTACGCCGCCACCGCGGCCGGCGCTTCGGGACCGCCGATCGCGCAGAGGCAGCGCAGCGCCGCCGCCCGTACCTCGCCGGAGGGCTCTTGCGCCAAGCCGGCGGCGACAGCGTCCGCCGCCGCCGGCGGCCGCAGGCCCTCGAGGCGCGAGAGGACCGACGACCGCACATCGGGCGAGGGATGGTCGAGGAGGCCGAGGAGGATGGATCCGAGCTCGGGGCGCCTGGCCTTCTCCAGCAGGTCGAGCGCGAAGACGACCTCGGCCGCGCGCGTGCTGCGGAGCGACTCCTTCACCACCGCGATCGTCCGCTCGTCGTCGAGGTCCAGCTCCTCGTCCACGATCCGGCTGCGAAGCGCCTCGCTGAGCGCGTGGGAGTACGCGTGCCCGCCTCGAACGGCCACGAAGAACCACCCCGCGAAGACGGCCAGCATGGCGCAGGAGAAGAGCACCGGGTCGGGAGACATCACCACGGTGAACAGCAGCATCATGCCGCCGGCCAGGCCCGTGGTGAGGGGCGTGATGATGGTCTCCACCACGATCTGCGCGGCCAGCCGCTGCTCGGGCCGCAGCGGCTGGTACATGACCTTGAAGGAGGGGTTGTCGATGGGGTGCTTGAGGGTCTTGTAGATCGCCTGGTTCATCATCACGAGCCAGAAGACGGCCGCGGCTCCCGCGCCCCCGCGGGCGGCCGCCAGGACCAGGAGTCCCGTGCAGAACGCGTGAGCCAGCGGCAGCACCAGCAGGCCGACGCGGATGCCGTGGCGGGCCAGGAGGGGCCCCGATACGAGAAGGCGGGTCGCGAGGCTCAGGAGCTGCGTGGCCCCCGAGAAAAGGCCGAAGAAGGAGGCCAGCTCACGCTCGCCGCCGTACCGGCCCTTCATCTGCGCCAGGAACGCGTAATCCACGAGGTACTTCGAGAGGATCGCGAAGAAGGTGATGGCCAGCAGCAGCCGCAGGTAGGGCCCTTGCACGAGGCTCAGCATCGCGGCCACACCGCCCGCCGGCCGCGGCGCGCCCATCCGCAGCGGCGCCCGCGCCGCGTTCCCAGGCTGCGGTCGCAGGACGGTCACGACCAGGAGGAGGCACGCGGCGAGGCCCGCCGCCGAGATCAGCAACAGGTTCGCGACACCGATCCGCCCCACCAGCAGGGGCACGGAGAAGGATCCGGCGATGCGCGCCACGACCTCGCCCGAGCCGATCACCCCGAACAGGCGCTTGGCCTGCCGAACGTCGTAGAGGCGGGTGGCCACCGCCCAGTACTCGAGGTCGGTGAGCGCGGACACGATCCGGTAGAAGACGAGGAGGAGGAAGACGAGCGCCCCGGCCGAGCCCACGAGCAACCCCACGCGGAAGGCACCGGTGGCGCAAAGGAGCAGGAGCAGCGTCGCCACCATGAGGGTACGGAAAGGCACCCGGTGCTGCACGCCCGTGTAGAGGAGGCCGGTCAGGGTGTTGAGCACCGCCGCTGCGATGTACACGTACGGGAGCAGCGGCGCGCCGAAATGCGCGAGGAAGAGTGCGCTGGCGGCGGTCTCGAAGAACGTGGTGCCCACGCCCATGGCGAACGAATGGGCGAGCATCAGCGAGGCGGAGCGTTCCTCTCCGGGCTGGATGCCGAGCAGCGATACGGCCGCCTTCGGGAGTCCCATGGCCGGGGTGGCGCCCCGCCGTCGAGCAGCGGCTAGCGCACGCGGTCCAGCGCCGCCTTGAGGTTGATGCGGGGCAGGGTGAGGCCGTTCTTGGAGTCCCGGACGGGGACCCCTGTTTCCTTCAGGGTGGCTACGATCGCGTCGGCGCTCAAGCCGGGGTTCGCCTCGAGCAGGACCGCGGCCGCGCCCGATGCGTGCGGCGTCGCCTGGGAGGTCCCGCCTTCCGTGGACGTCCCCCCGCCCACGCCGGCGGAGGTGATGAGGGCACCGGGAGCGAGCAGCTCCACCAGGGGGCTGCTGTTCGAGAAGCACGTGACCTGATCGGCCGCGGTGGTGCCGTCCGGGCACACCACCCAGCGGATGCCGCCCACGTTGCTGTCGTAGACGGCCCCCACGGCCACGGCGGCGTTGATGCAGGCCGGGGTCGTGACGGCGTCGGTGAAGCCGTTGTTGCCCGAGGCCACGAAGGTCACCGTCCCCCGTCCGCGGAGGTCGGCCAGGGCGCGGCCGTAGAGCGCGTTGGCGGCGTCGGCGGAGTCGCAAACGGTGGTGAAGCGGCCCCCGCCCAGGCTCATGTTGACGACCTTGATCGAGGGATTCGCCAGAACGAAGTCCAGCCCGGACAGGATGCCCTGGTCACCTCCCCCGTTGGGCCCCAGAACCTTGATGGCCACGATCGCTGTGTCGGGGGCGACCCCCACGGGAGACACCCGGCCCGGGCTGTTGATGATCCCCGACACGTTGGTGCCGTGCCCGTTGTCGTCGTGGGCGCTGCCCGGCCCCGTCTGGGAGGAGGTGCCGTTGGGGCACGCGCAGCCCGTGCAGAAGCAGGCCTCGGCCGCGATGGCGTCGAAAAGGTCGGGATGGCTGTTGTCGATGCCGGTGTCGATCACGGCCACGGGCACACCCTTCCCGGTGAAGCCGAGCGCGCGCGCCTCGTTGCCCAGTATCAGGGGAACGCTCTCCGCAGAGGTCGCGTACTTCATCCCCGGCAGCCCGACCATCTCGACCGCGGGATGCGCCTCGAGCTTGCGCACCGCGGAGAGGGAGGCCTCGCCGGCCAGTCCGTTGATGTTGGCCCACCGGTGCGTGAGCTGGAACTCATCGGGGCTCAGCTCGGACAGGACGCTGCCCTGGACGTCA
>Ga0075429_100002819_pt1 | contig 14696 bp, 12 predicted proteins | sample RhiMetdeltSRZDD3_FD_75295 | JGI IMG/M metagenome (GOLD analysis project Ga0075429, IMG submission 75295) | Populus rhizosphere microbial communities from Tennessee, USA - Rhizosphere MetaG P. deltoides SRZDD3 | ecosystem: Host-associated > Plants > Roots > Rhizosphere > Soil | place: USA... | reverse complement strand
TGGATCTCGCCGTAGCGATGGCCGGGATCGGCGGACAGCGCCTTGTTGAGGATGTCCGCGATCTGCTTGGGCAGTGCGTCTTCGTCGCCCGACGGGCCCTGCAGGCGCGCGTTCTGGATGCGCAGCGCGATGTCCTGCTTGCGGTCCGCCTGCAGGAGGGGCTGGCCGGTGAGGGCCTCGTAGAGGATGGCGCCCACCGCGAACGTGTCCGACCGCGGCTCGCCGCCGCCGCCCGTCACCTGCTCGGGCGCGACGTAGACGATCTCGTCGTCGCCCACGAGGCCGAGGTCCTTCACGCGCGACGGCCAGTAGCCGAACCCGCGCAGCCGCACCTCGCCTTCGTACGAGACCACCACGTTGCCCGGCGTCACCAGGCCATGGAAGTAGCGCCCGCCGCCGTCGAGCTTGCGGCTGTGCGCGTACTCGAGCGCGGAGCAGATCTTGCTCGCGATCAGCAGGGCGTGGTCGACGGAGAACGGGAAACCTTCGCTGCGGCAGCGGCCGAAGATCGTCTTGAGGCTCTTGCCTTCGACGAACTCGTACGAGATGTAGTACGACCCCTCGACCTTGCCGATACCGAAGATCTTGAGGACGTTCGCATTCTGGAGCTGGGCGGCGAACTTGGCCTGGTCCATGAGCGCCTTCGCGGCGTCGGCGTTGGCGGAGAGGACGGGGCTCAGGCGGACGAGGTCGACGATCTTTTCGAGGCCGGCGGAGCCGAGCTTGGCGGCCCGGTACTCGACGCCGATGTTCGCGGCGTCGACCTGTTCGAGCAGAACGAATTTACCGAACTTCTCTCGTCTGGCGGGGCTGGCCTTTTCCCCTGCGACGGACGCCATATATTCTTTTCTCCTGCTCGAACTTACACCCGAGAATCTAGCATCCGGACCCTGGGCCGTCAACAGAGGACCTTGCATTTTCGGTAGTTACGGGATTTCGCACTAACATCTCCTTGTGCAAAGGCTTACCCTCGGCGCCCTCGTTTTTTTGCTGCACGGTACTTGCGCCTATTCCGAGGGTGTGGCCTGCGGGACTCACTCCGAGGTGGGGCGATGGCTCCTAGTTCTCCATGACCAGCACGCGGGGGGACAGGTGGGTACCTCGAGCCGCCCGCCGGACGATGAGGTGACCCCGGTCGGAGAAATCGCCGTGCTCCACGACCGGGGCGATCTGCTCATCCGCAAGAACCCGTTCGACCTCGACGGCCGTGGCCTGCGGTTCGTCCCGGCACGCACGGGCTTCGACGTGATTCCGGTGACGGCGCGGGCGCCGGGTTCCCTCGGCGACACGGTCGTTTCCGGGCGCGACGAGCCGGCGCTCGTGGAGCTCCCGTTCGCGTTCCCGTTCTTCGGCCGCTCCTACCGCGGCGTCTACGTCCACGCCGACGGCCTTCTCACTTTCGAGCCGGCACCGGCGAGCGGCGCTGACCGCAGCCTGCCGCGCCTCGTTTCCGGCCCGCCGGCCATTGCCGCGTTCTACACCGATCTCGCCCCCGACCGCGGCGGGACCGTCTCCGTGCGCTCGTCGGCGGCGGAGGTGGTGGTGACGTGGACGGACCTCCCCGGCAGCACCCAGGTGAACAAGAACACCTTCCAGGCCGCCCTCGCCGCCGACGGATCGATCGAGGTCGCCTACACGCGGATCGAGACGCGCGAAGGCGTCGTCGGTCTGACGCCGGGAGGGGGGCAAGGTGCCGCCGCCCGGGACCTGTCCGCCGGTGTCGTCGACGCCGCCGGTTCGGTGGCCGAGGTCTTCAGCGAATCCGAGCGTCTCGACCTCGTGTCGAGCGTGCGCCGCTTCTATCGCGCCTATGGCGACGTCTTCGACCAGCTGGTCGTGTACACCACGCGGCCGATGAATCCGCTCGGCGGCTCCTTCGCGTTCGAGCTCAACATCAAGAACCAGACGCGCGGCATCGGCGTCGAGATCGTGGATTCGACCGCCGAATGGGGCAGTGCCGGCCGGCTGCAGAGCGTCGTCTTCATGGACTCCCTCGAGCCCTACCGCGAGGTCGACGGATTCGAGATCCTCGGCCACGAGGTGTCGCACCGCTGGCTGGCGCGCCTGCGCTTCCGCGACGCCGCCGGCACCACGAGCACGAAGCTGCTCGGCGGCGATCTCCTCCACTGGAGCTTCTTTCTCGACAGCGACGCCTCGCTCATCGGCGGCAACGAGATTGCCGAGGTGACCGGCGGCTTCGAGACCGTCGACTTCGCCCGGCGCTACAGCGCCCTCGATCAGTACGCGATGGGACTGCGGGGACCGGAGGAGGTGCCGCCGTTCTTCGTCGTGGAGGGCGCCGACCGGTTCCGGCCGAATCGCGGCTACAAGTCGTCGTCGTCGCCGGAAGCGGGCGTACGCTTCTCCGGCCGCCGGACGACTGTCACCATCGGCGACGTGGTCGCCGCCCTCGGGCCGCGCGTCGCCCCCACCGGAGAGGCCTCTCGTGTTCTCCGCCAGGCCTACCTGCTGGTCGGCGACGACGGGACGCCGCCGACGGAGGATCGCGTGGCTGTCGTCGACCGCATCCGCGGTCACTTCGTGCCGTTCTACTCCGAGGCCACGGACGGCCGCGGGCAGGTCGAAACACGACTGCCGTAACGACCGCGTAAAACTTGACTCGACGCGTCTACCGAAAGACCCGCCCACCGGGCCGAGACGACCGTAAGTCGTTGCTTTTACTGCAATCGAGACCTGGCACGGGACTGGCAATGATCGAGGCAGGGAGCACACATGGAGATTCTGCTCGGGCTGCTGATGCTGGTCATCGGAGTCGCAACGGGAGTCGCGCTCGCCTGGCTGCTGCTGAACGGCGTGATGACTGTCGCGTTCCGGCGCTAGGGCCGCAGCTCCAGGGTCTTTCCGTCGGGGCCGTTCAGCACCACCCCGCTGTCCTGGTCGATCGAGACGATGGTGTAGCCGCTCACCGTCTCGCCCTTTTTTCCCAACACGACCTCACCGTCCAGCGCGAGCGCCGCTCTCAGCCCGCCCGCCTGGTTTACGAGACCGACGAGCTTGATCGGCGCGCGTGTGGCCGTGGCCGCCGGCGTCCAGACCGCCGTCTCCATCGGCTCTACCACCGCCATGACCGGAGGGGCGGCAGCCTGACCGTACTCGAAGAGGTTGCGCTTCGGCGTCCCGCTGGTACTTTCGGCGGCGGCGGCCGGGCCTACCGGGGCCACGCGCGACTTCGGGCGCTGCCGGCGGGGCGGCGGCTCGACGCCGGTCGGCGGATGCGTGCTCGAGTACAAGAAGACGAGGACGAGGACGGCCAGGATGCCCTGGAGCACGCGCAGCCTCACGAGACGCCTCCGAGGGCCGCGGCTTCGACCTGGAGGCCAAGCCCGTTGGTGCCTCGAGCGAGCGACAGGTGGCGGAAAACGAGGCCGGAGCGCGGCTGCGCCAGGGTGGAGGCCAGCGTCACGACTGTCGCGAAATCACCCACTGTGGAGAGGGTCACGGTGGCCACCGCGGGGGCGGGCCCGCGCCGCACCTCGAGCCGGGACGACGGAAGCCGGGGGTCGAGGGCTTCCACGATACCCATGCGCACCTTCTGCACCGCGGCGTCGCTGGCGGCAGTGGCGGCGCTGCGTCCGACGAGGGCGGCGGCCTGGGCACGCAACTCGGCCCGCGCTTCGAGCTCGGCCAGCCGCCGGCGCTGCTCGCGCTGCTGGTTGAGGGCCCTCTGATGCTGCTCGGAGAGCGCCGTCGCCTCCTGCCGCCAGGTGCGAGTGAGGCCGAGCTGCAGGGCGACAGCGAGACCGGCCAGGCTCAGCGCGACGTGCGACGGTGTCAGCGTCATCGCCCGCCTCGGTAGCGGGCCTTGACGCTCGCCCGCAACGCGTCGTCGCGGACCTCCGCGCCCGGCGCCACGTCCTGGAACTGGGGAGAGGCCGCGAGCCGAGCGAGGAACTCGTCGTAGGCGGCGGGGTGGCGCGCCTGCACCTCCATCTGCAGTTGGAGCCCGCCCTCGTAGTCGAACACCAGGCTATCGAGGCGGACATCGGCCGGCATCGCGCGCTCGATCGCGGCGAGCACCGCCGCCGGCGGCGCCTGCCGCCCGACGACGACGAGTGCCGCGAGGCGTTCCTCGTCGCTGCCGACGCGACTGCCTTCGAGCGCCCGGGCGCGCGCCTTCATCTCTTCGAGGCTGCGCGCCGCCTCCACCAGGGCCGCCCGTCCCGCCACTACGTCCGTGCGCGCACGCACGGCCCCCGCCGCCGCCACCGCCAGCACGCCGACACCCGCGGCCACGATGAGGACGGCGGTGGTGCGGTCCTTCCGACGCGGCCGCGTGGAGAAATCAGTCATCGCGTCGGGCCCGCGCTCCGCTCGCTCATGCCAGGCCGGCGCCCAGCCACGCGAGCTCCTCGGCGTCGGCCGCGGCCATGCTCGGGACGTCACCCCAGCCGGTGCGCGCGTCCAGGCCCGAGGCGCGCAGGCCTTCGGCCACACGGCGCGCGCCGGGTCCGACCAAGCGCACACGCGGCGCCGACCCGGCCGCCCCCAGAAGCGCCGTCCGCTCCACCTCTTCGCCGATGCGCTCGCCGTCGTGCGGACCGGGATCCCGCCGGCGGTTGCGGAAGGCCAGCGCGGCGCTGCCGCCGAACAGCGCCATCGAGAAGGCGGCCTCCCCCAGCACGACGTCCATCGAGGTCTGTGCTTCCTCTCGACGCCGCTCCGCGGCCAGCGCGGCCAGACCCGCGAGCGGCGACAGCTCGACGCGTTCGCAGACGAGCCCGGCGGCCTCCGCCAGCGCCTCGTACTCGGCGGCGACATCGCGGCGCACGGCGGCCCCGATGTAGCGCCCGCCGCCGACGGGTGAAGCATCCACCACGGCGTCCGTCGCCGGATACGGAAGCTGCGGACCGATCCGGAATCGCGCGTAGTCGCCGGGGTCCGTGCCGCTGGGAACGTCGAGCAGGACCATGCGCGCCACGCCGTCGGGAAGCACGACGACCCCCGGCTTGCCGACGCCCTGCAGCTCGATCACCACCGCCCGCGCGGCCTGGCGCACCTCATCGGGGCGCGCGACGTTCGGCTGGAGCGGCAGCGGGCGCAGGGCGTCCGGCTCCAGCGCCTTCCGCGCGAAAGCCGCGAACCGGCGCGACCGCAGCCCCAGCTCGACGCGTGCGGCCTGGACGCTGCCGGCGTCGAACGCGAGCACGACCTTCGAGCGGCTCAACATCAACGTGATTATAGTGGCTGCGGAGGTGGACGTATGACGAGGGCGAGCACGGGCGGGCTGCTGTCGTGGTGGGCTCTATCGGCCGCGCTGGCGGCCGCGGAAACGCCCAAACCCGCCACCTGCCTCATCCAGCCGGACAAGACGGCCGCGGTGAAGGCGGTCGAAGGACGCGCCGTCTACTGCGGCCTCGACCTCGGCAGCAAGACGGTGAAGCTCAGCGTCGTCTCACTCGAGCCCGCCAACGACGCCACCGTCCGTGACGAGCGCCAGTGCAAGCGCACGCTCGGGATGGGCGCCCTCGTCTTCGACTCCACGACGGGGACGGCGCGCGCGCTGCCGGACGACGCGATCGGCCATCTCGTGGAAACGATCCGCGAGTACCAGAAGATCTGCACGCAAGACGGCGGCGTGGTGGCCGCGGCCGGGGCCACGCAGTGGGCACGAGACGCTACGAACATCACCGATGTGCAGGCGCGGGTGAAGACGGAGACCGGCCTCCTCTTCGAGGTGCTGACGCCCGAGCAGGAAGCGGAGTACGGCTACGTCGCCGCCGCCGCCAACACGCCGGGCCGGCTCGTCCTCGATCCCGGCAGCAACAGCTTCGAGATCGCGTGGCAGGAGACCGGGTCGCCGATCATTCGCAGCATCCTCATCAAATACGGCTACGTTCGCGGCGCCGTCAACGACATCGAGCCCGCCGCCGACTACGCCGCCGGGCGCGGGCAATACCAGGCGAAGGCGCGGGCCCAGATGGAAGACGAGCTCGGCAAGCTCACGCCCCCCATGAGCCTCGCGCGGCTGCGGCAGCTCGTGGCCGACAAGAAGATCGGGCCCGAGCTCGTGGCGCTGGGCCAGGACGGCGCCGTGCATCTCTCCGTCCGGGGCCTCCTGCGCAGCGGCGCGGGGGCCTGGATCGCGGAGCCGGACGCGTATGCGGAAGCGCTTCGCAAGCAAACGCTGACCGTCGATCCCGCGTTCGGCATCCTCACCGCGGACCCGATACGCCCCGCCGATGTCACCGCCTATCTCGACGGCATCCGGCCCGCGGACTTCAAGCTGCTGACCAGCGAGCCTGCCCGCAGCCTCTACGGCCAGAAGGCGCTGGTGGTGCCGGCGCTCGTCGATCTGTTGTTCCGCGAGCTGGCGGCGACCCGGCTCGTCATGGTCCCGCAGGAGACGACGACGGGGCACATCCTCGCCAAGCGGCCGCGCTCGACGACGCGCTGACGCCGCCGGCGGCGGTGCCGGCGGCGGTCGACGGCGCCATCGCGACTGTCGTATGATCGCCGTTAACGTCGGTCTTTCTCGGTTCCCTTGACTTTTTTCACGCTCGACAGGGGGTCGCCATGAAGGTCTACGATGCGCCGAGCATCCGCAACATTGCCGTCGTCGGGCACGGAGGCTGCGGCAAGACGACGCTGGTCTCCGCGCTCGTGTTCGACATGGGTGGCGTCAACCGGCTGGGCCGCGTGGAAGACGGCACCACCGTCACCGACTTCGACCCCGACGAGATCGAACGCAAGATCAGCCTCCAGACCGCCGTCGCCCACGGCGAGTGGAAGAAGACGAAGCTGAACCTGATCGACGCCCCCGGCTACGCCGTTTTCGTGTCGGAGGCGATGGCCGCCCTGCGCGTGGCCGACGCGGCGGTGGTGGTGGTCGACGCCGTGCATGGCGTCGAGGTGCAGACCGAGAAGGCGTGGTCCCTGGCCGGCGAGCTGGGGCTGCCGCGCGTGCTGGTCGTGAATCGGATGGATCGAGAGCGCGCCTCGTTCGATCGAACGATGGCCTCCATCGAGAAGTCGTTCGGCCGCAGCGCCGTCCCCGTGGCTTTCCCCCTGGGTGAAGAGAAGGCCTTCACCGGCGTCGTGGATCTCGTCCACGAGAAGGCCTACACGTACGTCGACGACCAGAGCGGGAAATTCCAGACTGTCGATATCCCCGCCGACAAGGGCGAGGCGGCCCGCGCCCTGCGCGACAAGCTCGTGGAGATGGTGGCGGAGAACAACGAGGACCTCATCGAGGCGTTCTTCGAGAAGGGCACGCTGCCCCAGGACGACCTCGTCAAGGGCCTGAACGCGGCCGTCAAGGCGGCCAAGGTGTTCCCCGTCATCCCGACCTCGGCCGCGCGGAACGTCGGCCTGAGCGTCCTCCTGGACGCGGCGGTGGAGCTGCTGCCGTCGCCGTTCGATCGCGGAGAGGCGGTCGGCAAGGACGCCGCCGGCAATACCGCCGTGCGCAAGCCTTCGCCGTCGGAGCCGGTCTCGGCCTTCGTGTTCAAGACGATCGTGGATCCGCACGCCGGCCAGATCAGCCTCTTCCGCGTCTACTCCGGCGTGCTCAAGAGCGACAGCCACGTGCAGAACACCAACCGCGACGCCGACGAGCGCCTCGGCCACCTGTTCCTGCTCGAGGGCAAGAACCAGGTACAGGTCCCCGAGATCCAGGCCGGCGACCTGGGCGGCGTGGCCAAGCTGAAGGACACCCACACGAACGACACGCTGGCCGACAAGGCGCATCCCATCGTCTATCCGCCGATCGCCTTCCCCGAGCCGTCGACCACGTTCGCCATGGAGCCGAAGACCCGCGGCGACGAGGACAAGATCTCGGTGGCGCTGCATCGGCTCATCGAGGAAGACCCGGTCCTCCGCATCTCCCGCGACGCGCAGACCCACGAGATGCTGCTCTCGGGCATGGGCCAGCTCCACATGGAAGTCGTCGTCGCCCGCTTGAAGAAGCGCTTCAAGGTCGAGGTCAACCTCAAGAAGCCGAAGATCCCGTACCGCGAGACGATCAAGGCGGCGGCGGAGGGACACGGCCGACACAAGAAGCAGACGGGCGGCCACGGCCAGTTCGGCGACTGCAAGATCCGCATGAAGCCGCTGCCGCGCGGCGGCGACTTCCAATACGTCGACGACACGTTCGGCGGGTCGATCCCGAGGAACTTCATCCCCGCCATCGAGAAGGGCATCCAGGAGTCACGCCTGCGGGGCTTTCTCGCCGGCTTCCCGATGGTCGACTTCCAGGTGGAGGTCTTCGACGGCCAGTACCACGACGTCGACTCGTCGGAAATGTCGTTCAAGATCGCGGGCTCGATGGCATACAAGGACGCGGTGGCCAAGTGCAAGCCGACGATCCTGGAGCCGGTGATGCGGGTCGAGATCACCGTGCCCGAGGAGTTCGCGGGATCGGTGATGGGCGATCTGTCCAGCCGCCGCGGGCGGCCGCAGGGGATGGAGCCCAAGGGCAGCGGACACCTCATCCGCGCGGAAGTACCGCAGGTGGAGCTTCTCGACTACGATGCCACCTTGACCTCGATGACGGGCGGCCGCGGCTCGTACCACATGGAATTCGATCACTACGCCGAGGTCCCCAGCCACCTGCAGGAAAAGATCATCAGCGCCCACAAGGCCCTGCACGGCGAGCATCCGAAAGAAGAGGCATGACCCGACTCCCAGGTGTCCTGTCGTTCGGCCTCTATGCCTCCATCGCCACCGCGCTCCCCGCCGCCCAAGGCCCGAATCCCACGCCGGCGGCAGCGTCCGCGCCTTCCGCGCCCGCGCCCAAGCAGGCCGGCGTCGACGTCCCCAAGCCCGAGCGCGTGAAGATGCTGCGTCCGACGTATCCCGCGGAGGCGCTGGCCCGCGGGCAGCATGCGCTGGTCGTCGTCGAGCTGATCATCGACGAGACGGGCAAGGTCGCGGAGGCGCGTGTGCTGCACGGGCCGGAGCCGTTCGCGAAGGCGGCGCTCGAGGCCACGCGCCAGTGGGAGTTCAAGCCCACCAAGGTCGACGGCAAGCCGGTGCGCGTGCGCGAGACGGTGCCCATCACCTTCAGCCTGCCCGTGCCCGCGATGACGCGCGACGGCGGGGTGCCGGAGATGCGCCAGGGCGTCGCTCCGAAGTTCCCGCCGGCGGCCCGCGGGCGCGAGGGGCAGGTCGTGGCCGGCGTCGAGATCGACGCCGAGGGGCGCATCCGAAAAGCCACCGTGCAGAAGGGTGAGTCGCCGTTCTCCGAGGCGCTGATGGAGGCCGCGCGCACGTGGCGGTTCGCGAGCCCCGAAGGAGGGAAGGCTCTCGCCTTCTCGGTGGAGGCGACGTTCAAGGACGGCAAGGTCGCCCTCGCGCTGAAGTCGGCGCACGCGGCGAGCGCGGCGGACGCGGGGCCGCCGGCCGCCGCCGCCGCCACCGACGTGCCGGTCGCGGGGCCCAAGGAAACCGAGACGCCGGACGTCGACAACGCCCCGCCGGAGGCGGTGGAAGCGATGCCCCCGTCGGTGCTGCCGAGCGAGCCGCCGGTCGAGGTCGTGAGCGGCGGCGGCGGCAGCGCGGGCTCACCCGCCGTTCCCGCGGATCCGGCCTCGACGCCCGGGCCGGCGGAAAACGGCTCGTCGAGCGTGCGTGACGTGGAGCTCGCGCCGGGCATTCCCGACCTCGTGCGCGGCCGCCGCCCGGTGTCGCCGCCCATGGCCCGCATGGCCGAAGTCGAAGGCCAGGTCGAGGTGCGCTTCACCATCGACTCGGGGGGCGTGACCTCAATCCAGAACGTGAACGGCAGCGATCAGCTCAAGGAAGCGGCCGAGTCCCTCGTGCGCTCCTGGACGTTCCGGCGCGCGGCCGCCCACCGCGTGTTTGCCCTGGCGCTCATCGAGTACAAGACGTCCGGCTCGAAGGCGCGCATCCGGCCCGTCCCCTGACCCCCTATCCGGACGAGACGCCGCCTCTTGGGGGGCGAGCGCCGTGATCTCCCGGCTCTCCGTGACGAGCTGGGTCCTGTACGACCTGGCGAACACGATCTTCTCGATGGGAATCGTGTCCCTGTACTTCTCCCTCTACGTCCTCGATGTGTCGGGCGCGGGCAACGCCGATCGCCACTACGGGTACACCAACGCCGTCTCGATGGGGATCATCTTCATCCTGTCGCCCCTGCTGGGCGCCCTCACCGACCGCGCCCCCCGGCGCGTGCCGTTCCTCACGGTGTCCACCCTGATCTGCGTGGGCTTCACCGCCCTCCTCGGACAGGGCCTGTGGCCGTCGCTCGTCTTCTTCGTGATCGCGAACATCGCCTACCAGGCGGGGCTGCAGTTCTACGACGCCCTGCTCCCCGAGGTCAGCACCGAAGAGAACCGCGGCTGGATCGGCGGCGTCGGCGTGGGCGTCGGCTACTTCGGCTCGTTCATCGCCATCGGGACCGGCATGGTGATGCTGCAGAAGCTTCACACCGGCTGGCCGGCGGTGTTTCAGGTCATCGCCGCCGAGTTCCTGGTGTTCGCGCTGCCGGCGTTCTTCTGGATCCGCGAGCGCGGCAACCCCGACGCGCGGCCGTTCTCGACGGCCGCCATCCGCGAGGCCTTCCACCAGGTGATCGAGACCCTCCGCAACAGCCAGCGGTATCCGGGGCTCTTTCGTTTCCTGATCGGGCGCGTGTTCTACACCGACGCCGTCAACACCGTGATCGCGATCATGGGTCTGTACGTCACCAGCGTGGCGGTGCGTGCCGGCTACGCGGCGGAGAAGGGCAAGGCCATGGCGCAGCTCATCATGCTCGTGGCGGTGACGTGCGCCGTCGTCAGCGGCTTCGTCTGGGGACGCATCGTCGACCGGATCGGGTCGAAGCGCACGCTCGACTACGTGCTCTATCTCTGGATGGTGGTGCTGGTGGCGGCCGCCCTCTTCGGCCTCTTCTCGCTGCCGTTGTCGCTGTTCTATCTGATCGCCGCCGGCGCCGGCATCGCGATGAGCGGCGGCAACGCCGCCGACCGCATCCTCATGCTGCGCCTCGCCCCACCCGAGCGCATCGGCGAGTTCTACGGCCTTTACGGCATGGTCGGGCGCTTTTCCGCCATAACCGGACCGCTCCTGTGGGGAATCATTGTCGGGGAGCTCTTCAGGGGGCGCCCCGACATCGGACAGCCGGTGGGAATCCTGGTGATGGCGGCGATGGTCGTCGTCGGTTACTGGGTGCTCCGCCCCGTGCGCGACTAGGGGTCAGGTCTGTTGTTTGTCGTCTACGGACCCTCCTGACGCCTGCCGGCGTCCAATCACCGTGCGGGAGGTCCCATGATCCTGGCCTTCGTCGTGCTCGCGTGTCCCTGCCTGTTACCGCCCGACCTCGAGGAGCGCCGCGCGCGTGAGGACAAGTTCTCGGCTGCCGCCGCGACGAGCGCCGACTGGCTGCGCGGGCAGGCCGTTGCCGAGGCCCGCCGGCTCGGTACGAGCCACCGGTGGGCCGGCGAGTACGACTACTACGCGGGCGAAGGCTCCGGACCGGCGGCGCTGACGCTGGCCCCGAACGCCGGCTTCGCGTTCGAGTCGCACGCCTGCGGTGAGATCGACGATCGCAACGTCGGCGCCGTCACGGAGGAGGGCGATCGCGTGCGGCTGCATCCGGCCTACATCGAAAGCCAGCCGCGCGAGACGGAGATGCCGGTGGAGTACGTGGCGATCGCGTCGGGCTCGCGGCGCTACCTCGTGCCGCCCGACGCGCTGCAGGAGTTCTGCAACGCCGTCAACCGCGGTGACCAGCCGTACTTCCTGCAGCGGCGCGGCGGCGGTCAGACCGCCGGGATCCCGGCCACCGCCGACGGCCCCCTCGACTGCGTGCTCGCGCGGCCGCTCTGGACACGCATCACTTCCGTCGGTCCTCCTCGCGTCGAGAACGGCGGCCAACGGTACGACACCGTCGCCACGACGGTGACCTTGGGCGCCGGGCGGCGGGACGGCGTGCGCGAAGGGTCGGTGTTCCTGATCCAGGCCACCGGCATCTTCGACGAGGAGGAGCTCGTCGTCACGAAGGTCGGCGAGAGATCCTCCCAGGCCGAGCTCTCGATCTGGGCCGAGGCCGGCACGCGGCGCACGCCGGGCGTCGGGTGGCCGGTCACCACGCGGAGGCGGGCAACCGAGCGCTAGCGGCGAGAGACGCGCCAACGCACGCCACGACGGGCCAGGCCCTGGCGAAGCGCGTCGTAGGCCTTGGGGTCCCGGCCCAGCATCTCGAGCGGGATCACGCCGGTCCTCTTGATCCCGCCGCGCGCGGCCAGCTCCGCCACCGCCGCGCAGGTCATCGCCGTCGTGCGCGTCATGGCGGTGAGCCCGCCGCGCCGGCGCTCCACGAGTGTCGCCCGCGCGCCGTCGGCCACGACGTCGAGCACCACGAGATCGTCCGGCTTCGGCCGCACCCAGGCCGTCTCGAAGACGGGCAACACCAACTCCGGCCGCGCAAAGAATCCGAGATCAGCCAGCGCCTGCATGCGCGCGGCGTGGCCGGGCCAGCGGAGCGTCTTCTCGAACATGTCGCGTGCCGGCAACGTGCGCAACAGCGTGCGCAGGCCGTCGCTGAAGAATGCCTCGAGGGCGCCCACCCGTGGCACGCGCACCGTCTCGACGCCGGAGAGCGCCGGCACCGTCACCACGCGCCCCGCCTTCTTGATGCGCGCCGGGCGCGTGTATTCCTCGATCAGGTCGTCGAGCGACCACGTCGCCACGTAGTCCTGCTCGCGGCGCGCGGCAATGCCGCCCACGCGGATCTCGACGCGGCGCGGCCGCGGCTTCGCGATGTGGCCGAGGATGAGGTTCGAGATGCCGGGCGACAGGCCCGCGTCCGGCACGAAGGCGATCCCGGCGCGACGCGCGGCGCGATCGAGCGTGAACGAATCCTCGGCGAAGAAGCTGACGTCGACCGTCGGCCGGCGCGCCTCGATGGCGGCCTGCGCCGCCGCGAAGCCGAACCGCGACGGCAGGGCGCCGACGACGAGGTCGAAGCGCGCGATCACGCGGTCGAGATCCCTGCCCCCGAGGTCGCGCACGATCGACCGCGCCCCTCGGACGCGCACCCGCCGGGCATCGGCCACGGTCACGTCGAACGATCGCGCGAGGTCGGCCGCGATCACCGAGCCCTGCCGCCCGCCGCCGAGGACGAGGATCTTCATGGGTGAGCGATCGTAACTCCGTTGACGCGAGCAGCGTCAACGGGCGGCCCGTGTCGAGCAACTGGTTCCGGGGCCAGTGCTCACCAGGCGACACGACCTGGAGGCCAAACCTGACCCCGCCGCGGAAGAGCACGGCGACGATCTGAACCGCAACGGATGCGGTTACTTTCGGTGCCCACTGACAGTCGCTGACACACGAACGCGCGCGGGCGGGGCAAGATACTGCGCATGCGGCGGTGGAGCCTCGTCCTGTTCGCGGCCGTTTCCGTGATGCTCCTCGTGTTCGGGGTCGTAGCGGACCGCGCGCTGGAAGGACAGGCGCGGAGCGCACGCGAAGCGGCGGCAGCGGACGCCGCAGAGACGGCACGCCTCTCCGCCCGCGCGGTGGCCGCCGCCCTCGCGCAGACCGAGCAGGCGGTTTTGTCGAGCATCGTCCCCGACGGCGTCGTCGTCGAGCGCGCCTTCGTCGAACCGGCCGCCACCGTCCCCGAGCCCTCGACGGTTCAGTATCGGCGGCGACGCCGCGCCGATCTCGTCACGCTGCTGCAGTCTACGAAGGCCACCTCGAGCGGCCTGCCCGAAGCCGTCGTCGCCCACCTCGCGCTGCAGAGCGGGCCCGCGCTATCGCTAGCGGGCGATGCGCCGGATGTCGTGCGGCGCCTTCTGGACGGCGAGCTCCCGGTGCGGCGCGACGACCTCCCGGCGCTGGCCGCCGCCCTCGGCGTCGGCTCGGATCCCCGTGTCGCACAGCTTCAGGATCGACTGCGGCGGGCGCCCGACGCTGGGGATCTGCCGGCGGCGCCCGTGTTTCGCCGGGAGAGACATCGGGATGCCGTCGAGGGCTGGACCAACGCCGGCGGTCAGCGCCTTCGCTACTCGCAGTCGGTGCCGAGCGTGCTGGCCCTGGCGCGCGTGCCCGCCGAGACCATTGTCAGCAACGGCACCGGCGCCCTCGTGCCCGACATCGACGGCTTCGGGCTTCACGTCCCGCCGCGCGCTCCGGGGCTCTTGCGGCTGCGCGCGCTGCGCATCGCCCTCTGGTTCGCCATCGGCGCGTCGATCCTCTGCCTCGTCGGCGTCCGACGTGCGCTGGCCGCGGAGTCGCGCGCCAATGCACGGGAGAAGGCCTTCCTCACCAGCGTCACCCATGAGCTGCGCACGCCCCTGGCCGCCATCCGCCTCTTCGGCGAGACGCTGGCCGAAGGCCGCGGCGATGCGCGCGAATACGGCGCGCTGGTGGCCGACGAGAGCCATCGTCTCGAAGGGCTCGTCGAGCGCGTCCTGGCCGCCACGCGTGCCGGCGAGCGCCCCCGCTTCGCGGAGACCGAGCCCGGCGCGCTGCTACGCTCGGCCCTCGACCTCATCGCCCCGCGGGCCGAACGACGGGCGGTGACACTCACCTGCCGCGCGGAGGCTCCGTTGCCCGTCGCGCTGTGGGACGCGGACGCCGTCCGGCGCGCGCTGCTCAACCTCCTCGACAACGCCGTCAAACACGGACGCGAAGGCGGCCACGTCGAGGCGCGGGCGGAGGCCAGCGGCGAGCTCGTGCAGCTGTCCGTTCAGGACGACGGGCCGGGCATC
>Ga0075429_100002818_pt1 | contig 14701 bp, 15 predicted proteins | sample RhiMetdeltSRZDD3_FD_75295 | JGI IMG/M metagenome (GOLD analysis project Ga0075429, IMG submission 75295) | Populus rhizosphere microbial communities from Tennessee, USA - Rhizosphere MetaG P. deltoides SRZDD3 | ecosystem: Host-associated > Plants > Roots > Rhizosphere > Soil | place: USA... | reverse complement strand
CCGAGCGTCGAGAGCTCCCAGTCGAGCACCGCGCGCACGCGCGGGGCGTCCGCGTCGAACACCAGGTTGTCGAGCCGGAAGTCGCCGTGGACCACGGACACCTCGCGCTCGTCGCGCGCGCCGGCCGGCATGTGGGCGGGCAGCCATTGCATCAGCCGGTCCATCTCGGGGATCGGGTCGGTGATGGAGGCGACGTACTGCTTGCTCCAGCGCGCGATCTGGCGCTCGAAGTAGTTGCCCGGCTTGCCGTAGCCCTCGAGTCCGGCGGCGCGCACATCGACGCGGTGCAGCGCGGCGATCACGCGGTTCATCTCGTCGTACACGGCGGCGCGCCCGGCCGGCTCCATGCCCGGCAGCGCCTGGTCCCACAGCACGCGGCCCGGCACGTACTCCATGACGTAGAAGGCGCGGCCGATCACCGATTCGTCGGTGCACAGCACGTGCATGCGCGGCACGGGCACGCCCGTGCCGTGGAGCGCGCGCATCACCGTGAACTCGCGCTCGATGGCGTGCGCCGACGGCAGCAGCTTCGCCACCGGGCCCGGCTTGGAGCGCATCACGTACGAGGCGCCGGGCGTGGCGAGCAGGTAGGTGGGATTCGACTGGCCGCCCTTGAACTGCTCGGCGCGCAGCGGGCCGGCGAAGCCGGGCAGGTTCGCCTCGAGGTAGGCCTGCAGCGCGGCGATGTCGAAGGCATGCTGCGAGGCGACGGGCTTGGTTCCGGTGAATGCGTCCATGGGATGTTCCGTGTCAGGTGCGCGACGCGATGGCCATGAGCTTCTCCTTCGAGAGCACCACCAGCCGCGTCGGCTCGACGCGCACCGCGCCGTCGCGCTCGAAGCCCTTCAGCTCCTGGTTCACGCGCTGGCGCGATGCGCCGAGGAGCTGGGCGATGTCCTCCTGCGCGAGCTGCAGGCCGATGCGGATCTCGTCGCCGTCGGCGATGCCGTAGCTGCGCGCGAGCAGCACGATCTGCTTGGCCAGCCGGGAGGCGAGCGGGCGGGTGTTCAGGTCCTCGACCACGTCGAACATGAGGCGCAGCCGCCGGCAATTGAGACGCAGCAGCGCGTCGTAGAGCTCGACGTGCTGGGCGAGCAGCTCCTTGAAGTCGGGCTTGCGCACGACGAGCAGGGTGGTGGGGCCGTGCGCGTTCGCGTCGTGCGTGCGCGGCATGCCGTCGAACAGCGCGATGTCGCCGAACCAGAGGCCCGGCTCCACGTAGGTGAGCGTGATCTGCTTGCCCGACAGCGAGACCGAGCTCACGCGTACCGCACCCTTGGCCACGCCCACCCATTCCTGCGCCGGCTGGCCGCGCGTGGATACCAGCGCGCCGTCGGGCACGCGCCGCACGACGCTGCGCGACAGGATGGCGTTGCGCAGCGGCTGCGAGAGGCTGGCGTACCAGGAGCCGGATTCGATGGCATGGCGCTCGGCGGGAGTCAGGACGGCGGCGTTCATCGGGCGGCGGGCTACGCGCGGCGCAGGTACTGCGCCAGCAGCTTTTCCATGGTGGTCATGCTCTCGTGCTGGTGCAGCCACTGCGTGGGCGCGAGGTTCACCGCGCGCACGATCATGTGGTCGTCGCCGACGTCGACGATGTTGATGCAGGCGGGCAGCTGCTCGAGCCGCCCGAAGAAGCCGCGCTCGCCGGTCAGCGCGCGCGTGAGCAGGGCGCGGTTCACGCCGCCGTGCAGCACGAGCAGCATGGTCGTCCAGTCGGTGCGGGCGACGAGGCGGTCGAACGCGGGCAGGGTGCGGTCCAGCAGCTCGCCGATCGATTCGCCGGCGAGGAAGCGCCGCTGCTCGAGCCCCGGGCCGCCCTGGAAGGCGCCGAGGAACGCGGCTTCGATCTCCTCGGGCGCGATGTCGGAGAGCCGCCCGCCGCGGATCTCCGCGAGCGCGGGCTCGTGCTCCAGCGGCAGCGACAGGCCCGCGGCGGCGAGCACGCGCTCGGCCGTCTCCACGGTGCGCTGCAGCCCGCTCACGATCACCCGGTCGAAGCGCACGCCGCACTGCGCGTACAGCGCGCCCGCGGCGTCGGCCTGCTCGCGCCCGGCCGTGTTGAGCGGCACCGTGAGCGGGGGGATGGGGGTGCCGTCGGCGCGGAAATAGTCCACCGAGCCGTGGCGCATCAGGTAGAGGCGGCGTCGCTGCATGCGCTCGGCCCCGTCAGCGGAAGCGCGGTGCGCGCTTGTCGAAGAAGGCCTGCAGGCCCTCGCCGGCGTTGGCGTGGAAGAGGGATTCCACGAAGCGGTCGCGCTCGGCGCCGAGCTGCCGCGCGAGCCCCTCGCCGGCGGCGAGGTGCACCAGTTCCTTCGCGCCGGCCACCGCGTTGGGCGCCATCTCGGCGAGCCGCTCGGCGACGCCGAGCGCCTGCTCGAACGCCTGCCCGGCGTCGGCCACCCAGTTGACGAGCCCGTGCGCGTGGAGCTGGCGCGCGCTCAGCGGCTCGGCGAGCCAGATCCACTGCTGCACGAGCTGGCGCGGCAGCGCGCGCGCGAGGTGCCAGGTGGCGCCGCCGTCCGGCGTGACGCCGATGCGCGCATAGGAGAGCGCGAAGCGCGCGTCCTCCGCCGCGACGACCAGGTCGCAGGCGAGCGCCAGCGAGAAGCCGGCGCCCGCGGCCGCGCCCTCGACCGCGGCGATCACCGGCTTCGGGAACACGCGGATCGCCTCGATGAACTGGTGCAGCCGGTCGATCACCTCGGCCTGCACCGACCCGCCCGCCTGGCGCCGCGCGGCCAGGCGGCGCAGGTTGCCGCCCGCGCAGAAGTGCTCGCCCTCGCCGCGCAGGACGACGGCACGCACCTCGTCGTCCGACTCCGCCACGTTCAGCGCCTCGATGCCCGCGGTGATGAGCTGCTCCGAAAGCGTGTTGCGCGTGGCCGGTCCGCTCAGCGTCATCACCAGCGTGCGCCCGTGGCGCACGGTCTTGAGTTCGGAGGACATGCGGAAGAGGCGGGAAGCAACGGTGCCGAGAATTGTGTCACGCACCCCGCATGGCGCCTCGCACACCCGCGTGGCGGCGGCGTCGGCCCATATGTAACGACATGCTAGAGTGCCTCGACCCCGCCATCCCGCTGCCATGCGCATCGCCTCTTCGGACATCGTCGTCGCTCTCGCGCTGTGCTGCGGCGGCTCGTGCGCCTGGGCGGTCGGGCTGCCGGCCGCGGCGCCGCCGGCCGTTTCCGGCAGCGCCGCCGCGCCGCTGCCGCAGGGCGATCCCTCCCTGTCCGACCGCGAGCTGCTGCAGTCGATCGAGCAGCGCGTCGAGCGGCTGCGCCTCGACCAGCAGGCCGCGCGGCAGGCGATCGACGAGCTGCAGGCGCGCGCGTCCGCCACCGCGCCGCGCGACCCGTGGCTCCTCGCGCTCGGGGCACTCGCCGTGGTGCTGCTCGGCGTCATCGCGGCGCTGATGTGGCGACTGGCGCGCCAGCGCAGCGAGCAGGCGTGGCTGCGGGATGCGCGCTCGCTCACCGCGCCCGCGCCGCGGCCCGCCGAGGCATCGCGCGCGGCCGCGCCCGTGTCGCCCGGCCTCGACGAGGCGACCATGACGTCGATGCGCGTCGCCCCGGCGCGCTCCGTCGCGCATGCGCCGCCGGAGCGGGGCGCCGTGCCGACGACCACGATCCCGGCGGCGGCGCGACTGCGTCGCGAGCTCACGCCCGAGGAGCTCATCGATCTCGAGCAGCAGGCGGACTTCTTCATGGCGCTCGGGCAGGAGGAGTCGGCGATCGACCTGCTGATGGCGCACGTGCGCAGCAGCGGCGGCACGAGCCCGCTGCCCTACCTCAAGCTGCTGGCGGTCTACCGGCAGCGCGGCGAGGAGAACGCCTACCAGCGCATCCGCGACCGCCTCAATCGCCGGTTCAACGCCTGCGCACCGGAGTGGAAGAGCGATCCGTCGCTCGGCCGTCCGCTGGAGGACTACCCGGACGTGATGCGGCGCGTGCAGAGCGCGTGGCCCGCGTCGCCGCGCGCGGCCGACCTGCTGGAAGCGCTGCTGTTCCGGCGCGACCCCACGCAGGCCGGCTTCGACCTGCCGGCGTACGAGGAGCTGCTGTTCCTCTACGCCCTCGCGAAGGACCTGCTCGCGCACGAGAGCAACCCCGATGGCGTCGACCTGCTGCTGCCGCTGGACGACCCGGCACCGGCGCCCATCACGCGGGTGGCCTCGCCCGCGCAGCGGCCGGCGCCGTCGGTGGACCTGGAACTGGATCTCGGCCCGCCGGGCGAGCCGCGCGGCGCCTGACTGAACTAGAGGCGGGCCAGCCGCTCGAGCGCGGCCTCGAGCGTCGGATCCTTCTTCGCGAAGCAGAAGCGCACGATGCGCTGCTCGAACCCGCCCGGATAGAACGCCGAGAGCGGGATCGCCGCGACGCCCACGTCGCACGTGAGACGGCGGCAGAACGCCTCCTCGGTCTCGTCGCTCACCGCCGCGTAGTCCACGCACTGGAAATAGCTGCCTTCGCTCGGCAGGATGCCGAAGCGCGTGCGCGCGAGGCCGGCGCGGAACAGGTCGCGCTTGCGCTGGTAGAACGCGCAGAGCGAGAGGTAGGGCTGCGCATCCGCCATGTAGGCCGCGAGCCCGTGCTGCACGGGCGTGTTCACGGTGAACACGTTGAACTGGTGCACCTTGCGGAACTCGGCCGAGAGCGGCGCGGGCGCCGCCACGTAGCCCACTTTCCAGCCGGTGACGTGATAGGTCTTGCCGAAGCTCGAGACGATGAAGCTGCGCGCCGCGAGCTCCGCAAAGCGCGCCACGCTCTGGTGCCGGGCGCCGTCGTACACCATGTGCTCGTACACCTCGTCGGAGATCAGCAGCACGTCGGTGGGGCGCAGCAGCTCGGCGAGCCGGTGCATCTCGTCGGCCGTCCACACGGTGGCGCTCGGGTTGTGCGGCGTGTTGACGATGATCGCGCGCGTGCGCGGCGTCATCGCCGCGCGGATGCGATCGAAGTCGGGGCGGAAGGTGCGCGGCGTGAGCGGCACGTGCACGGCGCGTCCGCCGGCGAGCTGGATGTTGGGCTCGTAGCTGTCGTAGCACGGGTCGAGCACGATCACCTCGTCGCCCGGGTGCACGACGGCGAGCACGGCGGTGAGGATGCCCTGCGTGGCGCCGGCGGTGATCGTGACCTCGGCAGCGGGATCGTAGCGGTGCCCGTAGAGGGCCTCGATCTTCGCCGCCACCGCCTCGCGCAGCGCCGGCACGCCGGTCATCGGCGGGTACTGGTTCAGGCCCTGGCGCATCGCCCGCTCGACCGCCTCGATGAGGCGCGGGTCGCAGTCGAAGTCCGGAAAGCCCTGGCCGAGGTTGACGGCGCCGTGCTCCTGCGCGAGCGCCGACATGACGGTGAAGATGGTGGTGCCGACGTTCGGCAGGCGCGAATCGATGGCGGGCGTCCGGAAGCTCATGACGGTCAGAGTTGGTAATCCGAAGGGTCGCTGCTCATCGCGCGGTTGATGAGCGCGCGGCTCAGCCGGTCGGACAGCATCTCGGCGAAGGCGAAGACGAAGTTTCTCAGATAGGCGCCGCGCTTGAACGCGACGCGCGTGACGTTCTGGCCGAACAGGTGGCCCACCGGGCGCGCGACGAGCTCGCCGCCGGGCGGGTCGTCGCGCACCGCGAGCTCGGCGAGGATGCCGATGCCCAGGCCCAGGCGCACGTAGGTCTTGATGACGTCGGCGTCGATCGCCTCCAGCACGATGTTCGGCTTGAGCCGCCGCGCCGCGAACGCGCGGTCCACCCGGGTGCGGCCGCTGTACGACGGGTGATAGGACACCAGCGGCTGCAGCGCCAGGTCCTCGAGCGTGATGCGCTCCACCTGCGCGAGCGGATGGTGCGGCGGCATCACCACCGCGTGCTGCCATTCGTAGCAGGGCAGGGTGACGAGCTCGCCGGCCTCGTCGAGCGCCTCGGTGGCGATGCCGATGTCGGCCACCTCGTCCAGCACCATCTGCGCCACCTGCTTGGGCGCGCCCTGGTGCAGGCTGATGTTGACCTTGGGGAAGCGCTTGCGCAGCTGCGCGATCGGCTCGGGCAGGAAATAGCGCGCCTGCGTGTGCGTGGTGGCGATCGACAGCGTGCCGGCGTCCTGCTTGGAGAACTCGTCGCCGATGCGCTTCAGGTTGTTCACCTCGCGCATGATGATCTCGATCGCGCGCAGCACCTGCTGCCCGGGCTCGGTGACGCGGCGCAGGCGCTTGCCGTGGCGCGCGAAGATGTCCACGCCCAGCTCGCCCTCGAGCTCGAGGATCGCCTTGGAGATGCCCGGCTGCGAGGTGTACAGCGCCTTGGCGGTCTCGGTGAGGTTCAGGTTCTGGCGCACCGCTTCCTGCACGAAGCGGAACTGGTGGAGGTTCATGGGCCGGTCATTCCCGCTCGAGCCAGGCAAGGGACGCCGCGGCCATCGCGTCGATCACGCTGTCGATCTCGCCGATGGCCGGCCGCGGCTCCCAATGCACGTCCGGATGCGCCGCCTCCAGCGCCGCCACGAGCAGCGGGATGTCGCGCCGCACGTGGCCGCCCGCGCCGAGGAACAGCGGCACCACCTCCACGCGCGTGCAGCCGGCGGCGGCCAGCCGGTGGCCCGCCTCCACGAGCGTGGGCGACATGAACTCGAGGAAGGCGAGCTCCACCGGCGTGGACGGCGCCAGCTCGCGCATGCGCGCCTGCACCGCCTCGAAGGGCAGGGACCAGCGCGAGTCGCGCGCGCCGTGCGCGAAGAGCAGCAGGCCGCGCATCGTCATCGGTACTTCACCAGCCAGGCGAACGCCGCCAGCGACAGCAGCAGGTAGATCACGCTCGGCGCCGCCGCGACCATCCAGGGCGTCCAGTTGCGCAGCAGGCCGAGGTGGCCGGCCACGTTGTTCAGCAGCACGAAGCTGATGCCGAGCATGATGCCGCCGAACACCTTGAGGCTCACGCCGCCGCCGCGCGCGTGCAGGTAGGCGAAGGGCAGCGCGAGCGCGACCATCACCAGGCACGCGAACGGGTACAGGGCGCGCTTCCAGAACTGGATCTCGTAGCGCTGCGCGGCCTGCTCGTTCTCCGACAGGTGGCTGATGTAGCGCCCCAGCTCGGCGGTGGACATGGTCGACAGCGGCAGCACCGCGGCCGCCACGACGCTGGCGGGCAGCGCGCTGCGCCACTGCAGCACGGGCACGTCCTCGTCGGTGGCCTGCGCGGCGCCGCCCGGCGGCGCGTCGGCCCAGTGGGTGAGCGTGACCCCCGAGAGGTTCCAGACGCCATGGTCCTGCACCTGCCCGCTGGAGGCGGCGATGCGCTGCACCAGGCGGCCGCTGGTGTCGAACTCGAAGATGCGGATGTCGCGCAGCACGCCGCCGCTCGACGCGTGCCCCACGTTGATCGAGTACGAGCGCTCGCCCTCGGGCGTCTGCTGGCGGTCCTTCAGCCACGCCCCCGCGCGCTGCAGGCGCAGCCCGCCCTGGTAGCTCGCCTGCAGCGTCGCGGCCTGCTCCTCGGCGGCCGGCGCGAGGTAGTCGCCGACCACGAACGTGACGGCGCCGAAGACCGCGCCCAGCGACGCGAGCAGCGCCAGCGCGCGCCCGGGGCCGAGCCCGCCGGTGCGCAGGATGGTGAACTCGGACGACTGCGCCATGCGCGAGAGCGCGTAGATCGTGCCGATGAGCACGGCGATGGGCATCAGCTCGTACACGTGGCCGGGCACCTCGAGCACGCTGACGCCGGCGGCATACACCGGGCTGTAGCCGCGCTTGCCGGCGTCGGCCAGCTCGTCGACGAAGTCGATGAAGAAGAACAGCGACAGGAACGCGAGCCCGACGAAGCCCACCGACGACACGATGTCGGTGTAGAACAGGCGGCGCACGGTCTTCATGCGGCCGCGCCCGCGGCGCGCGCGCGGTGCCAGGTGCGGCGGCTGTTGCGGCGCACGCGCCACGCGATCATGCCGAGCGCGAGCGCGAACGCGCCGCCGTGCGCGAGGAGCAGCGCCGTGCCCATGCCCAGCTTGCCGCCCGTCACCCACGCCTGCGTGAGGTTGATGACGTTGTAGTACACGACGAACGCGAGCAGCGCGAACAGCAGGTTCCAGTTGCTCGCGCGCCGGGGGTTGGTTTCCGCCAGGCCGATGGCGAGCAGCACGAGGTTGGCGCCGCCGAAGATCAGGCCCAGGCGCCACACCAGCTCACCCTGGAACGGCGGGCTCGGCGTGCGCAGCAGGTCGATGGTCCTGCGCGCCTTGGGCGGCAGGTTCTCCACCCCGGTGAGTGCGCGCTCGCCAGCCAGGATGCGGTAGGCCTCGAAGCGCGAGAGCGTCTTGTCGCCGGTGCGCAGGTTCTCCTCGTTGCGCTGGCCGCGGTCCAGCACGAGGAAGCGGTCGTCGCCCTCGAACGCGATGCGCCCCGAGCGCGCCGTGGTCACCGACTCGACGTCCCCGCTGGTGGACAGGATGAACACGTTGCGGCCGGTGCGCCCGTCCTGCGAGTCGCGCTCGATGAAGAAGACGCGGCGCCCGTCGCTGGAGCTCTGGAACTGCCCCGGCGTGACGCGCGAGAGGTCGGAGCGCTTCTCGAAGCGGTCGCGCAGCTCGACGCTGCGCTGGTTCACCCACGGCCAGACGAACAGCGCGAGCGCCGCCACCAGCACCAGCACCGGCCAGGCCGTGCGCAGCACCGGCCGCACGAAGCGCGCCAGGCCGACGCCGCTCGCGAACCAGATCGTCATCTCGCTGTCGCGGTACATGCGCCCGAGCGTGGCGACCACCGCGATGAACATGGACAGCGCCAGCATCGTGGGCAGCTGGCCGAGCGCGATGTAGGCGAGCAGCAGCACCACGTCCTGCGGGGCGACGTTGCCGCCGGCGGCCTGGCCGAGGGTGCGGATCAGCATCATCGTCAGCACGATGGTGAGGATGACGACGAGCGTCGCACCGAAGCTGCGCGCCAGGTCTCTGCGCAAGGTGGAATCGAATAACATCGCCGGCTTCTCGAAGGGATCGCATTATGGACTTCCGACATCAGACCGCATCGCCCGACGCGCTGGGCGGCGTGGCCGCGGATGCGCTGGTCGTCGTGCTGCACGGCGATGCGGTTCCTCCGGGGCTCGACCCGGCCATCGCGTCCGTGGTGAAGGATGCGGTCTCGCACGGGGACTTCCAGTTCAAGGCGGGGCGCACGCTCTACCTGCACCGCCCGCCGGGCCTGCGCGCGGCGCGCCTGGTGGTGTCGGCGGCGGGCGGCGCCAACGTCAAGGCGTTCCGCACGGCGCTCGCCAACGCGCTCGGCGTGCTGAAGGGCGGCGGCTCGAAGCACGTGGCGGTCGCGATGGGCGCCGGCGGCGAGTGCACCGAGCAGCACGCCGAGGCGGTCGCGGGGGCGGCGGCCGAGGCGGTGTACCAGTACCGCCAGACCAAGCCCAGCGCGCCGGCCGGCAGCGTGCTCTCCAAGGTCACGCTGCTGTGCGAGAAGGAGCACGTGCGCGACGTGCAGCGCGGCCTCGTGCGCGGCGCCGCCGTGGCCGAAGGCGTCACGCTGGCGCGCGAGCTGGCCAACATGCCGGCCAATTTCTGCACGCCCACCTACCTGGGCGACACCGCGAAGCAGCTGGCCAAGGAATACGGGCTGAAGGTCGACGTGCTGGACCGCAAGGCCATCGAGAAGCTCGGCATGGGCTCGTTCCTCGCCGTGGCGCAGGGTTCGCACGAGGAACCGCGCTTCATCGTGGCGCGCTACGACGGCGCGGCGAAGTCGCAGGCGCCGGTCGTGCTGGTCGGCAAGGGCATCACCTTCGACACCGGCGGCATCTCGATCAAGCCCTCGGCCGAGATGGACGAGATGAAGTACGACATGGGCGGCGCGGCGAGCGTGCTGGGCACGCTGCGCGCCATCGCCCAGCTCAAGCCGCGGGTCAACGTGGTGGGCCTCATCCCGAGCTGCGAGAACATGCCGAGCGGCCATGCGGTGAAGCCGGGCGACGTGGTGACCAGCCTGTCCGGGCAGACGATCGAGATCCTCAACACCGACGCGGAAGGCCGCCTCATCCTGTGCGACGCGCTCACCTACGCCGAGCGCTTCAAGCCGCAGGCGGTGGTCGACATCGCGACGCTCACGGGCGCGTGCGTGGTGGCGCTCGGCCACCACAACTCGGGCCTGTTCACCGCCGACGACGAGCTCGCCGAGCGGCTGCTCGAGGCGAGCCGCGCCTCGCTCGACCCCGCATGGCGCATGCCGCTCGAGGAGGAGTACGACGAGGCGCTGAAGAGCAACTTCGCCGACATGGCCAACGTCGGCCCGCGCGCCGGCGGGGCGATCACGGCGGCGATGTTCCTGCGCCGCTTCACCGGCAAGTACCGCTGGGCGCACCTCGACATCGCCGGCACGGCGTGGAAATCCGGGGCCGCCAAGGGCGCGACCGGGCGGCCCGTGCCGCTGCTCACGCACTTCGTGCTGGCGCACGCGTCGTGAGGCGGGCCGCCGTGAGCCGCCGGGCCGCCCCCAGGCCTGCCCTGAGCGTGTCGAAGGGGCGAACGACTCCGCGGGCCGCCAGGCCGCAGGCTGCCCGGTGACCCGCGAGCCGTGACCCAGGTCGACTTCCATTTCAACGTGCCGGACCGGCTGCACTACGCCTGCCGGCTCCTGCGCAAGGCCACGCGCCAGGCCGCCGGCGTGGCGGTGTGCGCGCCGGCGCCGACGCTCGGCGCACTGGACCGGCTGCTGTGGACCTTCGAGCCGCAGGAGTTCATCCCGCACCTGCTGCTGCGCGAGGGCGAGGCGCCCGCGGCTCGGCTCGCGCGCACGCCGATCTGGCTGGTGCCGCGCGCCGAGATGGCGTCGCGGCATCCCGTGCTGGTGCACCTGGGCGACGAGCCGGCGCAAGGCTTCGAGAGCTTCGAGCGGCTGATCGAGATCGTCTCCACCGACGCGGACGAGCGCGAGGCCGCACGGCGGCGCTGGAAGCACTACGCGTCGCGCGGCTACGAGATCCGCACCCACGAGGCGGGGGGCGCCGGATGATCGCGCCGCCGCCGGACCGCCTGCCGGTCCTGACCGAGGTGGTGGCGCTGCCGCCCCCGCCCGCGGTCGACGCGCACGGGTGCGCGCCGGACGCCGCACCGGCCGGCGATGAAGCGGCTCCCGGGGAAGCGGTGGCCGATGCCGAGCTGCTCGAGCGCGTGATCGGCAACGTGCAGCGGCAGATGGAGGCGGTGCTGGAGCAGCGCCTGCGCGAGGCGATCGGCCCCGCGCTCGCCCGGCTGGCCGACGCCCTGGTGCAGGAAGCGCGCGGCGAGCTGGCATCCACTTTGCGAGACGCGGTGTCGCGTGCGGTGGCTCAGGAACTGTCCCGTCATCGCGAACGCTAGCTGCCCCGTTCAGGTCGCGTGGCGGCTCGTCGCGCCTCAGGTTCACCCCGTGTTCCCGGGTGTGTCACTTGGAGTATGGTGGGCGCCCGACGAAAACCGTCGACCCACACACTTCGCCTTTCCTATCTGGAGGTTCTGCATGCAAGTCAGGCTCAATCTGATCGCGCTCGCCGCGACGTCGCTGCTCGCGGGCGGCGCGTTCGCGCAAGACATGGTCGTACGCATCGGCCACGTCGGTCCGGTCTCCGGCGCCCAGGCCCACTACGGCAAGGACAACGAGAACGGTGCCCGCATGGCGGTCGAGGACCTGAACGCCAAGGGCGTCACCATCGGCGGCAAGAAGGTCAAGTTCGAGCTGGTGGCCGAGGACGACGCGGCCGACCCGAAGCAGGGCACGGCCGCCGCGCAGAAGCTGTGCGACGCGAAGGTCAACGGCGTCGTGGGCCACCTGAACTCCGGCACCACCATCCCGGCGTCCAAGGTCTACAACGACTGCGGCATCCCGCACATCACGCCGTCGGCCACCAACCCCAAGCTGACCCAGCAGGGCTTCAAGACCACCTTCCGCCTGCTTGCCAACGACAACGCGCTGGGCGCCGGCCTGGCGCTCTACGCGGCCGACGCGCTCAAGCTGAAGAAGGTGGCGATCATCGACGACCGCACCGCGTACGGCCAGGGCGTGGCCGAGGTCTTCAAGAAGACCGCCCAGCAGAAGGGCATCCAGATCGTCGACGAGCAGTACACCACCGACAAGGCCACCGACTTCATGGCCATCCTGACGGCCATCAAGGCGAAGGCCCCCGACGGCGTGTTCTTCGGCGGCATGGACCCGCAGGCCGGCCCGATGCTGCGCCAGATGGAGCAGCTCGGCATGGCCAACGTGAAGTACTTCGGCGGCGACGGCCTGTGCACCGACAAGGTCATCGAGCTGTCGGGCGGCGCCAAGACGCTCGCCAACGTGGTCTGCGCCGAGGGCGGCGCGTCGCTGCAGAAGATGCCGGGCGGCAGCGCGTGGAAGGCGCGCTACGACCAGAAGTACCCGAAGCAGTTCCAGGTGTACTCGCCGTACACCTACGACGCGACGATGGTGCTGGCCAACGCCATGCAGAAGGCCGGCTCGGCCGACCCGAAGGTGTACATGCAGCACCTCGCGAAGTCGGAGTACCAGGGCGTGACCGCGAAGATCGCGTTCGAGGACAACGGCGAGCTGAAGAACCCCGCGATGACGCTGTACGTGTATCGCGACGGCAAGAAGGTGCCGCTGAACTGACCGCGCGGCCGGCAGCGCAAGAGGGCGCCTGCGGGCGCCCTCTTTCATGGGCCGGCGCGCCGCCCCCCTTCAGGCGCCGGCGGCCGGATCCTGGCGGTAGAACTGCGACAGCAGCGCGTAGAGCGCGGGATGCTCGCGGCGCAGCTCCGCCGGCGCGACGAAGAACACCTCCGAGGCGACCGCGAAGAACTCGTCCACCGATTCGGCGCCGTAGGGATCGAGCAGCGTGTCCTCGTCGGCATCGACGCGCTCGCAGAACGCCTCGTACTCGGCGTCGATGACGCCGCACCACGCGTCGCGCGCCTCGCGCGTGGGCAGCAGCGGGACGCCGTCGGCCGCGCCGTCGGCCATGTCGAGCACGTGGGCGAACTCGTGGACCACGACGTTGTAGCCCCATTGCGCCGATTCGCCGGCCGACTCCACGTCGTGCCACGACAGCATGACCGGCCCGCCCTCCATCGCCTCGCCGGCCAGCGTCTCGTCGTAGTGGTGCACCACGCCGTCCTCGTCCGTGACGACCCGCCGCGCGACGACCTCGTCCGGGTGGACGACGATGCCGACGAAGCCCGCGTAGCAGGCGAGGCCCAGCTTCAGCACGGGCAGGCACGCCTGCGCCGCGATCGCCACGGCGATCTCGTCCGTCACCACGAAGCCCTGCGCGCCCGTGAACTCCTTCTGCGCGAGAAAGAGCGTGGCGAGCTGGCGCAGCGCGACGCGGTCCGCTGCGGCGCGGCGCGCGATGAAGGGGTAGCGCGCGAGCGTGAGCTCCCAGAGCGGCTCGGGAATGGCGCGGGTGCGCAGCGTGCGCTCGTCGCGCAGCCTGCGAAGCGAGGTCCACCAGCGCGCGAGCACGTCACGCCGCCGTGGCCGGCGCCATGCGCCGGAAGCCGTCGGCCTGCCAGCGCAGCACGTCGCCGCGCGGCGCGCCGGCGGGGTGGTCGAAGTCCCAGTCGCTCAGCACGAAGCGCACGCGGCCGGGCGCCACGGGATGGCGCGCGGGCAGGTGCGTGTGGCCGTGCACCATCCACGGCACGCCGGCGCGCTCCATCCAGCGCCCGGTCTCGGCCTCGTCGACGTCGAACCCGCCCTCCGGTCCCGCGCCCGCCTTGCGCCGCCGGCTCTCGGCGCGGATCTCGGCCGCGATGGCGCGCCGGCGCTCGAGCGGCTGGGCGAGGAATTCCGACTGCCAGCCGGGCCCGCGCACGCGCGCGCGAAACGCCTGGTAGTCGGTGTCGGACAGGCACAGGGCGTCGCCGTGGGTGAGCAGCGCGCGCTGGCCGAAGGCGACGAGCACGGTGGGGTCGGCCAGGGCCGCGACGCCGCTCGACCTCAGCAGGTCGTCGCCCACGAGGAAGTCGCGGTTGCCGGCCATGAAGGCGACGAAGCGCCGTGCGCTCGCCTGCGCCAGCAGGGCCGCGCAGCGGGCCTCGAAGCCGTCGTGGCGCGCGTCGTCGCCGACCCACACCTCGAACAGGTCGCCGAGGATGAACACCGCGTCGGCGTCGGTGCAGCGCAGGTGGGCGGCGAGCGCGTCGAAGGTGCGCGGCGTGGACTCGGCCAGGTGCAGGTCGCTCAGGAAATCGATGGCCCGCCACGCGGCCGGAGCGCGCAGTTCCGGCAGGCGCCCGGCCGCGCCCGCGGCCGGCGCGTGCGCGGCGTGCCCGCCGGTCATGGGCGCCCCGCGGCGATCAGACGGCGACCGCCTTCTGGATCACGACGTCGTCCAGCGGCACGTCGTCGTGGGAGCCCTTGCGGCCGGTCTTCACGCCTTCGATCGCGTCGACCACGTCCTGGCCCGCGACCACCTTGCCGAACACGGCGTAGCCCCACCCGCTCGGGTTCTCGGCCTTGAAGTTGAGGAAGCCGTTGTCGGTGGCGTTGATGAAGAACTGCGCGGTGGCCGAGTGCGGGTCGGACGTGCGCGCCATCGCGAGCGTGTACTTGTCGTTCTTCAGGCCGTTGTTGGCCTCGTTGCGGATGGGCGCGTCGGTGGGCTTCTGCTTCATGCCCGGCTCGAAGCCGCCGCCCTGGATCATGAAGCCCTTGATGACGCGGTGGAACACCGTGCCGTCGTAGTGGCCCTTGCGCA
>Ga0075429_100002815_pt1 | contig 14713 bp, 10 predicted proteins | sample RhiMetdeltSRZDD3_FD_75295 | JGI IMG/M metagenome (GOLD analysis project Ga0075429, IMG submission 75295) | Populus rhizosphere microbial communities from Tennessee, USA - Rhizosphere MetaG P. deltoides SRZDD3 | ecosystem: Host-associated > Plants > Roots > Rhizosphere > Soil | place: USA... | reverse complement strand
CCCGAAAAACGAAACGCCCGGCTCCCGCGTCGCGGGAGCCGGGCGTGAGGGACAGCCAGCGCGACGCTACTCGCGGCGGCGGCGGCGGCGGCCGAGGGCCGCGGCGAGGCCGAGGGCGAGCAGGACCGACGACGGGGCGTTGCGGTTGCTGGTGGAGCAGCAGCCGTCGTCCTCGGGCGGCAGCGGCTCACCGGCGTCGGGGCCGGCGGCGTCGGGGCCGGCGGCGTCGGGGCCGGGGCCGTCGGGCGGGCCGGCGTCGACGCCGGCGTCGACCCCGGCGTCGGGCATGCCGGCGTCGGGCTGGCCCGGCATGATCGTCACGCGGACGCTGTCGGGGAGGCTGACGCGGTTGTCGGTGTCGGTGACGATGAGGCGGAACTCCAGGGTCCGGATCTGGGTGACGGTCGGCGCGGTGAAGCTGGCGTGGGCGGTGCGCGCGTCCTGGAGCTGGACCACGACGCCGGTCGCCTGCGACCACTGGTAGGTGAGCGCGGTGTTCTCGGGATCCGACGACAGGGTGCCGTCGAGGGTCACGAGCTGGCCCGAGAAGACGGTGAGATCGGTGCCGGCGTTGGCGATCGGGCGCTGGCCGACGAGGCAGGTGCCGGCGTCGGTGCTGGTGGTCGGGAACGGCGTGTTGTCGGTGCCGGCGACGGTGATGTCGTCGAGCTCCCAGCCGTCGGCGCCGGTGTTGAGGTCGGTGCCGAGGCGGAAGCGGACGCGGATCGTGCGGCCGGCGAGCGACGTCCCGAGGTTGGCGGTGGCGCTCGAGAACGCCGGGTAGCCGGAGCTGGTCTGGACGTAGGCGTTGCGGCCCTGCAGCGGGTTGAGGCCGCCGCCGGCGAGCATCCCGTTGTAGCCGGGGTTGCCGAACATCGAGATGTCGTTCCAGGTCACGCCGTCGTCGGTCGATACCTCGACGACGCCGCCGTCGAAGTTCAGGCCGCCGGAGAACTCGAACGAGAAGCGCTGGCGCCACGACAGCGTGAAGTTGCCGGTGGCCGCGACCCGGATTGGCGGCGACACCAGGGTCTCGTCGGCGGGGACCGCGATGTCCGGGATGAACCAGACGGTCGAGCCGCCCTGGGTCGAGACCTTGCGCTCCCAGGCGGTGCCGGGCGAGGTCCACACCGGGCGCGGGCTCTCGACGTCATCGGTGCGCGAGCTGTCGTCGTGGACGTCGCGGTTGACCGTCGCCTCGGCGGTCGCGGTGACCGACGCCAGCGCCGCGGTCGAGTCGGTCAGCTGGAGCTGGAGCCGGATCTTGTTGGGGACGCTGCCCGACTCGTCGAGCCGGATGTTGACGGTCGCGGTCGCGGTCTGGAACGGCTGGGTCGCCGCGAACATGGCGGTGTCGCCGTCCGGGGTCTGGACGCCGGTGGTCTGCGAGGTGACCTTGACCCGGGTGTTGGTCAGCGCGGCGGCGCCGGTGTTCTTGATCCGGACCGTCACCCGGCCGACCTCGCCGACGTCGAGGATGCCGTCGTCGTCGCAGCTGTGGGCGCTGTCGTCGATGGTGATGCCGTCGAAGGTCATGACGCCGGTGACCTGGTAGTTCTCGGTGACCGGGCTGCCGTCGGCCGAGCCCGCCGGCGGCGCGATCGCGCCCGAGCCGAAGCCGCGGCGCGCGAACGCGGTGGCGAGGAGGATGAAGTCCTGCGGATCCGCGGCGGCGGCGGCGCCCAGGATGGCGTCGCGCTGCTCGACGAAGTTCGGCTCGACCGGCGCCGCGATCATGCCGGCGACGATGTAGTCGGCCATGCGGCGCTTGGCCTGGTCGAAGCTGTAGCGCGGGGTGGGACCGCGGCTCTGGCCGATGAGGTCGCCCAGACCCTCGAACAGGATGGCGCACCAGATCTCGCCGGCGTTGTGGGACTCCCAGTTCGGGTTGCCGGCGAACAGCGTGTTGACCGGGATGCCGGGCGGCAGCGTCACGCCGTTGCGGACGTAGCGGAAGGTCAGCGGGCTCTTCTGGTGATCGTTCGAGTACGGGTAGCGGCGGATGCCGAAGTAGGCCGCGTTCTCGTAGATGGTCTGGGTCGCGTACGCGCTCATCGGGTAGACCCGGTTGAGATCGTCGCCCTCGCTGATCGCCATCGAGAGCGCGACGAAGTCGCCCCAGCCCTCGCTCATGGCGCCGCACGACGAGCCGCCGCACTCGACCAGGCGGTGGTGCAGGTAGTGGCCCCACTCGTGGGCGACGATCAGGTTGTCGATCGTGCCGTCGAGGTGGAGGCCGTTGCCGAGGAAGCGGTACATCTGCATCGTCGGCGACACGCCATCCGGCGGCGTCTGCATGTTGGCGTTGTCGGTGCCGCTGGCGTCCTGCGCCTCGGCGTGGATCGGGTCGCCGCCGACGCCGCCGCGGCCGAAGTTGTTGGACTGGGCGTTGCCGGCGACCTCGTTGAAGCCGGAGTCGTAGTAGAAGTCGTGCAGCCAGTTGTTGACGTAGAAGAGGTGCGCCACCGACGCCATGATCTGGTCGGGGCTCGAGTTGGGGGCCTGGGCGGTGTTGTAGGTCCGGTCGAAGGTCCGCGTGCCGGTGGTGGTGGCGCGCAGGTCGCCGGGCGTGAAGCCGTCCGGGTCGTTGATGTCGGCGTAGGCGTCGACGTTGTTGCCGGTGGTGACGGTGGCGCTGTCGGGGAGCCACGGGTCGCCGGGGCCGCCGCCGGGCGGGTGGTTGAAGCCGTCGATCGAGATCAGCGACGGCGTCGTGTAGCCCGGCGTGTAGCCGTCCGGGTTGCCGGTCGGGTGCGGCGTGCTGTCGGCGATCGGGCCGTCGGCCGGCTTGTGGGCGCCGGCGGTGTCGGCCCAGACCCGGTACTGGAAGGCGGCGTCGTCGTCGATGCTCTGCCGGTAGAGCAGGCGGCCGTCGTCGGCGGCGAACACGTGCAGGAAGCCGTGGGTGCCGCTGGCCTCCTTCACGCTGGTGTCGGCGAGGTAGGCCGGGACCAGCCGGTCGGGCAGCGCGAACAGGATCTTCTTGGCGCGCGCCGGCCGCGACAGGCCGCTGCCGCCGTAGAAGAGGTAGCCGCCGCGCAGGCCGGCCGGCGCCAGGAAGTCGGGGCCGTCGCCGGTGACGTCGGCGATCGCGGAACGGATGGCGTCGGCCTCGGTGAGCCGGAACGGCCCCGGCGCGGTCTTGGTCGAGCGCGCCGCCGGGTGCAGGTCGCCGGTGAGGGCGATCAGCGAGTAGTCGCGGTTGAGCAGGACGCCCATCTGCGTGCGGTAGACCTCGACGCCGCCGACGCGCTGGCGCAGGCGCACGGTGATGGCGCCGCGGCCGGTGTCGTGGACGAGCGCGACCTCGACCGAGCCGAGCGCCTCCGGCGACAGGCCGTAGGCGGCGGCGTGCTGCTCGAGGTGCCAGAGCGCCGCGGCGGCGGCCGGTGAGCCGCCGCGCGCCTTGTTCGACGCGACCACCGACGCCGGCGGCAGCTCGCCCTGGCTCGCCCACAGGAAGCGGGGCGTGCCGCGCTTGGCGTCGACGGAGGCGACGGTGCCCTTCGCCGGCGCGGCGGTCACCTGGGCGACGGCCGGGGCCTCTCGGTAGGCGTCGTAGTAGGCGCTGGTTCGACGGCTGCTCGACGGCGCGGTCGACACCGCGTCGGGTTCGCCACCGGCGCAGCTGGCGAGCAGGCCAGCCAGCGCCGCGGACAGTGCGAGGGGGCTCCGCAGGGTCATGGGCAACGGTGGTACCGAGAATCGTGAGTCGGCGTCGAGAGGCGAACGCCCAAAGCGATCTCGTGTGAGCGCGAAAGTGCGACGCGGCTCACCAAACGGGAGCTTGGATGCAGCGCGCTTTCAGCCCCCGGCGGCGGCGTTCCCGGTCTGGCGGATGCGGCGCACGCCGCCCCGACGGCTATCTCAGTCTTTTGCCGAGGAAGCGCACGACGTCGGCCAGGAAGCCCGGATCGACGACGGCGTCCGGGTCCGTGTACTCGGACGGATTGCCGGTCGTCGAGTGCGCGAACAGGTGATTGAGATCGGGATAGACCTTGTATTCGATCTTCTTGTTGCCGGCGTCGGTGAAGGCGGCGCGCAGCGCCTCGGCGTCGGCGACCGCGACCTGCTGGTCCTTGTCGCCCTGGGCGATGAAGACCGCCACTCGCTTGAGCTTCCGCGCGACCGCCGCCGGGTTGCTCTTCATGTGCGACGCGAACAGCGCGCGCCCCGACTCCCATTGCACGCGCTCGGCCTCGGGGACGTCGGCCGGCAGCGGCTTGCCGGCGCGGATGGCGTCGAGGACGGCGCGGTAGCGCGCCAGCTCGGCGTCGATCTTGTCGTGCGGCAGGCCGGCGCGGCGCGCGCTGCGCTCGACCTGCTCGAGGAGGATGACGTCGATCGGCCGGCCGGTGCCGGCCATGAGCACGAGGGCGCGCAGCTTGCGATCCTTGCGCGCCGCCAGCGGCGCCACGATGCCGCCCTCGGAGTGGCCGATCAGGCCGATGTGGGCCGGATCGATCGCCGGCTCGGCGCGCAGCGCGGCGATCTCCGCCTGGGCGTCAGCGAGGTGGCTGTCGAGGCTGACCTTGGCGGCGTCGCCGGTCGAGGCGCCGCTGCCGCGGTCGTCGCAGCGCAGCGAGGCGATGCCGGCCTTGCCGAGCTCGATCGCCATGACCTTGAAGATGGCGAGCTTGAGGCCGCCGGGGCCGTAGCTGTCCTCGTCGCGGTCCTGCAGGCCCGAGCCGGTGAGGAAGACGACCGCGGGCAAGGGCTTCAGGTCGCCGGTCGGCCTGGCCTGGAGCCTGGCGTGCGTCGCCGGCACCAGCAGGCTGCAGTCGAGGCTCGCCGCCTCGACGCCGGCGCTCGCCGGCACCGCCACCTTGCGCGGCAGCTCGGCCAGCCCGTCGGGGAGCGCCGGCTTGGTGCGCTCCTTGCGCCGGGCCTGCGCGACGAGCGCCTCGCTGCCCTCGCGCACCGCGGTCAGGCTCTGCAGCGGCGCGTCGAGCGCGAGCAGGCGATCGCGCTGGCAGTAGACGTCGACGGCGAGGGCGCCGCCGAGGTCGACCGCGCGGCGGACGAGGTCGGGGCCGGGCGCGCTCTCCGGCACCGGCACCGCGGCGCCGACCTTGAGCTCCATGCCGGGGAAGACGAACCGGGTCGTCGCCTCGGGCGGCAACCGGCAGACCGGCGTCAGGTGGATCATGGCGTTGTCGAGCAGGAAGTAGTCGATGTCGCGGGCCGCCTTGATCGACTCCTTCTTGCCGGCGGTGTCGACGGTGAGCGTGGCCGGCGGGCCGGCGGCGAAGGTCTGCTCGACCTGGGTGCCGGCGATGGTCGACGTCCAGGCGCCGGCGCGCGGCTTCCAGTCGTCGCCGACGGTGAGCGAGCCGCGGCTGGCGAGCGCGGTGCCGGCGATGTCGAGGTGGCTGTCGTGCTCGACCCGGATCGACTCGCCGCGGCGGATGGCGAAGCGCTCGCGGCCGACCGGCTGGCCCTTCACGCTGACGACGAAGGTACCCTCGTCGAGCGTCTCGGTCGCCCCGTCCGGCGGCGGCGGCGCCGGCGGTCCGGGCGTCGGCGCGGCGGCAGCGGCCGGTCGCGGCGGCGCGGTCGCCTGCCCCGGCATGGTCGGGCAGCAGGCGGCGACGGCGACGGCGGCGCAGGCAGGCGCGAGGCGAAGCATGGCGGAATCGTCGCAGGGCCGCCGCCCGGGTGCAAACGACCCGCCGCGCCGCGGGCTACAGCTGCTTGGTCACGAACGCGACGACGTCGCCGAGGAAGCCGGCGTCGATCACCGCCGCCGGGTCGAGGTACTGGGCGTCGTCCTCGGCGGTCTTCGCGAAGCGATGGTTCAGGCCGGGGTACTGCTTGTACGCGAGGCGGCTGCCGGCCTTGGCGAAGGCGGCGCGGACGCCCTCGACCTCGCCGGGCAGGACCTCCATGTCGTCGCCGCCCTGCGACAGCAGCACCGGGAAGCCGCGCAGGCCGGTGGCCGACGCCGGCACCACGTCGGCGGCGCCGCCGTCGGGGGCGAGCACCACCGCGGCGCGGACCTTGCCCTCGGCGATGGCGAGCCGCGGCGTCACCACCGCGCCGGCGCCATGGCCGACGACGGCGAGGCGGGCCGGGTCGATCGCCGGCTCGGCGCGCAGCGCCGCCAGCGCGGCGCGGCCGTCGAAGAAGAGCGTGTCGTTCGTGATGTTGTCGACCTTGCCGAGGGCGCCGCCGCGCGAGTCGCAGCGCAGCGACGCCACGCCGGCCTTGCCGAGCTCGATGGCGAGGGTCTTGAAGAAGGCCATCTTCACGCCGCCGGGCAGGTAGGTGTCCTCGTCGCGATCGAGGAGGCCGTTGCCCTGGACCAGCACGACCGCCGGCAGCGCCTTCGGCACCCCCTTGCCCTTGCGCGCGGTGACCGCGGCGTGGGTCGACGGCACCAGCAGCGAGCAGTCGAGGGTGGTCGGCTCGACGCCGTCGGCGGCCGGCACCTCGACCTTGCGCGGCAGCTCGACCAGCCCGTCGGGCAGGGCCGGCTTGGTGCGCCCCGGGCGGTGCGCGGCGGCGACCTTGTCGCCGGCGCCCTCGCGCACGGCCGCGAAGCCCTGGACCAGGACCTCGACGCCGAGGAGCTTCTCGCCCTGGCAGAAGACGTCGATGGCGACGTTGCCGAGGCTGACCGGATGGCGGACGACCTCGCCGGTGGTGACCGGCGCGCCCAGCGTCATGTTGATGCCGGGGAACACCATCCGCGACTTGACGTCGGCGGCGAGGGCGCACACCGCGGTCATGTGGACGTTGACGGTGCGGGCGAAGACCAGCTCCGACGTCTTCTTGTCGGCCTGGGTCTTCTTGGTCCCCTTGGCGTCGACCTCGAGCGACAGCGGCGGGCTGGTCAGGGTCTCGGTGCGCTGGTCGGCGCCGTTCGTGGAGGTCCACGACCCGGAGCGCGGCTTCCAGTCGAGGCCGGTGACCAGCGTCCCCTTGCCGGCCAGGCGGTTGCCGCCGACGGTCATGTCGTAGTCGTGGTCCATCGTGATCGACTCGCGATCGCGGCGGATCGTGAAGGTCTCCTTGCCGACCGGCGCTCCCTGGTAGGTGATCAGGAACGTGCCCTGATCGACGATCGGGGGACCGGCGGCGGCGGTCGGCGCCGGGGTGGTGGCGGCGGCGGCGGCCGGGGTCTCGGCGACCCGGGCGGAGTTGCAGGCGCCGCTCGCGAACGCGAGCGAGAGCGCGAGCAGCGAGGAGGTAAGGACAACCGGACAGCGGCGCATCGGGCGCATCCTGCAGGAACCGCGCGTCCGGAATCAATCGGGTTCACGCGCCGCCACCCGATGTTAGGTTCGAGCACAATGGCCATGCGGATCGAAGAGTTTGGCGGACTCACCTGCCGTGTCAGCGGCGATGCGGACGGTGACTCCCCGGTGGTGGTTCTGCTTCACGGGTTCGGCGCGCCGGGAGACGACCTGGTCCCGCTGGCGGACTGGATCCCGACCCCGGACGGCACCCGCTACGTCTTTCCCGAGGCGCCGCTCGAGCTGGGCGGCCTCTACGGCGACTCGAGAGCGTGGTGGATGATCGACCTCGCCAGCCTCGAGCGCGGCGCCGACCGCGCCGGCGAGGTCCCCGACGGCCTGGCGCCGGCGCGGGCCCGCGTCATGGCGCTCCTCGACGACGTTCGCGACCAGCTCGGCGTCCCCGACGAGCGGGTCGTGCTCGGCGGCTTCTCGCAGGGGGCGATGCTGACCGTCGACGTCGTGCTCGCCACCGAGCGCGCCTTCGCCGGCGCCGTGCTGCTGTCGGGGACGCTGCTGGCGGAGCGGGTGTGGGCGCCGCGGATGGCGGCGCGCGCCGGGTTGCGCGTCTTCCAGTCGCACGGTCGACACGACGGGCTCCTGCCGTTCCGCGGCGCCGAGCGCCTGCGCGACCAGCTGCGCGGCGCCGGCTGGCGCGTCGACTGGCGGCCGTTCGACGGCAGCCACGAGATCCCGGCCGTCGTCCTCGACGAGGTTGGTGGCTTCCTCGGCGAGGTCCTCGACGGCGCTACGGTCCCGTCACCCGGCTGATCTCGTAGCCCTTGTCCTCGAGGAGCTTCAGGACGCTGCGGTCGCCGACCAGGTGCATGGCGCCGACCGCGATGAAGCCGCCGCCATCGGCGATCATCTTCTCGATCGCCGGCACCCAGGCCGCGTTGCGGTCGTAGAGCATCTCCTTCATCGACTGGTCGCGCTCGGCGCGGCTCAGCCCGGCCTCCTCGAGCACCGACTCGTCGCCGAGGTCGACCACCGCCTTCTCGTCGCCGGCGCGGTAGGCGGCGACCAGGTCCTTGTTGCGCTTCTTCTGGTTCTCGATGTCGTCGAGCAGGAAGCGCAGCATGCGCACGTCCATCCACTTGTCGAGGAGCGCCTGCTGCTTCTGCGCCTCCTCGAGGTAGACGATCTGCTTGCCGCCGCGCTCGGCCTTCTGCTTCAGGACCAGGTCCATCGGCAGGGTCATCGGCAGGCCCTGGACCGCGACCAGGGTGGCGGCGGCCGACGCCTTGAAGCCCTTGACGTTGTCGGCGAGGATCTTGCCGAGCACCGCCTCGAGCTTCTCCCAGTACTCCGCGCCGAGCTCCTTGTCGAGGGTCTTGCCGTCGGTGCGCATGACCGCGGTCATCAGCGACGGATCGTTGATGTCGGTCTCCATCGCGAAGCTCTTGGCCTGGTCGAAGCGCAGCCAGACCCACGGCGGCAGCGCCGACTCGGCGTCGATGCCGAGGTGGACGGTGCCGAACAGGAAGGCGGCCTTGCCCTTCTTCTCGGCCTTCCACAGGAACGGCTTCGCGATGACGCCGCCGGGCGCGGGCGCCGGCGCGGTGGTCGGCGGCGCGATGGCGACGCTGGCGTCGCCGGCGGCCGGGGTCGGCGGCGTCGCCGGCCCGGCGTGGCGCTCCGACTTGCACGCGGACGCGGCCAGCGCGGCGGCCAGGATGGTCACGGACAGGCGAGCACGCATGTCCGGGGCTATAGCACGCCAGATCAGACGTCGTGAAAAAGTCAGCGGTGCGCGCCCGGGCTGGCCGCCCGCTCGCCGTGGAAGCGCTGGCCCTGGCGCGCCATCTCGACCAGCGCCGGCGCTGGCGTGAAGCGCGGGCCGAGGCGCGCCGCCCGCCGCTCGAGCTCGGCGACCAGCCGGCCCAGGCCGTGGGCGTCGGCCCAGCGGAACGGCCCGCCGCGGAACGGCGGGAAGCCGAGGCCGAGGACGGCGCCGACGTCGCCGTCGCGGGCCGAGCGGACGACCCCCTCGCCGAAGCAGTGCGCGGCCTCGTTGACCAGCGGCAGCCAGCAGCGGGCGGCGAGCTCGTCGGCGGTGACCGCGCGGTCGCGGTCGGGGCGGGCGCCGAGGACCCGGTAGACCGCGGCGTCGACGGCGCGCTCGTGGTCGTCGCCGGCGCCGTCGTCTTCGTCGTCGTAGCGGTAGAAGCCGCGCCGGCTCTTGCGGCCGAGCCGGCGGTCGGCGACCAGCCGGTCGAGCTCGGTCAGCGCGGCGACCCGGTCGCCGAGCGCGGCGTGGAGGCCGGCGGCCGCGCGCAGGACGAAGTCGATCCCCATCTCGTCGACGAGCTTGAGCGGACCGACCGGAAAGCCCCAGGCGACCAGGGCGGCGTCGATCGCCTCGATCGGCACCCCCTCGGCGACCAGGTGCAGCGCCTCGCTCAGGTACGGCGCCAGGATGCGCGACGCGTAGAAGCCGACGCCGTCCTTGACGACGATCGCGGTCTTGCCCTGGCGGCGGGTCAGCTCGACGCAGGTCGCGATCACCCACGGCGCGGTCGCCGGCGTCACCACGATCTCGACCAGCGGCATCCGGTGCACCGGCGAGAAGTAGTGCATGCCGATGACCGTCTCCGGGTGCCGGCTGGCGGCGGCCAGGGTGGCGATCGGGATGGTCGACGTGTTGGAGGCGAAGATCGTCTCCGGCCCGGCGGCGGCCTCGACCCGGCGCAGGACCTCCTGCTTCAGCGCCACGTCCTCGAACACCGCCTCGATCACGACGGCGGCGCGGCGGAGGCCGCTGTCGTCGGTGGCCGGCGCCAGCCGGGCCAGCGCCTCGTCGCGGTCGCGGCCGGAGAGGCCGCCGCGCACGGCGCGCTCGTCGAGGATGGCGCGCACCGCGCGCAGGCCGCGGCCGACCGCGACCGGGTCGCGATCGATCAGGCGGACGCGCAGCCCGGCCTCGGCGCTGACCGCGGCGATGCCGCTGCCCATGAGGCCGGCGCCGACCACGCCGAGGAGCTCGAGCGGGCGCGGCGCGACGGTGCGATCGTCGACGCCCGGGTCGCGGTGGACGGCGGCGGTGGCCAGCGCCAGCTGCATCAGCTCGCGCGCCGGCGGCGACACCACCAGCTCGCCGAAGCAGCGGGCCTCGGCGGCGTAGCCGGCGTCGGGATCGACCACGCCGAGGCGGATCGCCTCGAGGGCGCGCTCGGGCGCCGGGTAGTGGCCGTGGGTGCGGGCGACCAGGCGCTGCCGGGCCTGGTCGAAGAGGGCGCGATCGCCGGAGAGGAGCTGGCGGGCGACGGCGCTGACCGCGCCGGCGAGGCGGCCGACCGGGCCGGCGGTCGCGGCCGCGCGGCGCTCGGCGAGGGTGTGGGCGAGGGCGATGGCGACCGAGCGGACCAGCGGCGCCGGGCAGACCTCGTCGACCAGCCCGAGGCGGCGGGCGCGGGCGGCGTCGACCGGCTTGCCGCCGACGATCAGCTCGATGGCGTCGGCGACGCCGATCAGGCGGGGCAGGCGCTGGGTGCCGCCGGCGCCGGGGAGGAGTCCGAGCTCGACCTCGGGCAGGCCGAGCTGGGTCGTCGGATCGTCGCTGGCGACCCGGGCGTGGCAGGCCAGCGCCAGCTCGAGGCCGGCGCCGAGGCAGCGGCCGTGGATGGCGGCGACGACCGGCAGCCGGAACTCGGACAGCCGGCGCAGCGCGGCTTGCGCCTCGCGGGCCAGGCGCAGGCCGGTCTCGGCGGAGTCGACGCTGAGCAGCGCGCGCAGGTCGGCGCCGGCGACGAAGCCGTCGGCCTTGGCCGACACCACGACCACCGCCTCGGCGGCGCGGTCGCGGTCGATGGCGACCAGGGCGGCGTCGAGGTCGTCGAGGAAGCGGGCCGACAGGGTGTTGGCCGCCTCGCCGGCGGCGTCGAGGACGACGACGGCGACCGCGCCGTCGCGCTCGAGGCGCACCGTCGGCGTCACGGCTCGACCTCCACGACCAGGGCGGCGCCGAGGCCGCCGGCGGCACAGGCGGCGGCGACGCCGATCCCGCCGCCGCGGCGGGCCAGCTCGCGGGCGAGCTGGGTCAGCTGGCGGGCGCCGGTGGCGGCGAACGGGTGGCCGAGGGCGAGCGAGCCGCCCATGACGTTGATCCGGTCCCAGTCGACCGGGCCGATCGCCTCGAGCGCCCGGGTCACGCTCAGCACCTGGGCCGCGAACGCCTCGTGCAGGTCGAGCAGGGTGACGTCCGAGAACCGGACACCGGCGGCGTCGAGAGCGCGCGGGATGGCGTGGGCGGGGCCGAGCAGGAGCTGGCCGCGCGGGTCGCTGGCGGTGAGCGCGTGGCCGCGCAGGTAGCCCAGCGGGCGCAGGCCGAGGGCGCGGGCGCGGTCCTCGCGCATGAGCACGACCGCGCTGGCGCCGTCGCCGACCGGGGCGCTGTTGGCGGCGGTGACGGTGCCGCGGCGATCGTCGACGACCGGGCGGGCGCGGGCGAAGTCGGCGAGGGTGGACGGGGCGCGGACCAGGTTGTCGCGGCCGACGCCGTCGTAGCCGGGCGGCACGTAGACGGTCATGACCTCCTCGGCGTAGCGACCGTCGGCCCAGGCGCGGGCGGCCAGGGTGTGGCTGCGGTGGGCGAGCTCGTCCTGGGCGGCGCGGCTGATGCCGTTCTCCATCGCCATCCGCTCGGCGTGCTCGCCGAGGCTGAGGCCGGTCGATCGCTCGACCAGCGCCGGCGGCTCGGGGACCAGGTCGCGCGGCGCGAGATCGCGCAGGGCGCGGACGCGGTCGCCGACGGAGCGGGCGCGGCCGAGCTTCATGACCGCGCGGGCGAGCTTGCGCGACACCGCGACCGGGACGTCGCTGGCGCTGTCGGCGCCGCCGGCGATGCCGGCGGCGATCTCGCCGGCGGCGATGGCGCGGGCGAGGTCGATCACCGCCAGGTGGCCGGTGGTGCAGGCGCGCGACACGGTGGCGGAGTCGGTGTCGCGCGGCAGGCCGGCGTCGAGGACGATCTCGCGCGCGATGTTGGGCACGGCCAGGGACGGGACGACCTGGCCGAAGACGACCCGCTCGATGTCGCGCGCCGACACCCCGGCGCGGACGATCAGCTCGCCGACCACGGCGACGCCGAGCTCGAGCGCGGTCGAGGCGCGCAGCGCCGTCCCCGTCCTCGTGAAGGGTGTTCGCACGCCCGCGATCAGCGCCACGCGGGCACCCGCGCTCGCTCCGGCCATACCGCGATCGTCGGGCGTCGCGACGCACCGTGTCAAGCCGCCTGGCCCGGGGACATACCCCCGGCTCCTCACGTCGCGTCGCGGAGTTGCGTGGGTGTCAGACACCAACGCAAGCCCGCGACGGTGCTATGAAAGCGCTCGTGCGCCGCGCCGTGCTCGCCCTGCCATTGCTGGCCGCCTGCGGGCGCCGGGCCGAGGGGGAGAGCCGGATCGAGCGGGAGGTGCGGACCGGGCTCGGGACGCAGCTGGCGGCGCGGGTGGACGCGGTCGACTGCCCGGGCGGCCCGCCGCCGCTCACCTGCGAGGCGAAGGTCGGCGAGGCGCGGCTTCACGTCTGGGTCGCGCCGGCGGGGAGCGGGCAGGTCGCCTGGGATCTGATCGATCTGGTGGTGGCGGCGCCGCCGCTCGAGGCGTACCTGCGCGCGGCGCTGGGCGAGCTCGGCGTCGAGGGCAAGGCCGACTGCGGGGCGCGGGTGCGGGTGGCGAAGATCGGCGACCGGATCGAGTGCTCGCTGGGGAAGGCGGGCGCGGCGTGGGCGACCGTGCTCGACGATGACGGCGTCGTCTCCGTCGAGCTGGCGCTCGGCGACGACGGGGTCCGGGTCCGCACCGAGGCGGTCGACGTCGCCGGCCTCGACGAGCTGTCGCGGGCGCTCGATCTCGAGCCGACCGCCGAGGAGGAGGCCGGCGACCAGGACACCGCCGACGGAGGCGCGCGATGAGCGAGCGAGTCTTCGAGCGAGCGACCTCTGTGCAGGCCGGCCCGGCGTTCCCCGCCGCGGCCGGCCGATCGACATGGGCCGTCGGCCCGAAGGGCGAGGGCCCATGACCCCCGCCCGGCAGCCGCCGGCGATCTGCCTGGCCTGCCGCGCGGTCTACCCGGCCGGCTGGGTCTGCGACGCCGGCGGCCTGCACGAGGTCGTGTCGCTGGTGACCCCGGCCGGTCGCAAGGCGCTGGTCGAGGCGGTGTGGGGCGACGAGGACGTCCGCCGCCACGGCCTGCGCGAGGTCGAGCGCCACACCCGGCGCCAGTTCCAGCTCGCCGCCGTCGGCCTGGTCACCGGCGCCGGTGGCGTGATGCTCGCGCTCCCCGGCGCCAGCGCGGTCGCGCTCCTCGGCGGGCTCGCCGGCGCCGCGGTCGGCCACCTCGGCGGCTACCTGGCGGCGCGCCGGGCGACCCCGATCTACCCGCGCGGCGCCACGGCGCCGGCCGCCACCGCGCCGGCCGCGCGCGGCCGCCTGCGCGCGAGCGCGTCGGTCGACTCGCCGGCGAGCGCGACGCCGTGCGCGGCGTGGGCGATCGAGCTCCGCTTCGAGGGCGTCTGGGGCGAGCGGGTCATGCTCCGCGCCGGCGGCACCGGCGGCTTCGACGTCGCGCTCGACAGCGGCGAGCGCGCGCGGGTCGAGGCCGGGCCGATCCGGATCGCCGGCGGCATGAGCCAGCTCGGCGACGTCGAGACCGCCGAGCTCGATCGCTACCTGCGCGAGCTCGACCCGGGCGCCGGCCGCACCGAGCCGTTCCCGCCGATCCCGTACAACGTCGTCGCCGAGCAGACGGTCATGGCCGGCGATCGCGTCGAGCTCCTCGGCGAGCTCGAGCCGTCGATCGTCGGCGGCGCCGGCGGCGCCGGCCCCGGCGCCGGTCCGCTCTACCGCGACGCGCCGGCGACCGTGCTGATCCCGCGCGGGCTGCCGACGCTGCGGATGCTCTGAACCGCCACCGGGGCGACCACCGCCGCGGCGTCGACCAGCCGGGTCGCGATCCGCGCCGCCAGGTCGGTGCCGGCACCGGCGTCGATGGCGAGGAACGCCGGCGCCGGGTCGACCTCGAGCACGCGCAGGATCCCCTCGCCGTCGCGCTGCAGATCGACGCCGGCGAGCCGGACGCCGATCACCTCCGCCGCGCGCGCGCACTGCTGCTCGACCGCCGGCGGCAGCGCGATCGGCTCGAGCTCCTCGCCGGCGACGGCGGTCGGGGGGACGGTCCGGATCGCGGCGACCACGGCGCCGTCGAGGACGTGGACGCGGACCGCCTCGCCGGGGAGGAGCTCCTGCATCGACACCGGCGCCGACTCGAGCGCCTCGAGCCGCTCGTCGGCGAGGTCGCGGTCGCACACCTCGCGCGCCTCGCCGCGGCCGGCGATCGGGCCGAAGGCGGCGCGGCGGTCGGCGGCGAAGCGGCGGACCTCGGCCGGGTCGTTGGTCCAGCGGGTCGCGGGCACCGGCAGGCCGGCGGCGCGGAGCAGGGCGCGCTGCAGGGGCCGCGCCGCGCGGTGGCGCTGG
>Ga0075429_100002814_pt1 | contig 14722 bp, 17 predicted proteins | sample RhiMetdeltSRZDD3_FD_75295 | JGI IMG/M metagenome (GOLD analysis project Ga0075429, IMG submission 75295) | Populus rhizosphere microbial communities from Tennessee, USA - Rhizosphere MetaG P. deltoides SRZDD3 | ecosystem: Host-associated > Plants > Roots > Rhizosphere > Soil | place: USA... | reverse complement strand
CGCCACGTGCGCGTGCTCCAGGATCTCGTAGGCGAAGGCCACGGAGTCGCGCGAGAAGCGCTGGGCATTCGCCAGCACGTAGAACGCGCCCTCCGGCTCGAAGCCGACCCCGAGTCCGATTGCGCGGAGCCCCTGTACCATCGCGCGCCGGCGCTCGGCGAAGATCCGGGCAAAGCGCACGGTGTCGTCGGCCGCCTCGCGCAGGGCGGCCACCCCCGCCCACTGCACGAACTCGTTGGTGGAAATGAAGAAGTTGCCGTGGAGGCGCTGCAGCGCGCGCGTGTGCGCGGGCGGGGCGATGATCCAGCCGAGCCGCCACCCCGTCATGGCGAATGCCTTCGAGAACCCGTTCAGCACGAACGCGCGGTCGGTGAATTCCAGCATCGACCGGTCGCGTCCGCCCTCGGTGAGGCCGTGATAGATCTCGTCGGAGACGATGAACGGCCCGCTGTCGCGGGCGAAGGCGGCGATCGCCGCCATCCGCTCGGGGTCGAGCACGCTGCCCGTCGGATTCGCCGGCGAGTTCACGAGGACGGCCCGCGTCCGCGACGTCAGGCGCTCCCGGATGGCCTCCGGGCGGTACTGGAAGCGATCTGCCTCGCTCACGCCCACCTCCACCGGCACCCCGTCGGCGTAGCGGATGAAATTCGGATAGCAGGCGTAGTACGGATTCGAGAGGATCACCTCGTCGCCCGGATCGAGCAGGTGTCCGAAGAGCAGCAGCATGGCCGGCGAGGTGCCGGCCGTCACCATGACCTGCTCGCGATCGATGGTGACGCCGTACGTCCGCGCGTAATGATCGACGATGGCGTCGCGCAGCTCCACGATGCCGAGACTGTGGGTGTAGCGCGTGCGGCCGTCCTTGATCGCCTTCTCGAGCGCCTCGCGCACCACCAGCGGCGCCTCGAAGTCGGGCTCGCCGAACTCGAGGTGCACGACGTCGACGCCCTGCCGCTCCAGCGCGCCGGCCCGCTCCCCCACCTCGACGGCAAGGAACGGCTCGATCGCCGCGATGCGCCTGGCGAAGCTTACCGGACCGATGACAGATCCAGACGCCGCCGGCGCCGGGCGACCCCGGTCGCGTGGGCGGCCCGCGCCACCGCCTGCGCCACCGCGGCGGCCACGGTCTTGTTGAAGACGCTCGGGATGATGTACTCCTCGCCGAGCTCGCGGCGGCCGACGCAGGCGGCGATGGCGCGCGCCGCCGCCACCTTCATCTCGTCGTTGACGGTGCGGGCGCGCGAGTCCAGCAGGCCCCGAAAGAAGCCCGGGAAGCAGAGCACGTTGTTGATCTGGTTCGGGTAGTCGGAGCGTCCCGTCGCCATCACGCGCACGTGGCGCTCGGCGTCCTCGGGCCGGATCTCGGGGTCGGGATTGGCCATGGCGAAGACGATCGGTTCGCGGGCCATGCGCTTGACGTCGCGCACGGTAAGGATGCCGGGGACGGACAGCCCGATGAAGACGTCGGCGCGCTCGATCACCTCCGAGAGCTTGCCCGTCAGCTGGCGCGGGTTGGTGGCGGCGGCGACCCAGCGCTTCATGAAGTCCATGCCCTGTGTCCGCCGCTTGTGGATGGCGCCAAACTCGTCCACCCCGACGATGTCCTTGACCCCGCTCGACAGCAAGATCTTGATGGTCGCGGTGCCGGCGGCGCCGACGCCGGTCACGACCACGCGCAGCTTCTTCAAATCCTTCTTGACGATGCGAAGCGCGTTCAGCAGGGCCGCCAGCACCACGACCGCGGTGCCGTGCTGGTCGTCGTGGAAGACGGGCACGTCGAGCTCCTTGCGCAGCCGCTCCTCGATCTCGAAGCACCGCGGCGCCGCAATGTCCTCCAGATTGATGCCGCCGAACCCCGGCGCCAGGTACTTCACGGTCTCGACGATCTTGTCGGTGTCCTTGGTGGCCAGACAGAGCGGGAACGCGTCGACATTGGCGAACTCCTTGAAGAGCATCGCCTTGCCTTCCATCACCGGTAACGCGGCCTCGGGGCCGATATCGCCGAGGCCGAGAACGGCGGTGCCGTCGGTCACCACGGCCACCGTGTTGTGCTTCATGGTGAGCGAGAAGGCGCGCTGGCGGTCGCCGGCAATGGCCAGACAGACGCGCGCCACGCCCGGCGTGTACGCCATGGAAAGGTCGTCCCGGGTCCGGACGGAGACCTTGCTGCGGACCTCGATCTTGCCGCCGAGGTGCATCAGGAACGTCCGGTCGGAGATGTTGATCACGCGCACACCGGGCACGCGCTTGAGGCGATCGACGATGTGCGTGCCGTGGAGACTGTCCCGCGCGTTGATGGTGATGTCGCGGATGATGTTGTTGCGCTGGGACTCGACGAGATCGACCGCTCCGATGTCGCCGCCGGCGTCGCCGATGGCGGAGGCGACCTTGCCGAGCATGCCGGGGCGGTTCTGGATCGCCACGCGGACGGTGAGGCTGTAGCTGGCGCTCGGGGCAACGACCGACATGGGTTCGCTTCTACCCTTCCGCGCGGAGCACTGTCAACTTCACGCGGGTAGCGCGCGGCGGATCTCGTCCAGCAGCAGGGTGGCGGCGCGGATCCGCTGCGAGGGCGGATCACCGCCGAGCGTGTGCTCGTGCCCGGACAGGCGGCCGCGCACCGAAACCGCGAGGGCCGCGCGGGCCACCGGAGGCGACGAGTCCACCACCGGCTCCACATAGCTGGCGGCGCCCACGTCGACCATCGCCCACCGCATGGCGGCCAGCGCCAGCGCCTGGGCGCGCGCGAGCGGTGTGGCGTCGCGGCCGGCATCGACGCGCAGCGGCCCCTCGGAGTTCACGTGCGTCATGACCATAGAGCCCGCAAACCGAGCCGGGATCGCCGCGGCCAGCCGCTCCGTTGCCGCACCGGCCGTGCCGACTTCCACGAGCGCCACCTTGGTGGCCATGGCCGTGAGCCGTCGGCCAATCTCGGCCTCGAGGGTGTCCGAGTCGGCCCCGAAGACGGCCTCGCCCAGGCGCTTGCGGATCTCCGCCTCGACCGGCGCGATGAGGCCGCGCGCCTCCTCCGCATTCGCGGCCTTGGCGGCGATCCGGACGTCGACCTGTCCGAGGTGCGCCAGGGTCCCGACGGTGGGGTTGGCCCCCTTCTCCATGAAGTCGGCCAGGCGCTCGCCGATCCGGCTCTCCCCGAGGCCGACGCACTTCAGCACGCGCATGCGGATCTCCCCCCGGATCCCGTAGCGTTCACGGAGGTATGGCAGCGCCCGATTCACGAGCAAATACTCCATCTCGCGCGGAACCCCGGGCAGGGTGATCAGTGTTTTGTCTCCCTCATCGACGATGAACGCGGGGGCGGTGCCGACGGGGTTCTCGACGGCAATCGCCCCGGAGGGGATGTACGCCTGGCGCCGATTCGAGGGCGACAGGCTAAATCCGCGGGAAGCGAAGTAAACCTCGATCTGGCGCAGGAGCTCTTCCGAGAACAGGAGCTCGCGGCCCGTGGCCGCCGCAACGGCCTCGCGTGTGATATCGTCCGCAGTCGGTCCGATCCCGCCGGTCGTCACCACGACGTCCGACCGGTCCAGGGCCTGGCGGATGACCGCTGTCGTGCGGGCAAGGTTGTCCCCCACGGTCGTTTTGTAGAACAGGTTCAGGCCGATCGAGGCGAAGTGGCGGGCGATGACGGCCGAATTCGTGTCAACGATCTGGCCCAGCAGCAGCTCGGACCCGACTGTGATGACCTCGGCCTGCACGGGAAAGCCCTCCGGGGGCACAAAGGATAGCAGAGGAATCAAGACCTGAATACGTGAACAAGATTTCCCACTACGGCCGGGGCCGCCAAGTCCGCATGCGGTCAGCGCCGTAGCTCTTACAACCGGTTAGCAAAAACTGGCTCGCGGTGGCGTATTTCTTGAAGCCAACCCGGGCATTACTGAAACGTTCGGAGCCCCGAACGCGTCATACAGGTAAACGAAAATTGGTCGGTGACACCATGACATTTCGAGAGAACACCGTACAAGAGGGCAGCATGGACGCTGCAGAGCTGGTTCCGACGGCTGCGCTCGGCGCCGCCGAGGAAGAGCCACGCGCCGCCGTGCTCGCCGAGGAAGAGGCTGACGAGATCCAGCCCGTTCCCGAGGAGGCGCTCACCCCGCTTCCCGCGAAGGGCGAAGACCCCGTCCGGCTGTATCTCAAGGAGATCGGCAAGGTGCCGCTCCTGACCGCCCAGCAGGAGGTCCAGATCGGCCGACGTATCGAGGTCGGTCAGATCGCGTTGCGCCGGGCGCTGTCGGGGATCCCCTTTGCCGTTCGGGCGCTGCTCGACGTCGGTGACCGCCTGCGGCACAGTGACATCGCCGCCGACGACGTCATCGTTCTACCCGAGGGCGGCGAGCTCGAGGCCAAGGAGATCCGTCCGGTCGTGCTCGCGTTCGCGCGCATCCGGCGGCTGGAGCGGAAGATCGCGCGGCTGGAAGAGTCGCTCGACGACAAGCGCCGGTCCGCCACCGGGCGTGCCAACGTTCAGAAGCACATCCAGGCCGCTCGCGAAGGCATCCAGAAGATCGTCGCGGAGATGCCCCTCAAGCCCGCGCTGATCGACGACCTCGTGGCCAAGGTGCGCCGGCACTGCCAGCGGATCGATGCGCTGGCGATGGAGGCCCGAAAGAATCGCACGGCCGCCGTCGTGCGGGACCTCAGGCAGGCCGAGTCCGACGCCGGGCTGCCGCGCAAGCAGCTGGCTGCCCTGCTGAAGGAGATCGAGACCAGCGACCGGACCGTGCGCCAGGCCAAGCGCGAGCTGATGGAGGCCAACCTCCGTCTGGTCGTCTCCGTCGCCAAGCGCTATCTCGGCAGCGATCTGTCCCTGCTCGACCTCGTACAGGAGGGCAACATCGGCCTGATGAAGGCCGTGGATCGCTTCCAGTACCGGCGCGGCTTCAAGTTCTCGACGTACGCGACGTGGTGGATCCGTCAGGCCATCACCCGCGCCATCGCCGATCACTCGCGCACCATCCGGATCCCCGTGCACATGGTCGAGACGCTCAACCGCATCTCGCGGGTGAACCGCAACATGATCAACGAGATGGGCCGCGAGCCGACGCCGGAGGAGCTCGCGCAGCGGACGGGCGTACCGGCCAAGAAGGTGCGACTGATTCTCGAATCGTCGCGGAAGCCTCTCTCGCTCGAGACGCCGATCGGCGAGGACTCGGAGCTCGGCGATTTCCTGGAGGACAAGAGCGCGGGGTCGCCGAACGATTCCCTGCTGAACCAGGATCTGACGACTCAGGTGGAGCGCGCGCTCGCCACGCTGTCGCCGAAGGAGAAGGAGATCCTTCGCCTGCGATTCGGCATCGGCGAGGAAGGCGAGCACACCCTGGAAGAGGTCGGCAAGCGCTTCGCGGTCACCCGCGAGCGCATTCGTCAGATCGAGGCCAAGGCGCTCCGCAAGCTGCGCCACCCGCTGCGCGGCCGCAACCTCAAGGCCTTCATCGAGAATTAGTGCCTAGGGAACGTGGGGGGCCCCGAAATGGCCCCCCACACCCTCCGCGCGCTCGGCCCGCCGCGGCAAAGCCGTGGGGGCCTCGATCACGCCGCCCTCGTTCAAGCGAACCCCTGGGGCGCGAGCTGGAACGCCTTGGCGAATTTGCTCGCGAAGATCTGGTAGCCGATCACGAAGACCAGCTCCACCGTGTCGGCCTCCGAGAAATGCTCGCGCGCGCGCGCGAAGCAGTCGTCGGATACCTCCAGATCGTCTCGCACCAGCGCCTCGCACAGGTCCATGGCCGCCCGCTCACGATCGGTGAATCGATCGCTCGTGCGCCAGCGCTCGACCGCGGCCAGCGTCTCGGCATCGATCCCTTCCTTCACGCCGACGGCGTGACGGATGTCCATTCAGTACGCGGCATCGTAGAGTGTGGCAACCTGGATCTGGAGCAGCGCGCGGAGACGGCCGTCGAGAGCGCCGAAGCGCTCGATCGAGGTCCACAGGGCACCGATACCGAGCATGAGCGCCGGCCGATGGGCCATGAGCTTCTGCGGCGTCGGCACGGCGCCGAAGAGCCGGCGGCCGACGGCGTAGCTGCCGCGAACGAGGGGGCCGGGATTCTCCACGGGAGCGATGCGCTGAGCGTGCATGGCGTCCTCCTCCAGAGAGCCTCGCGCTCTCTCATTGGGACCGAAGCTGGCCGGTCACCGTTCGATGCCACATCACGATTCCGGTGTCCGGCGGCGACCCGCTGACCATCGTCAGCATCGTCGCGATCTCGCTGCGATGGTGGTTGCCGTGCGCGGCGACATGCGTCAGCAGAATGCCGAGCGGGCTGTGATACGGGTTGCCCACGGTGTCCTTGTAATGCATCTCGCGGCCGAGGTCGACCGGCCTCAGCGCCTCGACCCACGCCTGCTGCTCGGCCACGAGCCCGTCCCATTCCTTGCGCAGTGCCGCCATGGATGCGATATCGGCGCCGGGGAGCGCGCCCGTCGGCTGTCCTCGCCACCGGGCCAGCCAGACCGCATCGGCGCCGTAGAGATGGGCAAACGTCCGCCGCAGCGTCGGGTAGCTGAACGCCTTGCCGATCTCGCGGCCGCAGGCCTCCTCGCCGAGTGCGCTCGCCACGTCGAAGAGGCGTCGGTTGGCCCAGCGGTGGTACGCGTACAGCTCGGTGGGTGTCATGGCGACTCCTGACCGCTGCGGATCGCGATGAACCGCGCCAGTCCCGTGCCCGGCGGCGACCCGCTCACCATCGTCAGCATCGTGGCGATCTCGCTCCGGTGATGCGTCCCGTGATCCGGCACGTGATGCAGCAGCAGGCCGAGCGGCTGCCGGTAGGCCTTGCCGGACAGCAACCGATAGTTGATCACGCGCTCGAAGTCACTGTCGCGGAGACCGTCGAGAAACGTCTTCTGCTCACGCTCCAGGGTGACCCAGCGCTCGGCCAGCTCGGCCAGCGTCGCCGGCTCGTCGGGGATCGAGGTGGGCGAGACGCCCTGCCAGCGGGCGAGCCAGAGGCCATCCACGCCGAAGACGTGGAAGAACATCCGCTTGAGTGAGGGCTCGCTGAACTGGCTGCCGATCTCCTGCGCCGCCTTCGCCTCCCCCAGCCTGGCCGTCGTGTCGACCAGCGTGCGGTTGGCCCACCAGTGATGCTCGTACAGGGTGCGCACGGCGCTGAGGCTCATCGCTCACTCCAGCACGGCCACGGTCTCGCCCTCCTGCACCGTCTGGCCCTCGCGCACGCGGATCTCCTTCACGGAGCCCGCGCGTGGCGCCTCCACGGGAATCTCCATCTTCATGGATTCCAGCACGATCACCGGATCGCCGGCGGCCACCCGGTCGCCAGGCTTGGTGGTCACCTGGAACACGACCCCGGTGATGTGGGCCTTGATCTCGTCAGCCATTGAACGCTCCTTGTTCGACCATCTGGGTGTGCACGGCGCCGCCGCGAAACTCCGGATGGGCGGCGATGGTCCGCAGCAGCGGCAGCGTCGTCTTCACGCCCTCGACCGCGCACGCGTCCAGGGCCTGGACGAGGCGCGCCAGGGCCTGCGGCCGGTCGTCGCCGGTGGCGATGAGCTTGAAGAGCAGCGGGTCGTAGTGGACCGAGACCACGCTGCCCTCGACCACTCCGGATTCGACGCGGAGCCCCTCGCCCCGCGGCAGCGCCAGGCGCGTGATCGTCCCCGGTGATGGCAGGAAGTTCTTCGCGGGATCCTCGGCATAGACGCGCACCTCGATGGCGGCGCCGCGCTGCACGATGGCCTCCTGCGACCACGGCAGCGGCGCGCCACCGGCGACGTCGAGCTGGGCCACCACGAGGTCGATCCCCGTCACCTGCTCCGTCACCGGATGCTCGACCTGTAGCCGCGTATTCATCTCCAGAAAGTAGAATCCCTGGGCGTCGACGAGGAACTCCAGCGTACCGGCGTTGACGTAGCCGATCGCCCGCGCGCCCGCGACGGCCGCTTCCGTGAGCCCGCGCTTGATGGCGGGCAAGAGGTTCGGGGCGGGCGACTCCTCGACGAGCTTCTGATGGCGGCGCTGGATCGAGCACTCGCGCTCGTGCATGTGAACGACGGTGCCCTTGGCGTCGCCGAACACCTGCACCTCCACGTGCCGCCCCCGCTCCACGTACCGCTCCACATAGACCTCGGCCCGGCCGAACGCCGCCTGCGCCCGCCGCGTGGCCGTCGCCCATGCACCGCCGAGCTCCGCCTCCCGGGCGACCTTCGCCATGCCGATGCCACCGCCGCCGGCGGCTGCCTTCAGGATGACGGGATAGCCGATGTTCGCCGCGAACCGCTGCGCGGCGGCGGCGTCCGCCACCGGCTCCGGGCTGCCGGGCACGATGGGCACGCCGGCCGCGGCCATGCGCCGCCGCGCTTCGGTCTTGTCGCCCATCGCCCTGATGGCATCCGGCGAGGGGCCGATGAACGTCAGTCCCGCCTGCGCGCAGGCCTCGGCAAACCGCCAGTTCTCGGAAAGAAATCCATAGCCCGGATGGACGGCGTCGGCACCGCTCTCGCGCGCGGCGGCGATGATCCGCTCGATATCCAGATAGCTCTCGCGCGCCGGTGCCGGCCCGATGGCCACCGCGCGGTCGGCATCCGCGACGTGCGGCGCGTCGCGATCGGCCTCCGAGTAGACGGCGACGGCGGCGACTCCCCGCGCGCGACAGCCCCGGATGATGCGACGCGCGATCTCTCCCCGGTTGGCGACGAGGACGGTGCGGAACACGGCTCAGAGCGCCGGGCTGACGTCGACCGGCTCGACGCGAACGAGGTCGGCGGCGGCGATGCGCCATCCCGTCTTCGACGGCGCCCAGCGCAGCTGCACATAGCCGATCACGCGCCCGCCCTCGAGCCGCACCTTCACCAGCCGCTGATGGCCGATGGCGGCCAGCGCGACCACACGCGAGCCGACGACCTGGTCGCCGAGCCGGTCGTGCTCGGCCATGACGCGCGCCCGGGCCGGCGGCTCCACGAGCGCCGTGGCGGCCTCGACGTCGCCCGTCTCGAGGGCGCGCCGGTAAGCGTCGACGGCCATCGCCAGATCGGCCTCGAGCACGGCGGGGTCGAAGTCGGGCGGGATTTCCACCAGATCCTGCTTCACGGCGTGCGGCGACTCGGCGAGCACCGCGGCATCGATCAGCGGTGCCGGCACATCACCGGTCACCCCTCCCGCCTCGGCCAGCACGCTCAGCAGACGCTGCTCCCACACCTTCGCGCGCTCGCGCGCCGTCTCGTCACGGGTGAGACGCGCGAGGACGATGGCGCCGGCGGCGGCATGGCGGCGCTCCTCCTCCAGGCAGCGCTCCAAGATCCGGCGCGTGGGGGGCTCATAGATGGGATTGGCGCTCGCGAGATGGCGCGCGTACACGGTGATCAGGTGGGGCTTCAGCACGCGGTAGACGCCGGCCACACGCTCGATGGTCTCGCGGGGACCTTCCACCGACTCGACGAGATCGGCGAACTTCACCATTCGATCATTGGCGGGCTCCGACTGCTGCGCGGGCGCGCGCAGCTCGGGCAGCCGCCTGCCCCAGAGGTCCGCATGCTGGGCGCAGTCCCACACGTGGCGTCCGAACAGTAGCTTGGCCGGCAGCTCCGGCGTCAGCGCGATCCAGCCTCCGAGCGCGCGCAGCATGCGCTCCTCGGCGTACCGGTAGTTGCGGATCCGTCGCGCCGAGTCGTCGACGGAGAAATGGCCGGCGAGACGCTCGGAGCTCAATACACCTGCGAGCGCTGCGTGCTCTTGACCAGTCGCTCGATCTCCTCGTCGGTGAAGCCGGCCAGCTTGCGCGCCTCCCTGGCGATGGAGATCGGCACCACGTCGTGCTGACCGTCCTGGCGGGTGCCGCCCAGGTTGAACCGCTCGTCGATCGTCTCCTGGAACTCGATGGCCTTGCGACGGCGCTCCGGGTCCCCGCGGGTCAGCTCGTTCAGCCAGCGCGATCCCATTCGCACGTGCGTGATCTCGTCCGCGAGCACGTAGTCCACGGACTGCGCGACGATGGGATCACCGATCTTGCCGGCGATGTGGATGAGCTGGTTGAAGACGTCGCAGGCGAGCCCTTCCAGCCCGCGGTTGACGCCGGCGACGCGGGCGGCCGCGTCCTCGGCGCACGCGCACCGCCAGAGGATGGTCGTCTCGGGAAACTCGCCGAGGCGCCCGCCGAGATGCTCGAGCAGTCCGAGATAGGTCTCGACGTGGCGCGACTCGTCCCAGACCTGCCGCGCCATGTCCATGGTGAACTCCCATGGCGCATCCGGGAAATCGCAGACCGTTCGCCCGGCGCCCTCCATCGCCTGCAGCTCGCCGACGAGGATGCCGTGCACACGCTCACGCATGGAGTCGCGGCTCGAGAGATCGGGGAACGGCGGCATCCCCTGGGCGATCTTGATCTCGGCGACGTCGCGCGCCCGCATGCGGACGAAGCGATCTTCGCGCGCGAGCTTGTCGTAGGCGATCGGACGCTCCATGGCGACGGCCTCCTGTGACTGAACCGCTATTCAGCGGGAGTGTAGCACGGGCTCGCTCGGAGCCCCTCGGCGCCCCCTCACCGCGCGCGGTCGTCGCGCGGCCGCGACCGCAACAGCGTGGCCGGACGGATCACGTCGGCCCCGAATCGCTCGCTGATCCCGTCCACCGCCCGCGCCAGCCGCTCACGGCGCACCGCGTTTGGATCGAGGAGGTCGAGCTGGCCGGACTGCGGCGGACCGAGCGTGGACGCGGAGAGGCCGATGAGGCGGACGCGCTGCGCGAGACGCTCGCGCGTGAAGAGCACCATGACGCGGCGGTGAAGCTCGAGGCCGTCCTGGGTGGGGTCGCCGGTGTGGCTGCGCGTGATCGTCTGGAAGTCGGCGAAGCGGAGCTTCAGCGTGACGCGGGAGGCGGCCATACCGCCGGCGCGCAGCTCACGCGCCACCCGCTCCGCCTGAGCGCGCAGGGTTGTCGTGAGCCGCGTGCGGTCGTCGGTGTCACGCTCGAACGTCGTCTCGGCGCCCATCGATTTCGGGGACGTCCACGGCGTGACCTCGCGGTCGTCACGCCCGAAGGCCAGCTCGTGCAGGTCGCCGCCGTGCTCACCGAGCCGGCTGACCAGCGCCGCGCGGGAGAAGCACTGCAGCTGGCCGATGGTGGCGATGCCCAGGGCAGCCAGCGACCTCGCCGTGGCCTTGCCGACGCCCCACAGCCGCTCGATCGGGAGCGGCGCGAGAAAATCGCCCTCGTGGCCGGGCTCGACCACGACCATGCCATCCGGCTTGCGGAGGTCCGAGGCGATCTTGGCGATGAACTTGTTCGGGGCCAGCCCGGCCGACGCCGTCAGTCCCGTTTCCGCACGGATGCGGCGCTTGATCTGGCGCACCGCTTCCGGTGGCGATCCGAACAACGAGGACGTGCCCGTGAGATCCACGAACGCCTCGTCCACCGAGACGGGCTCCACGAGCGGGGAGAAGTCACCGAGCAGGGTCATGATCTCGTCGGAGACGCGCGCGTACTTGGCCATGTCGACCGGAACGAAGACGCCCTGCGGGCACAGGCGGGCGGCCTTGCCGATCGGCATCGCGGAACGGACGCCGAACACGCGCGCCTCGTACGAGGCGGCCGACACGACGCCACGCCCCTTCGGGTCGGCGCCGACGATCACGGGCCGGCCACGGAGCTCCGGGCGGTCGCGCTGCTCGACCGACGCGTAGAAGGCGTCCATGTCGACGTGCGCGATCGCGCGCGGAGGCGGCGGCATGTCAGGCTCGCGCGAGGCCGATCTCGGGGGCGACACCGGCCAGCGCGTCGACAACGAACGCGATATGCGCATCGAGCTCGACGCCGAGCTCGGTGGCGCCGCGATAGACGTCATCGCGGTTCACGGTGCGCGCGAAGGCCTTGTCCTTCAGCTTCTTGCGCACGGAGGCGGGCTCCAGGCCCGTCACCACCTTGCCAGGCCGCACGAGCGCGCACGCGTGAACGAACCCCGTCAGCTCGTCGCACGCGTAGAGCGCCCGGTCGAGCCGGCTGACCCGTGGCATGCCGGAGTAGTCGGCGTGGGCGAGAATCGCGTACACGATGTCGGGAGGCACACCACGCGCGGTGAGGATCTCGGCGCCCTTCATGGGATGGTGCGGGGCGCGCGGATGCATCTCGTAATCGAAGTCGTGGAGCATGCCGGCGATGCCCCAGCGCTCGGGATCCTCGCCGAAGCGCGCGGCGTAGGCCCGCATGGACGCCTCGACGGCGCGCGCGTGCTTGCGGAGGCCGTCGCCCTTGGTGAACTCGGTCAGGATCGACCAGGCGACGTCGCGGTGCACGAACGTGCTCAGGCGCGTCGGCTTTGCTGACTCCGCCACTTGTCGATGGACTTCTTGGAGAAGACCCAGCCCGTCTCGAGCTGGAGGCACGGAATGCGCCGCTCGGCGGCGAGCGCGGTCAGCGCGCTCTTATCGATGGCCAGGTATCGCGATGCCTCGTCGATGCTCAGCACGTCCTTCGGGGTCGGACTCACTGGTGCTCCTCCTTGTCGACCGTCTTGCGCAGCGTCTCGAGCTCCGCCTCGAGCGTCCGGATTCGCTCCACCAGCTGTTCGAGCGCCTTCGTCACCGGGTCGGGAAGATCGGTCTGATTGAGATCGATGTCGCCGACCCGCTGGCCGTCCTTGTATGTTACCCGGCCCGGAACGCCGACGACAACGGCGTTCGGCGGCACTTCGCGAACCACGACCGAGCCGGCGCCGATGCGGCTGTTGTCGCCGATGGTGAACGCGCCGATGACCTTGGCGCCGGCGCCGACGACGACGTTGTTGCCAAGCGTCGGGTGCCGCTTCTCGCGACGCAGGCTCGTCCCCCCCAGGGTCACCCCCTGCAGCAGCGTGACGTTCTCGCCGATCTCCGTCGTCTCGCCGATGACCACGCCCATCCCGTGGTCGATGAAGAGGCCAGGCCCGATGCGGGCGGCGGGATGGATCTCGATGCCCGTCAGAAACCGGCCGAGGTGCGAGACACCGCGCGCGAGCGTGGTGAAGCCGGCGCGCCAGAGCCGATGCGCCAGACGGTGAGAGGCGAGCGCGTGGACGCCGGGATAGAAGAGCAGGACCTCGAGCGCGGAGCGCGCCGCCGGATCGCGCTCGAGCACGGTGCGGATGTCGCGGCGCAGGCCGGCAAACATCACGCGTCCCGCCGTCGCAGAGCGTCGAGCGCGGCCGCCCGCACGGCGCCGGCCACCACCTCGGCCGCGTGCTTGCGGTCCTCGGGCAGCCCGTCCAGCGCGTCCTCCACTTCGCGAGCTTTCAAGTTCACGAGATCCTCCACCGCGCGGCCGGCGATCAGCTCGCTCGCCGCGCTGGCGGCGGCGATGGTCGGGCCGCATCCGTAGCTCTGAAACCGGACCTCTGCCGCGCGCCCGTCCCGGACGCGGAGAAACATGCGCGCCAGGTCGCCGCAGCCCTCGAACTCGTCCTCGCCGGTGCCATCCGGGTCCCGCATCAGCCCGGTGTTGCGCGGATTCAGGAAATGGTCGAGCAGCGTGGCGCTGTACCTCACGCCACCCCGACCGGGAGCGCCGCCCGCAGCTTGCGGACGATCGGCTCGATCGACTCCACGACGTAGTCGATGTCCTCGGCGGTCGTCGAGCGACCCAGCGACGACCGCACCGCCCCCATCGCCCATTCCAGCGGCACGCCCATGGCCACCAGCACGTACGACGGCTCCACGCTCCCCGAGGTGCAGGCGGAACCGGCCGAAACGGCGATGCCTTTGAGATCCAGACCGAGCACGATCGATTCCGACTCCACGTTCTTGTAGGAGATGTTCGCGGTCCCCGGCACGCGCTCGGTCGGATGCCCGTTGAGCCGGACGTCGGGAACCCGCACCCGGACGCCCTCCCACAGGCGATCGCGCAGCGCCGTGAGCCGCACCGCCTCGTCCTTCATCTCGCGCCCGCGGACCTCCGCCGCCTTGCCGAGGCCGACGATCCCCGGGACGTTTTCGGTCCCGGCGCGGCGACGCCGCTCGTGCTCGCCGCCATGCTGCACGGAGACCATCTTCGTCCCCTTGCGGATGTAGAGACCGGCCACGCCCTTCGGCCCGTAGATCTTGTGCCCCGAGAACGACAGCAGATCGATGTGGAACGCGTCCACGTCGATCTCCACCTTGCCGAACGTCTGGACGGCGTCGACGTGGAACGGAATCCCGCGCTCGCGCGCGATGGCGCCGATGGCGCGCACGGGCTGGATGGTGCCGACTTCGCTGTTCGCGTGCATGATCGAGATGGCGATGGTGTCCGGTCGCAGCGCGCGGCGGACGTCGTCGGGATCGATCATCCCCGTCTCGTCCACGGGCAGATAGCTCACCGAGAAGCCCTGTGCCTCCAGGGCCTGGCAGGTCCGCAGCACGGCGTGGTGCTCGACCTTTGAGGTGATGAGATGGCCGCGACCACGCGCCCACGCGAGGCCCTTCACGCCGAAGTTGTCCGACTCGGTGCCGCCCGAGGTGAAGACGATCTCGTCGGGACGCGCGCGCAGGAAGGCGGCCACCCGATCTCGCGCCACGTCCACCGCCTCGCGGGCGGCCCGCCCGAAGCCGTGCACGCTCGAGGGGTTGCCGAAGACCTCGCCGAAGTACGGCACCATCTCCGCGACGACTTCGGGATGCACCGGCGTCGATGCGTTGTGATCGAGATAAACGCGGCGGTTCATATTGCCGCTCCATTGTTGTAGCGACGGCGCGGCGTGCGGCTCGAGCCGTGGGTGGCCTGATCGAGATGGTT
>Ga0075429_100002812_pt1 | contig 14726 bp, 8 predicted proteins | sample RhiMetdeltSRZDD3_FD_75295 | JGI IMG/M metagenome (GOLD analysis project Ga0075429, IMG submission 75295) | Populus rhizosphere microbial communities from Tennessee, USA - Rhizosphere MetaG P. deltoides SRZDD3 | ecosystem: Host-associated > Plants > Roots > Rhizosphere > Soil | place: USA... | reverse complement strand
GAGGACACCTGGTGGAAGAAAGAGTGCGTTGAACACACCGCCCAACAACGGCCGTTCGGCCGAGCCATCGATCGTCCCGAGGTACGCGGTCGCGCCGACTTCGATACTCGGGCCTCCCTGCCGCAAGTAGAGAAATCGGTGCCCGTCCGGCAGGAACTGCGGCCAACTGTGCATGGCGTGGCCCTGCTCGTGATCGGGCTTCGTCACCTGCGTCGCGACGCCTCCAGTAGCCGACACCCGGCTCAACCCGCCGCTGGCATCCGAGAAGAGGATCGTTCCCTCGGCATTCCATGTCGCGCCGCGTGCCTCGAGCGGCGCGTCGCACAAGGTCATGGGCATCGTCCCATCGGTGCTGACTCGCTTCAACTTGGAGTCAGCGAAGAAGCCGACGTGCTGTCCGTCCGGTGACCAGAAGGGTTCGCTCGCGTCGTCTGTGCCGCGGAGCGGCTCCGCCTTGGTCGACGCGACGTCGCGCACCCACAGTTCTCGATGACCTGCTCGCGTCACGGCGAAGGCGATGCGGTCTCCGTTTGGCGAGATCGCGAGCATTTTCGAGGGCACATTGGCGAGGACGGTACCCGCTGGCGGCGTGACGGTAAATGACACCAGCGACGGCTTACTTCGTGTGAGTGCTGCCCCCCGAAAGCCGGGCCACATTACAGCCGCAAGCCATAGACCGACGATGACTGTCAGGGCGACGATGAACCACACTTGATTGTTCATCGCTGCCCCTGAAAGCGCTGTGCGAGTCGCGGGAAACGCACCGGTCGGCGTCGCCAGCGCAGACAGCGCGAAGGCCAGATCTCGCGCCGACTGAAAACGCTCGGCTGGGGATTTCTCGAGACAGCGCATCACGATACGCTCGAGCGGAATCGGCACTCCTGGTGTGAGCGCCGTCACCGGCGGCGGCGCCTCCTTCACAGTGGCGCTCAGCGTTTCGACCGCGGATTCTCGTCGAAACGGACGCTGCCCCGTGAGCATCTCGAAGAGAACGATGCCAAGCGAGAACACGTCGGATCGGAAATCAGCTGTGAATCCCGACACTTGCTCCGGGGACATATATCCGACGGTTCCCATCAACATGCCCGCGCGTGTCGTCGCGTCGGTGGCTGCCTCCGCGGTGAACTCTGGGCCGGACTCAGAAACGATCTTTGCAAGACCGAAGTCCAACAGTTTCACGACGCCATCCGCCGTGACGTATAGGTTCTCAGGCTTGAAGTCGCGATGCGCGACGCCTTTTTCGTGTGCGGCGGAGAGACCGAGCGCCATCTGCCCGCCGAGGTCCAACGCCCGGGACAGGGCAAGCGGGCCGTGGGCGAGCTCTTCACGGAGCGTATGGCCTTTCAGCCACTCGATCACGGCATACGCGATTCCGTCCTGGTAGCCGAAGTTGTAGATCGCCAGAATGTTCGGATGGGACAGCGCGGCAACCGCGCGCGCCTCTCTCTCGAAGCGCGCGCGATTCTCGGGACTCGCGCTGGCCACGCGCGTCAGGACCTTGATGGCCACGTCGCGCCCAAGCACCAGGTCGCGTGCCCGATAGACTTCGCCCATGCCGCCGGCGCCCACGGGGGCGACCACTTCGTAGCTGTCGATTCGGAATCCAGGGGTGAACTGCATGCTGCCAGCTGCGGCGATGTTCAAGAACGCAGCCATGCCGCGATGAATCTGGAATTCGGCTGAATGGGTGAAAACGGCTTCGCGCTTTTGGATTCAGTACCCGCGTTCAGTCGAGCAGCTGTGTGAAGAGACACAGGAGTGTCTCACCAGACGCGTTCCCAGGTTCAGGTTGGTCCAACTCTGCGGTTATCGTGGCGGTGCCCCTTCGTCCCGAAATGTGGCGTGGGTCATCGTGTGGGTTGGACTGGGGCTTGCGCTCGGGCTGTGGGTCGCTGCAACTCAGGGTCGAACCGCCGCGACGGAATACTTCGCGGCGTACCTGCTCGAAGAGTCGCTGTCGGTCGACAACATCTTCGTCTTCGTCATCATCTTCTCTGAGCTCCACATTCCCACCGAGTATCAGCGTCGCGTCCTTTCGTTTGGCGTGGTAGGCGCCCTTGTGTTCAGGGCGCTGGCGATCGGCGCCGGGATTGCGCTCATCGAACGCTTTCAATGGATCGCCTATCCATTCGCAACCCTCATCCTGTTCGCGGCGTGGCGGCTGCTGTTCGGTGCGGAGCGTGAGCGAAAGGTCGTCACAGACGCGTGTGATGTATGCGGCACCTGGATCGCTCGAGTGGTGCGCGTCAGTCCTGTGTTGCAGGGGCAACATTTCTGGCGACGCGAGGGCGGGCGGCTCGTCGCGACGCCACTACTCGTGGCTCTGATCGTCATCGAAACGACCGACATCGTGTTCGCGCTCGATTCCATCCCCGCAGTGCTCGCTGTGACTCGGAATCCGCTCATCGTCTACAGCTCGAATGTGATGGCGATGCTTGGACTCCGCTCGCTGTATTTCGTGCTGTCTGATGCCGTCTATCGGTTGCGATATCTGCGCAGCGGCATTGCGGCGCTCCTCGTGTTCACCGCCTTCAAGATGTTGGCGAGTGAATGGGTGCAGATCAGTGCTGGCGTGTCCGTCGCCATCATCGGCGCCGTGCTTGTCGCGACGATTGCCGCATCCGTGCGGCAGAGGAGGCCGCCGGTCCCGGTGCAATGATGTTCAGTCTTATCCCATCCGGCTGGTGAACTGGTTCATGTCGAAATAGTCGCGCCAGGCGTTGATCTTGCCGTCACTGACCTCGAAGGTCCCCATGACCGGCAGCTCGAACGACTTGTCAGGGAGCTTGAAGACGTCCACCCGCTCGGTCATCACGACCGGACCATCGGCGGCGATGTTGATCACGCGGAACTCGATGGCCTCGATGCCCGGCGCGCCAGGGCGGATGAACGAGGCGATCGTGCTCGCGATGGCCTCCCTGCCGGTGACCGGCGCCAGAGGGATATTGTGGTAGACGGCGTCGTCGGTGAAAAATGCGGCGAGCTCGGCGGCGCCGACATTGGCGGACCACGCCGCGCAGAACCTGCGCACCAACTCGATCGGGCTCTCCATCTCGCTCCTTCGGTCTTGTGACACGACTACCCATACCTTGAGAACGCTGCTGACACCAACAGCCGATTTGGGCCGCCGTGTCAACGGACGATCGCAGGCCGCGTTACCTGCTGCCGCCAGCTGCACCCTCGGCCAGCTTTTCCAGTACGAGGTCCAAGCTGAAGCTGCCCGCCTTCTGGCTGGGCGGGAACTCCTTGAACGTCGCGAGGAACTCGCCGACGATGTGCTTGAGCATCGTGTCCTGTAACGATCCGCGCGCACGAGGATCGCGTAAGTTGGGGATGGAACCAAGCACCGATGGCATAGGAGGGGGAGCGTGACGATTCCGATTTTTCATGTTGACGCCTTTGCGGAGGAACCGTTTGCGGGAAATCCGGCTGCCGTGTGTTTGCTGGATGAAGAACGGCCTGAGAGTTGGATGCAGGCGGTCGCGTCGGAAATGAATCTGTCGGCGACGGCCTTCGTGCGGCAGATGGATCGAGGATACGAGCTGCGCTGGTTCACGCCGGCCGCGGAAATTGCGCTCTGCGGCCATGGGACGCTCGCCGCTGCGCATGTGATGTGGGCGGAGAAGGTCGTCGAGCGGGCCGAGCCTCTTCGCTTTCAGACGAAGAGCGGGATCCTGACATGCGAGCACACCGGCGACATCATCGAGCTCGATTTTCCGGCCACTCCGCCGACCGAAAGCGTACCGCCGTCGGGTTTGTTCGACGCACTCCACGTCGGGCCCGGCTTTGCCGGCAAATCCAGGTTTGATTATTTCGTTATGGTTGAGTCGGAAGAGATCGTTCGCTCACTCGAACCAGACTTCCACGCGCTGCGCGGCATTCCAGGGATCCGGGGAGTGATCGTCACCAGCACATCTCAGGATCCGCGCTTCGACTTCGTCTCGAGATTCTTTGCGCCGGGAGCGGGCATCGACGAAGACCCCGTGACGGGATCCGCACACTGCACCCTCGCCCCATTTTGGTCCGAGAGACTCGGTAAGTCCGCGATGACAGCGTTCCAAGCGTCGAAGCGTGGTGGCACGGTTCAAGTGCGGGTGGAGGGCGAGCGGGTTGTCCTGGGTGGAAGAGCGACAGGCATCCTTCGGGGCGAACTGAGCGATTATCCTGCTCGGTCCTCGCGGAGCGACTCGTGACCAGCGTGGCCTCGACAGTGTCACGACTCTCCTGCAGACCGTCTCTGCAAGACGCCATCGATGTCCTTTAGCAACGCGTCGATCGACGTCTTGCGGCCCGCTGCGTAGGCGACGGCCCACCGATCCGGTCCGAGCCGCGCGCGTTTGGTTCGGCCTGCTCGCGGAGATCCGAGCCGAGTCGTCGGCAAACCTGGCGCCAGTCAGGTGGTCACGGCGTCCAGAGCGCCCAGAATCCGCGCCGCCCACGTGTCGCCTCCCTCGGGTTTTCGTCGGAATATTTCGCGGGGCGAAGTGGTTTGTTCCGGTGTGGAGAGAGCCTTTCCTGTACACGCCTGAAAAGCGTCGATCGACCGTTGGGGCAATACGCGAGCGTTACCACCGACTCGACGCCACCGAACCATCCTCCATCAGTTGGCCATAATCGAGTCGAAGGGTCCGATCGCCCAAGTGGTAGTAGCGGTCGTCGTGGCTGATCACGAGGACGGTCTTGCCGCGGGCCTTGAGATCGGGCAAGAGGCGGCTATAGAAGATCTCACGATAGTGTGGGTCCTGGTCAGCCGCCCATTCATCGAATATGTAGATCGGTCGATCTTCAAGGAAGGCGGACAAAAGCGCGAGACGCTTGCGCTGGCCATGGGAAAGCGAGATCGTCGAGAGAACGCCATCAATAACCTGAACCTTCGCGTTCAGCTCGAGCTCAATGAGGTAGCGGTGGGCCCGCGCATCCAGGTCGGGGGCACTCAATCCGAGCAGGCTATCAAAGAGGTAAAAATCGGAGAAGATTGCCGAGAAGTGCTCGCAGTACCACTCGCGATTGCCATCCACGATCGGCAGTCCGTCGAGTCGGATCGTTCCCTCCTGCGGACTGTAGAGCCCAGTGATCACCTTGGCGAGCGTCGACTTGCCGCTGCCGTTGCCGCCCACGAGAAAGACAAGCTCTCCGCGGCGCAACGTCAAATACATCGGACCGAGCGCAAAGGCCTGCCCATCGACGTCTGAAGGGTACCTGAACGTCACGCCGTCGAAATCGAGCCGCTGCCACGTGCCGAACGTGTCTGAAGGGATGGTTTTCTCGGGCTCAGCAGCAGGTTGCGTCAGCGAGAGGCCGAGTGTCTGCACGTTGTTCAGCGCGATCCGTGCCTGCGCGAAGGTGGGCCACCCATCCGCGACGCCCCACACTGTGTTCATCATGTAGATCGTAGTCAGGAGATATCCGGTGAGCGTCTCGGCGGAGAGCTGCCGGCCGACGAGTGGCCCGAACAGCAGAGTGCCAAGCAAACCGTAGAAAAGGATCTGGGCCCACATGAGTGCGAGGATGTGGTACGAGATCCCGGCGAGTGTGTCTCGGCTGAACGTTCTCGTCGTCGTTTCGATCCGATCGGACAGAAATGCCTCTCGACGCCTGGCGTGCAGTTTCAGCTCCTTGGTTCCCTCGGTGAGCGTTCGGAAGTGTTGGAACAGAACGTTGCGGGTTTCACGAGCCTGTTCGAATCGACCGTATGAACGCCTGATAAGAACCTGGAAACAGAACGTGCCCAGCCCGACGAAGAGCGTTGCGCCTAGCAGGCTTGGCCACGAGAGCCATCCGAGATAGGCCCCACAGCCGATGAGCAGCGCGACATTCATCGCGAGCGACGGCACATTCTGTGCCGCCCAGACGAGCGTGGCGATGTCGTCGGTAAGCGTGGCCAGAATCCGCGGAATTCCTATCTGCTCGAGCTGGCGGAGCGGCGTCGCCAGTACGGCGCGGCTGAGGCGACTGCAGAGGTCACGGAGCGTGCGCTGGGTAAAAGAGTTGAGCAGAAGGCGCGACGCGGCGTTCAAGATCACCTTGGCTCCCACCAGCCCTGCGAATATCGCAAGGAGCAGAACCCGAGGGAGATTGGGCCGGTTGAGCGCGGTGTTGATCAACGCGATGAGCCCTGCCCCGCACGCGCCGCTGACGAGGCCGGCAACCACGGCACCGCCCGCCAAGTGCCATGAGCGTCGTGGAACGAGGCTGAGAACGGTCAGACGCGCCTCCTATGTGAAGACGAGATCCGGCCGCGCTCGATGCACGTCGTGAGGTACTCGGCCACCTGCTGGACGTTGGGCGCGTCCAGCAGGTTCCGATAGTCGCCGCACGGTACCGTGAAGACCTCGAGCTCCCCAGCAGCAAGTTCGCGCCATGCTCGCTGGTAGTCGTGAGCGATGGGGGCGCCCTCCGCGAACAGAACAACCGGGCCGGGGTACGATTCCGGCCGATAGTTACTGAGAGCGATCAGATTGGCTTGCACTACGAGCTTCTGGTTGAAATTGCCATGGAACAAGTTCCGCCAGGCGCCGATCTCGACGAGCAGCATGATCCGTTCGCGCAGATACTGCATCCTCTCCAAACCACCAAGGCGCGCGAGTGTCCGCGCGTAGCGGCGGAGCCGGTCTGTTACGGACTCGATGAGCGCCAGCGTGCGGCTGACGCGCTTGAACTGATAGTCGGGAGCTGCTGCCGGCGGCCAGGTGGCTATGAGCGCCAGGAGTCCGATTTCTTCTCCAGCGGCGCGTAGTTGCTGGGCCGCTTCGTAGGCCACGACGCCGCCAAAGCACCACCCGACGAGGTAGTACGGCCCTTCGGGCTGGATCTCGCGAATCTCTCGCAAAAACTCGGTCGCCATGTCCTCGATTCGGGTGAGAGGCACGCCCGACCCGTCCAGCCCACGCGATTGGAGCGCGTACAGAGGCTGGTCGGGCGTCAGATACTGCGCGAGGTTGTGGAAGCTGAAGAGAATGCCGTTGATCCCCGGCATTCCAAAAAGTGGAGGCCACCTGCCCGCGGGCTTGATGGCGACGAGCGAATGCTCCTGCTCGGGAGACGCTCCACGGCGGATCGCAGCGGCGAGCCCCTCGATAGTGGGGCTTTGAAATAGCGTGGCGAGCGGCAGCCGAACTCGAAGCTGCTCTTCCAGCCGAGCGAACATTCGCGCTGCGAGCAGCGAATGGCCTCCCAGATCGAAGAAGCTGTCCCGAATGCCGATGTGGTTGACCGGGAGGAGGGCCTGCCAGATTGCTGCGAGCTGTCGCTCCAGCTCGTCGCGCGGCTCGATGATGGCTTCTGTCAATAAGGAGCTGTCCGACGGTTGAGGGAGGGCGTGCCGGTCTACTCTTCCGTCAGGAGTTCGCGGCAGGTGGTCCATCAAGATGAGCGCTGTCGGGACCATGTAGCCGGGTAGCATACGCGAGAGGAATGGGCGAACGCCGGGGGAGTCCGCTGGATCGGGCCCGGCCACATACGCAACAAGGTCGTCTCGGCCGTCTGGAGTTCGACGGACCACGACCGCCGATTCGCGCACTTTGGGGTGAAGTGTCAGCGCAGCCTCGATGTCTCCCAACGCGACGCGAAAACCGCGGATTTCACGCTGGTCGTCCGACCGACCGAGGAACTCGAGCGTGCCGTCGGGGAGCCACCGCGCCCGGTCACCACTGCGGTAGAGCCGTTCTTCCCTCCCCCTGAGCCGCAGCACGACGAATCGATCAGCCGTAAGCTCAGGTCGATCGATATAGCCTTGCGCCAACCCGTCTCCGGCGATCCAGATTTCACCGGGAACCCCAATGGGGACGGGCTGACGATGACGATCAAGCACATACACTCGCGTGTTGGCGATGGGCCGGCCGATTGGCAGTGAGCGTCCCGCCTGGGTGTTCGTTACCGTATGACAACACGTGAACACCGTACCCTCTACGGGGCCGTACCCGTTGACGAGATGGAGTTCGGGGAAGGCGTTCATCGCCCGTCGGACGTACCGCGGCGAGAGCACGTCGTTGGCAACCACCACCTGGTGCAGCGGACTGAGTACCTCCAGTCGAGTGTCCGCTATTTCCTGAAGTTGCCCAGCGGCCACGCAGAGCGTTGTCGCACGGTGTCGCTCAATCACGGCGCCCAGTTTCTCGACAGCAAAGGAACTAGCTGGTGCGACGGCGAGGCATCCGCCGTTTAGGAGCGCACCCCAGATCTCGAACACCGAGGCGTCGCGCGTTGCCGGCGTGAGCTGGAGGAAGACCTCGTCGCGCCCGAAGCGCGCATAATCTGTCCCCCTGACCAGGCGGACGATGCTCCGATGGGACACCGCGACACCGTTGGGCACATCTGTTGTGCCCGATGTGTACATGATGTGGGCGAGATCCTCGGAGCTGATTCGAGTCTCCGGTGCGGTCTCCAGCTGCCCCTCGATCGTGGGGACATCCGCGTCGAGACAGACCGCGTGCGTGCCGGGCGGGAGCGCCCCGTGCGTCTCGGCGCTCGTAAGCACTATATCGATCTTGGCGTCGCCTATCATCCAGGACACGCGATCGACCGGCGCCAACACATCGAGAGGTACGTAAGCGCTGCCAGCCTTCAGAACGGCGAGGAGAGCGACGATCATCTCCGGCGACCGCGGTATCCACACGCCAACACGACTGGAAGCTTTCACGCCCACGGCGAGAAGATGACGTGCCAAACGATTGGCACGGCGATCGAGTTCGCGATAAGTCAGCGAAACGTCCCCGCAGACGAGCGCAACGGCGTCGGGCATCGCATCGACCTGATCCTCGAAGAGGCGGTGCACTAATCGGTCTCGAGGATAGGGCGTGGTTGTCGCGTTCCACTCGATCAAGAGCTGGTGCGATTCAGAATCTGTAAGCAACGGCAACGTGGAGAGCCTGCTATCCGGGTCGGCGGCGACTCCCTCGAGCAGCGTGCGGAAGTGGACGGCAAGCCTTGCGATCGTGTCTGGCTCGAACACGTCGCGCTTGTACTGGAAGGTCGTGCGCAGACTCCCGTCGGCTCCCTCGCTGACGAAGAGCGTAACAGCGAATGGCGAGGCAACGTTCACGAACGCAAAATCAACCGGAGTAGCGGGGTTTTGCATGACGAAGCTGACTTGGAACCAAGGGTTTTGGCCGAGGACCCGCTCGGGCTGCAATTCTTCAACGAGCCTCTCGAACGGGAGATCTGAGTGGGCATACGCATCGAGGCACGTCCGACGCACCCGCGCCAGAAACAGCCGGAACGTTGGATCGCCCGTTAGCGAAGTCCGGAGAACCAGCGCGTTGGCGAAAAAGCCAACAACCGACTCCAGCTCGACGTGGGTGCGATTGGCAATGGACGTCCCGATCAGGACTTCGTCCTGACCGGAATATCGCGCCAGGAGCACCTTGAATGCTGCCACCAGCGTCATGAACAGCGTTGTTCGCTCGCTCTGGCTCAAGTCCCGCAGCCGCCCAGCCAGCACGGGCGGCACGGTATGCGCGTAAGACGCGCCGGCCGCTGTGCGTCCGCGAGACCGCGGATAGTCCGCTGGCAGCTCGAGCTGCGTCGGCCAACCGCTCAGCTGTTCGCGCCAGTACCTCAACTGGCTTTCGAGCAGCTCGCCGGAGACCGCTAGACGCTGCCAGAGCGTGAAATCCGCGTACTGAACTGGAAGCTCCGGGAGCGAGGCCGGCCGGCCGGCTTGGTTGGCCTCGTAGAGCGCGGCCAGCTCTCGAGCGATGATCCCGAGAGACCAGGCGTCGGCCACGATGAGGTGGACCATCACAAGCAGTTCGTGTTCCTCTGGGCCGAGTGCGATCAACACCGGCCGGAACAGGGGACCCCGGGCAAGGTCGAAGGGTTGCTGGCTCTGCTCGTGGATAACCTGCGATAGGGCGGCCGCCCGCTTATCGCGCGGTAGCGACTCGAGCGGGATGATCTGCAGGACCACGGGCTTCGGATCGGCGATGTGCTGTATTGGCTCGCCGGCCCTGCTCGGGAAGGTCGTACGCAGCGACTCGTGTCGACGTACTAACTCAGTGAGCGCGTGGGTGAGAGCCGACCGGTCGAGCGGGCCCACGAAACGACGGCTGGCGGCCACGCTGTAATCCGACCCGCCGGGATCGAGTTGATCGAGGAACCACAGACGTTGTTGAGCGAACGAGAGAGGGAAATCACGCTCTTTTAGCGCTTGCACGAGCCGAGCTCGCTCGGCCTCCGTGGTGGCCCCCTTACTTGTCGCTCTCGCGCTCATCCCGTCTCTGGGCGGTCAGGTTGGTGAGCAGGGCATCGACCTCTTCATCAGAAAGCTGATGAAGCCGAGCGATCATCTGTTCCCTGCTTGATAGACCAACCGCCTTGACAGGGGAGGGTCTTACGCTGTCGCGGCCCTGCTGCTTGGCTTCCTGGATCTCGAAAGAGAGTCCAGCCACCGTCGGTTTTTCAAAGAGGGTGCGCAGTGGCAGCTCGACGCCGAACGCCTTGCGCACGCGCGCGATAACCTGGATGCCGCGCAAGGAATGCCCACCCAACTCGAAGAAGTTATCATGAAGCCCCACCCCTTCGAGTTTGAGCACTTCCGCCATGATCCCGGCGAGCCGCTGTTCCACATCGTTACGTGGACCGACGTCGGGTCTCGCGATGCTCCGACGCACGTCTTCCGGAGCCGGCAACGCTCGACGATCGACTTTTCCGTTCGGCAGGAGTGGAAGGGTGTCCAATACGGCGAACGAGCTGGGTACCATGTTTTCCGGCAGCTTTGTTCTCAGGAACCGTTGGAGCCCGCTGGCATCCGCGGTGGAGTCGTTCAAGACTACATATCCGGTCAGACTCGCGTCACCTCCCGTGCCCGACACGGCGACGACGGCCGCGCGTACCGAGGGATGTGTTCTGAGCAGGCTCTCGATCTCGCCCAACTCGATTCGGACACCACGAATCTTGACCTGATTGTCCACCCGGCCCAGGAAGTCGAGATTGCCGTCCGGCCGGAAACGGCCTACGTCGCCGGTCTTGTAGAGGCGATCCTGCGAACTTCTCCCAAAGGGATCGGAGACGAACTTCTCCGAGGTGAGCACCGGGTTGTGGAGGTACCCCAGCGCCAGACTGTCCCCTCCCACATGGATTTCACCCGGGACTCCAATCGGTACGGGCTTTAGTCCGTGATCGAGCACATAAACCCGGGTGTTGGCGATCGGCCGACCGATCGGAATGCGGTCCAATGATCGGCTTGCTTGGATGACATAGGAGGTCACGTCCCCTGCCACCTCGGAGGAGCCGTACAGGTTGAGCAGGGTGGCCCCCGGAAGTCGTTCCTCCAAGCGCCGAGCCAACTCCGCTGTGATCGCCTCCCCGCTCGTAATCCAGAGCTTCAGCTCGGGAACCCGTCGATCGAGATCCGGGACGCTGTCCAGCAAAAGGTCCAGCAGAGACGGCACCAGCACGATCCGCGTGACGCAGTGAGCGGCCAGAGTCTCGACCAGCCGATGCGGATCTTCGATCTCGTCATCCGGAATGATCACGTTCCTGATACCACGAAGCAATGGGCCGAAGATTTCCCAGACAGCGTCCACAAAGCTGAGAGCTGTCTTCTGGCAGCACACCTCCGCAGGCGAAAACCCCCACACATTCCACATCCAAGAAAATCGATTGACCGAGGCGCGGTGCGAAGCGAGTACCCCTTTCGGTCTTCCTGTGGATCCGGAGGTGTACATGACATAAGCCGGCTCGTCGGAGTTCATGAGGACGCCGGGATTGCTGTTGCGTTCCGGAGTGCCTTCACCGGCTTCGTCGACACAGATGATTTCGCTGGTGCCCTTGGGGAAGCGATCGACGAGTCCCCGCATGGTCAGGAGCATCGGTGCCCGGCTGTCTTCGAGCATGAACGCGAGTCGCAGCGGAGGATACGCGGGGTCCATCGGGACATACGCACCGCCAGCCTTCAAGATTCCCAGCAGGCCCGCGACGGCCTCGATGGATCGCTCGACGCAGATCCCCACTCTCACCCCCGGCTGTACTCCTCGTTCGCGGAGCGCATGAGCCAATTGATTAGCCCTCGCGTTGAGCTCGCCATAGGTGACGCGCCGGTTGCGGCAAACCAAGGCAACCGCGGCCGGGGTGCGCTCCGTCTGCGCTTCGAACAGCTCGTGAATGCATTGGTCATGAGGGTAGTCGGCGGCGGTGTCGTTCCACTCCACGAGCAGCTGGTGTCGTTCCGCCACGTTCAATAGCGGGAGATCTGTCAGGCGTTGGTCGGGGTCAGCGGCGACGCCTTCGAGCAGCGACTGGAAATGCAACATCATCCGCGTAACAGTGGCCGCCTCGAAGATGTCGGTGCTGTATTCGAAGGCGCACGACAGGCCTTCGTCCTCCTCTCGCATCTCAACAGTCAGATCGAACTTTGCCATTCCGCTGTCGAACTCCAGCTCTTCGAGGGTCAGGCCCGCGAGCTCGAGTTTCTGTCTGGGGCCGTTCTGGAAGACGAACATCACCTGAAACACCGAGGAGTAACTCAGGTTCCGAGGGATCTGCAGCGCCTCGACAATTTTGACGAACGGCGCCTCCTGATGCTCCGACGCCTCAACCGCCACCTCTCGAACCCGCCTCAGCAGCTCGCGGAAGGAAGGATTTCCGGACAGGTCACTCCGGATAACGGACGTGTTGACGAAGAAACCGATCAAGTCCTCCAGCTCAACGTGGCTCCGACCTGCGGTAGGTGTGCCAATCAGGAGGTCCTCCTGGTCCGTGTACCGCCAAAGCAGCACTTGAATTGCAGCCAAGAGGGTCATGAACAGCGTTGCGTTGGCCTCGCGGCTTACTGCCTTCAAGCGGTCGCGCAAGGCGCTCGAGAACAGTGCGTGCTGAGTTGCACCGTCAGGCGTCCGCCTCGCGGGGCGAACCCGATCTGCGGGAAGCTCCAGCACCGGATCGGCACCAGCCAGCCGCCCACGCCAATACACGAGATCTTGGTCGAGCACATCACCGCGAAGCGACTCCCGTTGCCAGCGCGCAAAATCCCCATACTGGAGCGGCAGGTCGCGTAGCGGCGACCGTCGTCCGGCCGCATACGCGTCGTAGAGTTGCCCGATTTCCTTCAAGAGCACGCACATCGACCAGCCGTCGGTGACGATGTGATGGATGACCAGCAGCAAGATGTGCTCATCGGCGCTCAAGCGCAACACCGACGCCCTTATCAGCCGTCCGCTGGTCAGGTCGAAGGGCCGTTGCGCTTCATCGCGGGCCAGCCGCATGGCTTCGGACTCTCGCCCTGACTCAGGGACGTCGCTTAGTTCGATCGTGGTCAGGTCGAGGGGGCACGCATCGCCGACGATCTGCACCGGTTCTTCTTCGATCTCTGCGAAGGTCGTGCGCAAAGACTCGTGACGGGCCACGATCTCCCGCAAGCTCTCTCGAAGAGCCGGAATGGAGAGTGTCCCGCGTGCTCGAATTGCGTAGGGAATGTTGTAGACAGGGGTTCCAGGATCCAACCGGTCGAGAACCCAGAGTTGTTGTTGAGCAAAGGAGACGGGATATGTCTTGCGATGACCATCTTCGACGCTGTCTGCCACGATAGGTCCTGTGCGAGGTCTGAGGGTTCGAGGTGAGGGCTCGCGGTCTCACGCCCTCAGGGAGCAGATGAAAGGGCGGTCACAGTCGTGCGATGGAGGTAATGCCGTGTGTCCCAAACGTGCCTGCTCCGGGCCCCGAGAGGAGGACAGCCCATGGAGTAGTATATCGGCGTTTACCTACACAAGCAGTTTTCCAAGCGTGTGACGCCGATCCGCGACAACCTGAGTTCACTGACTGATGCAGAGCTGAGGGTTGGCGAGGGTCGGGAGTTCCTAATCGACGCACGGGATCCGCATTCGCTAAATCGTGACCGTGGCATTGCTTGCTTTGTCTTCCACCGCCGTACCCCGCCTCCTACCTTGAGGAACGAACATGGAAGTTGCTCCGCCCTCTGCGGCCGGTGTGACTTTGAGTCCACGGCCCGATCTGACAGCGAACGCCAACTACAGCGAAGGGAGCCGTGCGGCGACCACGATCGAACTCGGCTGCGCCGATCCCGACAACCCGTGCAATCTGCCGAATGCGCTCGCCGGCGATCCGCCGTGGCGGTAGGCTGATGGCCGTACACAGGAGGCCGCATTGTGAGTCCAAGGATTACTGTCGAGCACGATGATTCCCTCCGTGAAGAGGTCCTCGAAGGTCTGAGGGTGTTCAATGAGGGTACTGCTGGGTCTTACCGCATTCACCATGTGCGGTTGGCGATTCGTGCAGATGACGGCTCGTTGATCGCGGGGCTCCTGGGTCTGTGCTACTGGAACATACTGCACGTCGATCTGCTATGGGTTGATCCGGAGCATCGTCGTGCAGGCTGCGGGAAGGCGTTACTGCAACGGGCAGAGGAGATCGCCCTCGAACGCGGCTGCAACGTGGTGTATCTCTTGACCTACTCGTTTCAAGCACCAGTGTTCTACAAGAAGCAGGGTTATGAGGTGTTCGGCACGTTGGAGAACGCACCGGCCGAGTTCTCTACAACGTGGTTCGCTAAACACCTCGCGTAGGTGAAATCGCCGAGACTGGCTGTGTGCGAGCAGCGCCGTCAATCGATCCGGAGGTGAACATCTGAGATGCGTGGCAGGTCCAGAGGCCTCGACACGCCTCAGGCCGTCCCCGGACGCGCCACCAACTTTGGCCGGGGAAGGACGACCCGCGCTCGGCGCGGCGTGGCTGGCGGGGATCCAGCTCCTTGTCACCGTCGGAGACAGCCT